>SXGR01363743.1_pt1 | contig 92156 bp, 89 predicted proteins | sample 3174711 | NCBI WGS metagenome assembly SXGR01 (sample SAMN11356860, study PRJNA531348) | freshwater metagenome | isolation source: freshwater sample F1-60 | place: China: Fuxian Lake, Yuxi | collected 2017-12-25 | reverse complement strand
GACCGGCTCAAGCCGGGCGGTCAAACCTATTTCCTACCCGCCCTTCAGGAAGGCAAACGCCAGCTCGACCGCGCCAACGCGCCGCGCAAACATCTGATCCTCCTCAGCGACGGCGATACCCGCGGCAGCGAAAGCGCCCTGGTCGACCTGGTCAGCGACATGCGCCGGGAAGGCAAGATCACCGTGTCGGCTATCGCCATCGGCGCCGAAGCCAACGTGCGCATCTTGAAACGGATCAGCCAGCAATATGGCGGCGGCCTGTTCCATCACACCATCGATCCGTCGACGCTGCCGCAAATCGCCCTCCAGCAGGTGCAGGGCTTCCTCGTTCAGTTCCTGCACAGCCGGGTCATTGCCGCCGACGATGAGCAGCATCAGGTTCCCGAGGAACTGGTAGTCGGGTTGGTCCGCCGTTGCGGCATCCTGCGCCAACATCGTCAGCAGATCAAAATTGGCAGGGCCGTTGCGGCGTTCTTTCTTCAATCGTGAGAAGTAAGCGAGACACTCCTGTAGTTCGGCGATACGCTGTTCCTGGCTGCCGACAATGGGTGAGTCTGCTTCCGCCGTCGTCACATCAGACCAACGGGTCAGTTTTCGGCGGTCTTCAAAGGGAAAATCGAAGAGCGTCGCGAGCATCATCGTTGTGAGCTCGATGGACACACGATCCACCCAGTCAAATTCCTCGTTGATCGGCAGCGTGTCGAACAACGTGCGTGTGCGCTCGCGGATCAGCTTCTCGAAGTTCATGAGACTTCCCGGCGCCACGATCTTGTTCACCGCTTTCCGCTGTGGTCCGTGTTCCGGCGGATCCATGGTAATAAAGCTCTGTACAAAGAAGTCGCTGTCTTTGTCACCAACGATGGCATCGTCGATCATGATGCCGCCAAAGTGCGCGTCGGAAGAGAATTGTTGGTGGTTCTTGTCCACCGCTAAGATGTCCTGGTAGCGGGTTACTGACCAGAACGGACCGTAGGGACTCTGCCTGCAGTAGTGCACCGGCTGCGTTGCACGCATGCGTTCGAAGATCGGCAGAATTTTCGCGTCGCGAAAACGTTTTGGATCAGCCGGGTTCACGTCGGCCAGATCATCTGCAAGTTGTCTTGCTTCGCTCATCGAGAGCTCCCGTGGTGAGGGTGATAGCTGGACGCTACCACGATTACCGTCGAGCCGTCTCGACGCTGTGGTGGCAAAGACCGACGCCTCGCGAAAAACCAACAGCCGCTTGATAGTCTCTGTTTGAAAGTACGTGCCATCCGGTCGCTGGAAGTCCCAGCACGGATTCCGCCACGATTCCCAGGGAGTCAGCTGATGTCTCATCGCATGAAATTCGGCGCCTTTCTCGCGCCGTTCCACAAACCCGGCGTCAATCCGACGCTCGCATTGGAGCAGGATCTGGAGCTCGTGCAGTGGTTAGACCGTTGTGGCTACGACGAGGCCTGGTTTGGTGAACATCACTCTGCTGGTACTGAAGTGTCGGCGAGCCCTGAAATCTTCATGGCTTTCGCCGCCGAGCGTACACGGCACATTCGACTCGGTAGTGGCGTCATCAGCGTCAGCGATCACACTCATGATGTCGCACATCTGGGCCAGCTTTGACCCGACGCACAGGAGCTACGAGCTCATCGCGCGGCATGTGTTCCCGAGATGGCAAGGATACACGGGGACGTTGGCTGCCGCTGAACGTGCTCGTGCGATGCGACCGGAGCTCGCCGCGATACACAGTGGCGCAGCGGAGGCGGCGACACGGCGTTTTGCTGCGGAAACGGCTGGACGGAAGGGCGCTGTGTAGAAAGGTGTTGTGTAGAAGGGTGCTGTGTAATTGAGACCGGTCTGCGCGCCGCGAGCGACTAGGTCTGTTCAGGCGCGTTCACAGGAACCCAACAAAGCACGGTGTTGTCTCCCTTCAGGTCCGCACCCCAGATGAATTTAGCGTTGCGATCCCACTGATTTTCGGCGTAGCCGACTTTCGGACTGACCCGGTCGGAAGTATGCATGGTCGTTGCGTTCCACCCAGAGGCATCGTACTCCGCATCGCTGACACGGTTGTTTGCGCTTCAGTCGGTTGGTAGGAATCCACTCAGCAGCTTGAACCCACGGTCCAATGCCCTGCCTTACGGCAGTTCAGTGGATCTCAAATGAGTATCGAGGAACGCGCGCGCGCGACAAGTACTCCGTGGTGGCGACGTGATAACTCTCGATATGGTCAGCTTCGGGTACACGCCAAACGTCACCGCCGATGACGTGGTGCAACGCCTCCAGATTCTCCAGCGGAATCGCCTTATCCGCCTCGCCATGGATCAGCAGGACCGGGGTTTTGATTGGACGGCGGCTGAGTGTATCGATCAGGTTCTCAGGTCCCGGATACGCGAACACCGTCATCAAAGTCGGTACCAGCGATAAGAACACAGTCGGCAGATGAGTGGTTCGAGAAGCTTGTGTTGTGATCACTACGCTTGCATCTGCGAAAGCAGAGTCTGCAACAACGGCCTTCAAAGTGGCTCCGCCGGAGGCTGCCAACAATGAGGCCGATCCTCCTGCGGAAAAGCCCCAAACCGCAACTCGACCGGGTAAGCGCTCATTGCATCAATTCACCGCCATTGCCACATCGTCAGCTTCCAGCTCGCCGCCGCTGTAGGCGTATGCGCCTGTCAGGTAGCCGAGGTTGATGATGAGACCTGCATAACCCCATTCGTGAAAGTGGGCAGCCAGATCGAGCAGTGGTCCCGGGTCGCCGCTTTTGGGATCTACGAATGTGTCGTAGCCGTGCACGAGGACAACACAACCTTGATCAGCGCTGCTCGGAATCCACCATGCGTCGCGATCCGGGCCATAGTTCACTTCTTCGAAATCCAGGCCAAAGTGACCCGGGTCGCGGCGAATGACTTTGTTCCCGCCGAGTACGTTACCTAGTGCAACAGAGTGGGTGGCACCAAGAGCGATGAGAAAGTTCAACACGAACAGCAGCACCAACAGTGCTGTGATCGACCACATAGCGATTTTGATCATCGTTGAATTCCCTCTTGAACATTGGCTGTAATCAACTGGTCGCGCGGCTCATTGTGAAGTTGATCGATAGGGAAGGCCTGTAGTCGATCAGTCGATGCGCGGCCAGAGTTCCATCGTCAACCAGGTTCAAACCCCGGAATGACTTCACGAGGGAGACGCATCGAGTTACGTTTTTCGATCAATCGAAAGTGCGCCTCACTCTCCGCAGTAACAAAGCTCACCGCAACGCCCGCATTGCCTGCACGACCCGTGCGACCGATTCGATGCACGTAGTCGCGTGTTGAACGGGGTAAGTCGTAGTTCACAACCGCAGGTAGATCGAGAATGTCGATCCCTCGAGCGGCAAGGTCGGTGGCAATCAGTACTTGCAGATCACCGGCTTTGAAATCCGCGAGTGCCTTCGTACGCGCTGATTGACTCAGTTCGCCGTGGAGCGCTGCTGCGGAAAGCCCTGCGCGACGAAGTTTCATCGCGACGTGCTCCGTCGAATAACGGGTAGCGGTAAAGACCAGGGTTTGTGACCAACGGTGTTGTTCAATCAGATGGCGGAGTAGTTGGGTTCGATCAGCGGTATCAACATGAATGGACCGCTGTTCGATTCGCGGCGTGGTTTCCGTACTGTCAGGCACATCGATGCGCAGCGGGTGATGCAGCGCCTGTTCCGCGAGGTTATGTACCTCGGTTGGAAAGGTTGCCGAGAAGAGCAGGTTCTGACGCTTCGCAGGCAATGCGGTGAGAATCTTGTTGAGTTCCTCCGCAAAGCCGAGTTCAAGCAATCGATCAGCCTCGTCTAGAACCAGCATTTTGAGTTGATGCGGATGAATAGCGTTGTTGGCGAGCAGGTCGAGGAAACGGCCAGGTGTGGCGATGACCACATCGGCACCACCGCGCAGTGCCATCATTTGTGGATTGATGGAGACGCCACCCATCGCCATAACCATTTTCACCTTGCGTTTGGCGAAACGTGCGAAGTCCACGAAAGCTTCGGCAATTTGCGCCGCGAGCTCACGTGTCGGAACGAGAACCAGCGCCAGAAGCGGGTGGCCGGCTTCATGCGCAGCACAACGTTCGATGATCGGCAGCGCAAATGCCGCGGTTTTACCAGAGCCGGTTTGCGCGCAGGCCCACACATCGCGCCCTTCGAGAATCGCCGGGATCGCCGCGAGTTGTACGGCGGTGGGTGTGGCATATCCGCGCGCTGATGCCGCCCACTGTCCCGCAGGGTTGAGCCCGGTCGCTGCAAAATCAGACATCAGATTTCAAGCTCACGTACACGGAAGGTTCTACCTTTGATTTTGCCAGCGCGTAAACCCTTCAGTGCCTTCTCCACCGCTTTACGTTCGATCGCCACATAGGTGCGAGATGCAAAAACGTCGATCTTGCCGATGGCCGCGGCTTTAAGACCGGTGGTGCCCGTGAGTGCGCCGAGCACATCACCAGGGCGGAGTTTGTCCTGACGACCCGCATCAATCACCAGGGTGACGAACGGTGCAGGCGTTGGAAGACCGGAAGGCGTTGTGAGTTGTCCCCATTGAAACGGCGACTTGATGACGTCGGCAATCGCGCGTAGCCGACCAGACTCAGCACTCGAACAGAGGCTCAACGCATGACCACTTCGTCCCGCACGCCCCGTTCGGCCGATGCGGTGTAGGTGGGTATCGGCGTCATTCGCAAGGTCGTAGTTGATCACCATGGCGAGATCGGCGATGTCCAATCCCCGCGCAGCCACATCGGAGGCGACCAACACATTGCAACTTCGATTCGCGAATCGCACCAGCATCTCCTCGCGCTCCCGTTGATCGAGCTCGCCGTGCAATGACAGCACGGCGAACCCCTGCCGATGAAGTTCTGCGGCGACACCCCGAACAGCTTCGCGGGTGTTGCAAAACACCACCGCCGACTCCGGCTTGAATTCGAGTAACAGCGCCCGCAACGCGGGAAATTTCTGTTCAACTTCGACGCTAAAAAAACGTTGATCGATGAGCGGCCGCGTGTCTTCACCTTCGATGCACACATCGAGTGGGTCCCGCTGCAAGCGGCGACTGATGGTGCGGATATCCGGAGGAATGGTGGCGGAGAAGAGCAGGGTCTGGCGCTGCTTCGGTATCACGTTGACCACCGTTTCGATGATCTCGGCGAAACCCATGTCGAGCATGCGATCCACTTCGTCGAGCACCAAAACCTTCACGGTTTTGAGGGGCAGGGCCTGACGCTCGATGAGGTCCTGAATACGTCCCGGTGTACCGACCACGATGTGGGGTAGCTGCGATAACGACACCAGTTGGGGGCGCAAAGGTACGCCGCCACACAAGGTCAACACTTTCACGTTGGGGATGGCATGGGCGAGGCGACGGATTTCCCGGCTGACCTGATCCGCGAGTTCACGGGTCGGACATAAAACAAGGCCCTGCACAGTGTCTTTGGTGCGATCCAGCGCTGCCAGAAGCCCCAAGGCCAAGGCCACGGTTTTACCGCTGCCGGTATGTGCCTGGGCGATGACGTCGCCTCCGGACAAGATGGTCGGGACGCAGGCAGTTTGCACCGCCGTCATTTCGATAAACTCGGCGTCGGCAATACCTTGGGCGAGCTCGGCGCTCAGGCTCAGTTCGGAAAACAACATGGAAGATTTGGCGCCTCAGGCGCTTGGAGAGTTCGAGGAGTAATGTTGTGCAGCTTACAGCGGTCTCGTCCTTACCGCTGAGCCCTTTGTGGGGGTTGTGTTAGCTTTGAATGCCTCGCGGCTTGAAGCCGCCTGTACAGGTTGATGATGAATCTGACATCTCGCGACGGTGGACATCGTCTCGTCGGCGACTCCGCCGTACCGACATTGCGCCGACAGCTCAAAGGCCAGCTGATTACTCCGACACATGCCGACTACGCTTCCGCACGTAGAGTCTGGAACGGCAACGTGGATCGTCGCCCAGGTTTGATTGTTCGTTGCACCTGTGCCGCGGATGTTCGGTAGGCCGTCACCTTCGCTCGCGAACATTCATTGGTTACCTCGGTACGCGGTGGCGGTCATAGCGCGGCGGGTTACGGCGTCAATGATGGTGGTCTGGTGATTGACCTCACCCGGATGCGAGCCGTAAGCGTTGATCCAATCCGCCGCACCGCTCGCGCCGAAGGGGGCGCGTTGTGGAACGAGTTTGACAACGCCACACAAGTCCACGGGCTCGCGACGACGGGAGGCACTGTCTCCAATACAGGCATTGGAGGATTGACCCTCGGTGGTGGCATCGGTTGGTTGAGCGGTTTGTATGGTGCAACGGTCGATAACCTCATTGGCGCCCGCGTCGTCACCGCTGACGGTGAAATCCGAACGGCGAGCTCTACCGAATACGTGGATCTCTTCTTGGCCATTCGTGGCGGTGGCGGGAACTTTGGGGTCGTGACTGAGTTCGAGTATCAATTGCACGCGGTAGGCGAAGTGTTGGGTGGTCTCGTGTTGCACCCCCTTGCGGCAGCGAAAGAGGTACTGCGTTTCTATCGTGATGTCTGTCCAACGTTGCCAGACGCCGCGGAAATCAACTGCGGCTTATTGACGTCGCCCGACGGCATGCCGCTCCTGGGTTTGATGGTCGGTTACAACGGTCCGATAGCCGAAGGTCAGAAGGTGATGGCGCCAGTGAGAGCGTTTGGACGACCCGTTGCCGACACGGTGACCGCGATGTCGTACGGCCAACGTCAGGTGCAGCTGGATGAGCCCAACGCGGTGCATGGACTGCAACGTTATTGGCGGTCCGCGTTTACCGAACAGTTGTCGGATGCGCTGATTGATGTGATGGTCGACGGCGCCGGCCGATTCAGTTCACCGATGAGCGCACTATTGATGTTCTATCTGCACGGGGCGATCAGCCGGGTGGATCCAGCGGCGATGGCCTTCGGTGTACGTAAGCCTCAATGGGACATCGACGTCATCGGCCAATGGGCAGAGCCGTCCGAGAGTGCACACCACATCAGTTGGTTGAAAGAGCTGTGGAGTGCGATGGAAGGTCACCTCAATGGATCGACTTATCTCAACCATGCGGCGCTGGATGACAAACCCGAAGCGGTGCGTGCTTCATTCGGGGCGAAATATGCGCGGCTGCGAAACATCAAGGCGAAATACGATCCGGATAACCTCTTCAGAATGAACGCGAATATCCCACCGGGGCGCTGAACCTCTTTTTCTAATCAACGGAGTCAACTCAAATGAAAATCATTGCAGTACTTTTTCCCGGCATGACAGCCCTCGACCTGGTTGGTCCGATGCAGGCACTCGGCTTTTTGCCGGGCGCTGAGATTCAGACTGTGTGGAAAGACGCAGGTCCCGTGCGTTCTGACAATGGCTTGCAACTGGTGGCGTCCCATTCGTTCGCGAACGCGTTTGCAGACCCTGACATTCTGATTATTGGTGGTGCCGCCCAAGCGACGCTCGATGTGATGAAAGACGATGCCGCCATGGCCTTTTTTTGCTGATCGCGGCGCCAGAACAAAATGGTTAGTCAGTGTCTGAATGGGATCGTTGATCCTCGGTGCGGCAGGACTGCTCAAGGGTTATCGCGCCTCGTCGTATTGGGCGGTGCGGGATCAGCTCGCAGAGTTTGGTGCGACGCCTTGCAATCAGCGTGTGGTGATCGATCGCAATCGTATGTCGGGTGGTGGGGTGACAGCGGGCATTGATGTCGGGCTATCGCTGATCGGCACACTCGCAGGCGATGACTACGGACGTATGGTTGAGCTCTTCCTCGAGTACGCGCCGGAGCCACCGTACGGTTCTGGTCGGCCGGAACTTGCAGGTCCCGAGCTTGCGGGACAAGTCACGGGCGCGATGGGGGCCACAGCCTTTATCGAAGAGATCAAGGCCGTGGCGAGGTCGCGGATGGCGTAGTGCTGTCCGTTTATGAAGGTGCGGCTGCGATACTCGCCTCCCAGTCGTTCAGGAGTTTTCGAAACTCCACCAGCATCGGAATGTTGGTCATTGAATGGTCCTGGTGTTCCGATTGATCCTCGGCGGTGTTGAAGAGGAGTTCGTGCACGCCATCGACGGTGCCGACACCATGTTCCAGGCACAACGCGGCGATTCGAGCGTCATGGACAATGGGTCCACGCACTCGCGGCTGCTGGATCATGGGCAGCAGGACCTCTGCGAACATGTCGTTCTCGTTCACCATCATTAGTGTTGGCGAGCTCATCCATGCGTGGATCTGTTTGCCGGCAGCAACCGACTAACTGGCTTCACGTTTCCAAATGCGTGGGTGGGTCACCACTCTGAAAAATTCGTGAAGGCACGGCGAGGGTATTGCCTAGCGTTCACGTCCTTCAGCGAGCGCGTGGACGACGTCGTGCCAGCGCTCGTGGAAACGGGATCCCCGGCGATGCGCGTAGACTAGTACGTTGGAGTCGACAGTGATCATCGACGAACGGGCTCTCCATAGATTTCCTTACGAAGATGTTGCCAGCTCAACGATTCGCGGGGGTCAACACCACCTGTCGTGCCGACGCTGCAGTCGTCTAGAACAAAACAGGGGAGGTTGAGCCGATTCGATAGAACCCGTCGCAATCCCTCTTCGACCACCGACCGTCGAGTATGCCCGGTGCTCTCCGCCAGTTTTTTCGCACTCACCAACAACTCATCTTTGATATCGAGGGTTGTCTTTACAGTCACGCCTCAATCATTCACATCAGTGGTAAAGGCCATACCCATACTCGCCGATATGGGCAACCCATGATTTTGTTTTTATTGACATATTTGCATATCTTGGCGGGTGTCATCGGTTGCTGGAGAAGGCATCGCAGTAGGGGGTTTGGCGTGGTGTGCCCTCGTGGAATCAAGCGCTCCTCGCAACTTCTCTGCGATATACACAGTGAGAACGTCGGTGCATCCCCGGATGAGGAAGGAAGGTCTGGTTAATCAGACCTTCCTTTACGAAAAGCCTCAGGCGTTCAACCATTTCTCCAACAAGCGGTGATGCCAACGCACCTTGATGTCCTGGTAATTGGTGAGGGTGAGATGACCCGGTGGCTTGGCGGCTTTCATGCCGCGCTGTACTCGCGCTACGTTTTCAACGTCCTGATTGAAGATGCTGCCGAACTGTTCGTCAGGGCCTAACCACTTGATCTTCGCTGCGGGAGGCCGCGGCTGGTCCTTCGGCAGACTCACCATCATCATGATCTCGAAGATGCACTTGTCAGGATCATGGCCGTAGGGACGGTAGCGATAGAAGATCGGACCGGGCCACGGCGAGATATTGGGGAAGATGTGGTACTGAATGGCGGAGGTCAGCTCCATATCGGTGGGTGGCAGCCCGACAAAACCGGGTGTGCCACGTGCACGCGCCGCATCCGCTAACAGTTTTCTTGTGGTGATGTTATCCGGCAGATCGTTGATGCTGCCCGACATCTTCTGCACACCCATTTCACTGACCGACTCGCCGCGATAGAACATCTCTTCAATCAGTTCCCGCTCGGTGAGTTCATAGGGGAGATTGGGGTTGGGCATCGGCGGCGCCATGGTCATTCGGCTCCAGTTCGCATTACCGTCGTCATAGATGTTGTATTCGGTGTTGGAACCATCACCACCCAGGAGACCGATGCTCATCTGCGGATGCGTCGCCAGGACATGGAAGGCTTCCATGAAGGCTTCCTGCGCAATCTTCCAGTTGCAGTCGATCACCTTGGCGGTGTGTGTCGCTTTCCAGCGCGTGGCAAAAGGCCAGCGTTCGAAGTGTTTGGTGATGTCTCCGAGGAAGTCGAGCAGCGGTTCGGCGTTGTCGTCGATGTTGATGAAGACGAGACCATCCCAGATTTCACATCGAACTTCTGGCAAGCCGAACTTCTTCTTGTCCACATGCGGGAAGTCGAATTCGATGGATGGCGGGATTTGTTTCAGAGAACCGTCAAGGTTCCAGGACAAGCCGTGGAAGGGGCAACGAAACTCTGGTGAGTTGGCCGATTCCGACTGGTTCTCACACAACTGTCTGCCACGATGCAAGCAGGAATTGTAAAACGCCTTAACTTCGTTGTTGGTGGTACGAACGATGATGAACGACCAGTCCACGATGTCATAAACGATGTGGTCACCGATCTCGGGAATGTCCTGCTCGAAGCAGGCGAGTTGCCAGACCTTGGACCACAACTTCTCAATTTCACGTTCCGCCCATTCTTTGGAGATGTAGTGCTCACGCGAAAGGGGTGCGGAGCCGAGATACGTGAACTCAGAGTGGCGCAGTTGCCAGGGTACTTCGACGGTTTCTTCATCGAGCAGTTCCTGGACTTGTTTGCCTCTGGATCGTGCGTAACCGGGAGGCAGTGCTCTGTTCGCCCTAGCCTGTGCCGTTTTGACAGGCCCTGTCTTGGCGGGACCCTTGGTTTTCTTGGTATCAACTGTTGCCATGTTGTTTCCTCACTCCGATTTTTCTGAGACGAATATCAGCATGAACCTTGGCCTGACAGGCAAGTCGGTAGCCCTGTCCTTTGTTGGGTAACGAATCAGCTAAGCTGCGCAATCCGGTATCTTCCCAGGCTTCAACAGGGGAGAGGTGCTCGAAGCCTTCAAGGATCTGGAATACACAGGTTTTGCAGGTGCCCTGACCGCCACAGATGGTGGGCCAAGTGTAGCCGTTACGCCACGCCGCCTGAATGATGGTTTCATCCGCATGGATATCGAATGTTATCCGCGCGGGTTCGACTTCGATGTTCACCCGCGACGACGAGAGAACGCACCGAGGGACGTCGCGCCTTCGGCCGTTTTGCCACCAATGTGGCCGATCATGTGGTGGTCGGCATAGGTGAGGTCACCCGATACCCACTTGGCGTCGGGCGTAAAGAGCCCGGATCGTCCGGTCTTTGGATCACTCACCTTGACGTGAGCGTCGTCGGTAGATTCGTAGATGTAGCCGCTGTAGGCGTGCCTTAGACGCATGATTCTCCTCCCGATCAACATCGTGATTCTGTCGCAGTCGATGACGGTGAGTGCTACACACCCTGATCCCGTCGCTACCACGCAATTGGACTCCTGCCCGTAGTGTAGGGACCACGTACGTCGATCGTCCACGGCGATCCGAGAATTGTCTGCAGAGTAGCACCGGACCCCACTGGCGTTACCGATGCATCAACGCCGGCGCCATGCGAAGTCCGCATGCCCGCTAACGCGTCGATCTCTTCTCGCCGGGCGTACAGGGACATTGGTGCGAAGCCTGCAACAACCTCCATGCCGAGGCACCGGTGCATCGCATTCCAGGCGAAGGTTATGAACCAGGCGCCGATGCCTTCATCCTGAGCAAACACGAAGATATCGCCATGATGGAGTGTGCCGAAGGGCGTTTTCCTGTCGGCGGCAGCGTCGAGTTCGTATCAGGGGCTTAGTGCTGCCTCTGCGCTGGGTCTCCGCGAATCTCGACCCGAATGGATGGCAGTGTCCGCGGGAACTACGGCTGGATCGATCCAAGTCCTTTGCCTATGCCCCCGAAAAGTTCTTTCCAGCAACAACCCGGCATCATGCTCGGCATCCTGGAGCTGATTCTCACGTTCGAAAAAGCACAGGTCGATTCGATACCTTTCACGGGGAAGAGCCTTCCACGGACATTTTCCTGTGAAGGCGATCAGTATGATCGAGCGCTCCCTCCTGACGATTCCGTTCCGCTGTACCGTGACCGGATTGGCAAGAAGGAATTTCTGGGAGCTTTCGATTACCGCCTTGGCGTCCAGACTCTGACTGGTATCGCTGGAAAGGAAATCAGCGATCACTTTGCCGCGATGGGTGATCGCGAAACGCTGGCCTGCCAATGCTAGACGGAAGCCTTCAGGAAGCAGGGTCTCGGATACCTGTTGGTTGATTGCCTGTCCTCTGAAGTTTTGAGTCAGCCTTCGATCGACCTCGCGTAGTCCTCCCATCCCGTCACGTTCATCTCCACGAGCCGCTGCCTGTCCTCCGCAAGATCCCGTCGCATGCCTTCCATGTCGCCACGCAGCCGCGAAAGTCCCGCTCGTTCGAGCAGGATGAGGGGTAACCAGCCGAAGGTATCAGCCTTCTGCATGGCATGGAGCATGGCGTCGATGACGGCGTCGATCTCTGCTTCACAGGAGAGTCCACCCGCCACGCGCGAGTGAGAGGGATACAGACTTGCATGTGCAGATTCTCGGGGGTACGTGCAAAGCTCTCCCGGGCAAGCGCAACGCTCTGTTCGTGATCACCCGATCCGGCGAGGCAGAGCGCGAGGACGGGGTCGATGAAGATGCGCCACTCGGCGCCGGCGCCGCTGCCGGCGATCAGTTGTCGGGCTCGTTGCAGATAGCCCACACCCTCCTGCCAGCGCAGCCCGAGACTGCTGGTCAGGCCACACGTCATGAGTGCGTAGACGATCTTGCTCTCCGAGCCGAATCGTTCGGCCAGTCGCAGCGATTCATGGGCGTAGTCCATCGCGCGTTCCGCGTCGCCGAGCGTAAAACACAGGAACCAGCGGTCGCATGCGGCAGAACTCAGATCCGTATCCTGGCGTGGACGACGAATGCGCGCCGTCAGCCGTTCGACAAAGTCCTGCGCTTCTGCGATCCGCCCCATCCACCCATGCGCAACGGATCGAATCGACAATGACTCGACGTACGGATACCAGCCGAGTACTTCGGTGTCCCAGGCGTTGCCTTGCGTATCGAGCGCTGCGACTTCGTCGAAGATTGCGGCGCCTTCACGCGTGCGACCCGACCACATGACACAGTCCAAGTGCTACAGGACTTCCGCCAGCACCAATCGGTAGCGGATAACACCATGACCACCCGCAGCGCGATGTCCACCACATCGTCCCCGGGTCGTCGTCCGTTGGGAAATCCGGCGATGTCACCAGCGGCAACACCAAACGGACTCTGTGCTGCACGAAGCCTTGGGGCGACTGCCGTGTTCAGACGCAACATTTCGCCGGGTACTACGTTGGCAGGCTTGTTAAGGCCTGGAAAACCGGTGAGGAATGTGGTGACGAGATCGTTACGAGGAAAGTTCTTCGGTGCAAGGTTCGGGATATTGGCGTTGAGCGTTGTGTTTACTGCATCCCGAAAGAGCAGGTTGAGAATGAGCGGCGATCCGGGGTTGGTCACAAACGGCAGAAATTGCCCATCATCTGCCGGCCTGCTGCCGTTGAAACGGTCTTTCTGATCGAAACCGATCACCAGTTCATTCACCAGCGGGGTCGACAGACGTGATACCTGAACAAAGGCTCCGCCGGTCACCTCCGGTCGCTGAAACGTTGCGCGGGGATTGAGCACCGAAACCTGACGCAGGCTGGCGGTGGTCCACGCGCCGATAACAGGCTCCGAGCGTGACGTGAGGCAGCTCTTGTGTGCTTCCATCGCGATTGACGTGACGTTCGCCCGCGCAAGATTGTTCCTCAGAGGGTCCTGCGTGATACCACCTGGAAAACCCCGGCCATCGCGAGCACCGGGAGCACTGTCCCCTTCTATTGGCACGAGATTGACCAGATCAAACACCTCACCGACGCTGATCTTGAAGGCTTCGTTCCGCTGACCAACAAAGATTTTAGCCGGCATCGAACAGCCAGGGATGTTTGCCTCCTGAATGAAGGTGTTCGCATAGGTTTCATAATTTCCTGCACCACCAAAGGTCTTGGTGCCGGCGTAGTCGAAGGGCTTATTGAAGGTCACGGAGCCAGTAGCTGTATTGATGACATCCTCGCCGCTCGTGGACTGACCCTCACGGACTACCTTCACCGTAAACGTCTCAAGAAAGCTGAGACCCGGCGCGCGCTCAGCGGTGACTGGACCGATGTTGCGGAGTACCGAGGAGATCTCAGTGCCGTTGACGTTCAGCTTGACTGCACTGCCCGAGGGCTGCACGTCCCGGAAGCGGAACTGGAACGTTAGGTCTTCAACACTGTCTCCATCGTTGTCGATCCGGATCGCGTAGAGCGCTTCACTGTCCAGCGGAAAGTAGTTCGGCCCGCCATAGGCGGCCTGTATCGGCTGATAGTTGGCGATCAGTGAAACATACCCATCGCGACCGGGTTCATAACTGCTGAACAGATAGAAGTCAGTAGCGTCCACTTGCGGAAACTTGGTAATGAATGGCGCTTCCCGGTGGCTTGAAGCCATGGCGGTGCCGGCGAGAAGCAGGCAGGACAGGGACAGTGGTGGAGCAGGCAATCTTGCAATCATGGTTATTCCTCGTAACAGACATATAGGTTCGTGCGGGGCACTTTTTAATCAACGCCACAAGCGCCGATCTGTCCGCTGTTGCACAGAATCGTTCCTGTGCATGTAGCTATTACGTGCGAGAGTTCAATCTGGATGCATGGATGAGAGATTTATTTTTCGGGGTCGCGAAATCAGGTGGGTCTGGCCGATGGTGGTGCAAGTTGAAGGGTCGGAACACACAAGTAGCAGGGCGGAACTCATGACTGACACCGGTTACCAGCAGGAGGTAAAGCGCGGCCTCTATGCCGTGGCGGGCGACAAAGAGTTACCCGCACAGCTGGCTTTCATCAGCGCGTGTTATCGAACGCCCTGGGTTTCGGTGTTGTTGACTGCGCTGGTCGCGCTTTTGGCTTCGTGGTGATTGGCGATGTGTGGTCTGGGCTTGATCCGAACGCCAAGACGGTTGGGCTGATACGAACCCGGCCGCAGGCGATTTTGCACAGCTCCGCCTAGAACCCGGATTGTTTATCCACCAGTCCCACCAGGTGCTCACCAGCCTGTGCACGGCGCAGGTTCTCGCAGAAGCGCGCGATATTGCGTGGCCCGCGCAGCTGACTGGCGCCCGCGGTATGCGGCGTCATGACAACATTCTCGAAGGACCATAGCGGATGATCCGCCGGCAGTGGCTCGATCGGTGCGACGTCGAGGGCCGCGCCACCGCAGCGTCCGTCGCGCAGCGCCGCCACCAATGCATCGCCATCGATGATCTCGCCGCGCGTGACATTCACGATCAGCGCACCGCGCTTCATCCGGGAAAATGCAGCGTCGTCGATCAGGTTTCGGGTTTCCGGGGTCAACGGGGCACCGATAGCCACGACATCCGCGGCCGCCAGCAATTCGGGCAAACGGTCCATGGTCCACACGTCTTCCACCCCGTCCGATGGATTGACCGCCATGGCGTCGACCGCGATGACGTTCATGCCGAAGGCGACCGCGCGTCGTGCCATTGCGCGACCTGTACCGCCAAAGCCGATGACGCCCATCGTCATACCTTCGAGCTCGACTTCTTTCATCCGCATCGCCGGTCGGTGGTTCCATCCATCCGGTCCGAGCGCAAGGGCGGTTTTGATTTGTCGCGTCAGAGCCAGCAGCAGACCAAAACCGGTGTCAGCCAGATGTCCGCCCACGAGACCCTTTTCGCCGCTGAGCAGAACGCTGGAATCACGCATCTTCGGGTACAGCATGGAATCCATACCCGAGGCGATGGCGTGCACCCACTTGAGTTTTGGCGCAGCGTTGAACAGGACCTCAGGAATGATGCCGAGAATAACATCGACGTTCGCGGCCTGCGCCATAGCCTCACGCACGCTGTTGACCACGCTAACAGTCGAACCGGGGGGCGCAGCGGTCTGAATCCGGGTGATCTCATCCTCACTGATACTGGGCAGCGTCAGGGCCAGCACCACCTGGATGTTGATCGGTCCACCTAGGTCAAGAGTGCTCATGCGGTGACTTCCTCTTTGGGCAGCTGGCGCTCATCGATGTTGTAGAGATTAAGGGTGTTGTCCCAGCACATCTTCTCACGATCTTCGTCTGGTACACCTGCGAGCGCCGTGTCCAAAGTTGGCATGGAGTTGGGCCAGATCGAGTCGTGGTGCGGATAGTCGTTACCCCACAACAACCGGTCTACGCCGATCTCGTGGCGAGTGCGCACACCGATCGCATCGTCTTCGAACGTCGCCCAGAAATTGCGGCGGAAGTAGTCGCTCGGCTTCATGGTGAGGTAGTCGACAGCGAGATGCGGTGTTCGATAAGCCGCGTGGTCCAAGCGGTGCAGAATGTGCGCGAGCCAACCGATCTCGAATTCGGAAAGAATCAGTTTCAATCGCGGGAATCGCTCGGTGACGCCACCACAGATGATGTCGATCATCGAGTTGACCACGGTCGTAAAGGACAGGGTGTAACCCTTGATCGTGCCACCTGGAGTACCCCAGTGTGGCGGCATGCCTGCCTCGAAGGTGGTGTTGGCAAAGATGTGCATAGTCAGCGGCCGGTCCATGTCCTGTGCAGCGGCCCAAAACGGGTCGTAGTCCGGATGGTTGTATGGTCTGTCCGGTGAGACGTGTCCCGGGATCATGAACCCACGTACACCCAGTTTTGCCGCTCGGGTCATCTCAGTGATCGCGGCATCGATGTCAGGAATGGGCAGACAACCGATACCGATCAACCGCTCCGGAGCGACAGCACAGTAGTTCGAGACCCAGTCATTGTGTTGGCGGAAAACCGCGTCCAGCACATCCATGTCGGTCACGCTGTACGTCAGCATATTGAGACTTGGATACATCACCTCGCCGCAGATGCCATCGCGCTTCTGATCGTCGAGGCGTTTCACCGGATCAAGGACGCCAGGATTAACGCCTGCATACCCGAGCGCGATTTTTTCATGCGTTTTCGGATCGTCGAGCCGGTTACCGGCGATGCCGAATCGACCGACGCTGATCGACACGCCGTTGGGCAACACGAGGAACTCTCCCGGTTTGCCTTTGTGGCCCATGATGATGCGCGGCGCACGATCACCGAAGCGGGTGTCGAGACCCGCGAAGACTTCCGCAGGTTCTACCAGGTGCGAATCACAGGAGTAGTAGCGCATGGGTGGCTCCTTGGGAGAGGTGTCGCTTGCAAACAGTTCTGGGACACATCAGTTTGAATCCGAAGTCAGACATTAACTCAGAATTCCGTTCGGGAGGGTCTGATTCGTCAGACCTTCCTGTGCGTCCCGTCGCCGACAACAAACGGAGGTAACAGGCCCGCGTCAATCACGAGCCAGCGGCGCGACGCCGAGTTTTCCGGCAACGCCAAAACGTTCGATCAACTCGCCGACCAACCCCGAGGCTTTTGCGTCCTCGACGAATTCGCGGAGATATGCAACGCCGGCCGCTCGGCCTTTGCGGATGCCGATGGCCTGTTGTACCGCAGTGAATTGACCGTCGAGAATGCGCGAACCCGGCAGACGCTGTGCGTCCTTGCCGAGCCCTGCGCGCAAACCGGCAAGGGCGTCCATGCGCTGTTCAGTAAACGCCTTGAATGCACCATCGGCACCGGTGGTACGGTGGAGTTGCGCATGACGGATGTTGTCGGTCAGCCACAGCTCAAACGCGGCACGCGCCGGCACCGCGATGTGCCGTCCGGGCTGATCCACTTCATCCACCGTGGTGATGCCTGAGCCCGGAGGCACCAGATAGGTTGCTTCTATCTCCGAGTAAGCAGCAGTGAAGTCGATATGCACGGCCCGCGCGGGTTCTGCACCAATTAGACCGATGTCCCAACGATCTTCTGTTGCGGCGTCGGCCAGCTCGCCCGGTGTCTTGAAGGTCACATAGACCACTTCGACGCCAAGACGCCTCGCGGCTTCCGCTGCCATGCTCGGCGACACGCCTTCGGGATCACCATTGGAGGCCTTGCCGGTGACCAGAAGAAAGTTGGACAGATTGATTGCGGCACGCAGTACCCCGGTGGGGGCCAACTCCGCTCGAGCGGCTTCAGACATGAAGGATTCCTGTGGGTCAGTGGGGTGTTGGGACGTCGGGTGGACACCGAGTACACCGCTCAGCGAACGCCTTCGAGTCGAACGGTGCGTAGTTATTTCTTCGCCATCTGTGCCAGCATCTTGCGCATCCACCCCCAGCCTTCTGTCGCGTTGCTCATGTCGAGCAACTGATCTTTCTTGGCGAGCAGATCTTCGTAGGTGACATCGATGCCGAGTTCCAGATCGACGTTGTTAAACACGGCGGCGGTGGAGAATCGACCATTGCCTGCCTGAATGACCTTGCCCGTTGGAGCGTCCTCCGCACACATCAAGAGCACTGCTGGTGTGACGAGCTTTGGATGGCGCGCCGGATCCGGATTGTCGAGATCTTCGTTGCGACCCGGAATCGTGTTGATGAGACGCGTTGCCGCACCGGGTGCGAGGGTGTTCACACGGATGTTCTTGGGCGCGCCTTCTTTCTCCAGCACGTTCATCAGACCGAGCATACCCATCTTCGCAGCGCCGTAATTCGCCTGGCCAAAGTTGCCAAAAATGCCGGAAACAGAACTCGTCAGCACGATGCGGCCATAGTTTTGTGCATACATGATCGGCCACGCCGCGTGAGTCACGTAGGCGGTGCCATTCAAGTGCACATTCATCACGATGTCCCAATCGTCGAGCGACATGTTCTTGAAGCTTTTGTCCCGCAGGATGCCGGCGTTGTTGACAAGGATGTGCACGGTGCCGAAGGCATTCACGGCATCGTCGATGATGGACTTCGCACCGTCTCGCGATGCGACCGATGCCTTGTTAGCAATGGCTACGCCACCCGCCGCACGAATCTCGGCGACCACGGCATCTGCCGCATCACCCGAACCGGTGCCATCGCCTTTGCCACCCAGGTCGTTCACCACGACCTTCGCGCCTCGGCGTGCGAACTCGAGCGCATGTGCTTTGCCGAGGCCATTGCCTGCGCCCGTGATCACCACCACCCTGTCTTTGAATTCGCTCATCGCCTGGTCGCTCCTGCCTATCGTGTTACCGCATGATTGGAATTTGTGTGCCGGTGGGAGTGTAGGTCCCCCTCGTCCTGAAGTGGAGGATAAGAACGAGGACACACCACGGGCAAGCAGAACATCGAAGTGAACATCGAGGGCAGGCCTGGTTGCTTGGGCCTTGTGGCTTAGGCCTTGTGGCTTGGGCTGTCTCACGCGAGGTGCGTCCCCGCGGTAACTCGCGGAATTGACGCAAGGAGAGATTCGAATTCAGGTACGCGGCGCGCAATGCTTCGCCATTCAGTGGCTTTTGTACTAAGTCAGTTTCGACGATCGGTAGTCCACTCTATGGTCGTTCAATAAGTTCTGGAGAACTTGTGCGAGCAGCATACGTGAGGCGCGTGCTCCATGGCTTCAAGACCGATGCGAAAAAGCTCACGACGAAAAAGCTCACGGATCGGTATGTTCATGGCCATCGGCACCGGATGAACGCAGAACATATAGGGGTTGAACTCCTGGCAAATGGTGGGGGAGAGGAGCGAACTCGACATCGGTGCCACCGAGATGGGGACGGCAAAGTTCCTCGGGTTTGGCCTCCGTGCGCAGACCGTTGATGACCTCGAGCGCCTGGCTCGCCACGAAGGTGTGGCCGTCGAAGACTTGCAAGAACCTGGTGGTGGCAAGGTTGTCCGATTGGCTGATCCTGACGGTTATCGCCTCGAGATTGTCGCGGCGCAGACAAAGACCGAAGCGGCTGTGCTGCGACCTGATCCACTTCGTAACACCGTAGCATCACGATCAAGATTGCGCTCCAGTGTTCGGCTCGAACCTTCACCTTCCCATGTGCACCGCATCGGCCACGCGGTGCTTAAGGTGAGTGATTTCCGCTTAAGCGAGAAGTGGTACAAGGAACGGTTCGGTTTCATCACCTCTGATGAGGTTGAAGCGGCGAAGGATGCGCCCATCGGTGCATTCATGCGCTGTGATCGTGGTGACAAACCGGCGGATCACCACACGCTGTTTCTGGCTGAGTTGCCGGGGGCGCCAGGACTCGCACATGCAGCGTTTGAAGTGGCCAATCTCGACGATCTCATGCTGGGTCATCCATACCTGCAGACGCGCCAGCGTAAAGCCGTCTGGGGTGTTGGTCGGCAAATTATGGGCAGTCAGATTTTGACTACTGGAAAGACCCGTTTGGCAATGAGCTCGAACATTGGACCGACGGCGATCTCCTCACGAGCGCCGATGCGCCACAAAAAATGCCGCTGAGTTCCTTGCTTGCGGTGCAGTGGGGAAGTCCACATCCCGCGATGAGCGGACGAGTGAAGCCGCCCGTTGGCGTGATTTCTTATCTCGTGGCGTTGGTGCTGCGAATCAAACGGTTTTTCTCATCTGCTTCACTCTCAGCTGCTTCACTCTCATCCGATTCTAGGGGAACAAAGACATGAAGCTTGCAACGTATACCGCCAATGGCCAGACGCGCACTGGCATCGTCGTCGACAACACGATCATCGACACCGGCGTAGACGGGTCGATGATCGATCTGATCCGCAATTGGGACGCGCTCAAACCCGCTTTCGAAGCGAAGGCGAAAACAGCGAGCGATGTTCCATTGTCATCGGTGCAGCTTGAAGCGCCGGTGCAACGCCCCGGCAAGATTTTCGCCATTGGCCTCAACTACGCTGATCACATAGAAGAGTCGGAAATGGGCACGCCAGAGCGACGGGTGTGGTTCACCAAGGCTCAGACCAGCGTGAACGGTCCCTATGCCCCCATCCAGATTGCGAAGTCCACCTTCTCCGCGGATTACGAGGCCGAGTTGGTCGCGATCATCGGCAAGGGCGGCAAACAGGTCAGCGCGGCCGATGCGCCTGCCGCAGTTTTTGGTTACTGCGTCGGCAATGACATGACTGCGCGCATGTGGCAACACGCATCGCCGCAATGGTCCCTCGGCAAAAGTTTCGATACTCACGCCCCGTTCGGGCCGTGGATTGTCACAGCGGATGAACTGGGCGACCCGCATCAATTAGGCATTCGCTGTTTCGTCAACGGCGAGAAGCGCCAGGATTCACATACGAAACACCTTGTCTTCAACGCCTGGCTGCAGGTTGAACACCTTTCCGTGGGGATGACACTCGAACCCGGTGATGTGCTGTATACGGGTACACCCGGTGGGATCGGCGCAGCGATGGATCCGCGACAGTTCCTTAAAGCCGGCGATGTGATGCGGGTAGAGATCGACAAGCTCGGTCACATCGAAGGAACGATGGTGGCGGAGAGCTGAGATTACTTCGATCACGAAGAGTGATGGAGAGGCCGGTGAGTTGTGTGCCGTCCATGGGTATCGACCGCCGGATTGATAAGCGTTTCCGATTTGAATTCGAAGTTGGCGGCGAGCACACCGCTCGCGAACTCGAGCGCGATGACATCAGCATTACTGAACTCTTTGTTCGGGTTGTTCGGGTTGTTCCGGCAGGGTATCGGGCGCTGTTTTGATTCAGTTCGCCCACCCACTGACTTCCTACGATGCACTCGAATTGACCCACCAGCCCGCGCAGAATACAAAGGTACTGCGAGGATCCCAGTGCTTTAGCTAACGACAACTATCTGAGAGCGGCGACACGCGTCGATCATGGATCGCTCCGGATAATGCGGGAAGGAGCTAGTTGTATGAACACTAAGCTGTTCTTGATTTTGTCCTTCGTCTTGAGCGTCGCGTTTGCGTTGTTCCTTCTTAGAGCAAACAACCAACCACCACACACCGCCAAAACTGTTACGCCGCATGCAGAAGCGGCGTTTGGTCTTGCGCCAACGGAAAAATCGGATTCGAGCGCTGGAAACATTCGCCGCGCCACTGACAGCTCCTCACCGTCCTGGGCAAACGTAGCCTCCGAGGATCATCAGGTCTATATCGCCAATCTGCGTGCGCTTGGTTGTCCCGAGGAAACTATTCGCGACATCATCATCGGGGATATCAACCGGCTCTATAACAAGAAGATGATGCAAGAGGTACAAACAACACAGAAGTTCGAGTATTGGAAACCGACTAACCCATTCCAGAATCCATTTCTCGACAAAGAAAGAATGCAACGAATGGCTGCGCTGGAGTCGGAAAAACAGGTGATGCTGCAAGAGCTCGGCATCGATCTGACTCAACCTGCATTAAGTAGTGGTCTTGATCCGATGGCGACCATGTTCGACTTTCTGCCGGAATCCAAACGCGCGTCGCTCAAAAAGGCGATGACGAACGCCCAATCGAGTTACCAGAAGTATGCAGACGAGCTAACGGTTAATCCCGCAGCGGCGATGGCGAAGATTCAGCGTGAAACTGAGGAAACAATCCAAGCGGTGCTAACGACAGAAGAGTATCTCGACTATCAACTGCGCTTTTCGCAAACCGCCCTCAATTTAAGGATGAACCTCTCGGGATTCGATCCGAGTGAAGACGAGTTTCTTGCTATCTATAAATTGCGCTCTGAATTTGATCGCGAGTATCAACTTGCTGTTCTGGAGAACCCGAACGAGGCAGCAGCATCTGACTATTCAGAAGCTCAGAAACAGGGGAATGAAGAGATCCGAGCAACGCGTGGAGATGAACGCTACGCTGAGTATGTGCGCGCCCAGGATCAATCCTTCCAACAGCTCTGGGCCATCACACAACAAGCGGGATTACCTACCACCGTCGCCGACGAAGTCTATGAACTGAAAAAGGCCACAGATGCTCAAATCGCGGAGATACATCAGAACCAAGACTTAACGGCAAAAGAGTGCCCCGCTGCAGTCCAATCCATTGGCCTCGAAGCGGAACGATCAGCTCAACAAATTCTAGGCGAGGATGCCTGGAAACGATACGACCTTGGCAACAACCTGACGTGGCTTCGTGTGCTTTCGGAGCAGCCTGCAGCGACTTCCCCCACTCTCACTATCATCAAATAACTTACGCCGGCTGCTGTACCGGTTCAAACCCAGGCTTCTGTTCTAGATGGATGCGTACGGATGAATGTGAGCGTGAGGGAGAAATTCGGCGGAACGAGGTTCCTCAACGAGGACACCCCCCGCGGTCTGAGCGTCAAGCTCACAAAGTGGACCTCCGTGTTCTCAAGGCTTCCCGGGCTAAGACACCAGCGCATCCTTTGGTGCAACAGCTGTGAGCTATCAACCATCCGAGTCGTGGGCTCAACGCCTGGTTCATGGGGTATGTCTTCGTGCGAACGTCTTCATCCCATATGCTCGCCTGCACTAGATTCTCCCGGGCATCGGCAAGTCATCTGCCACCCTTCGTGCGCTCTGAGGTCCTGGAGCCGAGTCTAGAACCCGACAACACCGGTTGGTGTAACAAGATCGGCCAATCGTTGGATCATCCGACGAATTGAATTCGTCAGGGAGTCGATCTCCATTGATCTAGAAACGAGTTTGTTGGAGCATCGCTACGCGGAGAGTCTGGAGAAATCGTCGAGGTTCAACTTCATACAGCAAGATTATTTGTTAATCAGGGGAGATACAGTGCATAAACGAAACGTCAGGAGCACCGTGGGTGCTCTGCTCGTGGGTGCGTCCGGCACCCTAGTTGTTGCCCTCATGTCCGGCGTCGCGCAGGCGGAGGAGGCCAAAGGAAACAGATTCGAGGGTCTCGAAGAGATCATCGTCACCGGTACTAAACGGGAAGCGGCTCAGCAAGATACGCCCATTGCAATTTCAACGCTTACTGCCGAGCAGATCGACAAAACCTTTGGCAGCGATATCCGTTCCATCAGCAATCTGTCACCGAACGTAAACTTGAGCATCCAGCCTGGATTCAATGCTGTGGCTGGTGGAATCCGCGGGACCGGAAGTATCTCCATTCTCACCACCCAGGATCCCAGCACGGGGATCATGATCGACGAATTCGCGCTCAATCACGTGCAAACGGCGTTCGTCGAGCTGTATGACCTGGAGCAGGTCGAAGTCTTCAGAGGTCCACAGGGCACACTGTTCGGCAAGAACAGCACGGGCGGAACCATCGCGTTTACCTCAAAACGACCGAATCTCGATGAGTTTGGAGGCAACCTCAAGGTGAGCACCGGCGGCTATGACGGCGGCTCAAACACCTACAAGGCGCAAGTTGGCGTAGATATCCCGATTATCGAGGGCCAGCTCGGCTTTCGCTTCGCGGGCTCTCTTGCCGATGAACAGGGTTACTACACCAACGACAAGGACACCGCCACGTTTCCCAACTCGCCTGCTCTGCGACGCGCCGGCATTACCCCGGACATGCTGCACCCGGTGTTGGCCAGCACGCCCACTGTGGGTGATGGAGGACGAGTCGGCGGCAAACACGTCGTCGCGGCAAAATCCAAGTTGCTATGGCAGCCTAATGATCGCTACGAGGCGTATTTCATCTGGGAAATCGTACGTGACGACTCAGATTCGCCCGTCAACATCAACGAAACCCCTTCAGGGGAGGGCTTCACATTTCCCGACGTTGGCTTTCCGGGCATCCATGAAGCCGGCCACAAAAACCCATTCAGTTCCGGGATCAGCAACCAGGGCGACGGCATCGACATGCGCGACGGCCATCAGGTCGATATCAATGGCTATTACTTCCATCAGCAGTTGAATTTCGAACAGTTCTACCTGAAGTCCACCACGGGCTACCGTGAGCAGAGTGAGATTCTGCCTAGCAGCTATTCGGGGGAAGCTTTCCTGTCCCTGTTCGATGCCAGCCGAAATCTGGAACGGGAACAATTCCAACAGGAATTGCGTCTGGTCACAGAGTTTGAGGGGCCGCTGAACTTTGTTGTTGGCGGCGTCTATGTGACGGACGATGTTGACCAGTCGGGTGGCCGAGGCAGCACCGGATACGTGCCTGTATTCGTTGCGGGACTGCTGCCTGGCATCATCGGGCTACCGGCAACCAATCCAATTGTTCGCAATGCCCTGCTTACCCAGGACATCAGCATAATTACCGACCACGGTCACGGGTGTTGCATGCAGCAGGATCGCTCGTCATGGGCGGTTTACGCGGACGGGACCTACGATTTCAACGACCAGTGGCGTGTGACCGCAGGCATTCGTTATACCGATGACGACAAGGATTTCTGGAAGCTGACGGGTGCCGGTGGGCCGTGCAATCAGTTCACCCCGGCCATTCACCAGCGCGCCATCAATCCAGCGCTTCCAGTCACCGCCGCAGGCAATTGTCGGGATCTCAACTCGACCCGTGTTAGCCGGGCAGGCATTAGCAGCAGCGAAGCGCCCAACCACGGCCAGCTACTCCCTGATTCCGCCTATGCCATCAAAATTGATGCCAACGAGCAGTGGACTGAGGCTACCTGGCGCGTGGTCGTTGACTATCGGCCCAGCGAAAATTACATGGTGTATGGCAACATCTCCACGGGCTTCCTCGCTGGCGGCTTCAGCGAAACGTGTCTACAGGTGATCACGTGCAAGCCTTACAACCCGGAAACCAACATCAACTATGAGGTTGGCTTCAAGGGCGATTTGCTGGATAACAAGCTGCGCCTGAACTTGGCGGTGTTCTACACCAGTTTCGACGATCTGCAGCGCAACCAGGTGTTCCGGTTCACTGATCCGATTTCTGGAACTCCGGGACAGGAGACCATTACGCTGAACGCCGGCAAGTCCAACGCCAAAGGCGTCGAAATTGAAACCACCTGGCTTGTCACCGGCAATTTCCAGTTGCGAGGGACATTAGGGTATCTGGATGCGCAGTACGACAAGTTCTCGTTCGAAGGGCTGAATCTGAAAAAACTGGATATCCCCTTCGCTGCCGAGTTGCAGATCGGCCTGCAGGCGATTTTCGACCAACCCCTTGGCAACGGTGCGGTGCTTACCTATACGGCCGGCTTGCACTACATGTCCGAGGCTGAAACGAGTCCGTTTGATCCAAACGCGGCAACGGGTCTCAACCCCAAGTTCCCTGGCAGGACCGCGCGGCATCCAACCTACACTCAGATGGAGGAGCGTACTCTGTTAGACGCCAACATCACCTACACCAGCGAAAGCGAAAAGTACTACGTGACGTTGTGGGGTAAAAACCTCCTGAATGAAGAGTACCGCGTGGCAGCTAACTCTGTTGGCGCCCTGTGGAATTTCAGCATTTACGGAGCCCCGCTGCAGTGGGGAGTAGAACTGGGACTGAACCTCGACTAACAAGAGGCCCCAGGGGCGAGCAAGAGCGGATGCTTCGGCATCCGCTTTTTTTTGCTTGCTGAGAACGGGCGGAATGCCGAGTGTTACCTCAATGATCCCAAAGCCATGCAGCGGGCGAGCGTTTGGGCGGAGATCCGAGCTGAGTAGGCCGTCGATCAAATGCCGGTCGCGGGCTTGCCACCGAACGCCGATCGTTTGATAGGTACGGCATCGCTGACCGCCTTCACATCGGCGGGGTGGAACCCCCAGGCGCTGATGATCGCGAGCGTCGTAAACCGCCACTTGCCGTCGATATCGCGGCGAAGCGTACCCTCATAGCGGCCACCCTGAGCACCACGGTTGCTGGTAGTGGTGAAGTACGCCGTAAGCGCGGCGGAGCTGGCATCGTCGCTCACGGCGATAGCGACGTTCGAAGAGGTGTGACCCCCGGCGATCAGCTTCTCGCGCGCGCCATAGGGTTCGTAGAGTGGCGCAATAGCGGCGCGCCCCTCGAAGTGCATGTCAATGCTGTTGGGTGGAAAGTTGAGCACGTCCAGCACGCAGTCCTCCGCATAGACGTCAAGGATCGCATCACCGAAGCCGGTGTCGAGCGAGTACAGGTATTGGTTGAACGTGGCGACGATGGCCTCGCGTGCCCGCAGCCGGGCGACCTCGCCTTCGAGGAAAGTGACACGTGCGGAAAGATCGTTGGTGTTCATGGTTGTTCCTTTTCCCAATCATTGGGCGCGTCGGTCACAACACGGCGGCGCACTAAAAAAGTAGCTTCTCCCGACTGTAGTGGGTGTCGGTATGGATGTCGATGACGTTCAGTGCCGGGCCCATCTTGCCTGCCGGTCCAGCGCCCCACCAATACACCAACACTGATCGACACCGTTCCTGACTCACACTACATTCCTGTTTATAAACGCCGTCTGATTGCCTTAGGGGCGGTTTCGCCACCTGAAGCACGCCGCGCTCCAATGGCCGCACTCGAGCCAGAAAGCGGAGGATTGCTGTTTCGACCTTCAACGGTGACCAACAACCATTCGAAGGGATCAGGCGCATCGGTTCTTACACCCCGGGAGGGAGCACAACATCATGGTCCAGAAAGCCATCCTCGATCACCGCGATGCAATCGAAAAGACACCTATCCTGGAGCGGATCACTGCGATCAAAGACACGCTCAAGCAGGCGGGCGACGAAGGACAGCGGGCGCGACGACTTCCTGCCTTCGGCTCCAAGGCGCTGGCAGATGCAGGGCTCTACCGCCATGGGTTGCCACGCGAGTTAGGCGGCGAGGACATGAACGCCCGCCAGCAGATCGAAGTCATCGAGGCCTGTGCCGCCATCGACGGTTCCGTCGGCTGGTGCGTACAGATCTCGTCGGAGATCAACGCTCTAGTCATCCGTCGGATGGATCCTGCGTTCGCGCATCAGATCTACGACACCTGGGAGGCAGTCATTTGCTCCGGCCTTGGTACGCCGAATGGGCCAAACCCCGGGCGCTGGGCTAAACGCGAAGGTGATGGCTGGCGACTGAACTATCAGGGCTCGTTTGCCAGCAACTGCTACAACGCGACCTGGAATTTCGTTATGGGCATGCAGACCATCGACCCCGATACCGGCAAGCCCGCAGACGCTTCCTTCATGGTGCCGAAAGGCGAGTTCGAGATCGTCGACACCTGGGATACGGCCGGCATGCGGGGCTCAGGCAGCCACGATGTGCGCATGGCCGAGTGTTATGTCCGGCGGGAGCATCTTCTTCCCCGTGACTCGCTCGGCGCTTGCGAAATCTGGGGCAACCCGACTCACCGCAATCCGCTGCAGGTGATCTACAACAAGGCGGCGGTGTCACTCGGCGTCTGCAAGGGTGCCCTTGAATCCTTCATGCAACTCGCTCAGGGAAAGGTCCCGTGGGGTACCAGCACGACGCTGAAGGATCTCGGTCCCATCCAGGACCGGATTGGCCGGGCGATGGCTGAGTACATTGCGGTACGCAGCGCCGTGATCGAGACCCAGGAAAGGTTGGAGGATCATCTAGGCCCACTGCCTTCGAAGGGCGGACGCTTGACCCCGGAGTGGGAGTTTTTCTGGCCCGCCCAGCTTGCCAGCACGCATGCAGCGCAGAAGTGCCGGGAAATCGTAAGCGAACTCAACAATATGTCGGGCACGACAGGCAGCCGCCTGGACAGCCCACTCGAGCGACAGCTCCGCGATGCGCACCAGGCTGCCAGCCATGGCGCGGTTTCATGGCGGCACTATCAGGATGTCGGCAAGACGCTGATCGGTCACGAAATCCCACCCGGATTCTCGATCGTGACGCGCGCATGACATTCCCTTCTCATTCTCACAAGGACACACCTCGTGTGGCAGGTTTTGAAGTGACGACCTGGATGGGTGATAACTCACAGCTGTCGCATCAAATACCCACACGAGCGGTGTGCCTTAGGTACATAAGTTCCTGGTCACAGGTGTGCTGATGTGGTGATCGTGACGATCGTCAATAGCGTCTGCCAAAAACGTTGAAGCTCGTTGCTTTCGCGAGTCAGCAACCGCATGAACTTCTGATGTACAAACAACTTTTCCTTTGACGTTGCCGCCTCAGCAAGCACACCAACATCGACGAGTTGTTTCAGATAGAGAGAGGCGGTCTGACGTTTCGCGAGCCCCGCTTCTGTGACATTCGCGATTCGACAGTAGGGTTGTTCGAAAATCAGATTCACGAGTTCGTGACTGTAGATCTTTTGCACACAACGACGCACATGCTCGGTGGTGTTTTCGATAGGACCCCGGATGGCGCCGATTTTTCCTGTGGACCACATGGCAGTTATTTCTACGACTCGCAACATCTGCAGAATCCTCGGTTCCCACGCTTGATGGCGCTTCTTCTCCTGACAACAAGTTGTGCGTCCCGCGAATCTGCGCCGACGCTCTATGCCGAACTCGATGGTGAAGCGGGCCTTGAGAAGATCGTAGATGCGTTTATTGGCAACCTCGGTGATGACCCGCGTGTGGCGAAGTCGTTTGAAGACACCGACATAGATGCCTTTCGTGGTCACATGATCGATCAGTTGTGTGCGCTTTCCGGTGGCCCGTGTACCTACGAAGGACGCAGCATGGCGGAATCCCACAAAGGCCTCGACATCGACGCGGCGATGTTCAACGTCGTCGTCGGTGATTTGATGCAAGCCATGGAAGCTACCCATACCCCGGTTGCAGCGCGCAATGAGCTGCTCAGCATGTTGGCGCCGATGTATCGGGATGTCGTCACGCGTTGAAGATTTCCAAAGGCGGTTGCCGATAATCCATGACTTCGTCAGACTGCCGCCCCACGCGTCCATAGCTCAATTGGATAGAGCACCAGGCTTCGAACCTGGGGGTTAGGGGTTCGAGTCCCTTTGGGCGCGCCACTCTCATAGGAAGGGTAGCGAAAGGGGAGAGACAGCATGCGGGGTCCACTCTTGCTGGTGATGTCGAGTCCCACCATTACAGCTGCGCGCCCCAAGTCCATCGATCCACCCGACGATCTTGCGGCAGCACAGTCCGAACTCGCGAAGCCCGGCCCACATCTGCAATCGATTTATACAACACGCGACAAAGTGAGGCGTTGGTTTACGGTTTACACACCAGCCAGGCGCGCGGTTGCACCGGCGCTGGTTTTCGCCTTGCATGGTGCCCACGGCGGAATGCGCAACATGTACAAGACCCGGGCAGATCTGCGGAAGTTGGCCGATGAACGCGGATTTGTGGTGGTCTTTCCCAACGGCCAACACCATCCTGACCACAAGATCGGTCAGTCATTCTGGAACGCCGGTTTTTGCTGCGGCGAGATGAACCCCGAGATTGATGATGTCGCCTTCATTACGGATGTGGCCATCCGCTTGACCGGTGTGATGAAGATCGATCCTGATCGAATTCACATCGTGGGCTTCTCCAACGGTGGCATGCTCACCCAACGGATTGCAGCTGCACGGGCTGACGTATTTGCATCGGTCGCGTCCATGGGCGCGGTACCCGGTTACTTCGAAACAGCGGGTGGTGTGAAGCGTGCCTATCCCGTAAAGGCCGCGATCCCTGTACTCCTCCTGCATGGTACTGAGGACAAAACGATTCCCTTCAGCGGTGGCACGATGACCGTGGCTGATAACGACAGTGCAAAGTCGTTGTTTTATGCCCAAGCGCTCGAACACTGGTCTGATGCGAATGGGTGCGCAGCTTCAGATGTGCGGCAGTCACGCAGTGATCTCGGTCGTGACCTGCAGATTACGAGTTTCACAGGCTGTAAGGCGGATGTGCTGGGAATTGCGCTGAAGGGCTTTGGACACAAATGGGTTGATGTTGAGAAGGCGGACTTCAACGGAACACTGCGGGTGACTGAGTTCTTCGAAACACATCCCAAAAAACGAAAATAGATCGGAGGTCAAACCTGCTTCCGATCTTCATCCGGGGATTCCTGGAGCCCCCAGTTGCAGCGGTGCCAAGGTCAGGCCCGCACAGGCTCCGGGGGCATCGGCTCATCCAGCTCAGGGTAGTGTTTGCGATCCGGAATCCGGAGCCATCGCCGGAGCACCTTCTCCAGCGCCACCACGTATTCGAACACCACCGGTACCACCACCAGACTCAGCACCGTTGAGGTGATGAGGCCGCCGATAACGACAATCCCGAGGGGCGAGCGGAAGCTCGTGTCTGCATCTAGTCCGAGTGCTACAGGCATCATGCCCGCCACCATGGCGAGCGTTGTCATGATGATGGGGAGCGCGCGTTTGCCGCAGGCATCAATCATGGCGTCGTGCAGGTTCATGCCGTGTTCACGCATCGCCACTACGGCGTACTCCACCAGCAAGATGGAGTTTTTGGTAGTGATGCCCATCAGCATTACGAGGCCAATGACCGCCGGCATGCTGAAAGGTTCATTGGCAATGAGCAGCGCAATCACCGCGCCACCCACTGAGAGCGGCAGCGCCGCAAGGATGGTGACTGGCTGTATGAAGTCCTTGAACAGCAGCACCAGCACCATGAACACACAAAGGATGCCGGTGACCATGGCCATGCCGAACGCACCCATCATTTCCTTCATCCTTTCCGCATCACCCACCTCCACTTTGCGCACGCCTGCGGGCAGATGCTGCAGAGCGGGCAGGGTATCCACCATCTTGGAGAGGTCGCCCAGCTGGATCTTGCCGAGTTCTGCGTCGATCTGAATGTTACGAGCGCGTTCATATCGCTTGATTTGAGCAGGGCCGGAGCCAACGCTGACATCGGCGACCGCAGACAGTGGTACAAGTCCGTTGTTGCCAGGGACTCGAAGTTGGCGAATGGTCTCGAGGTCTTTGCGTGAATCGAGCGGGAGTTGCACGCGGATATCGACCTGACGCTCCGGCAGATTGAGCTTCGCGAGTGCAGCGGTGTAATCACCAGCGGTCGCGACCTGTACGGTTTCACCGATGGCAGCGGCGTTTACACCGAGTTCTGCAGCTGCAGCAAAGTCGGGACGAATGATGATCTCTGGACGTAACAAGCTCGCCGACGAGATGACGTTACCGACGCCTTCGATCTGACGCAGTTCTTCCATCACCTTTTCAGCGGCAAGGGACAGCGCATGTGAATCATCTCCCGTGAGATTGAGCTGGAGCTTTTCACCGGTATAACCAAAGCCGATCGTGAAGCGGGCACCGGGAACGGACTTCAAAATTTCTCAGAAATCGGCTTCTACCTCTTGTTGCGTGAGGGCCAGAAACTCAGCGCTGGACTGCTTGCGGCCGGAAAAAGGCATCGGTTGGCTCTTCAAGAACGAGGACGCGCCCTTTTACACGAGCCTCCAATGCCTGCCAATGCGCATGATTGATTACACTCGTGTTTCGTTGTGTCTGGGAGGCACCGGTTGATCACCATTTTCCGCGCCAGAACGATCATCACCATGAATCCTTCGAACCCCTGCGGCACGCACGTGGCCGTGCGCGACGGGATGATTCTGGGTGTGGGCACGTACGATGAGGTTAAAGGGTGGGGCGAACATGTGATTGACGAAACGTTTTCGGACTACGTTATCGTACCTGGGTTTGTTGAAGGTCATGCGCATGTCATGGCAGGTGGCATGTTACAGCGCCCCTACGTGGGTTTTTTTGATCGACCTTTGCCAGATGGTCAGATGGCGCGCGGCATCAAATCTTATGCCGCGTTAATCACGCGATTACGGGAGATAGACGCAGCGCTGACAGACTCGGATGAACAGCTGATCGCCGAGGGCTTTGACCCGATTTATTTTCCGGACCAACCACGCCTCAATCGTCATCACCTTGATCAGGTGTCGACAACGCGCCCGATCTTCATCCACCACGCCAACGGTCATCTCGCCACCGCCAATACGGCGATGTTGAAGCTCAACAACATCACCAAGGATCTCCAGATCGAAGGCCTCGCGCGTGATGCCGCAGGTGAAATTGATGGTGAACTGCGTGAACCGCCAGCGATGTCCTTGTGCCGCAGTGCGTTTCGCGAAATTCAGCGTTCCAACATGACGGAACTCGCGATTCAGAACTTCGCAGCGCTGGCGCGTAATGCGGGCATCACCACGTGCACGGACCTCGGAGGCATTTCGATCCTCGCACCCAACGCACTCGAGCGGTGGCGCGCACTCACGATTGACGAGAGCTTTCCGCTGCGCGTCGCGCAATACAATCTGCCGGCGATGCCTGGTGCGACGGCGGATTTTGAATCCATCGCGAAGGAATTTGTGAAACTCAAGAAATCTGGGAGTGAGCGGCTGCGTTTTCTCGGTGTGAAGTTCGTGTTGGATGGATCAATTCAGGGTTTTACTGCACTGCTGAATCAGCCGGGATACTTCAGTGGCGAAGACCACGGCCAACTGTTGGCGGTGCCGGATCAACTCGTTGACTGGATGTTGCCGTTCCACCGAGCGGGTTTGAGTATTCACATGCACTGCAACGGTAACCGCACGCAAGACCTTGCCATTGAAACCATCGAGGCGCTCCTGAAGATTGCGCCACATCCCGATCACCGCCACACGATCACCCATGCGCAGCTCACCACCCAAGCGCAGCTGCGCAAGATGGCGAAGCTCGGGCTCTGCGCGAATTTCTTCACTAATCACCTTTGGTATTGGGGCGATCAACACTACGAGATCACCGTGGGCCCCGAACGGGCGAATGCGCTGGAACCCTGTGCATCCGCATTGAGGGAAGGTGTGTCCTTTTCGTTCCATTCGGACGCGGGTGTTACACCTCTCGGACCGTTGCATACGATGTGGTGCGCGGTAAATCGGGTGACACCCAAGGGAAGAGTGCTCGGACCCTTGGAACGCATCACCCCAGCGCAAGCACTGAAAGCTGCCACCATCGATGCGGCGTATCAATTGCACCTTGATCACGAGGTCGGCTCTCTGGAAGCCGGAAAACAAGCGGATTTTGCTGTGCTTCATGACGATCCGCTTGCGGTCGAGCCTATGGTGATTCGCGACATCAAGGTATGGGGTACGGTGCTGGGTGGTCGGGTTTTCAAGGCCGCGTGATGATCGCGTTTACGGTCATTGGTGGTTATCTCGGTGCGGGAAAGACCACGCTGTTAAACCACTTCCTCACTCAATCGAGTGGTCGGCGTTTCGGTGTTCTGATCAATGACTTCGGTGCCATCAACATCGACGCGGAACTGATTGCATCCCGTGGCGAAACGACGATCACGCTTACCAATGGTTGTATCTGTTGTTCTCTCGCAGATGGCTTTTTGAATGCAGTCGATCAGCTGCTCGCGCTGGAAACTCCACCCGAACACATCGTCGTTGAGGCGAGTGGCGTGGCCGAGGTGAACCAGCTCGCGCAGTACGGTCATCTTCCTGGGCTTTTCCTTGATGGCGTGCTGGTAGTTGTTGATGTGGAGACGCTGCTTGAAAAAGTGAATGACCGTTATGTCGGCCAAACCGTTCGGCGACAAATCAATTCAGCAGACCTCGTGATCTTGAACAAAGTAGACTTGATCGATCCTTCAGTGCTGAAGGCTTGTTTCGAGTGGCTGAAGCAGGCCCACCCGAAAGTTCGGGTAGTTTCTTCAGTGCGGTGTGAGCTGCCACTTCCGGTGCTGGCCGGGCAACCGATGCATGAAAGAAGATCTGAGTTCCTGTTCCCGGAGCATGCGCACTACACAAGCTGGAATCACGTGCTGAACGATCCTGTTACGCGGGAACAACTGGAATTTTTTGCAGAAGGACTGGATGCGACGGTGATCCGTGCCAAAGGTACTAGCGGTGGCCCGAGTGGTTCGGGATTGCAGTTGCAGGTGGTAGGCAGACGCGTACAAATCACGTCGATGAACAACGTCGGCCTCGGTACACGCCTCGTCGCGATCGGCTTGGCGGGTCAAATCGACACTCGGTCCTTAGATGCGTTGGCGGCTCAGTCCTTTGGTGGCGCTCGTTGAGAGCTGCAACGCAATATGGAGAAACGAGTGATGCCACCTGATCCTTCGTTGTTAGCCCGATTGAGGGCCGAACTTGAGACGTATCCAAACGTCGCCGAAAAAAAGATGTTTGGTGGTGTGGTGTTCATAGTGAACGGTCACCTTGCGCTGGGTATTCATGGTGACGAGGTCATCGTGAGAACAACACCAGAGGTCGCCAGCGAAGCGCTCAAACAAGCGCACGTCAGGGTCTTTGATCTTGGCGCATGGCCACTTAAAGGTTGGCTTCTCGTTCGCGCTCAAGCCTGCACATCGACGCAGGCGCTTCGGCGTTGGATGCAAACCAGCTTGAAATTCGCGGGCTCACTTCCTGCTAAATCAAAATAGAGTGCACTGCTGGCGCTGCCAACCCCGTGCAGGAAGTGAACAGGGGGGGGAAATGTCAAAGCGCTGTGCCATACGCTCGCTGGTAATCCGCGTGAGTAGTGCTCAAAGCGGGCGAAGGCCGGAATTTGTGCAAAATTCTCCTGTGCTTCATCCGCGAGTTGCCGAAACGCAGCGCATGCGGGGCCGGACAGTCGAGCTTGTTCTTCCGGTGTAAAGGACATGTACGCAAGCCCACAGAGCGCGTTCTCAACTCGGTCTCCCTGTAACGCTGCAAGCGTTTGATCCACGACGTCCGGCGCAGATCGCAGCCGAGCCGCTGCGGCGGAACGAACGCGAACCGCATAAAAAGGATTGGTCATGCGGAGCAGGTCTGAAAAATCTGCCGAAGGATCGAGTGTTGCGATTTCATCGAGATGTGCGGACGACTTGTCTCGTCCGCCAATCAGCAGTCGTGTAAAGCGGCTGGTCCGAAACCACATCCAACGGATCAGAAAAAACAGGATTCCCGGAATACTGACTGCCAGACAGGCGAGCGCACACCCGAGCCAGATCAGTTTGGCGGTGAATACCAACCCTGACGTTACGCGGTCAGATGCGAAAATCAGGAGCAAAACCACCAGCGTCAACAAGGTAAGGATATGCAGCGCGAGCATCAGCAAGATGCCGCTGTGATAGCCGAGCACCGGTTCAAACCGGTAGAACGACAGGACCATCATCACCACCATCCCCGCTGCAGTCACGCCCATTGCCAATGATCGCGGTGCCAACAAGTCGTCAAACGCGCCATCGCTGATGACCAGAAGCATGCTGGTTGCCATGAGTAGCCACATGGGGATCAGTGTGACCATCTCAGCGATAAAGCCGCCGAGACTTGAGTGTTTGCTTCTACTTTTACGCAGAAGAAACTGCACCGGCAGCAGGTAGATCAGTGCGGCAAGGACTGCTGCGACTTGGGCGATCATGGATTAAGTGCCCAGTTTCAGGTCATCGATGCGTGTAAGCATGAGGGAGGGTGGTGTGCACGTCCAGCCGCGCCCTGTGGCGAGTGGGATCGCTGAGCTACACTGTCCGCCATCAGTAGCAGTGGATTGACTCGCGTCATGACGCAGACGTTCAGTGGTCGCCGCGCCCGCACCATGGCTGAAATGGCCGAACTCGATGCGCGCACGTTTTCCATGGAAAAAATCATGGAGTCCATCAAGGCGTATCGACCCCGGCCGACCGACATCATCATCACGCCCTTCGGTAAGTGTGGAACCACCTGGTTGCAGCAGACGTTTCACACGTTGCGCACACGAGGCGATATGGACTTTGATGACATCTCCCGTGTCGTGCCGTGGATCGAAACTGCGGCTATGGTGGGCATCGATATCAATGCAGCCCAGCGTGGTGAGCCCCGCGGCTTCAAAAGCCATGCGTCGTGGAATGAGGTACCCAAGGGCGCGAAGTATGTGGTCTCTCTGCGTGATCCGAAGGACGCCTTCGTGTCCGGCTATCGATTTATGGAAGGTTGGTACTTTGAGCCTGGCAGCATCAGCTATGAGGAGTGGTTTGATGCGCGCAGTGGTCGACGGGGCAAAGGTCGCGATTACTGGTCACACCTTTTAAGCTGGTGGAACCAACGCAACAATCCCGATGTGCTGTTGTTGTCCTACGAACACATGGTCGACGATCCGGCGTTAGCCATCGCGCGATTGGCGGCGTTTAGTGGCATCGAACTCGACGACAACGTGCTGCAGCTGGCCCTCGAGCGGACGTCGTTGCCTTACATGCTGCGCTACAAAGATCGTTTTGATGACGCGATGTTACGGGAACTGTCGGAAACGGCCGGTGGTCTGCCGCGTGGCAGCGATTCCGCCAAAGTACGTAAAGGCGGGGCAGGTGGTCACGTGCAAGAGTTGCCAGAGGCCGTGAGCCAGGGTCTGGATGTGATCTGGGCGAGTGATGTCGCCGCGGAGACTGGTTTTGCTGATTATGCGAGTCTCGAAGCAGAGATCCGTCGACTTGCTTGTTAGACGCGTATTGAAAGAGGAGTAGTTTCGTGACGCAGAATGATCAGCCCTTGGCCGATATAACCGTCCTGGACTTCGGTCAGGTTTATAACGGTCCATATTGTGGTTTCCTGCTCGCGCAAGCTGGAGCGCGGGTGATCAAGGTGGAGTCACGTATCGGCGAAACCTTGCGTACACGTGGAAAAGCTGCACCCTCGAGTTATCCCTTTGCGCTGCTCAACACCAACAAGCAGTGCATCACGCTCAATATTCAATCGCCTGATGGCCAAGCGCTGCTGAAGAAACTTGTTCAGCATGTGGATGTGGTGACCGAGAATTTTGCTCCCGGCACGATGGACAAATATGGCATTGGCTCGGCGGTGCTCTGTGCCATCAACTCGCGCCTCATCTATGCCGCATCCACCGGTTACGGCGCAAGTGGTCCTTATCGTGATTACCTTGGCATGGACATCACCTTGCAAGCGATGTCAGGCGTCATGAGCACCACGGGCGAAGGGGATGGTCCACCCCTCAAGACCGCTGCCGCATTTGCTGATTTTCTGGGTGGCACCCATCTCTACGCGGGCGTGCTCACGGCACTGCATCAGCGATCACGCACGGGCAAAGGTTCAGTGGTCGATATCTCGATGCAGGATTGTGTATTCCCGACCCTCGCCACGGCGCTCGGTTCGTTTTTTGTGGCTGGCGGTAAACAGGGTCCACGACGGGGCAACCGTCATTCGGGTTTGGCGCTTGCGCCGTATAACGTCTATCCCGCGAAAGACGGTTATGTCGCCGTCATATGCATTCGTGAAGGTCACTTTCGCAACCTGTGCGAGGCGATGGGTCAACCGCAGTTGGCGGACGATGAACGTTTCTCAACCAACGCCGCACGCTGTAAGAACATGATGGCCCTCGATGCGGTGATTGGGGTTTGGTCGCAAACCTTGCCGAAGCTCGAAGTCTTCGCGCGGGCGCAGGATCATGGGGTCATCTGCGCGCCGGTGAATGACCTGGCCGACGTCATACGTGATCCTCAAATGCTCGCCCGCGGCACGCTCAAGTGGCGGCCTCATGCAGGATTCGGCGAGATCCCGCAGATGCAGACTCCGCTACGCTTTCGAGGGTTGAACCCTCCAGAACTTACCGACGTGCCTGAACTGGGGACCGACACGGATCGAATTCTCAAAGAGCTTGCTGGCGTGGATGATTCGGAAATCGCACGTCTGCGTGCCGCCGAAGCCATCTGAAGGAGCTTCGGACGCATATCTATTTCCGCCAGGGCTTCATTGGTTAACGCTGCAGAAAACCGCAGATTTACAGCGTATCTGCGGTTTTTTCTTCGCGGTGCCCGCCTCGCCCTGACGAAAATATCCTATGAGTCAGAAGCTCCTCTGGTTAAGCTGCTCCTCCGCATTTTTGACATAGAGACGCAAGATGAGCGCGCAGTTCGATACGGTTGAATCAGCCATTGAAGCCATCCAGGCCGGTGAAATGGTCGTGGTGGTGGATGATGACGACCGCGAGAATGAAGGCGACCTGATCATGGCGGCGAGCAAGGCCACCGCCGAGCGCGTGGCGTTCATGATTCGCCATACCAGCGGCATCTTGTGCACGCCCATTCTTGAAGATCAGGCGAAAAGGCTGCACCTCGACCCGATGGTTGCTCGCAACAACGCCCCGATGAGTACCGCATTCACCGTCTCCATCGACTTCAAACATGGCCTGACGACGGGTATCTCTGCGGATGAGCGGGCGGCAACTTGCCAAGCGCTTGCGAACAGCAACACCGGTGCCGAAGACTTTGTTCGCCCGGGTCACATCTTCCCCCTCGTTGCACGACAAGGTGGTGTGCTGGTGCGTTCAGGCCATACCGAAGCGGGTGTGGATCTGTCGATCCTCGCTGGTCTGCCACCGGTGTCGCTGCTCGCTGAACTCGTGAATGACGATGGCACGGTGCAGCGTCTGCCACAGCTGCTCGAATTCGCGAAACACCACAAACTCAAGATCATTTCCATCGCTGATCTGATTGCCTATCGCCAACGCCGTGAGCAGTTGGTGGAGAAGGCAGGCGAGTTCAAGGTGAAAACACGTATCGGTGCGGCGCGCGCCATCGCCTATCGCACCAAGTTCGAAGATGCGGAACACCTCGCGCTGGTGTTTGGCAACATCAGTCCGACCAAGGCGATTCCGGTGCGAATTCACCGGGAAAAGCTGATCGAGGATGTGTTTGGTCCACAGTCAGAACACCAAAACAATCTGCTCGATGCATCTCTCGACCGTATCGGAAAACTCGGCGGTGGAGTGGTGATTTATCTGCGCTCCGGTTTTGTCGGTGTTCCCATGGAGCATCTGGAAAACAGCAGCAAAGAAAACGCGCGTAAGGCTGAGTGGCTTGAGATCGGAGTAGGCGCGCAGATCCTGCGGGACCTTGGGGTACAGAAACTCCGGTTGATCGCGGGTCGCGAAGTCGACTTCGTCGGCATTCAAGGTTTTGGGTTGACGCTCGAAGCGACTGAACTCATTTGATCGACAGCTATAAAACGCCGTCGCGCCGATAGCTAAACGAGCTCGCCTCCGCATCCGCGCCGACATAGACCACCCGCAGGTCTGGTCGGCGCACCCCACACTGCGTACAACGCAGTCGCATACGCACCTCACTCACCGTTGCGCCGCGTCCGAGGGATTGCACCAACGCTCCGAGATCGAGCAGTTCCATTCGTTCGCACGGAATACACACGCCATATAAGCGAAACGCGGGGATGAGTTCGGCCAGAATTTGCATGCTGTAGTTATATACAGTCCTGCCGATAGAGCGCCAGCACTGATTGAAGACGCTCAATGAGATCGAATCAGCCGTAGTCTTTCACGGGCGAGGTTGGCAAACTTCAGTCGTGTATTTACCCCGGGGATGAGAGGGACAAAATGAAAGCTGCAGTATTCCGTGAAGTGAACAAGCCCATGGCGATCGAAGACATTCGTATCGACAAGCCGGGCCCACGCGAAGTGTTAATCCGAACCTCCGCTGCCGGTGTGTGTCACAGCGACTTGCACTTCTGGAATGGCACGTATCCGGGTGCTGTACCGATGGTGCTCGGTCACGAAAGTGCTGGTGTGGTTGAAGCCGTTGGTAGCGACGTGCACTACGTGAAGCCAGGTGATCACGTCATCACCTGTCTCTCAGTCTTCTGCGGCCACTGTGAATATTGCCTCACGGGCCACATGTCCCTGTGTCAGGAACCAGAAACCAGGCGGCAGAAAGAACAGCCGCCACGACTTTCGCAAAATGCGCAGCCACTCCAGCAGTTCGCGAACCTTGGTTCGTATGCTGAACAACTGCTCGTGCACGAACATGCCGTGGTGAAGATTCGCCCCGACATGCCGATGGACCGCGCAGCGTTGATCGGTTGTGGCGTGATGACGGGAATGGGCGCCGTGTTCCACACCGCCAAAGTTGAACCCGGTGCAACGGTTGCCGTCATCGGCTGTGGTGGCATCGGCCTTTCCGCCATCAACGGTGCGGCCATCGCTGGTGCATCCCGCATCATCGCCGTTGATATGGTGCCTTCGAAGCTTGAGCTCGCACGTAAGTTCGGTGCGACCGATGTGGTTAACGCCAAAGAGAAAGACGCTGTGGGTGAAGTGAAAGAACTCACCGGTGGTGGCGTGCATTATTCGTTCGAAGCGATTGGCCTCAAGGCCACGGCAGAACAAGCCTTCCAGATGCTGCGAAATGGCGGCACCGCGACCGTCATCGGCATGATTCCGCCGGGGCAGATGGTCTCTGTGCACGGCATGGAATTCCTTTTCGAGAAGAAGATTCAGGGCAGCATGATGGGTTCCAACCGGTTCCGCGTGGATATGCCACGCTTTGTGGACTACTACCTGCAAGGTCGTCTGCATCTCGATGACCTGGTATCTCGTCGCATCAAGCTGGAAGACATCAACGATGCGTTCGCTGCCCTCGGAACGGGCGAAGTGGCACGCAGCGTGATTATGTTCAACTAACGATCTCGAAAAGGGGAGAGTCCAGTGCGCTGGCTGACATTCGCATATCAAGGACGTGCCAGTTTTGGCATGGTGTCGGCCAGCGGTGACGCGGTTATTGATGTTGGTACACGTGGTCAGTACGCCGACCTGAAATCTGCGATTGCTGCCAACGCGCTGAATGGCCTCGCCTTGGCATCGCGTGGTGAAACTGGGATTCCGCTGGATGCGATTACCTGGCTGCCGACCATCACCAATCCCGACAAGATTCTCTGCGTTGGCCTGAACTACAAGGCGCACCAGGAAGAGACGGGTCGTGGTGGCGAAGCGTATCCAACCATCTTCGTGCGATTCGCTGGGGCACAAATGGGCCACAAGGCACCGATGATCAGGCCACGTGAATCCAACACCCTGGATTACGAAGGTGAGGTCGCGATGATCATCGGCAAGGCAGGACGTCGCATCGCGAAAGAGAGAGCCCTCGAACACGTCGCTGGTTTCAGCATTTACAACGACGGCAGCGTCCGCGAGTACCAGCGCAACACCTCGCAGTTCACGCCCGGCAAGAACTTCGCTTCAACGGGTGGATTCGGACCGTGGATGATGACAACCGATGAAGTCGGTGATCTCGACGCCCTCGAATTGACGACGCGCCTCAACGGCAACGTCATGCAGAACGCGAAGACCTCACAGCTGGTGTTCGGGTTTGCGGAACTGATTGTTTATTGTTCGACCTTCGTCGAACTGGTACCTGGTGATGTGATCGTCACCGGCACGCCGGGTGGTGTCGGCTCTGCACGTAAACCACCGGTGTTTATGGATGAAGGTGACCTGATCGAGATTGAGGTCAAGCCCATTGGGGTATTGTCGAATCGGGTGGTGCGGGACTAAAACCGCTCTCCGACACTCCTCCAGCTTCGACAAATCCCGTTCAACCCGCTACCTTCCGAACCCAGTTCATTGCGGGGTTCGGAGATGTTTCGTCACTGTGTCATGTTCAAATGGAAGCCAGAAACCACCGACGCGCAGCGTCAGGAACTCTTCCATGGCTTTGATGGACTCGCCAAGTTGTCCTTCGTCAAAGCCTTCGCCCACGGACCCGATGCCGGTTTGCGCGAAGGCAACTGGGATCACGTCGTCGTTGCCGACTTCGACAACAAGGACGACTACCTGACCTACGCCTCCTATCCACAACATGTTGATCTGATTCAGGGACATCTGATTCCGGCGATCTCAGGACGCGCTGCAGTGCAATACGCCTTCGAGCCAGTGAGGTCCTGACATGGATATAAAGGGGAAGGTCGTCCTCGTGACGGGTGGCGCTCAAGGCATCGGCAAAGGTATCGCGCGACAGGCCCTCAAGGCCGGTGCCCGTGTGGTCCTCACGAATCTCGACGATGCGGTGGGTAATGCGACGGAAAAAGAACTGTCCACCATCGGCTTGATACGCCGCGTCAAAGCGGATGTGACTGATGCGGCAGCCAGCGCTGTACTGCTTGATGACATCTTTGCGCGTGAAGGTCGGCTCGATGTGATTTTTGCCAACGCAGGCTCTGGTCTGATGAAACGGCTGCTCGATTGCACGCCTGACGATTGTCTGGGGCAATTCAACCTCAACTACTTCGGCAACCTCTGGCTCACCCAGGCCTATGTGAAGCGTGTGCAGTCGCGCGGCGGCGAAGGCCACATCATGTTTACGGGTTCTGAAAACTCGTTGGTCATGCCGCCTGATAACGCTGAGCTCAAGATGGGCATCTATGGCGCCACCAAACATGCACTTCTAGTCACGGCTGAATGGTTACGTTACGAGCTTCGGGGCACCGGTGTGTCTGTGAGTTTGTTGATGCCGGGTCCGGTGTTGACGGAGAGTTTGAAGTCGACGTTTGATGCGCTCGAAAAGGTTGGCCCGGATGACCCGCTACATAACGTCATTCCACCACATGCGGAATCGATGCTGCGACAACGGTTCATTTCCTGTGATGAATGCGGGCGGATTGCGCTTGAAGGATTGAACAAAGGGCTCTTCTTTATTCCAACTCAGGGCTACATCCTGAACGATGTAAACTCACGTCACGAAGAAGTCACTGCCGCGTTCAAAGCGCTGAACCTGGTTTAGCCTTCGCGAGTTCTCGCTTCACGAGAACTTCACGGGTGTTGCATAGCCTTTGTGCATGCAAACCCATGACCGTCGCCGTCGCAACTACGTGGCCCATAGCTCGATTTCATTTGTACTGGCACTACTGACGATTGCGTTTCTGCTTTCGCGGAGTCGTTACGACGAGATGAGAAGGCGCGGTATGAACAAACAATCGACCGGTTGCGCGTGCACCAAGGTGTAATCCCACTGGTACCGACTTTGCGGAAGTGAAGAATGCTGAAGGTGGTGCGTTGTTGGAATTTGACGTGAGCAAAGTGGTGCCGCCGAATTGCGAAACGTTGAATGACGTTCGCCCGACTACAGGTCAGCAGATCGTTGCAAGGAAGCAGCCCGCTTCGTCACGTACGTGCAGCACTCGCCGGGAAGCGAAGTTCACACAGCTACTGCAAAAAAACGGTTAAGTAATTCTCAATAGTCCTGCGAAGGGTTGCTGCCACACAGTGCTTGCGCGCCCCGTACAAGGATTGTCAGCAGTGGACCACCGGGTTGAGGAGGGTTACCTGGTGAGCGCCAGGCCCGCATCGATGCGGGCTTTTTTTGCGCTGGTATCAGTCCTTGGACGTTTCCATCGCCTGATAGACTAGCGCCTTGAAGTGCTGTGCGAGCGTGGTTCTGTGCGGAATGCTCTGCACCATGAAGATTCCGATCACATCTTCTTTCGGGTCGATCCAGAAGCGAGTGCCTGCCGCGCCGCCCCAGTTGTACTCGCCATCAGACCCGGCTTCGCCCGCGAGCCCGGCGTCTTCAACGACCGCGAAATCAAGACCGAAGCCAACTCCGCCGCGCGCGAAACCCATCTGCAGCTCACCGAGGTGATCACGGCTCATGAGCGCGACGGTGTTTGGCGACAGAATGCGCACGCCGTTCAGCTCACCACCGTTCAACATCATTTGGCTGAATTTCAGGTAGTCAGATGTGGTTGATACCAGACCACCACCACCACCTTCGAACGTGGCGCCTTCCATGTAGCCGGCGCTAACCGCGTCAGGCGCAGGTACGAGCTTGGTGGAGTTGACCTGTGTGCGAAAGGCTGTCTGCATTTCACCGGGAGTACCTTCTTGCGTATACAACTGTGCGAGGCGCTTCAGCTTGCGCTTTGGTACGGTGAACGAGGTGTCTTCCATCCCGAGTGGCTTGAACAGGCGTGATTCAAGGAATTTGCCAAAGCTCATGCCAGCCAGACGTTCGACCAGTGCACCTTGCACGTCCACCGATACAGAATAGTGCCAGCGGGTACCCGGATCGTATTGCAGCGGCAGCTTGCCAAGCTTGGTGATGAAGTCGTTGAGATCAGGATGCCGGAGGATGCCCGCTTCACGATAGAGACCATCCACTTCGGTGTCGCCAAAAACGCCGTAGGTCATACCGGCGGTGTGCATCATCAGATCACGAATGGTGGGCTGACGAGTCGGCGCACGGGTCTTGCCAGCTTGTGACGTATCACCCGCGCCCGTTGAAGTGCTCTGCGTGCCATCACTCACTGCGGTGACGCCACCGCCGGCTGTGGACAAAGCCACCTGCAGATTGGCAAGCTCAGGCAAGTACTTGGCAACGGGTTCGTTCAGCAGGAATTTGCCTTCCTCGTAGAGGATCATGAGTGCGACGCCAGTGACCGGCTTCGACATCGAGTAGATGCGGTGAAGGGTGTCTTCCTCCATATCCAGACCACGTTCGCGGTCGCGGTCGCCCCAAGTCTCGCTGTAGACGACGTTGCCGTTGCGAGCGATGAGGCCATGTCCACCTACCATCACGCCGTCTTTCACCGCCTGCTTCATGTATACGTCAATTCGCGCCAGGCGCTCTGCAGAAAATCCTTCCGCTGCGGGCTTAACTTCCGGCAGATCCTTCGCCTGCAGTCCCGTGGTCAGCATCGTCAGCAGGAGTGCTGCGAGCATTATCGGTAAACGTAAAGTCATCATCAATGACTCCGGTTCGTTCTCTTGTTACGTGTTCGTTTGGTTCCGATCAGGAAACTTTCTGTGATGTGTGTCGCCCGGTCACGCCTGCAATCATGTCGTGCGCTTCGCCCGTAGCTTTCTTGGTGGGCTCTCGGCCCCGCGCGAAGTTAAAGGGTTCCGTATCGATGTCCTCAAGCACGATCTCGCGATTTAGCACTTTCTTCTTCCACGCTTGATGATTGGCTTCATCATCGTGGAATTCCGGCATCACTTCTTTAGCGAAGAGTTCAAGGCTCTCACAGATGTCCTGGTGGGTGTTCGTGCCAGCCTGATTGAGCAGGATCACCTGATCGACGTTGGCGTCACGCAGTTCGCGCAGCCGCTGCCGAATCGTCTCTGGGGAGCCGATAAGCTCTGAACCCGAACGACGTTGGCCCGCAGGCGTCTGCCGCCACTCTTCATAGCGCTTCCAGATGTTCATCTCTCCTGGCTCAAACGGACCTTCCTTGTTGTAGAGCGAGAGCGCGAATTGGAAGAACGTCCAACCATCCGCCTTCTGCCAGGCTTCTTCGTCGGTCTTCGCACACATGAACCCACCGACCACGGCGATGTTCGGATTGGTTTGGTAATCCGTGAGTTTCTCTAGGTGATTCAGATAGGTGTTGTAGTAGGCGTTCACCCAGGCGCGTGCCGAGTTGAGGTCGACGAACTTGAAACACAGCGCACCCATGCCGCGATGTGCGGTGTATTTGATGGTGTCGAGCTGAGAGCACGCAACCCACAGCGGCGGGTGCGGCTTCTGCAACGGCTTTGGAATCACTGCCCGTTTCGGGAAGTGGAAGTACTTGCCTTCGTATTCCCAACCGTGGTTGTAGAACATCGGCAGCGTGCAACGCACCGCATCTTCCCAGATGTCGCGCTTGTCGCGAAAACGCAGGTTGAAAGGATGCAGCTCAGTCACTGAAGAACCTTCGCCTAACCCAAGTTCGACGCGACCATCGGATACCAGATCGAGGGTGGCTACTTTTTCGGCAACACGCGCTGGGTGGTTTGTGGTCAGCTGAATAATGCCGTGACCCAAACGGATGTTCTTCGTGCGCTGGCTTGCTGCGGCGAGGAAAACTTCCGGTGCAGCCGAGTGGGAATATTCTTCAAGGAAGTGGTGTTCCACTTCCCAGGCGTAGTCGAAACCGAGTTTATCGGCGAGCTCGATCTGGTCGAGAGAGTTCTTGATCAGTTTGTGTTCGCTGAACTGGTCCCAGTCGCGTGGCAGCTGATGTTCGTAAAAAATGCCGAACTTCATATATGCTCCCTTGTTGCCCTGAAGTTGGAGCCGGAGTTTGGCACAGCGTCTTGGGAGGCGGCTACAACCGCCGTCAATCGAGACTTTTTACATACTCCAGCACCTGCACCGGATGCGTTTCTGCCTTCGCGACCTTGGCCCAGTGTTTAAGCACCTTGCCGTCTTCGCCGATCAACACGGTGGAGCGAATGACCCCCGTCACCGGCTTGCCGTACATCAGCTTCTCGCCCCAGGCACCGTACTTTTCGAGCAAGGTGTGCTCGGGGTCGGAAAGTAGCGTGAAGGGTAAGTTGTACTTCTCCCGAAACTTCACGTGGCGTTCGGGTTTATCAGGTGAAACGCCGATGACGGTGCACCCGGTTTTTTCCAGCACCGACCAATTGTCCCGAAAGCCGCAGGCTTCTTTGGTACAACCGGGCGTGTCGTCTTTGGGGTAGAAGTAGAGGATGACTTTTTGACCTTTGAAGTCCTTGAGGCTGACCTTGTTACCGTCCTGATCAGGCAAGGTGAATGCCGGGGCGGCTTTCCCTTCAGTGAGCGCCATGGATTTCTCCTGTAGACAATAGATGCGGGTGCGTATCGTCCATCTGCGCCTTGACGGGTTTCAATGGTCCTCGGATAGTGGGGTTGAAACTGTTTTGGCAATAGTTGGGAGGAGAGACAATCATGGGCTTCGGATTTCCGGTCATTTCCGCCGATTCACACATCACAGAACATCCTGACACCTACATTAACTACATCGACGCCAAGTGGAAGGACAAGGCACCTCGCATGGTGCATTCCGCGGAGAAAGGCGCCTTGTTTGTGATCGATGGTATGGACCGTCCCATTTCCATGAGCCTGATCGCTGCTGCAGGAAAAAAACCTGAAGAAATCAATGAGAGCGGTGAGTCATTTGAGTCGTTACATCGCGGCGGTTGGGACCCCACCGCTCGGCTTGGTGAGCAGGATCGAGATGGCGTGGCTGCGGAAGTGATCTATCCGTCCGTCGGCATGTTGCTCTGCAACCATAAAGACTTTGCCTACAAGGATGCCTGTTTCGCGGCATACAACCGTTGGATAGCCGAATACTGTTCACACGAGCCCAAGCGATTGCTCGGATGCGGGCAGACCGCGGCAACGGATCCTGCGTCGACCATTGCTGACCTTAGAGATATCAAACGCCTCGGCTTGCCTGGCGTGATGATGTCCGGTAACCCGGGCACTGAAGATTTTGATTCGGAAATTTGGAATCCGGTGTGGGAGGAAGCGATCAACCTCGACCTGCCGGTGTCGTTCCACATCCTCACCTCACGTGGGGGTGGTCAGGTGCGAGGCCCACGCCTCAACAGCTTCCTGAGCATCATTCGTGGCAACCAGGACATCATGGGTACGCTCATCTTTGGTGGTGTATTCGAGCGTTATCCCGCGCTTAAGGTGTGTTGTGTTGAGGCAGATGCAGGCTGGGTGCCGCATTACCTCTATCGTATGGACCACGCGTTCAAGCGCCACATCAACTGGCTCGGCAAAGGCGTGAAGCTCGCGAAGCTTCCGTCGGAGTATTTCAGCGAACATATCTACACCACGTTCCAGGATGACTGGGTGGCGTTTAAACAAGCCAACGACATGAACTGGAAACGCCTTATGTGGGCCAATGATTTCCCGCACAGCGATTCCACCTGGCCGTGGTCGCAGGAGATGCTGGGTGAACAAACGAAACACCTGACATCTGAGCAGACTCAGGCAATTCTTTGCGGCAACGTCGCCGACCTTTACCACATCAACCTGTCGGCGCTACCGCAAGCCGCATAGTTCAGTCGTTATCTAGTTTTTTCTCTGGAGATTAGAGGATGAGTTATACCGGCGCAGATCTGATTGCCGACGGCTTGGCAACGCTCGGGGTTGAACATGTGTTCGGCATCGTCAGTATTCACAACATGCCTATATTTGATGCCATCAACCGGCTCGGCAAGACCAAGATCATCGACGTCCGTCATGAACAGGGGGGCACTCACGCGGCGGATGGTTATTCGCGGGCGACGGGAAAGCTCGGCGTGATGATTGCCTCAACCGGGCCGGGTACGACCAATACCGTGACGGGTCTTTATGAAGCGCAATACGGTTCTTCGCGTGTGATAGTGATCACCGGGCAAGCGGAGACGGCGTTTTACGGCAAAGCGCTTGGTTATGTGCATGAAGCGGAGAATCAGTTGCCGATGTTGCGTACGGTGTGCCGCCGTGCTGAAAGTCCACGCCACGTTGATAAGTTGGCCGATGCATTCAATGCGGTTGTGGACGACATTTTCACCGGCCGACCGCAGCCCGGCGCCCTGGAAATCCCGATTGATGTGCAGTACGCCGAGACCTCACGCCCGGTCTTTGTAAAGCCGGGGCAGGTTAAGTTTCCTGGCAATGACGCGGCGTTCGACGCGATCGCGGAAAAACTCAAGCGATCGTCGCGTCGCGTCATCGTTGCGGGTGGTGGTGTGATCGCGGCAGGCGCGAGTGCTGCGCTCAAAGCACTCGCTGAAAAACTCGACTGCCCGGTACTCACCAGTGTGGATGGTCGTGGCAGCCTGCCTGAAGACCATGCGCTCTGTGTCGGCAACTACTACAACAGCGCCGGGATGTATCAGTCGATTGGTGACGCGGACCTCACGCTTGCGATAGGTACACGTTTCGCCGTCGGCGTCGATGGCCAGTTCGCAAAACAGACACCACCCGGCGAGCTCATTCAGATCGACATTGATCCGGCGATGATTGGCCGCACACACCGTGCCCATCTTGGTGTGCATGCGGATGCGAAGATCGCCATCGAAGCCATTCTTGGCCGCATCAGTGACGTATCGGGGAACGATGCCCAGTTCAATGACAAGGTGTGGACCTCGCGTGAGGGGCTGCGCAAAGCGATGCGTAAGCGCCTCGGTGACGATTGGCCGAAGGTGATGGACAAACTGCGCAGCGCGTTGCCACGTGATGGATTGTTTGTGCGTGATCAGACGATTTCGGCGTACAACTGGGGTAATCAGCTGTTCCCGATTTACGAGCCGCGCACGTCGATGAACCCGACCTCAGGTGCCATCGGACCGGGCTTTCCGATTGCTTTAGGTGCAGCGGTTGCAACCGGCAAGAAAACCGTCGTCGTTCATGGAGACGGTGGCTTCATGTTCCATGCCACCGAACTCGCCACGGCTGCGCAATATCAACTGCCGCTACTCGTGTGTGTGTTCAACGATCACGGATATGGTGTGTTGCGTTGGCTGCAAGACACACGTTTCGGCCGTATCAACGAAACTGATATCGGCAAGATGAACTTTGCGATGCTCGCCGAGAGTCTTGGGGTTCCCGGCGAGCGGGTGAAGAGCCCGGAAGAGTTCGCCGCCGCCGTTGATCGTGGCATGGCGGCGAAGGGTCCTTACCTCATCGATGTGGAAATGGAGTACTTCAAACCCATGGAGATCTCCATCATGCCCAAAAAGAAAAACTGAAGAAGAACCGAAGAAGAACCGAAGAAGCACCGAAAAAGCACTGAAGAAGAAGGCGTAGTCCACAACTCATGACGTCACTTCGTCTTGACAAGCCCTGGCGTACACGCGGTGAAGTCGCGCGTGTGCCGGGCCAGCTCGGCGTCTTTGAACTGGCCGATGAATCAGGTCAGGTACTTTTGATCGGCGTTGCGGACGCGCGCAGTCTGTTTGGGCTGCGCAGTGCGATCGATGATGCGTTTGTGCAGGTCGACGCTGCGGTGAAGTTCCGGTTTGAATCCACCGCCGCGTATCACACCCGTTATCGTGAACTCCTGATGGTCTATCGGGCAGATCACGGCAGACTGCCGGTAGCCAACCCACCGTTGCGACTGGGCACACTTCATCCCTGATTGCCGGTCGCCGTTGTTTGCACCTGATTTTTTCAGGGGTAAACGGATGTCAGTGACCATGTCGCGTTCCTCCAGCCTCGCTCTGACGAAAAAAATCCATCTATCAGAGGATCCCTAGTGGAGGTGTCGAATCATGAAGTCCGCCGTCGTCGAGATCAGCCGGTCAACGGTCGTCGTGTTCTCGAGGACGTTGAAAACATGGTCCATGGGCCAGACGATGAGTTTCTCTATGCCTTCGTGATGGTCCAGCAATACCTGACCGGCTGCCGGTTGTGGGAACACCACGGCGTCGTTGGTCCCAACAGCGACCAGCAGGGGATGGTTAACACTCTTGATCTCGGTCACCGGGTTTATGGCGTGGACACCTCGGAAAAACGGCGCCTTCAGCTGTGTAGTCGCGCCCCACGGGAGTTTTGATTCGATCAATCCGGCGGCGCCATCGAAACATTCTTCCATGGCGTCTTCACTCAGAATAAACGTCATGGTCCCGACCATGTCCGTCACGGGTGCCCACAACACCACGGCGTCGAGTTCGTGGGGTGTACGAGCGGCGACAGCGGCGCCCACCGCGCCACCCAGGCTCCAGCCCACTAAAGCCATCCGTTGGAAGTCGAGGTTGTTGAGGGCCTGCAGATAGTCGAGGGCGGCCAACCCGTCCCTGACCTGTCCATTGACAGTGGTGTCGGCAAAGTCGCCATCACTGTCTCCTGAGCCCCGGAAGTCGATGCGCAAACTGGCGATGCCTCGTTCCGCCCACAAACGTGCAGTCCGGGCGTAAACACCTTCGTTGACTGATCGGATCGGGAAGGCATCGCGTGTTTCCGTGAATCCATGCAGCAGCAGGACCACGGGAGGTTTGGTTGCAGCCTTGGGCACGTTGAGGGTTCCTACCACCTGCTGTCCGTCAACGCGAAAACTGACGACACTTTCAGATGCGAAAGCGAGCGGCGAAAGTGCGAGGAGCAGTGCACAAGTGACGATGGCCGTATTGGCTGAATGCATGGGATCGACGCTCTAACAAAGCAACACACCTGACATCGATTGTAATTTCAGCGAAGCTGCGTTCACGCGAACTTACGTTTTGGTCAAGACTGCGCAAAATCGCTGACATTCGCCTCGGTATACTGCGCCGGAGCCGAAAAGGTTTGAAACGGTCCCCTTAAGGAAGAATCCCCCGCTTCAGCACGGAAGACAGCATGAAAGTCATGATCCTCGCCGGTGGTTTTGGTTCACGCATCAGTGAAGAAAGCACCCTCCGCCCGAAACCCATGGTCGAAATCGGCCCCATGCCGATTCTTTGGCACATCATGAAGATCGACGCCCACCTTGGGCTCAACGATTTGATCATCTGCTGTGGTTACAAGAGTGACTACATCAAGGAATGGTTCACCAACTATCGTCTCCGCCATGCGGATGTGACGTTCGACTTCCGTGCAGGTGCGACAGAAGTGCATACCAATGGAATCGAGCCGTGGCGGGTTACCCTCGTCGAAACCGGTATCAATACAATGACCGGTGGCCGCATCAAGCGTGCCGCGAAGTACCTGGACGATGAGCCCTTCTGTCCGACTTATGGCGATGGTGTTGGCAACATTGATATCAAGAAGTCCATTGAGTTTCACAAGTCGCACGGCAAATACCTGACCATGACGGCGGTTAAACCCGAAGCACGGTTCGGTGTGATCCAGCTCGAGAAGGACGATAACCGCGTGCATAGCTTCAAGGAGAAGCCCCGCGAAGCGGCCTATATCAACGGCGGTTATTTTGTCGTTGATCCGAAGGCCGTGGACTACATCGAGGGCGACGAGACTGTGTGGGAACTTGGGCCAATGGAAAAACTCGCTGAAGAAGGACATCTCGTCGCCAACAAACATGATGGTTGGTGGATGCCAATGGATACCCTGCGCGACAAGATCGTCCTCGAGAAGATGTGGAACGAAAACAAGGCGCCCTGGAAGGTTTGGTAAGAACTGGTGGCACCCTCAATTCGGACAGGTGACAACCTGACGCTCAACAACGGTCAAGCCCTGCACGATCTGTATACGCGGCTCTTCCCGATCTGCCGCAGCATCACCGGTGACGGGGTGCGAGAAACGCTACGAATTCTCGGTGAATACCTGCCTATCGAATTGCACGAGGTGCCGACGGGCACGCCAGTTTTCGACTGGAAGGTGCCGAAAGAGTGGAACATCAAAGGTGCGTTCATTGAAGCACCCGATGGATCACGGGTGGTCGACTTTGCGCGCAGCAATCTGCATGTGATGTCTTATTCCACACCTGTGGAGCAAGTCATGACGCTGGATGCGCTCCAAAAGCACCTGCATTCGCTCCCTGATTTCCCTGAGCGAGCTCCGTATCGCACGAGTTACTACGACGAACGATGGGGCTTTTGCCTGTCACACGAAGCACGCTCACAACTGAAACCGGGCGACTATCGGATCAAGATCGATTCGACACTGGGTGAAGGCTCTTTGACCTATGGTGAGTTCTTCATTCCAGGTCAGAGCGGTGATGAACTCCTGGTATCAACCCACGTCTGCCATCCGTCTCTCGCCAACGACAATCTTTCGGGAATGGCAGTTGCGGTTGCCCTCGCACAATCAATCTTAAGCTCCGGAACGAAACCCAGATTTGGCGTTCGCTTCATTTTCATTCCCGGCACCATTGGCGCGATCACGTGGCTTGGCGTCAATCAGGAAACCACCCGACGCATCAAGGCAGACGTGGTGCTCTCCGGTGTCGGTGACCGCGGACCGCTCACGTTCAAGAAGAGCCGTCACGGCGACGGGCTGTTGGATCGCGCGTTTGCACGAGTGCTCAGGGGTCGCGGTAACCGCGTTCGCCCCTACTTGCCCTATGGTTATGACGAGCGCCAATTCTGTTCACCGGGCATCGACATTCCAATGGGCTGCTTGATGCGCACGCCTTACGGCGAGTACGACGCCTACCACACCTCCGCCGACAACCTTGGGCTGATCGACGGTGAAGCTCTGTTTGACACGGTTGAAGCGTGCAAGGCAGCGTTCGCGAGTGTGCTTCAGTCTCCGCGCTACCGAAGCCTGAATCCTGAGTGTGAACCACAGCTCGGGCGACGCGGCCTCTACGACGCGATCGGTGGCAACAACGAAAGCAAGGCGCTGCAATTGGCGCTGCTTTGGGTGCTCGCTTATGCGGGCGGCGAATACACCCTCGATGATCTTGAAGGCATGTCAGAGATGCCGCTCCCGACGTTGACTCGTGCGGTTGAACTCCTTCGCAACGCGGACCTCCTTCAAGCCATCGACTGAGTTTAATCTTGATGTGCTCTTGAACCTCAGGTTCACTGGTGGCTTTAGCCTGTGGGGAAGGGCATGCATCGATTCGTTCATCGTGTTCTCGTGATTTCCACGGCATTAATTTTCTGTGGAGCGTCTTTCGCACAGGAAGGCAATGTCACCATCCACCGCGATGAGTGGGGTGTGCCGCATATCTACGGTCCAACCGACGCGAGCGTCGTGTACGGCTTTGTTACGGCGCAGGCACAGGACAACTTCTGGCAGGTTGAAGACTCGTTGATTCAGGCCCTGGGGCGATCTGCCGAAGTGAACGGTGAGGCCGCATTGGCTGCAGACTGGCTCAACCGTGCGCTGCGAATTCCTGAAATCTCTCATGCGGAATGGGAGACGCTGCCTTCTGAAATACAGGCGCTCACCATTGCTTCCGCCCGCGCCCTCAACGACCACGTCAAGCGGACCGGTGTGAAACCTCGGCTGATCGAACGGTTTGAGCCATGGCATTTTGTCGCCTTCTCGCGCTTTTCGGTCTATCAACTCTTCATATTCAATCGCGCAGGTCTGAAGTCGGAAGAAATTGGCGCGGTGATGCAGATGTCAGCTGCGTTGAGCAGTCCTCAGTCGAAGGTTCCACAACTTGATGCCAGTGCTTTCAGGCTCGATCCAGCCTACGCACAAGCAGGCTCAAACACCTGGGCCATCGCCCCTTCGCGCTCCCGTTCTGGTGGCGCTATGCTCTTCATCAACCCCCATCAACCCTATTTTGGTCCGGGACAGTGGTATGAAGGCCACATCCACAGTGAAGAAGGACTGCACTTCTCAGGCGCCGGTTTCTTTGCGTCACCACTGCCGACCATTGGTCACAATGAACGCCTCGGCTGGAGCCATACGGTCAACACGCCGGATGTGATCGATGTTTACCGAATAAAGGTGAACGACGCTGCCAAACCCACGCACTACGACTATGCCGGTGGTCAGCGTGAATTGACGTCCCGGGAAGACAGCATTGTCGTAAAAACCGAAATCGGTACTGATCGCCGCTCCTTCAATTTCCATCGCTCGCATCACGGCCCTCTGCTTGCCAAACGCGGCGATGAGATGTTGGCGGTGCGGCTTGCCAAGTTCGATGAAGGTGGCCAGTTGCAACAGCGCCACGCGATGCTCAAGGCCAAAAACCTAAAAGAATTCCGTGCAGCACTCGGCCAACTTGCCTCACCGATGTTCAACACCATGTATGCGGATGCGGACGGCAACATCTTCTATGCCTATTACGGCGCAGTGCCGAAACGACGTGATGACATCGATTGGACGCAACCGGTGGATGGCAGTGACCCCAAAAATGAATGGCAGGGTTATCACCCGCTGGAAGAGTTACCAGTGCTTGAAAACCCGGATCCCGGTTACATGCAGAACTGTAACGCTACACCCTTCATGGCCACGGGCGACGGCTTCAATCTCGACGCCACGAAATATCCTCGTTATATAGCGCCGGAGCCCGACAACAACCGTTCACGCAACTCTCGGTTGATGTTGTCGGGTCGAAAGCCTTTCGGCTTCGACCAGCTGCGCGACATGACCTTTGATACACGTGTAATCGAAGCCGACACGATGTTGCCGATGCTGGTCGTTGAAGCCGCTGCACGGGATTTGCAGAAGGATGACTTCGACCGAGTGAACAAAGCGATGTTTCACCTGCTCAAGTGGAACCGCCAGGCGCGTGCAGACTCCGAAGGCATGGCACTGTATTTCCAGTGGCGTTTCGTGATGACCCAGAAAGGTGTGATCGATCCCGTCAAAGCACTCTTCCAGGCGATGGATGAGCTCACCGCGATGTACGGATCGTGGAAAGTGAAGTGGGGGGAGCTCAATCGCTTACAGCGACGCCACACCGGCGGGAAGGAAGGGTTCGATGATGCGCAACCGAGCGTCGCCGTTTCCGGCGGTCCTGGTGACCCTTTCGGCACGATCTTTAATGTCTACTCCCGGCCGGCGCCGGGCCAAAAGCGCATGTACGCGGTGGCAGGTCATTCCTACGTTGGGCTTGTAGACTTCTCGAACGTCGACGACGCACGGTCGCTGCTCGTCTTCGGTGAAAACGCCGATCCTGCCTCACCCCATCACTTTGACCAAGCGACGCTCTTTGCTCAGCGCGAATACAAACGCGCTTGGTTCAATCGTAAAGATGTCGAGAAGGCGTCACGTTCTGTCTTGCATCTGAACTACCAGGCTCGCTAGAGTGCCTGCCACTTTTCGTAATACCTGAACCCTTTGGATTTGACGCTCAGTCCCGAACAGTCACTGCTGGTAGACCTCGTGCGCCGTTTTGTGCGCGAGGAAATTGTGCCTCTTGAGTTCAATCTCGATCCCGACGGTGATGAACTGGAGGCAGCGGACAAAGCTCGGTTGATCGAAAAGACCAAGGCCATGGGCTTGTATGGTCTGGACATTCCACCTGCATTTGGTGGGCCGGATATCGATCTCGTTACCCGAACCCTGCTTGCGATTGAAATGAGCCAACATCGGGCCGGTCTGTACGCGCCGTGTTATGGCGTGTTTGGAGGCGCTGGCCTTGCGCAGTTGTTTGAGGCCAATGACGCGCAGAAGCAAAAATACCTTCATCCGGTTTTGCGTGGGGAAAAGCGCGGTTTCTTCGGATTGACTGAGCCCTCAGGCGGTAGCGACCCTGCACGCGCTATTCGTACCAAGGCAGTGCGCGATGGTGATTTCTGGGTGATCAACGGCAGCAAGATCTTCATCAGTGGCGCGGACAAGGCGCAATTCGGCTTGGTCTTCGCACGCACGGAACCGGAAAACGGTCGTAACGGTGTCACCTGTTTCATTGTCGATACGGACACCCCCGGATTCCGTGTTCGGCGCGTGGTGCACACGTTGCGCAGTGCACATTATGCGACGGAGCTGTCTTTCGAAAACATGCGGGTTCCTCACGAGAACATTCTTGGAAAGGTGAATAGTGGTTTCGCCATCGCCAATGAGCGGCTGACGCGCCAACGGATTCCATACGCGGCTGGTTGTATTGGTGTGGCCATCAAGGCCCATCAAATGGCCCTGGAATACGTACCACAACGAGAAACGTTCGGCGCGCCGCTCTCGTCTCGTCAGGCGATCCAGTGGATGCTGGTCGACAATGAGATCGATATCCGGCAATCCCGCTGGTTGACGCTGGAGGCCGCAGCCAAGGCAGATCGGGGTGAACCTTTCCGCACGGAAGCGGCCATGGCGAAGCTTGTGGCCACCGAAGCCGCGAGTCGCGTGGTGGATCGCTGCATGCAGATGTTTGGTGGCTACGGTGTCACCAAGGATTTCCCCTTTGAGCGCTGGTACCGGGAGATGCGCATTCGTCGCATCGGTGAAGGCCCGAGTGAAGTTCAGCGCCACATCATCGCCCGCGAATTGCTCGACTCGCCTCTGCGCTGATGTCCCCGCACGTCCCGGTGAAAACTGCTTGTTGTTTAATTTGATGGGTCGACGCTTAGTTCGATGATCTGAGGAGTCTTGGTTAATGGTCCTGCTTGTCGATGTTCTGCAGATCCTCGCGGGTCTCGGCATTCTCTACTTTGGTGGTGAATGGCTGGTGCGTGGGGCGTGTTTGCTGGCGGAGAAAGCAGGCGTATCGCCCTTGGTCATCGGCGTCACGATTGTGGCCGCCGGTACGTCCACACCGGAACTCGTCGTCTCGCTGCACGCTGCGGTGGTGGGAGAGAACGACATCTCTCTCGGCAATGTCGTCGGTTCCAACATCTGCAACATCGCTTTGATACTCGGGCTCGCGGCGATGCTCGCACCTACACGGTCCTTGCCAACCATGACGAACGTGCATACGCCGCTCATGATCGGAGTGTCCGTCTTGTTGATGCTCATGATGTATGACGGGTGGCTGAGTCTGGTGGATGGCATCATCCTGATCGCGGGTCTGGTGGCATACACACTGTTCGCGTTGTGGGAGTCGAAGCGTACTTATACACCGGATGCATCAGCGGAAAGTGTCGCACCCGGAAAAGGGATGGGTTACGCCCTGCTGCTGGTCGGGGCCGGCCTTGGGCTCCTGATCGTGGGTGCGAAGTTGTTGGTTGATGCGGCGGTCAGCCTCGCAGAAGCTGCGGGCGTCAGCGAGGCGTTTATCGGCCTCACCATCGTCGCAGTGGGGACGAGTCTTCCGGAGCTGACGACATCGATCATCGCCGCACTTCGTAAGCAGGGTGATATCGCCGTCGGCAACATCGTGGGCAGCAACATCTTCAACATTCTGGGTATTCTTGGTGTTACCGCGGTCATCAAGCCGCTGGCGATGGGTGGAATCACCTGGACCGATCACTTCGTCATGTTGGGTATTGCTGTGCTTCTGCTGGTGTTGTTGCTCTCCGGGCGACACCAGCTCGGTCGTGCCTCAGGTGCGGTGATGCTGGCGTCGTATCTCGGTTATATGTTCTGGCTTACCACCTACTCGTTGGCCGGCGGAAACTGATCCCAGAGAACGCTGCCTGATGAGTGGGGTTTTGTACGAAGTAGAAATCACACCATCGTCGGATCAACCCCTCGATACCGGCACGTGGTTGGATAACCTGCTTCGGCAAGTCCTGGAGAACGAAGGGTTCGAAAGTGGTAGAGCCTACCGCAATGCCACCGCCAATAAGGTAGATGGGCATCACCTCGCGCTGCAGTTCCGAGTGCGGTCTGAAGCAGAACTTGATGATTGGATCGCGGCATCGGAATCCTCCTTTCTTGGCGACCTGGCAACGTGCTATGGCGACGGCAGTAAGGTCATCACGCGACGCCTGCTCGCGGCGAGTGAACTCGCTACACCATCAGACGCTGCAGGCAACCAAAGTGTCACCGAGTGCCCCAACGGTGGTGCACGTGTCGCTGGCAAGTTCTGTGCTTCGTGTGGTCAGGACAACAACGTCAGTGTCGTCGCTTTTCATCGATTGATCGGCGATTTTTTACGGGATTTCTTGAACTTCGATTCGAGGCTTTTCAGCTCGATCTGGCCATTGATTGGTAAACCCGGATTTTTGAAGGTCGAGTATCTCGCGGGTCGGCGCGCCACCTACCTGCCGCCGGTAAGAATGACGTTGTTCCTCTCGATTATTTTCTTCGCGCTGGTGGCCTGGCAGGCGGACGGTGCTCTGGTGGCCGGCGCAAAAACAGTTACGAACCCGAACAACGCAGCATCTCGCCTGGGCCCGTTGCTTGAAATGGAGGTTGATGATGACGACCGCATTGAGCTGACCAGCGATGACAGTGGTTGGTTGGTTAAAAGTGATGGAAGATCGGGCATCGAACAATCTGCATCGGCTCGGCAGAGATGGCGAGTATCAGCGAGACGTTCTGCAGAAAGCCATCGGCTACCTGCCGGTGATGATGTTTATGTTGTTGCCCGTATTTGCTTTCATCCTGAAGATCTTGCACCTACGTTCGGGGCGCTACTACGTTGAACACCTGATCCACTCTATGCATGTGCACGCGTTTAACTTCCTAACTCTGGGGTTGATCGCAGGATGCTCGATGGTGCCATGGGTTCGATCCGCATGGGCGTCGGTACCCTGATGGGTAATTGCGCTCTGGTGGACCTGGTTTTTTCTCTATCCGTGGCTCGCCATGAAGCGGGTCTATCGGCAGGGATTCTTCAAAACCACGGTGAAGTTTGTAATCAGCTCATTCATCTACGTGCTGCTGCTCGCCATTGGTACTGTTGCCACGGCGGTAGTTTCCCTATCGGTGTGATTGCGGGGCAGAATACAAATGGAACTATCGAGGATTGAGCAATGAAACTGTTGTACTCCAAAGAGGAACTCAACAGCAATCATCCTTTCGCGACCCCGCATGTTGTTGCAGGCCGTCGGATGCATGGTGGCTTCGACACCAAAGGCGTTTATGTGCCGCCGCGCTCATCGCTCCGCAATCAAGCGCTGGCCAACTGGCAACGTCAGCTTGGAGCAGCGGGTGGAGCACTTTTTGCAGCCGACGCGAGCCTGCTGACCGGGCCACGCATGCCGAACGTTGAACAACAGCGCTTGCTCATCCGCAACGGCCTGACACGCCCTTTCTGGAATGGGCTCACCATCACCGGCAAGATTGAGGCGCGCGGGCGCATCCTCGCGGAAATGCAGTTTCCGGACTTGCGCCATGTTGTTGTTGAGAACATTGATGAGATGGCCATTGGTCACCTGGGGGGCGGGCTGCTCTATGCCCATGGCATCGATGAGGGTGGTGAGCCGGATCGTGGCATTGGTGGTCATGATGAGATGTGGTTCGTGGCGCGTGACCTCGTGATTCCTCCGGGCACTCACTCTGACGTTGAACCACCGGCAACCATTTCCAGACCTGAAGTCGGCAAACGCTGGATGCCGCAGATCGCGCAGCCTTTCGAAGGCATGCTGAGTTTCCTGATGAATCTTCTGATGATCGAGTTTCGTGCCGAAATAGGCTTTGCCAATACCCAGGCAATTCTGCGAACACCAGGGCTGTTTCCGGATCAGGCCGTAGCGGAAGAAGCCGCTGAAATCATTGGCCGCATTCGTACCGATGAAGAGATTCATGTATCGAGCCTTCGACTCTATCTCGGTGAGTTGCGCCGTTTGAACCTGAAGACTGTGGATCGAGGTACGACCCCGGCAGCGCCACTCATCGATGCGTTTTGGGCAGGTCTTGTACAGTGGGCAGTGGATGAACAACCCGTACTCGCCGCATATGCTGCATACGAACCCATTCGCGAGCAGATTCTTGAGCGAGCGGATGGCGAAGCGTTGCTGGCTGAATTCAACCGACTCGCAGATGCAGGAGCGATCCCGGGTGATTGACGCCCCTTAAGCGAATCGGTTACCGAATTTCTCGGAAAACACCATCTCTTCAACAGGTCTTCGACTGATGCTTCCGTGACCTTTACCCAGTGGATAACCAATGGGCACAAAGGCACACGTGTACCAACCGTCAGGAATTCCGAGCAGCGGCCTCACGTGTTGTTCCTCAATGCACAACAAGGTAGTGAGGACACAGCCGAGTCCTTCACTTCGGCAGGCCAGCAACAGGTTTTGCACGGCCGGATAAACCGAGCCTCCGCCAACAACGCTGGGACGGCCAAGCGCCGCATCCGTGATCGTCATGCGATCCGGGTTAAAACAGAACACCGCGATCACCGGCGCCTCGTGCAAGTGCTTTGCAAGGTGAGTTGCGGCGACCAGCGAGCGCGCGGATTTTTCGCGTTCCGCGGGCGGCATTGACGCCATGTGTTGCTCATACTTGGGTGCATAGGCATCCCAATGCGGTTTGTAGAGCGCCTGCAGTTTTGCCTTTGTGGCAGCATCACGCACCGCGATGATTCGCCAACCTTGATGATTGCCGCCGGTGGGCGCCCAAGTCGCCGCCTGAAAAACTCGTCGCAAAACCGCTTCGGGAATGGGATCAGGTTTGAGCTTTCGAACCGCCCGCAACGAGCTCATCGCTTCAAACAGTTCCATCGCCTCGCTCCGCCTATTTCGATTTGTCGCTGTAACTCACACCCATCCCTGCACGCACATCGTTGTTCACACCATACGGCGGAATGGGATAACGCAGGCCGTTGCGGCTGAGTGACTCGAGACCAACCAAGATTTTTGGCAGGAACTTCGGTGGAATCGCCATCAAAAGCTCATCGTCTTGCACGCCGCCATAACGTCGCTCGGCAAAACACGGAATGGAGAGACTCGGTTCGCCGGTGGCCAATGCGCGCCCCCAACTGTCCGCACAGGCTGATTCACCCACGCAACCCCAATCGAGTTTCTTGTAACCCGTCCACTGCAGGCCGTTGATGAATAGAATCATCTGTGCCGGTGTGGCGTAGATCAGGCAAATATCAGGCGGGTTGAGCCGACCACTCGCGAGGGGACTCACCGCCATGGCTTCGTACTGCCCAAAGGGCACACAGTCCATGGCGTGCTGATGCGCCTTCGCATCATCGGGCGTTTTGTACCAGACCCCCGTCATGCGATCACCGGAGAGCCAGTTCTCACTGCGCGGATGCAGACCGATGACAGTGCTGCACTGCGCACCGACGAGGTCTTCTGCAGTGATGCCCACCGTCCAGCCATTACGACTGGCCTGACCCACGATCTGATCCGTGGTGTGCACGGAGCCGGGGCGACGAATTTTTAGAATCGCCTCCATTTCCGCGCGTGTGTTGAAGAGCTTCATGCCAATCGGTGTTGTGCGCAGACGCAACAAACGATTCAAATCATCGACGATGGCCGCACCATCGAAGCCAGTCAGATCGGTTGCAAGAACTTCACTCATGATGCACTCCCCTCAGTGTGCCCGTTGGCGTGCAGGCAAAAGTATATCTATCAAGGAACGCACCGATCTCCTCGATCAGTCGTTCCGGCTCGTTGTAGTGCACCATATGCCCGGAATGGTGAAAGGCGCAATGTTCGCCGCGCGGAAAGACGGCGGCCCGTTGTTCCATTTCACCTTCCCTGTATCGCCCGTCAAAGCCCGGCAGATTGCCGAACTGGCCACGCCAGTATTCATGGGCGAGGTCTCCACTAATGACGAGCGTAGGGCAGGGCACCGCACTCCAAAATCATTCCCCCTCATCGCGGTCCGCGCGTACAAACGCAGCGCCGGCGTGAGAATCAAAAGCCCAGACGAGCTTGTCCTGGTCATCGCGACGGGTGAGCGCAGCTGCAATCTGTGGTGCTCGTGCCGCATCGAGACGTGGGTTGTTGGCAAGCAGGCGAGAAGTGGCGAATTCGACGTTGCCAAGGCCTCTGCCAGGCGCTGAATCTGCAAAGCGGGTCAGCAGACGTTCGCGATAACCCTTGAGCCAGGCGTGTTCGTCCGCGGGTTCCGGGAAGGCAGGTGGTCCAAGCCCTTCGACCAAAACCAGCCCCACAATGGTCTCTGGAAACACCGCTGCGTAGCGAGATGCGATCTGACCTCCAAGGCTGTGGCCGACGATGACCGCAGGCCGCCCCACGTGATCGTTCTGTACGCGCCACAGGTCGTAGATGAAGTTCTTCATCTAATAGGCACTGGGGTAGTCGCTGCTACCGTGGCCGCGCAGTTCTGGTAGAACGATTCGGTAACGATCTGCGAAAGGGGCGGCGATGGAAAAGAGACTCGCTGCGGCGTCGCGCATGCCATGGAGGAACAAGAGCACAGGTCTCGAGGTGCTCTCCCCAACGTCGCCGGTATCAAAGACACGCAGCTTCACGCCGCGCACCTGCACGGAGTGTTCCTTGAGCTCCATGAAAGTTAGTCGCCGCTGATGCGCTTGAATTGAGGTGGGCGCTTTTCGAGGAAGGAACGCACCCCCTCTTTAAAGTCCTCGCGACGAAGTGAGTCGGCCATCCACGAATTCGATTCAGTGAGCGACGCGCCAAGTTCCATGTTGAGGTGGCGGTAGACCTGAGCCTTCATTACGCGCAGTGACGTGGGTGACGCCACCTTTGAGATTTCACTGATGTAGGCGATGGCGGCGTTCAAGGAATCCCCCGTGTCGACCAGCCGTTCTGCCAGCCCGAGCTTCTCTGCTTCAACGCCGTCGAAACGACGTCCGCTCCAGAGTATGTCGAGGGCACGGCCGGACCCGATCAATCGCGGCAGAATCCAGCTGGCACCATGTTCGGCGATTAGTCCACGCTGGGAGAAGGCGGTTGAGAATTTCGCCTGCTTTTCCACAAAGCGCATGTCAGCGAGCAGCGCGAAGACAAAACCGAGACCCGCGCAGGCGCCGTTGACCGCAGCAATCAGAGGCTTCCGGATCGACATCAGGTACGAAAACGACACCTGAAAATTCTCACCAAGGGCCTTGTCACCGGGTTCCGCGTTGAAACCGGAGAGGTCTTCGCGAGCGGTACCGCCCGAAGTCATGGAGTTGAGGGCGTTCATATCCATGCCGGCGCAGAAACCACGCCCTGCACCGGTCAGGACGATACCGACAACTGCGGGGTCCTTTTCCGCGGCAGCCAGCGCGTGGCGGATTTCCGCAAGCATGCAGTTGGTGAAAGCATTGAGGGCCTCGGGCCGGTTCATGGTGATGATGGCGACAGGGTCGCCAACCTCGTAGGTGATCTCCTGGTACATGCGTCTTTCCACAGCGGTTTGAAGATCACCGGACTGTAAACAAAAGCGTAAGCGCGTGCACGGCAGAGTGCTGAGTGACTATCATCGCAGCGTGAATCGTCCGTTCCTCACCTTTCTGATCTTCGTCGGCGCGCTGGTGATCGCCGCTGGTGCACTCGCGTACTGGTTTTCGCCGCAGTTCGCCCTTTTCCTGGACGCCGAGCGTCGTGATGAACCGGCCTTCATCTTCGACTTTTCGTTACAAGGTGCAGCGGTCCAGTCTCCGGCTACGGAGAATCGCGGTACGTTAATGCGCGTCGTGCTGGGGGAAGGCGGTCGATTTCACTGTCACGGCGAACTGGTGCGGTTGCTTGATGGACAGATCAATGGCGATGAGTGGCAACAGATCGACATCTATTCACTGGCTTCCGGCAGTGACTACCTGCGACTCGCAACCCATGTGGACTATCTGCAGCTGGGGGGCGGTCCTGTAGGTCGCCAAGTGCTGACCTCAGCGGTAGATCCGACCATCGACCTCAACTTTCATGGCAATAACGTTCGCGTAATCTGGTTGTTGGCAAATCGCACTGAAAGCGACGCGCCACCTTCAAATGGAATCGAACCGTTCCTCGCCACCGCCGTCGCGCATGGTGCGACGCCACCCATTCGCGCGACCGTGAGGTCCTTTACGGGAAGTCGCCCCTGGCAACAACTCATTGCCTTTGAGTTTCGTGATGAACGGCAGGCGCTGACCTGGTTTCGAAGTTTGAAGACACAGACTGAATTTGCGCTGATGAAGAGTCGACACGCGCATACCGTGGGGTTGCTTTACCGGGACGTGCCGATCTGATGGTCACCCGGTGGTCAGAAGAGAAAGCGCACGGCAGCGCGAATCGACCGTGGTTCGAGCGGATGGAAGTGCACATCGTCGACACCATCCAGCGGTTCTCCTTCCAAACGCGAGGTGTAGTAGTAGGCGATGTCGTAGTCGTGGCGGTTGGTGAGATTAAACGCATCAACCCGGTATTCGATGTTACCTCGCCGCAGCGACATTCCTGCGTTGATCAGCACAGATGAGCGGGCTTCGACACTCGCATCCTCAACCAACGGTGCTTTGCCGAGATAACGCACGCGCACACTCGCAGCAACACCGGAATCGAACTGCGCGTTGAGTCCACCACTCGCAGAAGTTCGAATCGATCCTGGTATATAACGAAAACCTGGCGGTTCATCGGGGTGGTGTGCGTGCGTCCAGGTGTAGTTGGCGTGAGCTGAAAGCCAGTCATTCACCTGCCAGAATCCACCAACCTCCAGGCCATGGCGCACACTGCCAGATTTCGCTTCCGTGCCTCCCGCGTCACCGACGAAGACCAGCTCGGAATCGAGTTCCAGCCGGAAGAAGGCGAGCGTTACGTTCACGCGCTTGTCGCGCTCGAATCGCAGTCCGATTTCAGATCCTTCAGAAGTAACGAGTACTTCGAGGGGTTCAACCGGATCAGCGCTCCCCGGTTGATGCCGCAGTTCGGCGCCACGTACGTCGTTCGAATGCATGCCACGTCCGTAGTTGAGATAGGCCTCGAAGTTGTTGCCTAGCCGCCATGCAACCGTTGCCTTGGGGCTGACTTGGGTTTCAGCGCCTTCGCCTGAATTGAGAGGGTTGAGGGCTAAAACGTCCCAGCGGTAGTGATCGATGCGTGCGCCGAATCGAGCCGATAGATTCTCCGTGAGCTTCCAATGCACTCCGGCTAATGCCGCAACAGAGGTTTCGGTGACGTCATCGTCGCGCACACTCCCGATGGCTGTTCGTGCACGGGACGGATAGAGCGCCAACTTGTGAATGTCATCATGCCGTGCTTCAACACCCCATTCGAGATCGAGCGGTTGCTGGCCCGATATCAGCGAGGTGGTGCCTGTTGCGATCAAGCCGAAGACGTGCCGGCCGTCTTCCTGGGTGAACTCATCCCCTCCAGCCGAGTTGTCGAGTTGATACGTGAAATTGCTGTGCAGCTTCAGATTGGCACGGATCACCCAGGCGTTGAGTTGCCAGCGCTCGAAGTCGAAGGTGGTGGAGAGTTGGTAACGGTCTGATTCGCCGCCGAGGTCGGGATCGAGGTGACCGAGTCGACTGATAAGCCCTGAAGCGACTGCTCGCTCTGGAATCTGATCGGTCGCGTCCCAGGTGCTGTCGAAGGCATGCAGCTCGACGCGGGCTGGAACGCCGAGCACGTGGGTGGTGTAGCCGAGATAACCTTTGAGCTGGTTTGAGTTCTCACTCTTCTTCCAGGGACCGTCATAGTGCGTTACATCCACCGCGCCAGTCAGGTCACCCGCATCGCGCTTCAACGTGCCTGCCGCCAGGATCCGTCGATAGGTGTGGGAACCGCCTTCAAGTTCGATGACAGATTGATCGAGCCGATCCGCATAACGAAAGTCAACGCTCCCGGCTGACGAGAAGTCACCGACGGCGAGGGCGTAGGGGCCTTTGCGATACCACGTCGTCTCCACCAATTCCGGAATGATGAAGTTCATGTCGAGATAACCCTGACCATGCCCGTGCGTACGCAGGTTAAGCGGCACCCCATCGAGCGTGGCCGCGAAGTCTGTGCCGTGATCGAGGTTGAACCCGCGCAAGAAATATTGATTGGCTTTGCCAGTACCGGAATGTTGTGTAGCCACCATCCCCGGGACTGCTTCGACCAATTCGCCTGCACGGAGCAGCGGCGGTAGACGCAAGTCATCGAATGCCACCTGGCCTTCGGAGGCAGACTCGACGGTACCGATCAGCGGAACAGCGCGACCATAAATCACGATCTCCTCGAGAACTGGCGCGTGGTCTTCGTGGGCAACGGCGCCCAAGGACAAACCAAGTATTGATGACAGCAGGAAGTTGCTCAGGATGCGCATGAAGAAACGGGGCTTAACTGATGGACGGCAGATCTTTGCAGATCAGTCGCGGCTTGAGAAGAACCGTACCTGCCGGAATTCATCAAACTCCCCCAGGTTCGGCATCGTTCGAGCTTCGGTTTCATCGATCAGCTCGAAGTCATCGCGGGAGAGTTCTTTGATGCGGGAATCGGCGATCAACACTTTTTGGCCGACGTTCTTCACAAGATCGATTAGCCCGAAATTGGCCCGGTCATAGAGCATATCGGCGAGCAGAACCAGATCCGCACGACGTCCGAGATTCGTGAGATCGTCAATCACGTCGATTGCTACGCCATTGATTTCTGCGTTCACGGCAGTGGCGAGGCAGGCATCTTTGTCGATGTCGCAAGCGATGACCCGACCTGCGCCCGCGAGTGCTGCAGCGATGCCTGCAACACCGGATCCTGAACCCAAGTCGAGCACGGTCAGTCCACGAACATCTTGCCTTCCTGTCATCAGACGCTGCGCCAAGGCCAGTCCACTGCCCCAGCAGAACGACCAGTAAGCAGGTTCGGAAATCACTGCGCGCATCACCTCGGGCTGCAGGGGTCCTTGGGGGTAGTCGGCGTTGATGAGTGCCAGTTTGAGGCCGCGGCACTTGGGTAGTTCAACGAGTTCGAGTTGTGCGTCTGGCAGAGTGCGCCGTAGACGTCGGCGGAGTTTTGAGAGCGACATGCGAGGATTCCCGTAGGAGCAACTTCCAAGTCGGGATTCTTCGCACTTATTGAGTAAATGTCGCGGTTGGGAAACCGCGCCTACAACGGAACCCGGCTCAGAGCAGCGACGACTGTGTTCGAATCAGGATGAGCCCTGTGATGCCGAGCGCTGCGAGGCCGAAGCCGATTAAGTTTGACCACTCGCCTGAGTCTGCTGTTTGTGTCACCAGCGTTTGTGCCTCGGCAGCGTACACGCCAGCCGCTGCCAGGAGCAGTGTAAAAAAGGTAAAGAGCCTTCCAGTTGTGCGGTACATCGCGCTTCCCCCCATTCCGTCGGTGTAGTGCGGGAATGATCGTAGCGCCGTGACCACGCTGTTATCGCCGGTGGGATGTATAGGGTGTAAACCCGCATGTAATCGGGGGACTAGCCCGCACTATGCTCCTCAAGCGAACGAAAAATCGTACTCGAATTGACCCTCGCCTCGCTCCGCTGCCTTCTGCCGCGCAGACTCCTGGCGTGGACATCCGGGGGTGACTCTGGTTTGATCGTCGGCCTGTACATTCACGTGGAATGGGGGATTCCTTCGATGCCGATGATCCTTAATGAAGAGCAAACCATGCTCAAAGACAGCGCCAAGGATTTCTGCACGAATCAGGCGCCGATCAGTCAATTCCGCAAGCTGCGTGATGAGAAGAATCCCGACGGATTCGACCGTGCCACGTGGAAGAGCATGGTGGACCTCGGCTGGGCAAGCATTCCCTGGGCGGAAGAACATGGCGGTTTGGCCTTCGGATACAAGGGCCTTGGTGTGGTTACTGAGGAGACCGGTCGAACCCTGGTGGCGAGCCCGCTTTATGCGACGGTCTGGGTCGGCGGCACGGTCATCAATATCGGCGGCTCTGCAGCTCAAAAATCCGACCTGTTGCCGAAAGTGGCAACCGGTGAGCTCCTGCTGACGCTCGCCCTCGAAGAATCCCATCGCCATGCGCCATATAACATCGCGACGACCGCTACAAAGAGTGGAAGTGGTTACACGTTAAATGGCCAGAAGAGTTTCGTACTTGATGCCCAGGTCGCTGACAAGCTGATTGTTGCAGCACGGACTTCCGGCGCCGCAGGCAGCCGCGATGGCATCACCTTGTTCCTGGTGGACCGCAAGGCCGCCGGTGTCGCAGTGAACCCGCTGCAACTCGTCGATTGCCGTAGTGCTTCCCGAGTTGGACTGAAGAACGTGAGCGTAGGTGCCGATGCCGCCATCGGTTCCGTTGACAAGGGTGCCGAGGTGCTTGATCCCGCACTCGACGTCGCACGTATTGGTCTGTGTGCCGAAATGTTTGGTGCCTCTCAAGAGTGTTTTGATCGCACCGTCGCCTACCTCAAAGAGCGTGAGCAGTTTGGTGTGAAAATCGGCACCTTCCAGGCGCTCAAACACCGCGCTGCCAACATGTTCTGCGAGATTGAACTCTCGAAGAGCTGTGTGCTCGAAGCGCTCACCGCGCTTGATGAAGGGCGGCCTGCAGCAGAGATCGCCAAGCTCGCCAGCCTTGCAAAAACCAAGGTCGGTGAGACCTATCACCTCGTATCACGTGAAGGCATCCAGATGCATGGTGGTATCGGCATGACGGATGAATTCGACATCGGTTTCTTCATCAAGCGTCAGGCGGTGTCGGAGCAGACGTTTGGTGATGCGAATTTTCACCGCAATCGTTATGGCGAGCTCGAAGGGTATTGATTCCGTTCTGAGTTTTCCGCGTTGGTAATACTGGAGCACAGGCAATGGCCGGTTGGGATGTTCTGATCAAAGGTGGTTCGGTCATTGATGGTACGGGTTCTCCAGCACGCCGCGCGGATGTGGCGATTCAAGGCGGCAAGATTGCCGCCATAGGGGAATTGTCAGGAACTGCTGCGCGTGAGGTGAACGCGGCTGACAAAGTCGTCGCTCCGGGTTTTATCGACATTCATACACACTTCGATCCGCAGCTCTGCTGGGATCGTTTCGCCACACCTTCGATTGAACACGGCATCACCACCGTAGTGATCGGTAACTGTTCGTTGTCCCTTGCGCCTATTCGTGGGCGTGCAGGCGCAGACCGCATCATCAGCATGTTTGGTGTGATTGAAGACATTAAAAAGGCGACCTTCGATGCGGCGGTACCCTTCTCCTGGAATACCTTTCCCGAGTACCTCGAATTCATTCGCGGCAACCTTGGCATCAACGTCGGTGCGCTTATCGGCCATTCGGCGTTACGGCTTTATGTGATGGGTGCGGCGAGTCAGGAACGTGTCGCGACAGAGGATGAGATCAAGCAGATGTGCACCATCGTTGAAGAAGCGATGGCCGCCGGTGCCATGGGGATCTCTTCGTCCTATGTCGATATTGATGAACGCGGCAAGCCTGTACCCAGCCAGTTTGCCGATCTCAATGAAAAGATCGCCCTTGCCAAATCAGTTGCGAAGACCGGGCGTGGTATGTGGCAGGTGGTGCCGTACTTCCCTGACCTCAGGCGTGAACTCGACAACATTCGTGAGCTCGGCGACATCAGCCTTGCTGCAGGTATTCCTTGCAGCTTACAGCCCGTGCTCAGTTCGCCGACGTCACCCCATGCAGCCGAAATCATGGCGGCACTCGAAACCGAACATCAGCGTGGTGCGCGGGTGTATGGCCAGGTGATGCCACGATGTTTTGATCTCAATATGCGTCTGTCTGAAACCAGCATGCTGCTATTCGCCCTGCCGAGCTGGAAGGCGATCATGGATATGCCGCGTAAAGACCGTCAGGTCCACTTCGGTGATCCAGCGAAACGCGACAAGCTCGTTGGCGAAATGAAAAACGCCCTCGGCATGAGTGGCGCGTTGCCGTTCCTCACCGTCGGCGAGACGCGAATGAATGAGAGTTACCGCGGCCGAAGCCTCATGGAGATCGCGCAGACCGAAGGCAAAGAACTCGGCGAAGTCATTCTGGATCTTGCACTCGCCGATGACCTCGAAACGGAGTTCCAGCTCAAGAACATCATCAACGCTGACAAGACTGCGGTGGCTGCGTTGATCGATCATCCGCTCTGTCACTTCGGTGCATCGGATGCAGGCGCGCATATCACCCAGTTCTGCGGTACTGGCGATACCTCACATCTCTTGCAGCACTACGTGCGTGAGACGGGTCGTATGACGCTTGAACGCGCGGTACATCGCATGACCGGTGAAGTGGCGAAGGACTGGGGTTTCTTTGATCGTGGCACCCTCGAAGCCGGTAAGGCGGCGGATGTCGTCGTGTTTGATGCTGCGACGGTGAGCGTGGGTGCGGAAGAGTTCGTTGAAGACTTCCCCGGTGAAGCGCGACGTTATGTGCGTCGATCAACCGGCTATCAGAATGTCATCGTCAACGGTGAAGTCGTGTATGAGAACGGCCAGTACACCGACGCGCGGCCGGGGAAGGTGGTTTAGGCCCCCCCTCGAGTTGATGAACGGCCTCTTGAGGCCGCTGCATGTGATCGATTTTTGATCGTTTAGATGAGGCCACACCGTTCTGTGACGAAGACGGCTTCTGCGCGATTGGTGGCGCCGAGTGCCGCGAGAATTGCAGCGATGTGAGCCTTGACGGTGCGGGCGACAGACCGAGGTCACCCGCGATTTCCTTGTTCGATCTGCCTTTCGCCACGAATCGCAGTACCTCGATCTGCCGAATTGTAAGGCGCGAAAGTGCTTCGGTTCCCGAGGCGTCGTTGTGCACGCCGCTTGTTTCTCGCCTTGGCACCAGTTCCAGCACCCGTGCAGGAACGTATTGTCCACCGACGAGCGTAACGCGAATGGCCCTCTCGATGAGCGCGGTGCGTGATGTCTTCGGAATGAACCCGGCGATGCCCTCGCGAAAAAGATCGACCAGGAGGTCGTCATCTTCGCTCGCAGTCACCACCAGAATCGTCGTGGATTTAGAAAGCGACCTGAGTTTGCGAATGCCGTCCCGTGGTTTGGCGCCGGGCATGGAGAGATCACACAGACAGAGATCAGGTTGACGGGTGATTGCCTCGAAGGCGGAAGCAAAATCGGCGACCAGCGTCACCTCGGTCTCGGGCCAGTTCATACGCACCACGCCTCCCACAATGCCACGACTCTGGCGGTGATTGCCGGATTTCCCGTGCCCGGCATCCTCGCCATGCTCTGCTTGCCCTTATGCGCGCTGTACATAACGTGGTCCGCGCCGCGCGTCGCTAGAGGATTTCGATTCTGCTCGCATGGGCATGTCGCTGGGCATCGCCTCTTTTTCCGGTGCGATGGTTCTGCAGGGTGGTGCCGCGCATCTTTGTGCCCGAGCTGTAAACATCCCGCCGGCGTGGTCTTGCTTCCGGACGCCTGCGGCAGCATGCCGGAATGGACCCCCGCCATGGCGCAATAGACGATGATCCGGGCACAAGGAAATGCGGTTCAAGCACACGTTTGCTGCCGCTGTTCTTGCGGTGTTTGGGCTGTTTGCGTGGACCGACACAAAGCCGAGCAGCGCCCCTTGACTGTCCTCGGCGACGTCAATCCGCTCACCTTCAGTGAGCTGCGCGAACGTTGGGCTACCTATGGGTTCGACGGCTGGAAGGAGCCAACCCGCTCCAGCGCGAACACTTTCAAACAACGCGATCAGTGCGACGAAATCGGCGGGCTGGGCCGTGCGAATCGAATAGCTGACGCCGATCTCACCACGCATCCACATTGCGCCGCTTCTTTCCATGCCGCGCCGGCAATGGCATCGCCGCGTCGAGAGAACGACTGATCCAACGACGCGAATCTGCGGGGTCGATGACGTCGTCAACGCCGAAGCTCACGCCATACGGAATTGCTTTACCACGTTGATAGGCAGATTCAACCAAGTGGTCGTACCGCGCTTTGCGCTGCCCCGGATCGGACATGCCGGCGAGTTCGTTGCGGAACCCGAGTTTCACCTGACCTTCAAGGCCCATGCCGCCGAACTCTGCTGTCGGCCAGGCAACAGTAAAGAACGGCTCCTTGAAGCTGCCCCCCGCCATTGCCTGTGCGCCGAGACCATAGGCTTTGCGCACAACAATCGTCACGAGGGGCACCGTGAGATTGGCACCGGTGACGAATAGGCGGCTGCAGTGACGAACCAATCCGGTGCTTTCGATATCCGGTCCAACCATCATGCCGGGTGTATCGCAGAGCACGAGCATGGGGATATCAAAGGCATCACAGAGCTGCATGAATCGAGCTGCCTTATCCGAGCCATCGCTGTCGATTGCGCCGGAGAGATAAGCCGGGTTGTTGGCGAGCAAACCTATGGGGCGTCCTTCGATACGGATGAACGCCGTCACCATGCCGAGCCCAAAACCCTCTCGCAGTTCGAGCACGCTGCCATCGTCGGCGAGGGTACGAATCACTTCGCGAATGTCATACACACGCAGTCGATTCTCGGGAACGACGTTACGCAGCTTGCGTTGGTCTGGGCACATCCACGTTGAGGTTCGACCCTGGAAATACCCGAGGTATTTCTTCGCCACATCAACGGCTTCAACTTCATCTTCAACGGCGACGTCAACCACGCCACTCTTGATTTGCACATCGATAGGGCCGATCTCTTCAGGACGGAAGATACCGAGCCCACCACCTTCGATCAACGCCGGACCACCCATGCCGATGTTGGAATCGCGTGTGGCGATGATCACATCACAACAACCGAGCAGCGAGGCGTTGCCCGCGAAACAGAAACGTGAGGTCACACCGATCATCGGCACGAGTCCGGAGAGACGCCCCATGCTCGCGAAAGTCGGCGTATCGAGAGGTCGGTAAGCCGATTCATCACGACCCTGACCTGCCCCTGTCGTGGACCGTCCACCTTCACGTTTCCCGCCGGTGCCTGCACGGCCACCACCGCCTTCCGCGAAGAGAATCACTGGAATTTCCCACTTCTCTGCAAGTTCCAGCATGCGGTCGGTTTTCGGGTGATTGATCGCTCCCTGGGTTCCAGCGAGCACGGTGTAGTCGTAAGCCATCACGACGGAGCGACCTTTTTCTTCGCCGAACTCACGCCCGTTGATGGTGCCCACACCGGTCACCATGCCGTCGGTCGAGAATTTGCGGATCACTTCTTCCATCGGCAGACCTGTGCCAGGAGTCAACACCAGTTGACCATGTTCCACGAATGAATCTGGATCGCAGAGTTGATCGATGTTCTCTCGCGCCGTGCGTTGATTTGTTTTGCGGCGTTTGGCTACTGCATCGGGTCGGGCGGCATCGAGGGTGATTTCGTGGCGGAAGATGACTTCAGCGACGTCAGCGCGAACCACGGAGAGATCCACTTCTTCTGTTGTAACAATGGCTTCAGCGAGATCATCACGTGCATTCACGAAAACGAGCGGGTGATCAGCGAAGACGGTGTCTCCCGGCGAAACGGTGATGCTATGTACGGTGCCACCGGTGGTTGCACGCACTTCATGCTCCATCTTCATGGCTTCCATGATCATGATGACCTGGTTCGGTCGTACCTCATCACCGGCGGCTACGACGATGCTGACGATGGTGCCTTGCATCGGCGCAACCACAGAGGCTGCGCCTGCAGGACCGGTCACGGCAGCCTTGGCAACAGGGGTTGCAATACGTGCAGGCATTTGTGACGAAGCCTTACCGTAATCCAACACGGCTAGTGGATCGACGGCATCCACCTTTGCACCAGCGCGTGTCGCTGCAGGCGCGGCAGGAGCTGCCTCTGCAGCATCGGGCGGAGAAGCTACCGGCGATGAACCATCGAAGTACCGCGGTGCCGCGGCAGCACTCGCCAGGAGTTCATTCACGCCTTCATCGATAAATCGTGTGTGCAGGGAGAGATCCTGCATGCGTGGATGCGCAAGCACACTCCGCAGAAATGAAATGTTGGTTTCGAGCCCTTCGATGCGAAAATCGCCCAATGCCCGGTCAGCGGCTTTGAGAGCCGCCGGAAACGACGTGCCGCGTACATGCACGATCACCTTCGCAAGCAGTGAATCGAAACTGGGATTCGTTTGATAACCCGTGTAGCCAAAGCTATCCGTGCGGATTCCAGGACCTGACGGCGCGTCAAAGGCGGTGAGCACGCCGCCAGTCGGTCGTGTCGAGCCATCGGGTTGCATGGTCTCCATGTTCACCCGCGCCTGAATGGCGATGCCGCGTGGCTGCGGCAGTGTGGACTGGGTAAAGCCGTGATCCGTGAGCGTGCGACCTTGCGCGATGCCGATCTGCAACTGCACGAGATCCATGTTCATCACCGCTTCGGTAACGGTGTGTTCAACCTGCAGACGTGCGTTGGCTTCGATGAAGTACCAGTTACGTCGCGCCGGTTCGTACAGGAATTCGAAGGTTCCGAGGCTTCGATAGCCCGCAGCGCGAGCGAGTTTCACCGAAGCCGCTTGCATCGAATCGCGGATGCCATCGGGTAGGAAGGGGGCTGGCGCGATCTCGATGATTTTTTGATGCCTTCGTTGCACGGTGCAGTCACGGGTTCCGAAATGCATCACGTTGCCGGAGCCATCGGCTGCAACCTGCACTTCGATGTGACGTGCATCTGCAACAAAGAGCTCCACGTAAACAGCGCCGTTGCCGAAGGCTGCTTTCGCTTCCGACGAGGCTCGAGTGAACGCTTCAGTCACTTCGCTGGCATCGGCCACGATGCGCATGCCGCGGCCGCCGCCACCGGTGATAGCTTTGAACACCATTTTTGATCCTGCCGGGAGACCCGCAAAGAACGATTGCGCCTGTTCTTCGGTGACCGCTTCCGATATGCCGTTGATGACGGGAACACCCTGGCGCGCTGCGAGTTTGCGGGCGGCGCCTTTGTCGCCAAAGAGATCGAGATGGGCAGGCTCCGGTCCGATGAAGGTGAGGTTCGCGGCTTTGCAGTCCGCAGCGAATGCACCGTTTTCACTCAAGAAACCGTAACCCGGATGAATCGCATCACAACCCAACGCTTTCGCGGCCTCGATGATGGCAGCGCCATCCAGATAGGCGCGTGCACCGCTGCCTGGTAATGCGTGTGAAGCATCCGCCTTCGCGACGTGCAGGGAACGTGCGTCGTCTTGTGAATAAACCGCGACGGTGGGTATGCCGAGATCCGCAGCGGCGCGGGCAATACGAATGGCAATCTCCCCGCGATTGGCGATCAGTATCTTCATGGTTCCCCCGAAATTTTATTCTTCAGCGAATATCGAATGCGATGTCCAGCCCCGTCAGCCCGTGAAGCAGCGCGTTAGGTGCGAAGTCAGGTTGTGATGCACCAGGCGCGAGGCGGAAATTCTTCAAGCGTTCAAAGATGACCCGAAAGCCGATGTTCATTTCGCGGCGTGCGAGCGCAGCGCCGAGGCAATGATGAATGCCGCGACCAAAGGCAACGTGTTCTTTCAGGTTGTCTCGCATGATGTTGAAACGTAGCGCCTCCTTGAACATCTCATCGTCGAGATTGGCTGATGCGAAGCGCGCGAAACAAACCGAGTTCGCCGGAATGGTGACGCCATGTAAGGTCACATCTTTCGTGGTGCGGCGAAACATGTTTGCGGACGGGCTCGAGATGCGTAGGGTTTCTTCAACCAAACGACTGATCATCTCGGGGCCGTGATCGGCTTCGAGCAAGGCATATTGACCGGGATTCTGGATGAGCAACCAGATGCCTTCGGTCAGCGATGCTGCAGTCGTTTCATTTCCCGCGACGAGGATCTGCGAGAGCATCGACAGACACTCGGCGTTGTTGAGCGCGGTTTCCCCGTCGATGCTCGCGTTCACCACCTTGGAAAGGATGTCGTCCTGTGGCGCCTTACGCCGCTCTTCCATACGCTCGACGAAGTAGTGCTGGAACTCAACAATGCCTCGCGCCGCACGCAGCGTACCTTCACGATCGAGTTGTTGGCTCAAGTTGCCGATAAACGCTTCAGTCCATTCACGCAGCTTATGCAAGTCGCTATCGGGTAGACCGATCTGTGAAGCGATCACACGCAGCGGCAACGGAATACCAAACGCGGTCAGGAACTCACAACGCCCCGAAGCGGCGAACTGATCGATGAGGAAGTGTGAGGTTCTCTCCATGAAGGGTTCCAGCAACTTGAGGTTCGCTGGACCAAAGGCACCATCCACAAACTTGCGATACCGCCGCTGCAGGGGCGGGTCCTGGGTCAACATCGTGGCGACGTTGGGATATCCCTGCGCCATGATGTCGAGAATTTCCTGGTCGTCAGAATTGATCGATCGCGAGGCCATCGCCGGCATGACACTCGAAAAGGTTGTTGGGTCCTGCGCCATGGCGACGACGTCGTCGAAACGGGAGATGAAGTAGATGCCAGTGAGTGGATCACGATGCACCGGTGATTCTGCCCGCAGGCGCCGGTTCATTTCATAGGGGCAACGCAGTAGGTCCGGATGCAGTGGACTGATCTGGCTGATAGGGCAGGTTTTGACCTGTTCAAGAATCTCGCTCACGTCGACTCCGCAAATACGTTTCTGAAGGAATTTCTGACCGGGATTATGACACGGCGGGCGTGGTGCGTTTGATGCCGATCACCCGCCCGGCCTGCTCGGGTCGCGGCAATGGACGATGTTCGTCCATCACCGCGGCGATGCGCCGCTGGATCGCTTCCGGAAAGGGTGATGAGCGGCGCGTCTCCATGCTGACGTGCAGGCAAAGCTGTTCCGAGGTCGCAGCGAGATAACCTGTTTCCGCGTGGAACATTTCGCCGAAGACGTGGATACGTTTGGCATCGACATCCAGCAGCTGGTATCGAATCTCCACCGGGTCACCGAGGGAAAGTTCCTGCAGGTAACACACATGTACTTCCATGGTGAACGATGTGCCACCTTCCGTCTTCACGTAGTCGACGCCGATGCCGAGTTGATCGAAGACTTCATCGAGCGCCTTGTCAAAGAGCACGTGGTAGTAAGCCACGTTGAGGTGGCCGTTGTAGTCGATCCACTCCGGGAGAACTGCGCGGCGGGGGCAGATGATCGGTGCAGTCATGAGTGAACTCCTGGTCGCGTTGAATCGGATCAGCACTCGCCCGGCAAGCCGTCAATCCACTCGCGAATGAGTGCAGCACCTTCGGCATGAACGAGTGAACGCCCGACTTCGGGCATGCGTGTTGCGGGGTCGTCGGTTTCCATGCGCCAGAGCAGGATAGAGGCGTCCGGTTGTCCAGGTACAACACTGAAAAGGCGTCCACCGGTGCCGCGACCCGCCGCAATGGGCGCTTTGCATTGCCCCATCTGGCGCTCGTCAGTGGCCAGCGCATCGAGCAGCAGACCGGAGGTGTCCGCCGCGCCTTGGGCGTTGTGGCAGTGGCCGCAGTTGGCATCGAGGTAGGTGCGGGCGCGTGCGACCACGGGCTGATTCGTATCGGCGAAGTTTACGGCTGTCGGTACGTCGTCGAGTTCAGGTAACCCCGTAAGCGCACCTCGCTGATCGAGAAGTGCGAGCTGATTGTGTGTGCCCGCTGGTTCCAGTCGATTGAGGTGCCGTGCCTTTAGGCCAATCGGCAAGAGCGCCTTCGCGGTGTGGTTAGTGACGTGACAACCTGCGCACTCGTTGCGTGACGGTACAAGGTAGGCGAACTCATCACCATCGAGCGCTGTCTTGATGAGTTTTCCCGTGATGGCGAGCTCTGCATCGTTGCCGTTCCAAACATAGGGCAGCGCGTCCCAACCATGCGCTTGCCTGATCAGAAGACGAGTTTCGACGATCTGGTGGGTGGTGAAGTTGACGGCGCTGGCATCACCCGACCAAGTTGCGTTACGGGTCAGAGAACCGTCGGCACCGCGTTCGTAGAAAAAAGTCTTGGTTATCACGGTACCGACAGGAAAGTCGAACGCTTCGGTGTCGTGATAGGCCGCTGCTTCTCCACCCGGCAGGAACAGCGTCCGGAGTTTTAGTGCGTAGTCCGAAAAGAGTGGCGTGTTGACGTCGTAGACGAAGGCGCTTTGATGGACCTTGAGCGACTCGCCTTCACGCCAGACGAGGTTCCAGGCGGAAAGTTGAGCCGGGTATGTTTCTGCTGACGGCAGAGGAACTTCCTTTGCGCAAGCGGAGAGAAAACACACCAACAGCAGCGTGAAGGGGCGCCAGGCGCTGACGCTCATCGACAAGAAACGGATCACGAACTGGCGAGCACGATCTCCGGCAGCTTGGGCAACTCACAGGTGTGTTTGGCCATGTCCGTGCTCGGGCTCTTGAATTCGTTACCAGCATCGATGTTGAGCAGCTTCGATTCACCGTTCTGCACGCAGATCACCGGCGCATCACCTCGTTCGGTGTTGACGATGCCATCCCAGATCACATCCGTTAGGCTGCCATCGGCGCCAAAGACACTGACGCGCACCGCGTCGAGGTAGTCACGATCCGGCTTCGCACCGGAAGGCCCCATCTCGTTGTTATAGATGAAGATGTTTTCCGGGTAAGGATCAAAGTTCGGCGCGGTTTCCTTGGGCTTGTACTGGGCGCTGAAGGCACTCGATACTAGGATATTACCGGTGTTGTTGTCACCAATGCGGTTGTTGAAGATCTCTACCTTGTCGTTGGCGTTGATGATGATGCCGGTACCTGCAGGAACCCCGGCGACGGCGGTACCCGGTGCGCCGAAGTTTGCGGTGTTGTTGCCCGAGATCTGGTTGTCGTAAACGCGCGTGGAGTGACCGGTTATCGGCAGATCCGGCATGTTGAACACGAGAATGCCGCCGGTGTTTTCGGTCGCTTCGTTGTTGTAGACATCGGCACCGACGGTGTTTTCGATTTCAATACCCGCCACGTTGAGACGCGCTGTGGAGTTACGCACGATCACGTTTTTCGACTGACCGACATAGATGCCCGCGTCGGATGCGCCGATGGCGATGGCACCGTCAATGAGTGTGTTCTCGGTTTGCACCGGATAGATGCCATACGCGCCATTGGTGGTGGCGGGGCCGTTGGTCCATTCGGTACGCACGCGCCGTACCGTGATGTTCTTGCCTTCGTTGATCTTGAGTGCATCACCCTTGCTGTCTTCGATAGCGAGATCTTCGATGACGAAATCGCTGGCGTTGACGAGCAAGCCTTCTGCGCCTGCCAGCTGCCCTTTGAAGGACAGGATTGACTTGTCCATGCCAGCACCACGAATCGTGACGCCTGAAGCGTTGAGCGTTAGCGAACGATCAAACGCCAGTTTTCCCTCAGGTACGGTAATCATATCCCCGGCTTTCGCCGATTCGATGGCCAGACGCAGCTGATCTTCTGGTGTGGCTGGTGCAACAGGCGCAGCCGCTTCCTGATCGGACTGGCCACAGGCCGTGAGCAATGCAACGGCAAAAAGTAGGGAAAGGTGCATGGTTTTCATCATCAGACCTCGATGGCTTTGCCGGTTTCGTCAGCGGCAGCGATATTGGCTTTGCGTGCAGCGACCAGTTCGGGAACGTAACGATCGAGGTCGTCCAACGACCACACTCCGCCTTTTTTATGAAACTGCTTAATCACGCGCGGCTGCTGCATGATGGCGACGCTGCCGCGACCGGTGTGAAAAATCTCTGAGGTGATTCCAGCGGACTCGGCAGTAGCCAGCCACGCGACGATCGGTGCGATGTGTTGGGGACCACCAGCTTCGATGTCGGCATCAGAGACTTGTTGGCCTCGACCTTCACGGAGCGAAATCGTCATGCGCGTCAATGCGCCGGGAGAAATCGTGTTGACGGTGCAACCGTATTTCGCGAGCTCGATGGCGAGCACCCGGGAGAATCCGGCGATACCGGCTTTGGCGGCGCCGTAGTTCGCTTGACCAAAGTTGCCATAGAGACCGGACACGGAAGAGAAGTTGATGATCCGGCAACCGGTGCGATTGTTTTCGCGGATGTAACGCGCAAAGGGGCGTGAACAGCAGTAGTGGCCTTTCAGGTGCACCGCTTGCACGGCATCCCAGTCGGACTCTTCCATGTTGTAGATGGTTTTGTCGCGCAGGATACCGGCGTTGTTGATGAGGATGTCCATCGCGCCGAAGGCATCGAGGGCGGTTTTGAGCATGGCTTCGCCACCCGCAACCGAGGCGACTGAATCCGTATTGCTGACGGCCTGGCCACCAAGTGCGCGGATTTCATTGACCACATCGTCGGCGATCTTGCCGGTATCCGTACCATCCATGTTGCCGCCGAGATCGTTCACCACGATCTTCGCGCCTTCGCTGGCCATCAGAAGCGCTACTTCACGGCCAATACCGCGACCTGCGCCGGTGACTACGGCAACCTTGTCGTCGAGTCGACCCATGATCCATCTCCCCTTCGGATTATATTCGGCTTAAATCGCTAGACTGGATTGAGTCTAAACCGAAGCGAGTGGGGAGGTCACGGCATGTCCGGGGAAGTGAGTGCAGGCGCAAGTGGAGCGTTTTACGGAGAAGGTAGCGTCAACCTTGTGCGGCGTCTGCACGAATCAGGCATGGGCCGCATCGCACTCCTCATCCGCCACTCAGCACGCGAGTTCAATCGCGATGTGCATGATCTGGTGAATCCGCTTACCGATGAAGGTCGTCACCACTGCCGGTTGTTCGGCGCAGCGCTACCCAAGCAGCTTTCGGTCAGGGGTTATGCGAGCCCGCCGGAACGCTGTATGGAGACGGCGAAGATCGCCATTCAAAGCCACGCGGAGGCGGGTGGTACGGGCAACAAAACACGGCCGGTCGAGAGCCTTGGCGTCTTCTACGCGCTTGATCAGATCAAAATGTGGAAGGCACTTGGTGGCTCCAACGGACTCGGCGGATTCGTCACCCGTTGGGCGGCGGGCGATGTACCGACAGATGCGATGATTCCTGCCGATGATGCCGCGCAGTTGATTGCACGATCGACGCTGGCGCGACTACGCAGCGGTTCGGAGACGAATCACCTGGACCTTTGTGTCACCCATGACATGACAATCTTGATGATGCGGGATCGCCTGCTTGGAGAGGCCGCAGCGGAGCATTCGGTGGAGTTCCTCGAAGCGCTTGCGCTCTACGAGGATCAGGGGCGGGTTTGGATGCAGAGCACCGTGGGTGGTGCCGTCGACATCAGTCGCGTGGTTAAGTAGACAATTCAGCGTGTAGATCAGCGTGTAGATCAGCGTGTAGAGAGGTGTGACATCCGTGTCACATCCATTCTCGATCAGTGCTCAGTGGCGGCAATGCCGATCATGCTGGTGGTGCTGATCGAATGGACTCCCATGGCGCGGCGGCCAGTGGTCGTGCCGACGGTCATCACGATCGCGCCAGTGACCACGATCATCATGGTGCCGGTCATAACGACGATCGTAACGATGATCATCGTGATAACCCCGGTCGTACCCCGGACCGTATGCATACCGTTCCCGTGGCTGCACATGCAGCGTCACCGCATGCACTTGAGCTCCTTCACGCACATACAAACGCCACTTCCCATCGTCAAAGTGCGGGGCGCGAATGTAGTTGTGACCAGGTCGCAGTTCAGTGCGTGGTGCATAGTTGCTGCCGACCCGGAGTAACGCGTGCCCGCCATAGCCGTAATGGCTGGGTGACGCATGCACAGTGATACCGGTCAGGTAGTAGTGATCGGTGTCAAGACCCGCGTATTTCTCCAGCCAGCGTTTGATGTTGAGTTCACCGTTTCCGTACAGGTTTCCGTCGACCCGAAACGACTGCTGGCCACCTCCGGAGTAACCACCCGCAGCTGCATTACCGGCAGCTGCCAGCAGTAGCAGTGCCACCATCAGGCGATTGCTGCTGCGAACGATCCTTCCATGTGTGGTTTGGGTGACCATGGCGTCTCCTTGAGTGATCAGGGTAAGGCCATTGTCGGGGTGTAAGGCTGAATCGGCAGTGAATCCGGAATGAACGGAGGTTAAACAACTTCGCGGGAATGGAATGCACATCTCGATGCGCGGATCAAAGCAGCACCGGGTTGAGGTGGTGTCGTGTGAGTGATGCAGGCCGTCAGACCACCCGACCTGCCCGCACGCCCGTGTACGCCCCGTCCTTAAGCGCGATCTGGCCGTTGACCAGCACCGTGCTGTATCCGCGGGACTTGCGCACATAGCGGCGGGCTTCCCCGGGGTAGTCGTGCACAAACTGCTCGGCACTTACACCCACGGTTGCGGGATCAAAGATGACGATGTCCGCAGCCAAGTCTACTTTGAGCAGTCCGCGGTCATTAAATCCCCAGTCCCTGGCGACTTCTCCGGTCATCCGATGCACGGCTCTTGCGAGACTCAGGTGCCCGGTTTCTCGTACGTAGTATTCAAGCAAGTGTGTGGTATCACCTGAACCACAAAATTGGCTGATATGTGCACCGGCATCGGATGCACCGAAGTGGCAGAGCGGGTGGTCGATCAGTTTCGCGACGGCGGCTTTGTTGGCGTTGATGACGTTCTTCAGTTGGAATTCCGTTTCCAGGTTGTCTGCAAGTGCGATATCGAGGATCACTTCACCGAGCGCTTTGCCTTCGGTCTTGGCGATCTCCCTCAGCGTGCGCCCCCTGTAGGCGGCGTTAGCTTCGCAATGAACCTCCCCGACGACCACGTAACGAAGTGTGCTTGCCATGCCCTTGGCATGGTTCACCTCATTCACCAATGTCTCGCGTTGGGCTGGATCGCCGAACTGCGCCAGGCGTTCGCTGGCGGGCAGATCCATGATGGCTTTCCACCGCGGCATCGTCAGTAACATCAAACTGGTTTCAGAAAGGCGCATGTTCAAGTCAAAACAGCGTGGCATCACCTGCCCGAAGACGCGTGCGCCGCGTTTCTGCAACGCTTCCAACACATCAATGATCGGTTCTGCGAGTGGTGCGCTTGGTGAACTCATCACCGGCTGGACGCTACCGACAACTCTGGCAGCAAGGCTGATTTCTCCAAGTTCTTCGATGTTCTGAATTTCCCGGCGAGGGTCGGGAAAGAACGGCGCAATTTGCCACACACCACGTCCACTCTTGGCCATGGCTTTAGCGAGTGCGATGCGTTCTTTCAGATCGGCGTACCGGCTCGGTACCGGTCGCCCTCGCTCGTCCATATCCAGGTGCGAAGAGGAGATTCCGAGCGCACCCGCTGCCATGGCTTCTTCGATGATCACGCACATGGCGGCGATTTCTTCATCGGTGGCCACCCGTTCCCAGTTCGCAGCGCCCATCACGTAAAGGCGCACGGCGGAATGCCCGATCATGGCACCGACGTTGATGCCGAGGTTGGGGCGAATGTGGTCGAGGTACTCGGGGAACGTCTCCCAGCTAAACGGCACAGCTTGATCAAAGGTCAGCTTCTTGATGTCTTCAATGACGCTAAACATGCTAACCATCTTGTCGGCACCACTGCGGCCGCGGATCGGTGCGAGGCTCAGTGAACAATTGCCCGTCACCACGGTCGTGACCCCATGTTCGAGGGAGGGGCTCGCGAAGCCATCCCAGCACAGCTGTGGATCGAAGTGGGTGTGGATATCGATGAAACCCGGTGCGACGACCTGACCGCTCGCATCCAGTTCCTGATCGGCGCTGACAGCGCGTAAATCCCCCATGGCCGCGATCTTGCCGTCCTTAACGGCAATCTCCCACGGCACCGGTTCACTACCGGATCCATCGATCAGCTGCGCGTTGCGAATTACCAAATCATAAGACGACATAACAGCTTCTCTCGATTGTTCGGACTTCATTCATTGCTAAAACGCGCGACATGATCATCGAGCGTCTGGTGAAAGTGACGGATGCGCTTTTCCTGGTAGGACGACAACGTTACACCGTTCTTAAACGACGCCTTCAACCCATCATGGACCGCTGCCATATTGCTCGTATCCTGGTCGAGCACCACCGCGAGGCCACCCAACGATGGGACGCTGCTCCAAGGGGTGTGGATGTCCAACAAAGTCATCGGCTTCGGTGCTGGTTTAGGCGTGCCTTTAGGGTGACGCATGATGTACCCCACTTCCATCAACGTTTCTTCGTGGCTGTCGTTCCAGGGTCGAAAGCGCTACCACATGTTCGGTCCGTACCCACCCCAGAGCATGAAGTTCGGAAACACAACGTAGTACCAGCCATCGACAAGCTCAGCATCTGACAGATCGGGTACGGGGTAGCCGAGCTGTGCCTCCACCTGTTTGCGTTTGAGATCTGCAACGGCCGTGCGGGCGGTTTGACCCTCGGTGAGTACGAACTTTTCTTTGTCATCCGTCCTCCGACCCATCCACTCATCGAGCACCTCCTGTTCGTTCACCTGATCGACGACGTAAGAACTTGGTGCCGCAAACGCGCCCATCATCCGGTTAACGTGAGGCTTGCCTTCCCACACGTCGTACTGACTGCCGAAATCATCAACACTCGCCAGAATCTGGGGATGGGTTTCGAGCGAATGCATCGCTTCCATGAAGGCCTCCTGGATGATCTTCCAGTTACCCTTCAGTACTTTGCCCACGTGCACACCCAGATAAGACTGATCCCAGGCATATGGCTGATAGTGCCGCCAGATCGGATCGAGAAATTGTTCAAGCGGCATCGGATCGGGATCGGGGTTGATGAACACCCAGCCTGCAAAAGTTCCGGTGTGAACTTCCGGCAAGCTGAAAGCATCGGCTTTCACTTGAGGGAAATCCCATTCACACGGTATGTGCATCAGATCCCCCTCGAGAGACCACGTGAATCCATGAAACGGACAGCGGAATTTATCTGCATGTCCTGAATCCATCCTCAGTTTGCGACCTCGATGCAGACATGCGTTGGGATAGGCTTTGATGGCGCCTGTCGTTGTGCGAGCGATCAGGAATGAACGTATGCCAATGTCATAAACGTGGAAGTCTCCCGGTTCCGGAATGTCCTCTTCGCGACACGTCACTTGCCAGACGTGGTCCCAGATTTTCTTTTCCTGCTCGTACCAGGCGCGGTCGATGTAGCGGCGCTTATCTACATCGGCGAGGCCAAGGTCCGTATTGCCGCGTTCTCGCAGGCTCTGAGCGGGTTCGGGTCTATCCCGGTCGAGATATTGTTGATACGTCGTGTGCGGAAGTGCTTGTGCAGGGATCTTCTGCAGGTCATAACCCATCATGTTCTCCTGTAATTCATCACGCCTGCGCTGGGTGTACCGAGTTCATTCTGAACGCGCTAGTCGCCGCGCGTTCCTGCGCTCCAGTGCCATACGTAGTCTTTGATGTCGTGCCTCCGTGATCGGATAGCGCCACACCATGAGTGCTGCGATGCCATTGCACAGTGGCGAACTAAGAATGAACAGCCACTGGAGGAACTGACGTTGGTCCGGAACTTCAATCAGCCCAGGTGCAGCTTCAAGGCCAGCGCCTGCGAGGATCCAAAGGACGATGGCAGGTCCGACGGCAAGCGCAAGTTTCAATACCATGGACCAGGTCGCGAAGAAGAGCCCTGCACGGTTTTCCCCGGACATGAGCGTATCCAGATCAATTACATCAGCCTTCATGGAGTTGCTAAGGGTTGCCGATGCCCCCAACGAAAATCCTGTCACAGCGACGATGGGAATCATCCAGAAGACATCACCCACATCCAATAGGAAGTAGAACGGATTGGCGCAGACGAACAGGACCATGGCCGCGCACCATGCGCGGTGTTTGCCAATCTTCTTCGAAACCCAGATCCAGAAAGGAATGCCGGCCAGGTTCGCCACATAGTTCACGAACAAGATCTCAATGCCGGCGCTTTCAGCGCCGAGTACGCTGCGGACATAGAAGATAAATAGCGTCGCGGATATAGCCACCCCGATGTGTGTGAAAAAAAACGCGGCCAATAATCGTTTGAAGGGTCCGTTACGCATCATCAGCCGCAGGCCCTGCCGAATAAACACACGCGACGGAGGAACCTTGTTGGGGTCCGGCACATAAATCATCGTCAGACCGATGGTGATCGGCAACAACAACAGCATCATCACGCCCATCATAGTCACGACCGCAGGGGTGCCACCGAAGCCGAAGTAGATCAAGGCAATGGTTGGGATCGCCTGGGCGGATGCTGTCGCGACAAGCCCTGTGGCGGTTCGCCAACCCGTGATCAGCGTGCGTTCGTTATAGTTGATTGAAAGTTCCGACGCCCATGCGTAATAGGGGGCAAAGATCATTGTCCACCCTAACCACAACATCATTGCCGACACGAAGAACCACGCAATCCCAGGATCGGAACCAAGAAAAACAGCGCGTAAGCGCTCAGCATCGAAATCGGAACTCCGGCCACCATCCAGATACGACGGCGCCCGAACCTTGAACGGGTGTGGTCGCTGAGATAACCCACGATAGGATCGGTGACGACGTCGGAGAGTCTTGCGATGAGCAGCGCAGTGCCTACCAACGCGGCACTTAAGCCGAGATCCTGAATGTAGTAGTTGGGAATGAAGGTCAATAGCGGCAGTGCCGCAATCGCGAGCGGCATCTCGCTTAAGCCGAAGAAAAACAGGAGGCGCTTGGAGAGCGGTTGGTGCGTAGCTCCGTTCATCATGCTCCCCCAACCGCTGCTTTTGTCTGTTCCTAACCAAATCGACCGAGGTAAGGCCGCTTTGGATCAATTGACCAACATGCCACCTTCGACCGCCAGCACGTGCCCCGTTGTGTAAGCGGATACATCCGAACACAGCCACAAAGTCGCTTCGGCGACTTCCTGCGTCCGACCGAATCGTCCCAGTGGCATCCTTTTAGCTACGGGTTCGGCAGCCAGGCCGCGCCGAGTGAGGGCATCTTGAAGCATCGGTGTGTCGATGTTGCCAGGTGCGATGGCGTTCACCCGAATACGATCAGCCGCATAGTCCATGGCGGCCTGTTTCGTCAGTCCGACCACGGCGTGTTTGCTGGCACCATAAACCGGTTGACGAGCGACAGGCTTAAACGCGGTTGTTGATGAGATGTTGACGATGGATCCACCACCGTATTGAAGCATCGCTTTCAATTGGTACTTCATGCACAGGAACACTCCGCGCAGGTTCACCGCCATCATGCGATCAAAATCCGCGCTTTCGCAGTCAGAAAGACGTGCAAGCTCAAACTCAATGGCAGCAGCGTTCACTGCACAATCGAGTTTTCCGTGTTGATTTAATGCCGCCTCCACAAAGGCGGCGACGGCGTGTTCCGATGACACGTCAGTACTGCGATAGAGCACATCCGGGAGCGCCTGAAGAACCTCGTTGGGCTGCGCGTGCACATCCGATGCGACGACGTGCGCACCTGAATCGACGAGTGCTGCCGAAATGGCAGAACCCATGCCTCCATTGGCACCGGTCACCACGACAACCTTTCCAACCAGATCCGCAAATCGTGTCACTTCAATTCTCTCGCACTCGCTGTTGGTAGCGCCCTGAAGGCACGCTACAACATTGAAGGAGATACTGCGCGCACCAAGTAAGTGTGTGCCATGAAGTTGTGTCTTTTTAGGAGAGGTAGGACACCGATTTACCCGGTGCAGATCATTGAATCGGTCAGCTTACGGCGCAAACCGGGATGCTGAGTTGAGAAGGATGAAGTGGTTGAAGCTTTAGAGATGAACAGGCAGAAGGAGGTGGTCGTCCTTGACCCATTAACTTCCTGTTGATTTGAGCCTAGTACGTATTCGCGATTTCGCCAGCGCGGACGCCAATTTTCAGGTTGTTTATGGCGCGGTGCCCGTTGTGAGTGGTTTTCCTGCCCGCACCCACTCGCTCATGCTGCCGTCGTAAACCGCCACATTAGGGTGTCCTGCGAGCACGCAAGCAAAGGCGTCGATAGTGGCGGAGATGCCACCACCGCAGTAAGCGATGACTCGGGGCTTCGCGAGTAAGCCACTTGAGGTGAGTGCTTGCTTAAGTTGATCGACCGGTTTAAACGCACCGTTGTCGAGCAAGTCCTCGTAGTGAAGGTGCATGCTGCCGGGGATGTGACCGGCGCGACCGTAGTTGAAGTCACCTTCACCGGTGTAGAGGTTGCGGGACAACGCGTTGACCGTGCAGATGCCTCCGTCGAGTGCTTGCTGCATCCCCTCGAGGTTGACGAACCATTCGCTTCTGGGGCGAGGGTTGACCGAGCCTTGGGTATAGGTTTGTTCACCCGCAACCAGCGCGCCACTCGCAGTTTTCCACTTTGCAAGGCCGCCGTTGAGAACCCGCACATTGTCGAGGCCAAGCCAGCGCAGCATCCACCATGCGCGTGTCGCCCACATCATGTGACCCGAAGAATAGAGAACGACCTCACGGGTATCATCGATGCCGCGCGCTCCAACAGCCGTAGCGAGTGCGTCCGTAGAAGGCAAGGAGAAACCAATGCCGGTGGTGCTGTCCGACCAGGCACGAATCAGATCGATAAACGCTGCGCCCGGAATGTGCCCCTCGAGATATCCCGCAAGTCCGGATTCGGCGCGATAACCGGTTTTCGCCGGTGTGAGAAACACCGCTGTGTCATAGATTCGCAGCTTCGCATCGGCAATGCGACGCTTGAGTTCATCTGCTTCGATCAGGTGATTCATTCGGCTTCTCCTACAGAATCGGGTGAGTGACTGGTGCCAACACGCTGCAGCGATTTCTGAACAACCTTTTTCAGGCGCGACGGTGTGACCCGTGCCACGGTAACTTCGTCACAGCTATTAAAGGCTGCAAACTCGTTGATCCCGCGTGCCAGTGCGTCGAGTAGATCATCATCTGCCGGCACATCGAGATGCAGATGCCGCAGCTCAAGACGCTTTTCACTGCGATGAGCCTTCGCATCCACGCGCCCGACAAAGGCATCACCAAAGAGCAGCGGTAGACAAAAATAGCCGTACTTGCGTTTAGGTTCCGGCACATAACACTCGATGGTGTAATCGAAGTTAAAGAGCCTCTGACCACGCTCGCGGTGGATGACGGTGTTGTCGAATGGGGAGAGTGGACGAACAGAAGGGTGGCGAGGCGCAGGCAGCCGCGCTTCCCAACGATCCGCCTGCACGAACCAGGTTTGACCATCCTCGAGCTTGAGTCGGGTGATCAGTCCGGCATCCACGCGACGTTCAAGGGTTTCGGCAACGGCTTTGCGTAACGGAACATCACGTCGCAGATGGGTAAATGTCGGCAGCTGCGCACAGCCATGGCTTTGTAACGTGCGCTCGACCAGATGCTCTGCGTATTCAGCCATGGTGGGTAGTTTCGTATTGATCGTTGCGGGCAGCACCCTCTCGGTGAGGTCGTAGGTTTTCTGAAAACCATCCCGCGCAATCACCATGAGTTCACCTTCCATGAACAGTTGTTCAAGGGCGCCTTTGGCCGGTTTCCAGTCCCACCAGCCACTTTTACTTTCGCGTGGATCCTCGAAGTCGCGCGACATGAGCGGGCCTTCGTCGCGAATGCGGCCGAGCACGGCGTTAACGAGGTCACGATTGCGACTACGCATCCAGCGTTCCTGGCTGTTGCGAAACCGCTCCATGCGAGGACGTGCGAAACGAAAATCTTCTATGGGCAGAAACGCTGCGGCGTGTGCCCAGTATTCGAATATGCGGCCTCGTTTCAGCAGTCGATCAAGAACTCTGGGCTGATAGCCGGGAACCCGGCTGTGCAGGACATGGTGATGGGCGCGTTCAACCACTGAGATCGTGTCAATTTGCACATAACCGAGCTGACGGATCGTCTTTTCAACGGCGTCCGGTCCACGTCCGAAGGGAGCGGTCTGATGTAGTCCTTGAGCAGCGATGGCCATACGACGAAGTCGTGGAATGACCACTGCACGTGATGAATAGACCTTTGTGGTTGCCGCTCCGATGACCAAACCGCAGAATGCCCCGTCCCTCAAGTGGCCCCGGAGTGTATGAAAGCCACCTGCAAAGCGCACCTCTTCGTTCTGATCCTGATCACATCATTCCGTGCCGAAGCCATCGCTCCGGAAGCGGTGTTTGGTGAATCAGGCATGGTGGCCACGAGGTCTGCACTGGCATCACAAGTCGGTGCGGACATTCTGGCGAAGGGCGGGAACGCCATCGATGCGGCGGTGGCGACGGGATTCGCGCTGGCAGTGACCTATCCTTCCGCAGGCAATCTTGCGGGTGGTGGCTTCATGGTCATTCGTCTCGCTGACGGCACCATCATCGCCAACGACCACCGTGAACGCGCACCGCTTGCCGCAACTCGCAACATGTATCTCGACAAAGATGGCAACGTGGTGCCGGAGCTTTCCACTCACTCCCACCTTGCGGTAGGCGTGCCAGGTACTGTGGACGGTTTGCTCGACGTGCTGGAGAAATACGGCACGATGTCGCGGCGTGAAGTTCTGGCGCCTGCCACCCTCCTTGCCCGTCGCGGATTCCCTATTGATCTCGATATGGCGAGAGATCTCGAAGCGCAGTTACCGCGCATGTCGAAGTACCCGGCGAGCATGGCGATTTTCAGTCACGACGGTAAGCCCTGGAAGCGAGGCGATGTACTCCGTCAAAAGGACCTCGCTGCAACGCTCGAGCGCATCCGCGCGAAAGGGCGTGATGGTTTCTACAAAGGACAAACGGCAGAGCTGTTGGTTGCGGAAATGCAGGCTGGTGGTGGCCTGATCGCACAACAAGATCTTGATGAGTATCAAAGCGTCTGGCGTGAACCCGTAACAGGGACGTATCGAGACCATCAGATCATCAGCATGCCGCCGCCTTCGTCAGGTGGTGTGCTTCTGATCCAGCTGCTCAACATGCTCGAACCGTATGATCTCAAAGCCATGGGCTTTGGCAGCGCCGACGCCGTACATCACATGGTGGAAGCTGAACGGCGCGCTTATGCGGATCGGGCTGAACATCTGGGTGACCCGGATTTTTTCCCGGTGCCTATCACGAAGCTCATCGACAAAAATTATGCGTTAGCCCGTTTTGCGGATTTCGCGCCAGACAAGTCGAGCCGCAGCACTGACATTCGCCCGGGCTCTTTTCCTGCCGAGAGTCCCGATACTACCCACGCCTCGTTTATTGACAAGGCAGGCAACGCCGTCGCATACACAACGACGCTGAACCTCTCTTATGGTTCGAAGATCGTCGCCTCGGGTACCGGCATGTTGCTCAACAACGAGATGGACGACTTCTCTGCCAAACCCGATACCCCCAACGCTTACGGTTTGCTCGGACGAGAAGCCAATGCCATCCAGCCGCGCAAACGAATGTTGAGTTCGATGACACCCACCATCGTTGCCAAAGACGGCAAGGTTGTTTTGGTGACGGGCTCGCCCGGTGGAAGCACAATCATCACGACGACGCTCCAGGTCATCGTCAATGTCATCGACCACGGAATGGACTTGTCAGCGGCGGTTGCGAGCCCGCGGTTCCACCATCAGTGGCAACCCGACGCGATCATTTTTGAGAAAAACGGGTTGTCGCCAGATACGGTGAAAGTCCTTAACCAGCGCGGGCATCAAGGGCTAACGCCGTGGGCATATGGACGCGGGATTGGAGACGCCAACTCGGTGATGGTTTTGCCGGAAGGTTTTGCCGGGATGGCGGATCCGCGCAACCCAGGCGCCGCGCTCGCACCCTGACGGACGTAAAAAGGGGTGCCGATGGGCATCTCACTCCCATTTTTCAAGGTCTTGTTTTCGCTCTGGCGCGTACCCACCAAGGGGTCATCGCCTGCTGCTGTCGCCAGTGGGCGTTTAACCTTGAGGACAAAGACCATGAGTCTGATTCGATACAGCCCGATTGATGATCTCTTCCGTACCTTCGCCAACCTCGGTGAGCCCGGAGGCCGTGGTGAGTTTTTGCCGGATGTGCACATCGTTGAAGTGGAAAACGCCTATCTGATCGATGTAGACCTGCCAGGGGTTTCCCGCGAGGGCACTCATGTGGCCGTCAACGAAGGCATCCTAACGATCAGTGGCGAACGCAAAGCGGCGGATGCGGAAGGCGCACGAGTCCATCGCAGTGAACGCACTTTGGGCAAGTTCAGCCGCACTTTCCGGCTACCGGAAAACGCCGATGAAGGTGGTATCTCTGCACGCTCGGAGCATGGTGTTCTGCGATTGACCGTAGCCAAGCAGGTGAAGGCTGTGCCGCGGCGAATTGAGGTGGAAGTACACTAAATTTTCGGCTCCCGGCATGGTGAGGCAGCGCTCGTTTGAGCGCTGCTTTCACCAAAATGGCGGTTCCGCCATGTTCAAGCGTGCCGAGGGATGTTTGGCCTCCAGTGATCAGGCAGAATACTCGCCCGTCTGACCCGGTCTATGCTGTAGATAACCTGGGTCGAAAAATCCTTCCTTACCTGACGCTTAAGAGGCCGCATGAGCATCGACACCTTCAAGACCAAGAAGACCCTCAAGGTCGGCAACCGTGAATACGATTACTTCAGTCTGCCGGACGCGCAGGCGCGTGGTCTCGGCGCCGTCGACAAACTGCCGGTCTCCCTGAAAGTCCTTCTCGAAAACCTGTTGCGTTTTGAGGACAACATTACGGTTTCGCAGGCGGACATTCGTTGCCTCGCGAATTGGGCAACCAACCCGCCTGATGATCAGGAAATCGCTTATCGCCCCGCGCGCGTACTGATGCAGGATTTCACTGGCGTGCCGGCTGTCGCAGACCTCGCCGCTATGCGCGGAGCCTTGGTTGCTGCGGGTAAGAATCCCGTG
>SXGR01404779.1_pt1 | contig 93073 bp, 73 predicted proteins | sample 3174711 | NCBI WGS metagenome assembly SXGR01 (sample SAMN11356860, study PRJNA531348) | freshwater metagenome | isolation source: freshwater sample F1-60 | place: China: Fuxian Lake, Yuxi | collected 2017-12-25 | reverse complement strand
CTCAAGGAAATCTCGTAAATCCACGCGGAGGGAATGCCGGCCGCCGAAATTAAGCACGGGCAGATCGCGCTGATCGACGAGGGAATGCCCGTCGTCTTCATCGCCACCAAGAACAGCCAGTACGAGAAGGTGCTCTCCAACATCCAAGAGGTTCGCAGCCGCGGAGGCCACGTCATTGCGGTCGCCACCGAGGGCGACGACCATGTCGCGGGCGTGGCGCAGGAGACGATCTTCGTCCCGGATGTCCCCGAAGCGCTCCAGCCGCTGGTGACGGTCGTGCCGCTGCAGTTGCTGGCGTATCACGCGGCGGTGCTGCGCGGCAAGGACGTGGACAAGCCGCGAAACTTGGCCAAGAGCGTCACGGTGGAGTGACGCTCCCGCGCCAGCGCGTCACGGTTGAGTGACTACGAACGCGAGCGATCCGGCGGCGGGGGCACCATCGAAGGTCGTGCGTTGGCTGGTGCACTGAAGCGGCCGGGTGCCAGCTCCACGGCGCCCGCGCGCTCCAACACCATGCGGCTCGGGGCTCCAGCCGGCACTCCGCCCAACGCTCCGCCCAGCATTCGACCCGGGGCACCGCCTGGCATGGCTGGCGATGGTGGCGGAGGGGCACGGTCGCCTCGTCGATCGCGTGGATCACGAGCGCCCGCCGCACCGCGCGCAGGTCCATCCCACTCCACTTCCATTCGCTGGACGTGATCGTCGCCGTCGACCCAGAGTCGCGCGGCCGTAGGCAGTTGATCGCCATCCACCGCGCGCACGGCTTCCAGGCAACGAAGGCCGGGCTGCGTGGAATCGGCGACTTCCGCGATGGCGTACCGAGAATCAAATCGCTCCAGCATTGAGCCGAGCGCGCCGACGAGCAGCGTGCCGTCGCGCTGAGCGAGCCATACCGGCGCGGGGAATCCCTTGCCCCTGGGGATCTGGAAGCTCACGAAGTCCGTGCGGTCGGAGTGCCACACGGTGTCGCCATCGCGCGCGAATGTCACCACCTTGCCGTCGGGCATCGTGAGCGTCACGAGGAAGTGCGTGTCATCAAGCACCTCAAGCGTGCCGGAGAGCGGGGGTCGATCCTCGTGAATGGCCGGCGGGAAGAGCGTGAGTGCCCAGCGCTCGACCATGGTCGTGCCATTCGCCGAGCGTGCCGAGCCGGCCGCGCCTTCCGACCGGGCGAGTGCATCCCACTGCTCGCGTGCGCTGGTCTCGCGCTGGGGGACGAAGAGGGCAAGCGCGATGAGCGCGGCGGCGGCGAGTGCGATCGGCGCCCATCGTTCCAGCGAGAATCGGAGGGCGCGTGTGGACTCCACCGAGTCCTGCGCGAGTGCCGCGTGAAGCGCCTTCATCCGACGATCGTGTGCGGCCGCCGATGGGTCGTGCGCGATGAGGCCGCGGATGAGGGCGTGCTCGGGGGCGTGGGCGTCGTCGGCGTCGTGGGCGACTGGCGCGTCTGGGAAGTCTTGCGGCTGGTCGTTCATGCCAATGCTCCGTGGGCGCGAAGGCACTCGGCGAGCGAAGCCCGCGCACGTTGCAATCGTTTCTTGATGGTCTCTTCGTTGGCGCCAAGGGCCGCGGCGACTTCCCGCATCGGGATGTCTTGTCGATAGGCCAGCTGGACGCACTCCTGCTGGTCCCGCGTCAGCGCATCCATGCACGCTCGAAGCTTCTGCAGCACCGACTCGAAGTCGATTCGGTCGATGGCGTCCCACTGCGTCATCTGCGACGACACGGCGTCCAGGAGCGACGGGTCGATGATCGGCTGCTGCGCGGCGCGCCGGGCGCGGGCCAGTGCCACGCGAGCCGCGATGCCCCGGACCCAGGGGCCGAAGGGACGCGAGCGGTCAAAATCGCCCAGCCGCCGGAACGCCACCAGCATCGACTCCTGAAATACATCGTCCGCCTCGGCCGCGCCTCGCGTGATGCTGCGGATGTAGATCATCGTCCGGTCCGCGTTCTCGCGCACCAAGACCTCGAAGACCTCGCGGGCCGAGGGGTCTCGGCCGCTTCCGTGTCCGCTTTCGCGTCGGGGCATGTGCCTATTGTCGCCGGGGGCTGGTGGGGGACAGGGGGGGTCTCTCCCACGATCTCAGAAGCCCTTGCTAGCCCTGTCAAGCACTGTCACGGAGGCGACGAAGCAGGTCCAGGACGCCCAACTCATCGGCGTGCCGCTCCACGGGGAGCCAATCGGCCTCCGGGTCACGAGATCGAGCCAGCCCGAGGAGGTCGGCCCACTGGCGTTCACTCACCTCGTTGCCGAGCCGGAACCAAACAAGCTTGGCCAAGAGGGTGTCGTCCGGTGACGAGACTGGGATCCCGGGGTCGACGATGGCGCTTCGCCGTAGGACCTCACGATCGAAGAGGGTCGTCACCGGGAAGCAGTCCACCTTGATGAGGTGCTTGCGGTGGATGATGTTGAACGAGTCTCGGGCGCGGATGGCAGAGCCGACGGTGTCCGAGTCGACATGGAAGATCGGCGCGAGCGCATCGATGAACTCGACGGCCTGGTTGGCCGGGATGTCAGCAACGAAGTCAATATCTGCTGTCGCCCGAGCCATCCCATAGATTGAACTGGCCACGCTCCCAACGATGCAGTGTTCGAGTCCGAGGGCCGTCAGTTCGCGAGAGAAGTCGGCCGCCACCTCACCGAAGTCGCCGCGAAGGACCAAAGGAGAGGAGTTGTGGGTGCTCACGACGAATCGCTCTCGCGCTGCGCCTCGTACTGACTAGCAAACTCCGGTGCCACATGGATCCCGTACTGAAAGGCGACCCAGTCGATGGCCAGCTGGCCCTCCCGGACGCCGGGCCGCCGCTGACGCTCGCGCGCGAAAAAGGCCTCTCGGGAAGACCTGAGCACATCGCTGCTCCACCGGAACACCCGCGCCACACGCTCGTCGATCGGGCGCCCGGCCATGAGCCTCGCCTGCAGTCTGAGAATCTCGCGCGGCGTGTCGTCCACGAGGGCATCGTAGGGAATGGATGCAGCGAGTTCGCGGGCTCGCGGGGATGGTCTGGGACGGCTTGGGCCGTTTGGGACCGCTTGGGACCGCGATCCTGCCCCCGCTAGAATCCCCACCCCGCCCAGCGACCGCCGTCGTGGGGGGATCCAGAACACCTGTTCGCCTGCAACCGCAGTTCACCGACCGCCGCAGTTCCTGCACCACTGACCTAAGAGAATCGACCCACCATGGCCGGCGCCAACACCCTCGAGTTCACCGACGACAACTTCGAATCCGATGTCCTTCAGAGCAGCGTCCCGGTCCTCGTGGACTTCTGGGCGGAATGGTGCGCGCCGTGCCGCGCAATCGGACCGACCATCGACCAAGTCGCCGACGCCACCGCCGGCAAGGCCAAGGTGGGCAAGGTGAATGTGGACCACGCGCGCAATGTGGCGGTCAAGTACGGGATCATGTCGATTCCAACGATCCTGGTCTTCAAGGGCGGCCAAGTCACCCAGAAGTTCGTCGGCGGCGGGGTCCAGAAGGACCAGCTCGTCGGCGCGCTGGCCTGAGTGCTGACCTGAGCGCTGGCCTGAGTGACGAAGGCGGGGGCTTCCTACGGTGTGTCGGCGCTCGCGGTGGTCGCGGTGCTCGCGGCGGTCGTCGAGGGCAATCGCGCCACCAGCGGAATCATCAGGATTCCCGGCAGCCCCAGCGCGACCGAGACGGCGAAGAAGCCTCCCCATCCCAGGCTCTCCACGACATACCCGCTTGGGCTCGCGGCGATGCTGGCGGCGCCGAACATGAGCCCCGTGAAGAGCGCGTACTGCGTCGCGCTCACGCGGGCATCGCACAGGCTCATCAGGTACGCGACGAAGACGCTGGCCACCAGGCCGTTGCAGAAGTTCTCGATCGCGATGGCCGCGATGAAGGCGGGAATCGAGTGACCCGACCACCACAGCAGGAGATAGCCCGCGTTGCTCGCGGCCTGCAGGATCCCGAAGAGCAACAGGCAGCGCGCGACGCCCCATCGTGCGATGAGCGAGCCGCCAAGGAGCGCTCCCGCGATCGTGACAACCGCCCCTCCGAACTGTCGAAGCAGTCCGATTTCGTCCTTGGTGAAGTGGACCTCGTTCATGAGGAACGGCATGACCATCCGGCCGGGGAAGAGGTCCGGCAATCGATACACAAGCACGAAGATGATGAGCGCAATCGTGCGCCAACGGAATCGCTCGATCAGGTTGGTGATCGGGAGCAGCACATCTTGCTTGAATGACCTTGGCTTGAGCGATCCGGGCTTGAGCGATCCGGGTGCACCGCCGCGCGTTGGCTCGGTTGCCCACAGCGTGGCGACGAGGGGGACAAGCAGGACGAGCCCCATCAGTCCGTAGGAGAGCGGCCAGCCGAGTCGATCCGGAAGGATCAGCACCGCGGAGCCCGCAAGGATGACTGCGGCGCGCCATCCGGCGACATAAAGGCTTGCGCCGCGCCCAAGCGACTGCGCGTCCACGGAGTCGGCGCGATAGGCGTCAACAACCACATCGAGCGTGGCCGAACAGAATGCAAGAGCGAGAGTCGCGATGGCCACTGACAGCAGGATGGGTCTCAGCGCTCCCTGTTCAGCCAGTGCCAGGACGGCCTCGCGTGTTGGCGGCGTTCGCCACGCGATGAGCATGGTGAGTGCCACGCAGGCGACCATCGCCAGCACCAGCCACCCGCGGCGACGCCCCAGCCTCCCTGTGATCGGCGCTCGCACGGCGTCCAGGAGCGGCGCCCACAGGAACTTGAGTCCATAGGGCAGGGTGCAGAGCGCCAGCAGTCCAATGGATGTGATGTCCACCTTCACATCAGCCAGCCACGCGGTGATCGCGTCGTTGACCAAGAGGTAGGGGATGCCCGACGCCAGCCCCATCGCAGCGATGGCGGTGAGCACCGCGCCGCGTTCGTGTCGATGGGATTGCGTGAGGTGGCGCGTGTGCTGGGGCGTGGACTGGGGCTGGGGGACTCCGGCGCTGGGCACGATGGGGGGACGGTACAGCGCAGTTCGGCTGGGGGAAGGGACCGCTCGATGGCTGGACGGGACATCCTTGAAACGGTGGCCTTTTCACGCCTATCGTCAAAAAGCCACCGCTTCAAGGGGTTGACTGATCACCAGGCACTTTGGGTATGCTTTCACGTTCGGTGGCTGGTCGATCGCGCGCACGCGTGGCGCTCGCTCCCCCAGCCACCGCGACATTCAAGTACCCCCGGGCCTGTAGCTCAATTGGGAGAGCGCTTCCATGGCATGGAAGAGGTCGTCGGTTCAACCCCGATCAGGTCCACCTTCACACCGCCGCCGGCATTGCTGGCGGCGGTCGTGTTTGCGGGTGGGTGGCAGAGTCGATTCGCCACAATGGCTCAGCGGTGCGTGTCATTCGTCGCGCGACGGCTACCAGCGAGTCAAGTGGGCTGCGCACTCGCAATACGCCGCGAGATGACGGGGCGACGACGTGTGTGTAGATCATGGTCGTCTCAACATGTGCGTGCCCGAGCAGGGTCTGATTAGTGCGGATGTTCACCCGCTTCCGCGCTTCGATCAGCAGAGCAATCGCTCCTCATGAGGTCGATCACATTGACTTCACAACTGGCGGGCACGCCGAACAAGGTGCTGCAGGGGACGCGCCGGAAGCGGCGCGCCCCTGAGCGCGGTGTCAGCTGCCAAGACCATGACGCACGCGCTGGAGGGAATGAGCCCTGGGAAGAAGGCGCACCACACCGCGAAGTGGGCGCGGACGATGACGAAGTGGCTCGTCACGTACAGCCGGCGCAACGGTGCCAAGTGGAACCTGGTGGACTTCGGAGGGCGGGCGAAATCCGAATCCCGTGGCATTGTCGACCTGATCGCGATCCGGAAGGATCACCGCCGAGACAGTCCGGGGCTCAAGCGCGGCGATCTGTTCGAGATCGTGTTGATCCAAACGAAGGGTGGTGCCGCTCCCCGTCCGACAGCAGACGACGTTGCCCGCTTGAAGAAAGTCGCGAGGCACCACAAAGCGAGGGCCATCGTTTTGGCAGAGTGGCAACGCAGAGAACGTCTCGAGCTATTCCAACTCAACGGGTCGCGTTGGCACCCGGTATTGCCAGATGAAATCTTCGGTTGAACGAGCCGAATGGCAGCGAACAAGGCGATGGAGCCGACCGGCTTGAACGTCACTGCTCACGCCGAGCGTGAGTGCGCCGGTGACACGGGTGCGCTATTGGCCATCCCCGCGCTCAAGCTCAGCGATCGAGGCTTGTTCAGCGGCGAAGCGTTTCAGTTCCTCGAGCCGGTGGCGGGTTGATGCGTTCGCCTGGCCAACGGTGAGATCTACCGCGTGCCCCCTCGGTGAATTGATCAGATTCGACCATTTTCTGGTCGATTTCGATCAATTCACGGCGGGGCCGCCCCCTACTTCGGCCTGAAGATCCGCAGCAGCCGCGTGATCGGGTCGTAGAACTCGTCCACGACGCGCTCCTTCAACGGAATGATCGCGTTGTCGGTGATCGTGATCGATTCCGGGCAGACCTTGGTGCAGCACTTGCCGATGTTGCAGTAGCCGATGCCGTCGCGCTCCTTGAGGTCCGCGATGCGGTCGGCGGTGTCAAGCGGGTGCATCTCCAGCGCAGCGGTGTAGACCAGGAAGCGCGGGCCGATGAACTCGTCGTGCTTGTGGTGGTCGCGCAAGACATGGCAGACATCCTGGCAGAGGAAGCACTCGATGCACTTGCGGAACTCCTGGACGCGCTCGACATCCTCCTGGAAGACGGTCCAGGTGCCGTCCGGGCGGTCGGGCTCGCGAGGCTTGAAGGGGACGATCTTCTTCTTGACCTCGTAGTTCCAGCTCACGTCCGTGACCAAGTCGCGGATCGACGGGAACGCGCGCAGCGGCTCCACGGTCACGGGCTGGTCGGCGGGCAGCGTGTCCATGCGCGTCATGCACATGAGCGACGGCTTGCCGTTGATTTCGGCGGAACACGATCCGCACTTGCCGGCCTTGCAGTTCCATCGACACGCCAGGTCGGGAGCCTGCTCGGCCTGCACCTGGTGGATGCAGTCCAGCACGACCATGCCGCCGGTGACTTGCGCGGTGTATTGCTCAAAGGCGCCGCCCTTGGCGTCGCCACGCCAGATCTTGAACTCCACGGGGCGAGTGGCGGTCGCATCAGTGACGGGATGGGAGTGCGAGGACATGGCTACTTCATCCTCTCGATGATGGCCTGAAGGTCGGGACGGATGGGTGCCCGTTGGCGGCGGTCGATGTCCATCGAGCCATCATCGGCACGCCTGGCCACCAAGTTGAACCCGGTGCACTCCTCGCTCTTGGCGGGGAAGTCCTCGCGGAAGTGGCCGCCTCGGCTCTCGGGCCGCAGGAGCGCGGACTTGGTGATCATCTCGCTCACATGGAGCAGGTTCCGAAGGTCGATCGCCGTGTGCCAGCCGGGGTGGTATTCGCGGTGACCCGACACGCCGCATTTCGCGGCACGAGCTCGCAGCGAATCCAGGTGGCCAAGCGCCTCCTCCAGCTCCGACTTGGTCCGCACCATGCCGACCAGGCGTTGCATCACATCCTGCAAGTCGCTCTGGATCGCGTAGGGGTTCTCGCCGTTGGGACGATCGAAGGGCGCCAGCGCGCGAGCCGTCTCCGCTTCCACCTGCGCACTGTCCACGGGAGCCGCACCGTGTTCCTTGGCCCAGCGCGCGGCGTGCTCGCCGGCGCGCTTGCCGAAGACCACCAGGTCCGAGAGGGAGTTGCCGCCCAGTCGATTGGCACCGTGCAAGCCAGCCGCCACCTCGCCCGCGGCGAAGAGGCCGGGCACGGAAGACATCTGCGTGTCGCCATCGACGCGGACGCCGCCCATGCAGTAGTGGGTGGTCGGGCCGACCTCCATCGCTTCCTTCGTGATGTCCACGCCGGCCAGCTGCATGAACTGGTGGTACATCGATGGGAGCTTCTTCTTGATGTGCTCCTCGCCGTTGGGCACTCGCGACTTGATCCACGCGATGTCCAGGAAGACGCCTCCGTGCGGCGAGCCGCGTCCAGCCTTCACCTCGCGGTTGATGCAGCGGGCGACATGGTCGCGAGTCAGCAGTTCGGCGGGGCGCTGCGCGCTCTTGTCGCCACAGACATACCGCCACGCCTCTTCCTCGTCGAGGGCAACCTGATTCTTGTAGGCCTCGGGGATGTCGTCCCACATGAAGCGACGACCCTCGCTGTTGCGCAGGGCACCACCCTCGCCACGAACGCCTTCGGTCACCAGGAGTCCGCGCACGCTGGGCGGCCAGACCATCCCGGTGGGATGGAACTGGATGAACTCCATGTCCATGATCTCGGCGCCGGCCTCGTAGGCCAGCGCCTGGCCGTCGCCGGTGTATTCCCAGGAGTTGCTGGTGATTCGATACGCCTTGCCGATGCCGCCGGTCGCCAAGATGACCGCACCGGCGCGCCAGACGCGAAGGCGCCCGCGCTCGCGGTCGTAGCCAAGCACGCCAGCGATGCGACCGCCCGACGTGAGCAGCGCCACGACCGTCATCTCCATGTAGACATCAAGTCCCTGGTGGACGCCGTGGTCTTGCAGCGTGCGGATCATCTCCAGGCCGGTGCGGTCGCCCACATGGGCCAGGCGCTGGTACCGGTGGCCACCGAAGTGCCGCTGGAGGATTCGACCATCCTTGGTGCGGTCAAACACCGCGCCCCAGGCTTCCAGTTCCCGCACCCGGTCTGGGGCTTCCTTGGCGTGATGTTCCGCCATCACCCAGTTGTTGAGGTAGCCGCCGCCGCGCATCGTGTCCGAGAAGTGCACTTCCCAGTTGTCTCGGTCGTCGACATGGCCCATCGCGGCCGCCATGCCGCCTTCGGCCATGACCGTGTGGGCCTTGCCGAGGAGCGACTTGCAGATGACGGCCACCTTGGCGCCGCCCGCAGAAGCCTCGATGGCCGCGCGCAGGCCCGCGCCGCCGGCGCCGATCACAATGACATCGTGTTCGTGGACAATCGCTTCGGGCACACTCATCCGACAATCCTCCAATCGGTCCAGATCCCCATGGAGCAGAGGCGGACATAGACATCACTGAAACCAACCCAGAACAGGCTCATCCACGCGAACAGCATGTGACGCTGGTTGAGCCACGAGACGCGCTTCCACGCGGCGTGCTGGTGCTTGTGGCACGAGAAGCAATCCTGCCGGCCGCCGATCAGGTGACGCCAGCAGTGGCAGCCAAAGGTGTATGAACCGAGGAGCACCACATTCATCGTCAGCACCAATGAGCCGACGCTGATGCCGAAGTGCTTGGCGCCTTCGGCATCGATCGACCAGAGCGACACCCACGCGTCGTATCCCAGGATCCCGATGAAGAGGATGGCGATGTAGAGCGCGTAGCGATGGGCGTTCTGGAGGATCAGCGGGAGCTTCTGCTCGCCGCGATACTTCGTCCCTCGGAAGCCCGGTTCACCGACGCCGCAGTTGCTGGGATCTCCCCAGAATGCCTTGTAGTAGGCGCCTCGGTAGTAGTAGCAAGTGAATCGGAAGAGGCCCGGGAACGGGAGGATGAAGAGGGCCGGGGAGAAGAGGAGATACGACGGCCACCACGCGGGCTGCTGCCCAAACCAGGCGTGGCCCGAGTGCAGCCCCGCCGCGTCCCACAGCACCGGGGAGTAGAACGGCGAGAGCAGCTGCTGGGCCCCTGGGTGCGTCGGACCGCCGGTGAAGTAGTTGTTCCCCTGGAGGGCGGCCCAGGTGGAGTAGACGATGAAAGCGCCAAAGCCGAGGAAGACGAGCGTGGGCTGTATCCACCAGCGGTCGATGCGGCGCGTTTCAAGGAAGCCGGGTGCTTGCGGCAGGGGCAGTGGTGCGCGTGTCACGGGGCGGGCAGGTTACAGCAATGGGTTCCCCGGTTGGAATGATGAGAATCGACAGGAAAACGGTAGTTTCCCATCCGCCCAACGGCCGCGGCTACGGCTACGGCCCGACGCCGTCGCAACTGCCCCACGAGGTGAGCAAGAGCGTGAGGTCCTGGCCGTTCACCTCGCCGTCGCCGTTGAGGTCGGCGGCGCAGGTGTCGCCGCTCGGGACGACCGTTGCCACGTAGGACATCGACCCGGAGCCACCGGATGGCACGAAGATGCCCATGACCGTCGTGCCGATGACCGTGTTGGCCGACGTGAGTTCGGCTCCGGGGTACGCGATGTCAGCCCACGCGGCCTCGCCAAGCGTCCCGTTTGGCAGGCGCGGCAGGTGGACCAGCGATGCCCCCAAGCCACCGTCCACGCTCACCCAGTCCGCGGCGAAGTTGTAGCCGCCGGACTCGTTGCCATTGATTCCCTCAAAGTGCGTGACGACGCTGGCGGCCGGCTGGTTGTGCGCGCTGAAGCTGCGAAAGTCGCTGGCGGTGTGCGTCACTCGATTCCACCGGCAGATGAAGGCCTGGCTCAGCTCGGTCGGCTTGAAGGTGTGGTAGCCGCCGGCGATGGTGTAGTGCTCGGCATCGTCCTGCCAGATGCCGTAGATGGTGGTCCCGTCGGCGCCGGGATAGGAGAGGTCCCACGACTGGTGCGTCTCGATGTCGTAGACGAACGCGAAGCCGGTGGCAAGCCCCTTGATGTCGTAGTTGCCGATCGCCAGCTGCCCCATCGTGCTGTGCATGAAGCAATTGTTGTAGTTGGGGTGCGGCGGGGTGATCGTGGTCCACACGCCCCCGACGCCTGTGTCGGGCCCGCTGTAAAGGCACCCGATGTTGCGGCTGCCGGTGGACGATGCTTGGTAGATGCCGACCAGGCGAACGAGGTCGCCGGGGCCATCGGCGGGGCCATAGATGGAGGTCGCCGTGACATCGGTCACACCCGCGCCAGCAAACACAAGTTCCGTCCACACGCCGTCGGCGCCGCCACCCGAGAGCGGGCCCTTGTAGAGGAAGGCGCTCGATGGAGCCGCAGCGTCACCGAGCGCACCACAGATGTACACGCTGGAGGAGCCCGCGATCCCGCGCACCCCTTGGATCGTCGCCGCCTCGCCGCACGGGCAGGCGAAGGTGCTGTAGGTGGTGTCGGCGGAGGCGGTTCGCGTGGGGGCGAAGACCGCGAGCGCACAGGCGACCGCGGGCACGGCGATCAGCAACGCTCGGCACGCCGGAATCCTGCGGCGGTGCGGTAGGTGGGAGTGTTTCAGCATGATGGTCCAAGAAACTGTGCCATGAAATCCGCTCGATGCCAGTAATCCGGCCGAGAGTCGGCACGCAACGGCTGGTCGCAGCGCCCCGACCGCCCCTACGATGCCGCCCCCATGACCTTTCGCCAGAAATTTGCTGCGCTTGGAATCCTCCTGATCGCCGGATTTGCGCTTGTCACATGGAAAACCCGTTCGATCATGGACGATGTAATGGTCAATGGGCCGCTCTATCACCAGGTGGTGCAGGGGCAGGACATCGTTGCGGACATTCTTCCGCCACCCAAGTTCATCGTGGAGGCGCACCTGCTGGCGTACCGGATCATCGATCGTCCACCGGGACCAGACCGCGACCAACTCCTGGAGCGCTTCGAGGAGTGTCGGTCCGAGTTTGAAGATCGGCAGGTGCACTGGGCGAGGGAACTGGAGGGTGGACGCAATGGCACCGAGCGCGCCGAACCGAAATTGGTGGAGCAGCTGCTCCACACGTCCTACGAGCCGGCGGAGGAGTACTTCCAACTGGCTCAGGCGCGTTTCATTCCTGCGGTGGCCGCGGAAAATCCAAATGTCGCGCGCTCCGTGTTGGTGAAGGAAATGGAGCCGCTGTTCATCGCCCACCGCGAGGCGATCCAGCAGACTGTCGCTGCCGCGCGGTCGCTCATCGCTGAGAAGGAAGCCATGGCTGGCGCCGAAGTCGAGTCGGGCAGGGTGTGGTCGCTGGGCCTCGGGCTGGGAGTGCTGGGCGTGCTTGCCCTGGTCGCGTACCTGGCATTCAGGTCAGTGCTTCGTGCGATGGAACAGGTGACGCTGCGGATGAAGTCGATGGCCGAGGGCGAGGCTGACTTGACCGCTCGGTTGGGGCTCAAGAGCAACGACGAAGTCGGTCGGCTCGCCCATCAGGTCGACGCGTTCGTCGCCAAGATCGGCGGCCTCGTGAAGAACGCGGCCGGGAGCACGGCGGCGCTGCGGGAGACCTGCCAGACGGTGGCGGAGACCAGCCGTTCACAGGAGTCCACGGTGCAGCAGTTTGGCGCATCCACGGCGCAGGTGGCCGCGGCCGTGCGCGAGATCAGCGCAACGCAGACGGAGCTGGTGTCGGCGATGGGCGATGTCCAGCGCGCGGCGCACGAGTCCGCGCAGACCGCCGTCGCCGGGCGGGATGGGCTGGGAGAGATGCGAGGCGCCATGCAGTCGCTGGCGGGGAGCAGTGCCTCGATCTCGGAGCGCCTCACCACGATCAACGATCGCACGCAGGACATCTCCAGCATCGTCGTCGCCATCACGAAGGTGGCTGACCAAACCAACCTCTTGAGCGTGAACGCCGCGATCGAGGCCGAGAAGGCCGGCGATGCGGGTCGAGGCTTCCTGGTGGTCGCACGCGAGATCCGTCGACTCGCAGACCAGACCGCGCAGGCCACGCTGGACATCGAACGCATGGTGGCGGCCATGCAGGGAGCCGTGACGGCGGGCGTCATGGAGATGGACAAGTTCACTGCCGAAGTGCACCGACGCGTGGAGCAGATGGAGTCGATCAGCGCTGGGCTTGGCGGCGTGATCGACGGCGTCGCGGAAATGAAGGAGCGATTCACCACCGTCGGCGAGGGGATGAACAGCCAGGCCGTGGGCGCGCAGCAGATCAGCGACGCGATGGCCAGCCTGAGCGGCAATGTCCGCACGACGGTCACCAGCTTGAGCGAGTTCACCGGCGCCGCGGAGCGGATGCGCGGGGCGGTGGCGACGCTGGACGCCGAGCTGGCGAAGTTCAGGGTGTAGGGTGTGGGGCGTGGGGCGTAGGGCGTGGGGTGTAGGGCGTGGTCGCCCCGTCCGTCCCCCCCGGTTGGGCTGATCAGAATCGACGTTTTTTTGGTCGAATCTGATCAATTCAACGGGCTCCGGGATCAGGGTGAGAGTCCTACGCTTGTCAGCCATGCCAACGGACGCTGCTCGTCGAGAACCCCTTCAATCGCTGGCGATCGGGGCTGTGGCGTTGTCAGTGCTCCTGGTGCCGTCCGCTGTGTGGCTGGTGGGTCATCGCCGTGAATTGATCGGAACGGACGGTTTTTTGGTCGATTCCGATCAATCCAACGGGATGGACCGCACTTCCCGTCCCCGCCCGCTCACGATTCCCCTCACCGGCGGCGACGCCTCGCGCGGGATCGCCGCGCCCGAGGGCTTCGTCGTGGAGCAGGTCTACGGTGTTCCGGCGGGGGACGACTCCCTCGTGTGCCTGGCATTCGATCCCCAGGGACGCATCCTCACCGGCGCGCAATACGCGGGGATCGTGCGGATCGATCTGGGCCGCGGCGCGCCTGGGGCCGCGCCTGGGTCCCCGCCTCCAACCGAATCCCTTCCGCTGACTGACGGGACACCGTGCCCACTCCGAAGCGTGCAGGGCCTGGCCTTCACTGGCAACGACCTCTTCGCCGTGACCGGAGCAATGGCTGACCAACCCGCGGGCCTCTGGAAACTGCGCGATCCTGAGGGCGACGGCGTGTTCTCCATGCCGGAGATCTGGTGCGAGTTCACCGGACAGATGGGCGAACACGGACCGCACCAGATCGTGGTCGGTCCCGATGGCTGGATCTGGCTCGCGGCTGGGAACCACACGGACATGCCGGGACCGGCGGGTTCGCGCGTGCCGCTTGTCTTTGCCGAAGATCGACTTGGCAAGCGACTGTGGGATCCCAACGGCCACGCCGTCGGCCTCACCGCACCGGGTGGATGGATCATGCGTTTCGATCCCACGCGCGACGCACGCGAGTTGGTCGCGGTCGGCTTTCGCAACCCGGTCGATCTCGCGTTCGGCCCGCACGGCGAAGCATTCACCTACGACGCCGACATGGAGTGGGACATGGGCATGCCCTGGTATCGACCCACGCGAGTGAACCATGTCGTGAGCGGGGTCGATTTCGGCTGGCGCAGCGGCTCCTGGAAGTGGGGCGATTGGTACCCCGATTCGCTTGGCAGCGTGGTGGACATCGGGCCCGGCTCACCGTGCGGCGTGCTGTGGAGCGATGACCTTCAGTTTCCCGAACCCTGGCGAAGCAGCCTCTTCCTCCTGGACTGGACCTTCGGCACGATGTATGCGTGCGCACTCACGCCCGACGGCGCAACATGGAACGCGGAGCCAACCGTCTTCCTCACGGGTTCGCCACTTCCATTGGTGGACGCGGTCGCGGGGCCGGATGGCGCGATGTATGTCGTGACGGGTGGGCGTCGATTGCCCAGTGCGATCGAGCGCTTGAGGTGGACGGGCGGTGAGGTGGGCGTCGCCGCCGCGCCCGCCGCCGAAACGGCTGAGGCGTCCCAGCGCAAACAGCTCGAATCGCTCCACAAGCCCGCAGAGGACATGCCGGCATTGCTCGCCCAGCTTGAGCCAGCGCTCGCTTCCGAGGATCCAGCCATCCGCGGCGCCGCTCGCATCGCGCTGGAGCACCAAGCGGCGTCGCGTTGGGGTGCGTGGGCGTTGTCGCCTGATCGAGCCACCCCGCGCGCCACGATCCGGGCCTGCCTCGCACTCGCGCGGTGCGGAGAGTCGCAGGAGGTGGAGGCTGCGCGGGCGCGATTGCTATCGATGCCGCTCGCTGAGCTCCCGCGAGACGACCGCGCTGATGCCTTGCGTGCGATCGCGGTGACCTGTGCGCGAGTCACGCCAACGACGGAGTCCGCGCTCGTGATGCGGCGGGTGCTGGAGCCCTTGTTCCCCGCGCGCGACCCCGCGATCGACGGCGAACTGGTGGAACTCCTCGTCGCGGCGGAGAGTCGTGAGGTGGTGACTCGAGCACTGGACCTTGTGGGCACCCGCACGCCGGCCGTCGCATCGAATGACGCCGCGCAGGCCGCGCTCGTCGCGCGAAATGCGCAGTATGGCCGCGATGTGGAGAGAACCACTCGCACGCGCCCGCCCACGGAGGACATTCGCCTCATGGCCGCGATTCGACTGTCCCGCGTGGGATGGAACGGGCCGCTTCGCGATCGATACGCCGCGTGGTTCGCAGTGCACGCTGGCGCGCAGGGTGGCAACTCCTACGCTGGTTTCATCGAGCGCATCAGGAAGGAGGCGGGCGAGTCGATTCCCATGACGGCCGCCGAGCGCGCGCAGTTTGAGCGGCTGTCGTCGCCCGCAGCGATCGAGGCATCTGGTTCCGTGCACCCGCCACAAGGTCCGGGACAGCAATGGACCACCGCGTCGCTCGCCGCGGCGATGCGTTCGAGCAGCGGCGCCGAGCCCAGCGCTGCGCAACTCACCCGTGGCCGCGAACTCTTCGTCGCCGCGCTGTGCGCATCGTGCCATCGTGCAGGCGACGTCGGCGGTGCCTCCGGCGTGGGCGGGCCGGACCTCACCACGCTGGCCGGCCGATTCTCCATCGACGATCTCGCGCGCGCGATCTGCGAGCCCGCCGCGACGGTGAGTGACCAGTACCAATTTACGGAGGTCACGATGCGCGACGGGTCGGTGATCGTCGGTCGCATCGTCGAGGAGTCTCCCGCGCGCGTGATCGTGATGGAGAGCTTGCTGGCACCGGACGCGGCCCGCGAAATCGATGCCTCGGACATCCAGTCGCGTCGCGTGTGGCCGGGGAGCCCCATGATGCCGGGCCTCCTGGACCGTTGCTCGCCCGACGAGGTGCGCGCCCTGGCTGCGTTTCTTGGATTGCGACCAGGCACCTGAGGCGGTGGGATATTCGAGTTGTTCTCGAACAACCAACCGCACCAAGGCGCGATTGCCTCGAGAATCACGCCACTCGCATGGCGCGGCCCGAAAGGTGGGCTACGCTGTGGAGCATGCCCAACACCGATCAACGCTCGGAGTGCGCCCGGGCTCGTGCCCGCTCCGGCTCCGATGCGTCCGCCTGCTCACGGGCCATGCTCTGCATCACTGCGTCAGGATCGCTTGGCGCCGCCACGCTCACCGTCCACGCCACGCCTCCGCGCTACCTGCTCCAGCCAGTTGTTGGCTCCGTCCATCCGTGCAGCTCGGGGCAGGCGCCTTGGCATGTGCACTTCCTCCTGGCCGACGGCCGCGTCGCGGGCGAGTCGTACTGTGGGCAGGTGGCGTATGGGTCTGAACCGTTCGTCTGGTACCCCGACGGCGCCGTCGTGGAGTACCTGCGCGGCGACTTTGACTTCACGCAGCCACTCGCACTGTTGCCTGATGGACGGATGATCATCGCGGGCGACTGGTGCCCGCCGGTGACGGGAACGTGCACTTCCGCCACGGCGATCGCATCACCAAACGCTGCACCCATCGTCCTGAGTGCGGCATCGACCGCCATCCTCGCCTACGACCGCAGCGACTCCGGCTGGGCGGTTGGCTTCGGCGCCGCCGATGGCAGCAACGCGTGGCGCTCGACCCCCGCGGGCGTGGTGGAGTTCCTTGGCATCACCGAGGGGTGGGGCGAATCGGTCGAAGCGGTGAACGAGTCCGGTCAGGCCGTCGGCAACTCGTATGTCAACAACCAGTACCGCGGGCTCCGCTGGGAGGCCGACGGGTCGTACACGCTTCTCGCGCCCGCCGAGCTGGGCACGACCACGGCAGGCCTTGACGTGGCGATCGACGGCACGGTGGTGGGCGGTTCCAACGGCCGTGCCGCATGGTGGCCGAACAGTGCGCTGACGACCGCCGCGGTGCCGCTGCTCCCTATCGGCACCAACAGCTGGGCCACTCACATCGCCGGAAATCCGTCCAGTGCCGGCCCGCTTGGCTGGGAGATCTTCGGCACGCTGCAAAGCGGCACCAGGTTGTTCCACGCGACCTCCGGCCAGGCCACGCAGGAAATCCCGCTCCCCGCCGGTTCGTTCATCGGCGTCGAAGTGATCGACGCCCCGCGCGCCGACTTCATGCTCGCGCAGGCGCACACCGACATCTACACGCCGGTGCCGATGGTCTGGTCGCCCGACGACGGATTGCTTCGGTTTGAATCCCTCGTCGTGAACCCGGCCACCCTGCCGCCATTCAGCGGCTATCGGGCCATCGATGCCAATGCCGCGGGAAGCATTCTGCTCACCATCGGGTTCGATGGTCAGCCCTATGTTGCCAAGGTCTTGGCTCCGGGCGACGTCAACGGCGACGACTCCGTGAATGGGGTCGATCTTGGCGCGGTGCTGTCTCGGTGGGGGCAGTCAAGTGGCGGCATCCGCGCCGCGGAAGACTTCGACGGCGACAGCCTCATCGGTGCCAGCGATCTGGCGATCGTGCTCGCGAACTGGGGTTGAGTTCGCTCGCGCCCAGTGGAGCCAAGCCGCCGCCCCCGTCGCCCCCGTGGCGGCCGTGTCAGCGCCGTCGACGGGAAGGCACGAGCCCACACAGCCCGAGCAACGCCATCCCAGCCGGCGCGGGGATCACCTGCACGAAAATGTCGCTCGTCACCACCCGGCCAGCGAACTCGCCGCTCGTCCACTGGATGCCGAGGGAAATCGTGTAGTTGCCAAGCGCGTTCGGGTCAAAGAGCTGCCCGAACTGGCTGTTCCAGTAGTCGAACCCCATGTTCTCAGAGCCAAGGTAGGGACCCGAAAGAGGCGCGCCGGGCACATAGTTGAACGGGATCTGGGCCGTCGTGCCAACGCTGGTGCCGTCGGCGGGATCGAAGTCCACCTGCATCACGATGAACGCGTTGCCAAGCCCGATGCCGCCGCCATACACGGCAAAGTCGAAGTTCCACCACGCGTACGGGCTCATCGTGGAGCTGCCCTGGCTGATGGCGCTGTAGCCGGGCTGCACGAAGTATGTGTTGCCGTCGAAGGAGACATTGTCCTGCCAGCGCTGGCGAGCCCTCAGTCCGATCGACACGCCGCTGAGAGCGTCGGTGGCGAGGAAGAAGTCGGTGTTGGAGATGCCCGACCCGACGCCAAACGGCATCCCCAGGGTGGCGCCGGCCTCGTAGGTGACGAACTCGTCGGCATGTGCTGTCGGCGAGGTGGTGAACGCGGCGCACATCGCGAGCGAAGCGCCGGTTGTGATGATGCGTGAGCAGGTGTTCATGGAGAGATTCCTCATCCCCGCTCCCACCCTCTCTACAGAAAGTACTCCAAGCGGCGCGAAGAGCAACGAGAGAGACACGAAGTTCATGCGATACTGCGTGGCCTCAGGTGCTCTCACTGCTTGGCATGTTTCCAGCAAGGGATCGAACGCGTTGGATTGATCAGATTCGACCAAAAAAACGTCAAATCCGATCAATTCACGGGGCGAGGGCCCAGCCGCCTAGCCGCTCAGCCCCACGCCGCCAGCATCGCCGCGAGATCGCCGCCGCCGACGCTGCCGTCGCCGTCGATGTCGGCCGCCGAGCCCGAGAGGCCCCACTGGCTCAGCATCGAAGCCAAGTCCTGGCCGTCCACGATGCCGTCGCCGTTGAGATCAGCGGGATTGCCAGCGCCACCTTCCGGTCCGAGCACGGCCACGGAGACATTCGGCTCCGCACCTGGCTTGAACAGGCCAAGCGTGCCGGACGCCGTCGCGGGCGCCGCATTGGCATCAAACCAGAAGGTGTAGATGGTCGAGAAGCGCAGCGCGTTGCCGTTGGCGCTGGTGGCGTAGTTCCCGCCGGTCCAGGTCACGGCGCCGCCGCTGGTGGAGATCGTCCAGTCGGTGCCGGAGTACGGGTCGCCCGAGTGGTAGTTGATGTCGTGGAAGCCAGCGTTCGTCACGCTCACGCCCGCCGGCACCGGCACGGAGAACGAGTTGCCGCTCCGGTCGCTGTTCAGATTCTGGATCGCGTAGTTGTAGCGCCAGGTTCCGTTGCCGTTGTCCGTGGCGTTGTAACCGACCAAGAACCGGCCGTCGCCAGCCACATCGACCGGCGTGATCGTCACGGACGGGACCGCTGCCTTCCACGCTTCGATGGCCGCCTCCTGCCGGTGCGTCGAGCCCGTCAGCGAGATCGAGTACGCGCCGCTGGTGAGCGTTCCCACCGAGCACGATCGCCACGACGCGTTGTTGTCGTCGTTGCCCGCCGCGGCATCGCCGGAGTGGATGTACTGCGCCTCGATCAGGTAAGTCGCGCCGGCGTTCATTGCGGGGTTCAGGTCATTCGCATTCACCTGCACGCGACGCCCGATTGTGGCCGGAGCCGACGGCATTCCCTGGTTGTAGGTGCCTGGGAAAATGCCCGTCGCGGCATTGACCTCGGATCGAGTTCCCAAGCCGCTCTGACTGCCGTTGAGGCCTGAGGAATAGGGGTCCGAACATCCGATTCCCAGCCAGGTGCCGCTGCTGGACGCCTGGCACGAGCCGCAGACCGTGCCCTGGAGCGCGGTGAATCCGTGCTTGCCCCAGCTCTGGCCGATGTGCTCGATGCGACCGTCCTTGATGCGGTGGATGTTCTGCGGGATGAATGGGTGGAGGTTGCTCGGCGAGGCGAACCAATCCAACAAGGCATCTCCGATGTTGCAGCTGGTCGTGCCGATCGCGTACGCCATGATGGTCTGGCCGCCGCTCGTGACGCTGCCGTACTTGCTGATGTTGGGGAGGTCGCCCACGATGACATCGGGACCGTTGCCACCGCCGCCGCCACCGCCGCCGCTGCCCGCTTCGAGGGTCATCGTGCCGGAGCCGGAGGCAGCCTGCCAGCCTCCGATCCGGATGTAGTACTGGGTCCCGGCCGTGACGGGGAGCGAGGGGATGACGGACTCGTAGTTGCCCCCGCACGAATCGTCGTCGCAGGCAATCAACGTCGAGCAGTTGCCCTCATAGACAACGAGGGAAGTGTCGTAGCTGCTGCCGCACAAGTTGATCGAGAGGTCCATGTCCTCGGACGCCGTCCACGTGAACCACACATCCTTGCTGTTGCCCCAGTCGAGGTACACGCAACTCCCATTCGAGGGCGGGCTGGCACTTGGCGTCATGGCGGTGGTGCTGAACGCGTTGGCGCCCATCACCGCGGTCAAAGCCGTGGCGCACTCGTCGCCAGCAGGCCCACCGGCGGTGCCGCCATCATCGGGCCGAGCGAATGCGGTCGGAGCGATTGAACTGGAGAGCTGTCCGACGAAGAGGGCGGTGGCGCCGATGGTGAGAACGCTGATGGCAGTGGTGGTCTTCATGGCTGATAACAATGAGGGGACTCAGTGGCCCGCCTGGGCTTGATGGCTCCAACTTATCCCGCATTCCGCCGTGATGCCACCGCCGCCGTGAATTTTCCTCAAGTTGACACTGATCGCGGGGACTCTCCCCCAGTGGGCTGATCAGAATCGACCAAAAAAACGTCGATTCCGATCAGTTCACGGGGGTGACCGCACCCTCGCGTCGGTACTCCGTCACCGTTTCCCGGATCACGCGACGCACTTCCAGGCGGTCCTGCCGCTCCACGGCTGCTTCGAGCCGGTCCAGGGATCGACGAAGCGCGTCCCACCCCAACGAAGCCTCCTGCACCCGGAAGATGCCATCGTGAGTGGTTCGAACCACGTCGTTGCCGATGGCGATCTCCTCGAAGAGCTTTTCACCAGGCCGGAGCCCCGTGAACTGGATTTCGATGTCGCCGTCGGGTCGATCCGCGGAGCGGACGGCGCGCCCGCTGAGCTCGATCATCCGGCGCGCCAAGTCCACGATCTTCACGGGTTCTCCCATGTCCAGCACGTAGACCTCGCCACCCTGGCCCAGTGCGCCAGCCTGCATCACGAGCTCGGCGGCCTCAGGGATCGTCATGAAGTATCGAGTCATCTCCTCGTGGGTCACCGTCACCGGCCCGCCCGCCGCGATCTGCTTCTCGAAGAGCGGAATCACGCTGCCGCTCGAGCCGAGCACGTTTCCAAACCGGACCATCACGAACCGGGTGTGCTGCGCGGCGCCGCGAACGCCGCCGGCCACGGCCTGCTCGTGCATGGCCTGCAGGACAAGTTCGGCCATCCGCTTCGTGGCGCCCATGATGCTCGTGGGGCGAACGGCCTTGTCCGTGCTGACGAAGATGAGTCGCTCGACGCCCGTGGCCTGGGCCGCCTCGGCGACGCGCATGGTCCCCAGGACGTTGGTGGCCGCGCCCTCGCACTCGTTGTCCTCGACGATCGGGACGTGCTTGTACGCCGCGGCGTGGAAGACCGTGGAGACGTTGTTCGCCTCCATCAACTGGCGGACCTTGACGCCGTCCAGCACGGAGCCGAGCGACGGAACGATCTCGAACCCCTGACCGCCGGTCGATGTCTTGCGAGCGCGAAGCTGCTCCAGTTCCAAGGTCACCTGGTAGAGGTTGAATTCACTCTGTTCCAGCACGATGAGCCGGTGTGGGTTCCACCGGAGGATCTGCCGGCAGAGCTCGCTCCCGATGCTGCCCCCCGCGCCCGTCACGAGCACGTTCTTGCCAGCGATGGCGATCTCCAGCAGCTCTCGGTCAGGCGCCACGGGGGCGCGGCCGAGGAGTTCGCCGATGCCGACCGCGCGAATGGCGTAGAGACCGGTCTGGCTGGACTGGATCTCGTCCAGCATCGGCACCGTGAGCACGCGCACGCTCAGGTGACCGAGGCGACGCAAGACCGTCCGGCGCTGCGTGACGTTGGCGGATGGCAGGGCGATCAAGACCGTGGCCACCTGCAGTCGGCGCACGATTTCCGGCAGCTCGTGCGGGGGATGCACGGCGGCTCCGTCGATGCGCCGTCCCCACTTGGTGGCGTCATCATCTATGAAGGCCACGACGCGGAATCGAGGGTCCGCGGCCAGCATCTCTCCGGCCACGCCGGCCCCATAGATCAGGGTGCATTCACGGGCGGGTGCCATGAATCGTCGAATGAGAGAACGTGCGGCAAATCTGGTCGACGCAGCCGCCATCGACAAGTTGATCCCGAACCCGACGATGGCCATCCTGCTCACGCCGCCATCGACGGCGCCGCGATCGAAGGTGATCCACGCTGCCGCCGCCATCGTCGCAAGCGCGCTCCCGGCGAGCGAGCGCCACCAGATCTCGATGCCGGATCGACGCAGCATCAGGCTGTAGAGGCCCACGACCCAGAAACTCACGGGAACGATCAGGAGCGAGGCCCAGAGGAGCCCTCGATAGTCCTCGATGATCGGCGTCACGCTGCCCAAGCGCAGGAAGCCAGCGACGAGCAGCGCCAGTGCGGCGCACGTCATGTCGATGGCGATCGCCAGCAGGATGCGAAGCGGGGATCGAAGGAGTGTGTGGAAGGCCCCCATGTCTGCGTCAGCATCCTACCGCGACGTCAGCGTGAGACGATGGCAACAGGCAACATCAACATGACCGCACAAACCTACTGATAATCTCCCTCACATGAGACAATTCAATCGCCGCATCGCAATCTGCGTCGTGTGCGCGGCCCCGCTTGCCGTCCTTGCGGCATCGGCACGGCAAGTTGTGTCGATGGCGCTTCACTCATCGGCCTGGAAGGATGGCGATCGGATTCCGGACCAGTTCACGGTGGAAGGGTCGGACGTTTCGCCGCCGCTGGAGTGGTCCGATGTTCCCCAGGGAGCCAAGTCACTGGCCATCGTGTGTGCCGACCCGGATGTCAAGCGGAAGGGAGGTTGGGTGCATTGGGTGATCTGGAACATTCCGGTGGAGGCCACGGGGCTTCCCGAGGGACTCAAGCGAGATCGCGAGCTTGCTGCCCCCGCGGGCGCGCGGCAAGGCCAGACATCGTGGGGCAAGAAGCGATGTGGCTACTTCGGCCCCGCGACGCCCGAGGGGGTCGGAAACCACAACTACGTGTTCACGCTCCACGCGCTGGATTCCGTCCTGGATCTCAAGGAGGGGGCGAGTGCCGCTGAACTGGAGAAGGCGATGGATGGACACGTGCTCGCCACAGCCAAGCTCGTTGGCACTTTCTCGCGAGGTGCCACGCCTCCAGCCCCCACGAGTCCCGCTCCCTAGGATCACGGCATGCCAACCATCGATCGATTCCACTCTTTCGCATCGATCGGCCTCGCCGTGGTGCTCTCGATTCCCGCCGCTGGGGCGTGGGCGATGGGAGAGACCGCGGCGGATGCCATGTCTCGGATTCCGCCGGACGTCGAGATGGCCCTCATCGTCCCGGATCTTGCCGCTGCGAACCGCCGGCTGGAGGAGTGCCTCGCCCGGATGAATCGACCCGAGACCGCGATGATCGGCCGGCCGATGGACCAGCTGCAGGCCTACCTCGAGCTGCCGGCTGGTTTCGACGAATCGGGGTCGATCGTCGCGTGGGTGCCAGCGCCGGCCGCAGCACCCGCACCTGCGTCCGCACCGGCCGCGGCCGCCGACGCCGTTGCGCCCGATGCTTCGGCGGGGACTCCCCCAACCATCATGGCGCTGGTGCCGCTCCAGGATGGCGTCGACCCCATCGGCCCGCTCCTTGACATCGGCGGCGCCAAGCCCGTCGCTGGCCACGACGGCCTGGTGGTGGTGACACGCGGGGAGCGGGAGTTCTTCATTCGCCGCGAGCCCGTCGACGCCCGCGGCGGGAAACACCTGGTGTGGGGCACTGACGCGGCGCTCGTGGAGTCGTACGTGATTCCGCCTGTGCCGCTCGCGCTGCCCAGCGCCGGTCCCGCTGGCGCTCGACGTGCCAAGCACGTGCAGGACAGCGAAGTGATCTTCGTCACGGCCACGCCGGCGTCGGCACCATCCGCCGTTGAGTCGCGATTGCCCGGCGACCTGGACGCATCGGCACGGCAGGCGGCGCTGGCGCTGGCCTCGTTGGGTGATGGAATCCAAGGCGCCGTGACCTGCGTCGACATCGACCCGATGGGGGTGGTGCTACGGTGGTCGATGATGGCGACGCCGGGCAGCCCGCTTGCCGCGCTGCTGCAGGGGGGCGAGCGCACGGCGAGCGCACTGGACCGACTCCCGCAAGCGGCTCCCTACATCGCGCTGAGCATTGACGTGACCGGGCTCGGCGGCGCGCCGGCGCTCAAGCGAGTGCTCGGGCTGGTCGACCCAGGCGCGCAGTTCACTCCGCCGTGGCTCATGCAGGAAGCGGAGCGAGTGAAGTGGGTGCAGGCGGCGGCGTATCCGAGCAAGCTTGGGGTCCTTGCCGGCGGTGTCCTCAACGACAGTTCGCTGGTGGTGGGGTGCACGGAACCCCTCCAGATGCTGGAAGCCATGCGCGCCAACGTGGCTTCGATGGCCGGAATCCGCGGGGCGATGAGGGTCGAATCAACGTGGGAAGCGGAGAGCGAGGTGAAGGATGTCGGCACCGCCGCGGCCTTCACGGTCAAGGAAGTGCCGCTGGGACCAAGCGAACTCCAGGATGCCGCCGATGCCGATGACTCCTCCTCGACCGAGCAGGTGGCGGCCGACGCGATGATGCAAATGGGCAAGCGAGTCATCTTTGGGAGCAAGGGGATGACGGGCTTCGCGGCTGCCACGCCCGACGCGCTCGTGGTCACCTTCAGCCGACGCCCCGACGTGTTCCGCCGAGCGACGGACGCCGCCCGCGGAAACGGCGAGTCGCTGGCGGACGAGAGCGTCATCCGGGCGCTGGCCAGGATGGCGGCGCTTGACGCCGACCTGACGGGCGTGATCGGCATCGGACAGCTGTCGCGCGTGGTCCGGCAGGTGGCCGGGGCGTTTGGCGGCGCCGGCAACGGCGGGCCGCTTGATCGCATCTCCACTCGCACGGAACCCGTCTATGTCGCGGCCGAGGTGGGAGGCGGCGGCGTCGAAGCCGTCGCGGTCGTGCCGGCCAGCGTGTTGGCGCTCAGCCTTGACGCGATCACCACGGCACCGGGCGCAGCGCTTCCCCCCGAGGGCCTCGGCGTGGACGCGCCTGCGCCGGGAGTGGGCGGCGGCCAGGGCACGACCAAGGAGTGAGCACCATGGGGCCAGGCGCGCGGTTCCTCGGGGTGATGGGAATCGTCAACGTGACGCCGGATTCATTCTCGGACGGTGGGCGATGGATGGATTCGCAGCAAGCCATCGGCCATGCGGTCCGGTTGGCGTCGGACGGGGCGTCGTGCGTGGATGTCGGCGGCGAGAGCACACGTCCCGGTGCGGCCCGGGTGGGCGACGCCGAGCAGATCGATCGAGTGGCGCCCGTGATCGAGGGGATCGTGCGTCGCTGTGGCGTGCCGGTGAGCGTGGACACGACCAGGACCGTCGTCGCCGCCGCCGCGATCCAGGCCGGTGCTTCGATCATCAATGACGTGGCCGCAGGCGACGAGGGCGAAACGATGGAACTGGCCGCGCGTCACCATTGCGGGCTGGTCCTCATGCATCGACTCGCCCCGCCGGGCGCCGATTCCCGGAGTGATCGCTACGTGCATCCGCCCGGATACAAGGATGGCGACGTTGTTGGTGACGTCGCCGAGTGGCTGGAGGAACGCGCGCGGCGGGCGCTGGGGCTGGGCGTCCAGCGCGAGCGGCTGTGGCTCGATCCTGGCTTCGGCTTTGGGAAGACCGTGGAGCAGAACTTCGCGCTCCTGGACGGCATCGCCCGCATCGTGGCGCTCGGATTCCCCGTGCTGCTCTCGGTCAGCCGCAAGAGTTCGGTCGGTGCGCGATACGACATCCCAGACCCGCAGGCGCGCGACGAACCGAGCATCGCGCTCGCTGTCTCCGCCGTCGCGCAGGGCGTTGCCGTGATTCGCGCACACGACGTGGCCGGCCACGTCCGAGCGTTGGCCGGGGGCGCCGTCGCCCGGCCGTAAGATCCAGCCACCATGCCACGACTTGCCGCCGTCGAACCCGCCAGCCATCCCGCCTTCGCCGGGGGCGTCCCGCCGATCAACATTTTCCGTGGACTGGCGGCCAATGAGGAGATCTTCAAGGGATTCCTCGGCTTCATGGGGTCAATCAAGCAGTCGAAGGCACTCACCGAGGCCGAGCTGGAGACGGTCGCGCTTGCGACGGCACAGTTCATGGGTTGCGACTACTGCCTCGCCGCCCACACCAAGATCGCCGCCGGGGCCGGCTTGGATGGTGGCCATGCGATCTCCATCCGCCAGGGGCGAGGCGCCACGCCACGCGAGCAGGCGCTCATCGACTTCACTCGGCACATCCTCCACTCCAAGGGATTCGTGACTGACGCGGAGTTGGCGGCGTTCCGTGGGGCTGGGTTCGATGATCGCGCGGCGATCGCCGTGATCGCGGAAGCGACGGCCATGACCTTCACCGGCCTCTACAACCACGTCCACCAGACCGAGGTCGACTTCCCCGCAGCCCCGGCCCTCGAGGCCGCCGGCGCCCGCGCTCGCTGACCCAAGACGGGAACTCCGGCTGGCCGCGATCACCGCAGTCATTCACGGCACGCACGCCACTCACGGCACCAGTGGCTGTCCCGCATCCGCCCGACCAGATCGTGGGTGAACGCGCGCGGTCGCACCATTTGGGAATCCAACCGAGTAGCCCCCGGCGCCCTCCTGGCGACTCCCGCGCAGCACCGCCAGTGCATCCGACGAGACGACGTTGGCGCCACTGGCCAGCGCGGCGTCCCGACGCGATGTCGTCCCGGCGCGCACTTCTTCCAGGTTGGCATCGGCGCGCGTGCGCACGAGGACATGGCGGTCGCTGGCGCGGCGAATCGCGTCGCGCTGCCCCTGGGGGTCATTGAGCACCAGGACGGCGCATTCGGGAGCATCCAGGTCCACTTCGACAAAGCACGGAGAGCCGCGCAGGCCGGGTCGCCGAGCCAGCTGGCGCTGAATCACGTCAGCATCATTGGTGATCACGAAGAGCACCTTGCCCCGGACCGACTCAACCGAAGGCCAGCCACTCGTGCGCAGCGCCTCGGCGACCGATGCGGCCTCGCCGCGGACGAGGTCCGGCGTGATGAGTCGATCCTGGCCCAGCACGCTGTCGAGCGTGGCCTCCAGCTGCTCCAGGTGCGCATCGCCCCAGGGCGACGGCGCGGTGAAATGCAGCACGCCCCGGGTTCCCACATCATGCGCCACGCATTCCAGCATCACGAGGATCGGGAGGTGCGTTGGGTGCGCGGCGCTCCAGGCCGCAATGTCCCCGAGGCAGTCGGTGAGGCTGGCACAGGTGGAACCCTGATCCAGGTCGGGAACGTGGAAGACCTTGAGTCCGGGCTTCGCCATCGCCGGCCGCGTGGCATCCGGGATGGGGCCGATCGGCGTGGCGAACCGGGCGTCGTCATCCACGTAGACGTCCAGTTCCAGCCCACGCACGCCGGCGTCCAATTGCTCGGGAATGGGTGGATTGGTGTAGTCCCAGGCCACCGCGCGCTCGTCGATCCGCGCATACAGGCCGACCGGCGGCGCCACGTGGTACGAGTTGTGCGTCCCCAGCCACTGCACGCCGTCAAGCCGGAGCGGCGGCGGCGGGGGCGCAGATTCGGTGTTGGAGGCCGTGCACGCTGCGAGCTGCAGGGCCACCATCGCGGCAGCGAGGCCTGCGGCGAGGTGTCTGCTGCGACCTCTGCTGCGACCTCCGCTGCGGTGCGCATGGCGAGGCGGGCTACGGCTCGCCATGGTGAAGCGACCGCGCGATGCGCTCACGCTGCTGCGCGTAGTCCGACTCTCGCGCGTCAAGCGATCGGCGGACGTGCGACAGCGCCGCCGTGGCCTCGCGCTGCTTGCCCCGGGCACTGGTGCCAAGGACCGGGTGTTCCAGCAACTGCTCCAACTCCAGCATCATCATGATCTCGACGGTCTCGGCGTCGATGGAGGTCTCCCCGGCAGTCGCGGCCACCTCGGAAAGTGCCTCCAGCTCCGCGCGCAGCCTCGGCACCCACAGGTCGAGTTCCGACTGGTCCCGAAACACCAGGAGCGCGTCTCGCGTGCGCTGGCGCTGAATCTCGATTCGGTCCTCCAGCGCATCGGCCTCGCGCTGCGACGCCGCCGCCTCGGGGCTTGGCGCATCAGGCATCACGAAGGGCTGCCTGGCGACGCGGGCCCCACGCTTGACCATCGAGGCAAACCACTGGGAAATCCCGTGGGCGTCGCGGAGCCGCCGCATGGCGGTGGTGGTCGGGGCCGCGATCCCGTGGACGGCCGCGTTGCCGTCCCGACGGATCGCATGCATGCTGTCGGCCTGCCGTCGATCCAGCAGCTGTGCCCGCTCCAGCGCCGAGAGCATCGCCCCGAGGTCGTTGCTGTTCAGTTGCGGAAGGCTGCTCCGCACCATCATCTGGGCCATCGTCTCCACCAGGAGGCGCAACTTGAAGAGGCAGCTCTCCGGGTCGGTGTGGACGTAGCCCTCGGCTTGTCGAGCCAGCTTGGCCAATCGCCCGTCGTAGCCATCGAGGAACGCGAAGTTGTCGGGCACGTCGCTCATGATGAACCTGGCCCCTTGGCCGGTCCAGGGCCACCAAGCGCCTGGCCGCGGAATCGGTCACGGAGCCCGGGGGGCGCCAGCACGTCCGCCAGCACTCGCGCGGAAAGGCAACATTCCTCCACCTCTTTCGGCGTCAGGTCCAGCGCGCTGGCCACGATGCTCACCAGCCTGGCCTCCATGGGAGACATCCGGCGATCCATGAAGGAGAGCATGATGAGTCCCGTGAGCAACTTCTCGCCGCTCTCCAACGGCATGGTCTCCAGCATCGACACCGCGTCCACGAGCGTGAGCGGCGCGCAATGCCCCGGGTCCTTCGCAGCGATGCATTCGTCTTCCGTCAGTCCCAACACGGCCTGCGCGTAAAGGCCGCCTGCCGATTGCTTGTGGATCGCCTCCTCGCCGCCCGCAGCCACCATCGCCCGCGCGACCAGGAACCACACCGTGCCGAGTGCCACATGCGCTTCGTCCAACGTGCCAGGAGGTGTTCCCGTCTCGGCCATGTCGCTGCAGGGTACCGGGCGCGCGCCAGTCACCACCGGCTCCGCCCGCTAGGCTCGACGTGGGTCCGTGGCGGAATCGGCAGACGCAGGGGACTTAAAATCCCCAGCCCTCACGGGCATCCGGGTTCGAGCCCCGGCGGACCCACGTCCACACCCACGACCCACGTCCACACCCACGACCCACGTCCACACCCACGGCCAGCGCACGATCCGACTCCTCCATTGGAACGATGCTCGCGCCATGGCCGCGTAACCTGTGGGCGTGAGCGTCTCCGAAGCATGTGAGGCCCTGTCGCAGTCACTGCAAGGGCATTGGGGGCTGCTGGCCGTGGCCTTCGCGGGGTGCGTCGTGCTGACGGGGACCGTGGCCGCGCTCGCCCGCGCCCTTGGCGCGGTGGCACCGGTGCGAGCCGATCGCTGGCACGACAGGCCGGTCGCCCTCCACGGCGGTGTCGCGATGATGATCGTGGCGATCGCCGTCGCCGTCGCGTCGCCCCTCGGGTGGCTCCCCGCTCGGCCCGGCGAAGGCCTCCCCATCGAAGCCACTCCAGTGGCTTGGGTGTTGCTCGCCTCGCTCGGCGCGGGCTTCGCGGGACTGGCAGACGACCTGCTTCGGTTCCGACCGGCGACCAAGCTGGCGCTCCTCTTCGCGGCGGCGACCATCGCCATCGTGGGACTCGGGTTTGGTCGCGTGACAGGGATCACCTGGGTCGATGTTCCTCTCACCTACGCCTGGTTCCTGCTCGTGGCCAATGCGGTCAACATGCTGGACAACATGGACGGCATCGCGGCGGGCGCCACCACGGCTGCCGCAGTCGGGACGGCGGCCGTCGCGGCGGTGCTGGGCGACGGTGACGTCGCGCTCATGGCCTTGGCCACCGCGGCACTGGCCGCCGGGTTCTTGGTCTGGAATCGACCCCGCGCCCGCATTTTCATGGGCGACTCGGGCTCGCTCTTCTTGGGGACGATGCTGGCGGGACTCACCGCACTCGCCGCGGGATGGATGGGCCCGGCTGCGGGGCCGACGTGCGATTGCCTCGTGCAGTCGATGTCACCGCTCGCATTGTCCGTCCTCCTGCTGGCCTTCCCTCTCGCCGACACCGCCTTCGTCTCGGTCACTCGAAGCGCCCGCGGGCAGAGTCCGATGGTGGGGGGGCGAGACCACACCACGCATCGCGTGGCCACGCTGGCAGCGATGGTGCGCTGGTCGCGGACGAGGACGTGGCTCCTGGCGATCGCCGCGATGGCGGCGGGGCCGCTGTCCGCGATGGCGGTGCTGCCGTGGCGCGATGAATCGGTGCCGGTCGTGGCGGCGGCCGTGCTGGCGGTGCTCGCCGTGCTCGCGGGGCAGTCGCTCGACCGGGCCGTCCCCATTCGAAGCGACTCGGATGCCCTGGTTCCCGGCACGGCCAGCGACGTGGCGCGAACCATCATGGCCCGTGCGAGCGACGGGATCTCGTCGCTGCGTCGCGAGCTCCTGGACGCCGTGCTGGTCGGGCTCTGCGCCTTCGCCGGCTACGCGATTCGCTTTGGGCTTCCGCTGCCGCCCGACTCGGCGATGGTGCTCCGACGACTGCTCCCCGTGACGATCGCCGCGTGCCTTCTGGCCAATGCCGCCATCGGGGTCTACGAACCGGCCGGCCACGCACCGTCGCGATGGAGGGCGATCCTCTCGCGGACGGGATCGGCGGCCGCACTCGGATTCCTCGCGGCGATCGGCCTCCTGGTGCTCCTGGACTGGCTTCCCGTCGGTTTCAGCCGAGCGGCATGGGGCTCGGGACTCTTGGCATGGATCGTGGTCCTCGGGATCCGGTCAGCGCGAGCCGCGGCGCGAGAGCCGTAGACCCATAGACTCACGCAATGCGTGTCCTCGTGACTGGCGGAGCAGGCTTCATCGGGAGCCACGTGGCGGAGGCACTTCACCGTGACGGCCACGAGATCACGATCCTGGACGACCTCTCGACGGGCCGGAGGGAGAACATCGCGGCCATCGATGGCTGCCGCAACGTCACGTTCATCCACGGGTCGATCCTGGATGAGGCCCTGGTGGGCCGACTGGTGGAGCAGTCCACCGCGGTGCTCCACTACGCGGCCGCCGTCGGCGTGCGAAAGATCATGGAGGAGCCGGTCGCGACCATCCTCACGAACATCGACGGCAGCGCCATCGTGCTCCGCCACGCAGCGCGGCGAAGGGTGCGAACGATCCTGGCTTCCACAAGCGAGGTCTACGGCAAGCTGATGTCGGTGGAGACCAAGCCGCTGCGAGAGGACTCCGACTGGCGACTGGGCCCCACCAGCGTCCGGCGCTGGGCCTACGCCGCCACCAAGGCCGTGGACGAGTTCTTGGCCTTGGCCCTCCACGCGCAGGAGGGACTCCCGGTCACCGTCATTCGACACTTCAATACCGTGGGCCCTCGGCAGCGAGGCCGCTACGGGATGGTGCTCCCGCGCCTGGCGCGGCAGGCACTCCGAGGCCAGCCCATCGAAGTGCATGGCACCGGGCTCCAGACGCGGTGCTTTGGCCACGTGGACGACGCGGTGCGAGCCATCATCGGCCTGCTGGCCTGCGACGCCAGCATCGGCGAGGTCGTGAACGTCGGGACCGACCACGAGACTCCCATCCTCGCGCTCGCGGAGACGGTCCGCGCGGAGTCCGGCAGCGACAGCGCCATCACGTTGGTGCCCTACGAGAGCGCCTATGCCGATGGTTTCGAGGACATGCAGCGCCGGACGCCGGATCTTGCCAAGTTGCGCCGACTGCTCGGCTGGGTCCCGGAAACCCCGCTCGCCTCGATCGTGTGCGACGTGATGGCCGACCAGCGTGCGCGAATCGCGCGCGGCGACGAGGACTGAGCGCGGTTCGACGCCTTCACGCCGTCCCCAGGATGGTGTCGGCGTGCGATCGTGCGACGACCGCAGCATCAAACGTGGACTCGGCCAGGCGCCGAGCCGCCTGCCCCATCGCCGCACAACGCGCCGGGTCGGCGAGGAGGATCATGATCGCGTCGGCCAGCGTCCGTGCATCGCGCGGGGGGACCAGCAACCCCGTCTCGCCGGCCACCACCGCGTCGCGACACCCTGGCACGTCGGTCGTCACCACCGCCCGCCCGGTGGCCGCGGCCTCGAGCAACACGTGCGAGAGCCCCTCGCGCCACGAGGGAAGCACCACGATGCTTGAGCGAGCCAACGCGTCGCCGAGGTGCGGAACGCGACCAAGCAACTCCACGTCGCCACGCTGGGACGCGGCGCGAATGACCAACGGGTCGATTTCACCCGGCCCGCCATCGCCAAACCCGGCGAGGACGAATCGAACGGTCGAGTGACTGCGGCGCACGATCGAGGCGGCCGCCAAGAACTCAGCGACACCCTTTTCGCGCAGGAATCGAGCGGCCATCAGCACGACGGGTGCCGGGGGCAATGGCCGATGCGGGTATTCGCCCAGGTCGACGCCGCTGCCGGCGCTCACCTGCGTGAGACCGCTCCAGAGTCCAGCGCTCCCGAAGAAGGCCGCGTCGTCCACGTTGTGGAAGATCGCCGCGTCGCACGATCGAAGGGCCCGTCGATAGGCGGCGCGGGCGATCATGGATCGCACAGACCCGCGAATCCCCGTACCCAGGAACAAGTACCCCAGCCCCGTCACCATCGCGGTGACACGCGGCACGCCGGCGCCCCGGGCCGCCGGTGCGCCAATCACGATCGGCTTGGCCGAGTAGAGCAGCGCGGCATCGGGACGGAGCGATCGCAGTCGGGCCCGCATGTGCCGGCCCAGCCGCCAATCAGCGAGCGGTGCGGCTCGGTTGCGCGTGAACTCGATGCATTCCCATCGAGCCCCGGCCTGCGCCAGCCTGGCGGCATGATCGCTGGCCGGATCGTCTGGGCTCCACGCGATGACCTCGTGGCCTCGCGCCACCAACTCGCGCACCAGTGGCAGCCTGAACTTCTGCAGGGTCGGCGCAAACGACCCGACCAACACGACACGACTCACGGCGCCGCTCCGGTGGGCGGGGAGAGGGCCGCCTGGCGGGCGAGCGCCTGCTCCCGGATCCGGAGTGCCCGTGGCAGCAATCGCTGGAGTCGTTCGATCCGTGTGCGTTCGCTGGGGTGGGTGCTCAGGAACTCCGGCGGGCGCCCACCTCGATCCCGCCCTGACATCGCTTCCCAGAACGAGATCGCTGCGCGTGGGTCGTAGCCGGCATCTGCGGCGATCAGCAGCCCGAGTTCGTCCGCCTCCGATTCCTGCGACCGTGAAAACGACAAGCCTCCCATGCCAAGCGCCGCGTCCAGGAGTTGCTGCTGCCCTTCGGAGAGCCCCGCCGATTCCGAGACCGCATCGACGATGACGCTGCCAGCCACCGACTGGGAAATCCGCTCGCCTCCATGCCGCGCGATCGCGTGGGCGGCCTCGTGGCCCAGCACGGCTGCCAACGCATCGTCGGTTGATGCGACCTTCAGCATGCCGGTGTAGACGGCGCACTTGCCGCCGGGGAGGGCCCAGGCGTTGACGGTGGCGTCGTCCTGCACGAGCACGATGTGCCAGGCGAATCGCCGAGCGATCTCCGGATGGCGGCGCCTGGCACTCTCGAAGATTCTGGCCGCCACTCGCTGGACGCGCTCGGCGTCGGCACCCTGGTGAATGATCGTCGCCTTCGCCGTCGCTTCCGCATAGGCCTCGTCGCCAAGTTCGCACTCGGTCGCTACGTTCAGGATGTTGAACTGCGTTCGATCGGTCCCCGAAACCTGCTGGCATCCCACGAGCATGCCCACGGCCGCGGCCGTGGCCGCCACGAGCGGCAGCGGCGCTCGATGCCACAGGAGCCCAAGCGCGCCGAGTGCCACGAGCGCGAGCGAAACGCTCGTGCCGATGGCCTCCGGGATGACCAGGAACACCAAGGCCCAGAGGAGCACGCCCGTCACCGCGGCATTCGCGCCATCAAGCGCACGCCTCGCCCGGCAACTGTGTCGCAGGTGACTCCACATCGGGAGGGCCGCGCCCATCAGGCAGAGGCCAGGAAGGAAGAGCGCGATCGTGCAGGCCACGGCTCCCAGCACGCCGGCCTGGGACGCACCGATGAACGCGCCGATGTTGAAGAGTGGTCCCGGCAGCGCCTGCGCCAGCGAGTAGCCGCTCAGGAAGTCGCTGCGGCCGACGAGCCCTTCCTCCACCACGCTGGCCTCGATCATGGGAAGCACCACATGCCCGCCGCCGAAGACCATCGACCCACTCTGCGCCAAGGCCAGCGGGGTCCGCACGGCATCAGGAAGCGAGGACACAGTCGGCAGGAACGGGAGGAGGATGACGGCGGCCACGAGCAGGAGGGCGAGCACAGTCGCCAGACGATGCACGGGGCGAGGGGTCCCGGCAACGTCCGCTGCCTCGACGTGGCGGCGAGGGCAGAGGAGCGCGCCCACGACAAGGCCGATCGCGACGCACGCGGGTCCGGCCAGCGGTTCGTCCCACGCGGCACAGAGGAGGAAACTCCCCGCCGCAATGCCACCCTTGACGTTGCCGTGGGTCAGCCGCCGCACCATGCCGTAAACGGCGATGGCCACGACCGCTGTCGCGAAGGCCATCAGGCCGCGCGCCCACGCCGATTCGGCGATCAGAGGCTCGCGCACCACCAAGAGCCCCGCGGCACAGAGCACGACGGCGCCGGGCAGGGCGAAACACGCTGAGGCGACGATCCCGCCCGCGACACCGCGCTGCCACAGCCCAATGCCGAAGGCGGTCTGGCTGCTGGTTGGTCCCGGCAGGAGCTGTGCGAGTGAGACGAGATCGGCGAAGGCGTGCTCAGAGATCCAGCGCCGCCTGACGACACACTGGTCTCGGAGCAACCCAAGGTGGGCCACCGGCCCCCCAAATGCCGTCGCCCCCAGCGCGAGGAACCGCAGCCCCAACGTCCGCAAGGGAATGCGCTGGGCGGCCGTGGCGCAAGGTGGGGGCTGTTGGTGCTCCATGAAACGAGGAGAGCGCAGCCTAGGGGAAGCCGATCGACCTCTTGCAGTCGGTGTGGGATACTGGCTCCATGAGCAAAGAAGCGTGGCGGCTTGAGTCGGCCGATGGCACAGGTGCGAGCCTGGTCCTCGTTGGCCGAGACACGTTCAGCGTGGGCCGCCGCGAAGGGCAGGACGTCCGCCTGGACAACGTGGCCGTCTCGCGAGAACACGCGACGCTCCGTCGAACGGGCCGCGGCTGGGCGGTAACGGACCTCGGATCGACATCCGGCACCACGATCGACGGTCGGGCCATCACGCCGGGCACGATCATTCCGTTGTCGCACGGGAGCACGCTTGCGTTCGGTCCCTGCCGATTCATTCTCCGAGGCCCAGAGTCCGCGATCGGTTCGCTCCGCACCATGGTGGAAACAGACGCGGCGCCGGCCCAGTTGGATGAGCTGGCGTTGGCGAAGGAGGGCATGAGCGGAGGGCAGCTGGACGCTCTGATGGAGGCGTCCGGACATATCGCCGCCGCGAGAAGCCGTGACGACGTGGCTCGACTGGCCATCCAGGAGTTGTCGGGCGTGACGGGCCTGGCCAACGTCGCGTTTCTGGTCGGGAACATCGAGCGCGATGCGTGGCACCCGCTGGCCAACGTGGGATCCATGGTGGAAGGCGGCGAGGTCCGAATCAGCCGATCGCTCATGCGGAAGGTGTCCTCCGAAGGCAAGCCCTTCAAGTGGCGGCGCGGCAGCAGCAACACCATGCTGGGCCAGAGCGTCATGGATCTCCAGCTGGAGGAGATCTGCGCGGCCCCGGCGATGGTTGGTGGCCGCATCTACGGCTACATCGTGGCCGACAACCGTGGGCAGGGGAGCCGCGCGCGCGTGTCGCTGGATGAGATCGGTCGATTCCTGTTCAGCATCGCCCACATCGCCGGGCTTGCCATGCACGGGCTGGAGCGCGAGGAGGAGGCGCGGGAACAGGCACTCGCCAACCAGCAACTCTTCGAGGGTGCGGTGGCCGCCTTCGTTCGGGCGGTCGACATGAAGGACCCCTATACGCGAGGCCATTCGGAACGGGTGGCTCGCATCGCTCGTGTCCTCGGAGGCCAAGCCGGACTGTCCCCTGAAATGTGCGAGCAAATCTTCCTTGCGGGGCTCTTGCACGACGTCGGCAAGATCGGCGTCCCCGACGCCGTGTTGCGGAAGGACGGGAAGCTCACCCCGGAAGAGTTCGACGAAATCAAGAAGCACCCAGCGAATGCGTGGGCGATGATGAAGGTGGTTCCCCGATGGGAGCCCATGCTGCTTGGCATCCGAAACCATCACGAAAAGTGGGCCGGCGGCGGCTATCCCGACAACCTGGCGGGGGAAGCGATCCCCCTCCTGGCTCGGATCATCGGCATCGCCGACGTCTTCGATGCACTGACCAGCAGTCGCTCCTATCGCCCTGCGATGTCGTTGGAACAGGCACTCCAAATCATGCGCGAAGGGCTTGGCACGCACTTCGAACCTCGCCTTGGCGAAATCTTCCTCAGCATCCCGAACGAGGAACTTGTCCGGCTGATCGCCCCCGACCAGGGCACCGTACCGCTGGACTGAGCACGTCGGAGGGCCCGCCCTCACTTTCGACCGAAGTCAGCCGGGATGTCGCCCCACTGGCTGGTCGGCCACAGTTCGGGCGTGATGCGGGACCGGCGCGCGCCGCCGCCGGTGACCCAGCGAACGGCTTCTCGCAGCGCGCTGGCGAACGAAGCGTCAAACGCCGTCTCGGGATCAAACTTCGACTTTGGTTCCCCCTTTCGCACCCAGGCCAGCGCGGTCCGCGAGTCGGAATAGAGCGCGGTCGCATCGATGGCACGCTCGTCCACCCGACGCAGTGCCTCCACGATCGCCAGGAACTCGCCGACATTGTTGTGGCCCCGCTCGAAGAGCGGACTCCGGAAGCATTCCACCCAGGCGCCGTCCCGCCGGATGACGCCACGCCATTCCGTCGGCCCGATCAGCGAGTGACCCGTCTTGGAGCAGTCCACCACAAGTGTTCCCTCGGGTGCCTTCGGCCCCGTCCCCCGAGCGGCGCGGCTTGATGCCGCAAGAGTGACCCGCGATGCCGCGGCCCCGCCCGGTGCGTTGGTCGCCACGCCGAGGACCTTGGCAATCCTGGAGGCCAGCAGCCCCTGGGGTACCGATGAGAGGTTGCCTTTCGCGCTGCAGTGGATCTGGACCTTTCCGGGCTGGCGCGCGGCATCGGGGTGGGACACGTCGAGGTCGATCCGCCCCCAGTTCCCGTTGTTGACCTCGTGGCTGGACACGTCGAATCCCTCCCGCTCCAGCGATTCGCGGACCGCCGCGGCGCGTTGCCTCAGCGACTGGATGTTGGGATGGTTCGCGTCGCTCATGTGGGGCGTTCGGCATCCTCGGCCGTCGACAGCGGCTCGGCGCGCACCGCGGCCGAGGAACCGAGCAGGATGCCGATCCAGCGCAAGTCATCCACCTCGTCCACCAGGATCTTGACAAACATCGTCAGCGGCACCGAGAGGAACATTCCCACGGGGCCCAGGATCCAGCCCCACACCACCAGGCTCAAGAACACGACGAGCGGCGAGAGCCCCAGTGACTTGCCAAAGAGGCGCGGCTCGACAAAGTTGCCGATGCCCACGTTGATCGCCGCGTAGCCGATGCCAAGGCCAAGCGCCTCGCCCGGCGCGCCATCCACCAAGACGAGGAGCAGCGGTGGAACCGCGGCGATGATGGATCCGACGATCGGCACGAAGTTGAGCCCAAACGCGAGGAGCGAGAGGGCAAGGGCGTACGGCACGCCGAAGGCGAGGAGCAGGAAGAAGACCAAGATGGCCGTCAGCGCGCTGGTCTGGGTCTTGAGGAAGATGTAGCGCTGCATGGCGTGGACCACGCCGCGGAGTCGGCCTTCGCGCCCGGCGTCGGAACCGAATGCAGCTCGCACCTTGGCTGGGAGCGTCGCGACTTCGGCCAAGATGAACAATGTGGCCACGAGCACGAAAAAGAGGTCCTTGGCCAGCGAGGCGATCCCCGCAGCCATGTTCCCCGCCGCCTGAAAGATCAGGCTGGTGTTCAGCAGTTCGGGAAGCCGATCGGCCAGCTCGCTCATCCCGTGCGCCCGCATGCTGTTGGACAGTTGCGTGACTTGGTCGGCGATGGCCTGCTGGTACCGCGACATGTCGGCGGTGAAGTCTCTGGCCGTCCCGGCCAGCGCCCAGGTCCCTCCCACGAGCACCGCCAGCATCACCAGCAGCACGATGGCCGCGGCAGCCCAGGTCGGGACGCCTCGGGACGAGAGCATCGCGATTGGCGGTACCGTGATCGTGGCCAGGAAGATCGCCGCCAGGACGGGGACGACCACCGGCGCCGCGGCGTGGACGCCCGCCACCACGACCACGAATGCGGCCAGCCCGAGCATGATGCGCAGGCCCGCTCCACTCCGTCGGGCGCTTGTGTGACCGAAGGTCATTCCGTCATGCCCTCCCCATCATCTCGTCACCTTGATGCACATGTTGCGGAACTGGACCGGGTCGCCGTGGCCGCAGAGGTGGATGTGCCCGGCCTTGCGCATCAGGCCAGGATGTCCGTGCCCGTCGATGGTGCCGCTCGCGCTGGCCAGCCGAATGTCGGCATCCACGACGGTCAGGCCATTGACCGTGACCACGACATGGTCTCCGCGTGCCTCGATCACCTCGTGATTCCATTGCCCTGGTGCGGCGAGGCACCGATCGCGAGCGGGGACGACGCCGTAAATCGAGCCGTGACGCTGGAATGGCTTGAGCCCAGGGCGCGGGAGCGTGTCATCCAGCACCTGGATCTCCATGCCGTCGTAGGCGGCATTGGCGCTCAACGGCGCCCGGATGCCGATCCCGTTGTTGGACCCAGGCTGCAACCGGAACTCAAAGGAGAGCGTGAAGTCGCCGTATTGCTCGGCGGTGACCAGATCACCCGAGCAGCTTGGCAGGCAGCTCAGCACACCATCCTTGGCCTCGTACCCCGCCACGTCACCGCCCCAACCGTTCAGGTCGACGCCGTTGAACAGTGGTTGCGCGCCATCGGGACACGGCGCAGCGCGTGCCGTGCGGGACGGCTCCCGTCGCGCGTCACACCCCAGGGTGCCCAGCGCGCAACCGGTGGCCGCCACGACACCGGACAGCAGCGTGATCAGGTCATTCCGCATGGGGGCAAGCGTACTCCGTCACCGTCATGCGATCGCTTGTGCGCGGCCTATGCTTGCGCGAATGCCATTCGCCACGACGATCGTATTGCTCTCCGCCCTCGCGGGCCCCGAGGCCCCACGTCAAGACACGGCGACGTCTGCCAATCCCATCCCGCAGCTCCAGTTGAAGCGCGTGTTCCGCGAGGTCGAGATGAAGCGCCCGGTGCAGCTGGTCGGTCGACCTGACCGCAATGACCGCGCCTACGTGGTGGAGCAGGCGGGGCGCGTCCTGGAGATCGACACGACGGACATGGAGAAGGGGAACGGTCGTGTCTGGATGGACATCCGCGACATCGTCAACGACGAAAACAACGAAGAGGGGCTTCTCTCCATCGTCTTCCATCCCAAGGTCAAGGAAAATGGCGAGCTGTACGCGCTCTACACCGCCAGCCAGCCACGGCGGGAGGTGGTGGCCCGGTTCCGGCTCAACGAAGACCGCACCGAGCTGGCGAGCACGACGCCAGAAGTGATCCTGGAGCAGGCCGATCCCGCGTGGAACCACAACGGCGGAACACTCCTCTTTGGTCCCGACGGCATGCTCTACGGCACGATTGGCGATGGAGGCGCTGGCAACGACCCGTGGGGGAATGGCCAGAACCTGGGGACGCTCCTGGCCAAGTGCTTCCGGATCGATGTCAGCAAGGGCGCGGGCGGTCGGCCGTACGCCATACCGTCCGACAACCCGTTCGTGGGCCGCGAGGGTGCTCGTGGCGAGATCTGGGCCTACGGCCTTCGCAACATCTGGCGCATGAGTTTCGACCGGGCGACTGGGGCGCTCTGGGGCGGCGACGTCGGGCAAAACAAGTACGAGGAAATCGACCTCATCGTGAAGGGCGGAAACTATGGATGGCGGCCCCGCGAGGGGTTCCATGGAACGCCTGGCGTCCCCGACTCCTCCGAGTCAGCCGATGGGTTCATCGAACCAGTCGTCGAGTACCCCCGCAACCACGGCATCAGCGTGACCGGTGGGTACGTCTATCGAGGGACCGAGTTCCCGGACCTTGCAGGGGTCTACCTCTACGCGGACTACGCCTATGGCACGATCTGGGGATTCCGCTACGAGAACGGAGCCCTGACGGGTGACCCGACCATCGTGGCCACCAAACAGGGATTCGTGTCCAGTTTCGGGGAGCTCAATGACGGGTCGCTCTATGTTTGCAGCACCCGGGGAGGGCCCGATGGCCCGGGCAGGGTGTTCCGAATCGGGACGAGGGGCACCAACGCAACGCCAGAATCGACTGGAAACCCCGTCCCGGAAGTCGCCGCGCCGGCGAACTAGCCGTTCCCACCCGCTTTTTGAAGAACTAGAGACACCATGCATCGCACACTCTCCGCCATCGTGGCCGCTTGCGCCATCTCCCTTCCCGCCACGACGCTCCTTGCGCAGCAGGACGGTCCCCAGGACGGCCGCCAACGAGGCCAGGGCCAGGTCCAGGGCCAGGGCCAAGGTCAGGGCCGGGGCCAGGGCCAGGGCCGCGGCGGTCAAGGCGGTGGCATGCGAGGCGCCCGGGGGATGGGAGCCTTTGCCCAGTACCGGCAGCAGTATGAGCCCGAGTTCATGGCTCGTGACATCCGGCTCTTCCGGGACCAGCTGGGCCTTGATGACTCGCAGGCCATGATCGTCGAGACAATCGTGTCCGACTACGAAGAGGCTTTCACGCCCGCGGCCGAGGAAGCTCGCGAGGTGAGCCAAGAGGCGATGCGCGAACTGTTCCGCTCCTTCATGGGTGGCATGGACCAGCAGGTGATCGGCGAGACCTTCCAGCAGATTCAGGACGAAGTCCGGCAGCTTGAGCAAGAGGCCGGCGGGGAGATCGACCCAGAGGTGCGACTCCGCCTGATGCAGGAACGGTTCGAGAAGCTTGGCCAGGAGATGCAGGCGCAGCGCACGGCGAATGGCGGGGTCGCCGAGGCTCGCGAGATCCTCGGGGAACTCTTCGAGACGTCCAGGACCTTTGGTGCCAAGCGCGCGGAGCTCCGCGCCAGGGTGATCGATTCCAGCAAGGCCATCCTCAACGACCAGCAGGCGGCCCGCTGGGACGCGTTCGAGCGCTTCATGCGCCGCGAGCGCGCCATGGACAACGGCGCGCTGAGCGGCGAGGCCACCAACCTGCTCTTCGTCGTGGATGACGCCGGCCTCTCGCAGGCCAGCATCGACGGCCTGGAGCAGGGGCTGGATGCCTACGAGCTCGACCTGGACCTCAAGCTGCGGGAGCGCGATGCCTACCTCGCCGAGTCCGAGGGCAAGTTGATGAAGGCGCTGGTCGACGGCAACAACGCCGCGGCCGAGCAGGTCATCAAGCGGCAGCTGGAACTCCGCCGCGCCGTCCGTGACTGCAACGAGAACTACCGGTCGCAGCTCGCGGCGACCCTCCAGCCGGCCGAGGCGAAGCTCCTCAATGATGCGGTCAATGAGGCCGGCTACCGCCGCGTCTACTCGACCACCAGCACGGAGCGCGCCTTCGAGGCGGCACTCGAGATGAACCTCGACGAGAACATCCACGCCCAGGTCTCGTCCCTCCACGAGGCGTACCTCGGCGAGCTCGGGACGGTGAATGATCGGATCGCCACGCAGACCCGCAAGGTCGAGCCCGACGAGCAGCTGAAGCAGGCCACCGACTTCTTCAAGGCGATCGATGGCAGCGGCAGCCCGACCGAGATGTTCTCGCGCGGTCGCGGCCGTGGCGGCTTCGGAGGCAGCTCCGACGAGACGCTCACCAAGCTGTACGAAGCACGTACCGAGAAGAACGAGTCGTACCGCCAGCGGCTGGAGGCACTCCTCACGCCCGAGCAGGTCGGAGAACTCCCGGCGGCGGGCCGAGGCGGCCGCAATGGCGGGGGTCCAGGCGGCGGCGGCAACTTCAGCGGCAAGATCGATGAACTGCCCGAGCGCATGCAGGATCGCGCGCGCGAGTTCGACGCGAACAAGGATGGCACGCTCGACGAGGGCGAGCGGCAGAAGATGTTTGAGTCGTTCCGTGGCCAGGGTGGCCGTGGGCAGGGTGGCGGCCAGACCCCGGACGCCTGACGCGCGACCGGGGCCACGCCACCGTTCACCGAAGCGAGGTCGTGAAGCGCTGCGCCATCGACGCCAACGCGATGGCTACGATTCCGCCTGCATGACCGGCCCAAAGGCGCTTCCCAGCCCGCGCGACGTGGAGTCGCTCTTGGCCGCGCTCCGTGCGGCGCTCTTTCCACAACACCACGGCGACGGGAAGTCCGCGGCGGCGTGTGTGAGCGCGATGGGACGCGCGTTCAACGCTGCCTGCCGGCCGGTGTTGCCCACGGCGGCGCTGCGCCGGAACTGGACCGCCGTCCGGGCGGAGTTGCCGGCCATTCGCGCCATGCTCGAGGAAGACGTTGACGCTTCGGTGGATGGCGACCCGGCGGCGACGGGACGTGACGAAGTCATCCTCTGCTACCCAGGGGTGCGCGCCCTGTGCGCGCATCGAGTCGCGCATGCCATGCACCGCAGCGGCATCCCGCTGGTGCCCAGGATGCTGGCGGAGGCCGTGCACTCCAGGACGGGGATCGACATCCATCCGGGCGCAACCATCGCCCCTCGCTGCTTCATCGATCACGGGACCGGTGTCGTGGTCGGGGAGAGTGCCGTGATTGGTCCTCGGTGCACGCTGTACCAAGGGGTCACGCTCGGAGCCCTCCGGTTCGAGCATGATGCTGCGGGGCGAGTCCTTCGCGATGCTCGGCGCCACCCAACGCTTGGCGAGGGAGTGACGGTCTACGCGAACGCCACGATCCTGGGCGGGAAGACAGTGGTGGGAGAAGGGAGCGTCATTGGCGCCGACGTGTTTCTCACGTCCAGCGTCCCCGCACGGAGCCGGGTGTTCGGGGAGCACCCATCACCCCATTCCACGCGCACTACTCGTCGCGGGCGCTGAGCGCGGCCGCGCGGACCGCGTCGTAGGCCGACGAGAGCAACCCCACCACCGGGAACTTGCCCTGCATCGGGCTCTGTCCGAGTCGTCGCAGGAGGGCGTGCGGCAAGTGTGATGCCTCTCGTACGGCGCGCGCGGCGGCGAGGGCGCTGCCGGGGCGCCAAAAATCAGCGAGGCATTCCTCGGCTGGGAGAAGTTGGGGAGGCGCGTGGGCAATCGGCGGAACCGGGTGCGCGACGCTGGTCCCCTGCGAGAGCAGGGTGCGTCGCTCGCGGAGCCGCTCCAGCAACTGGTCGGCGGGGAGGCCGCGCAAGGAGAAAAGGATCAGCGGGTCGTCCTGCACCCGTTCCGCCAGGTGGCAGGTCACCGCCCACCCATGCTTGCACCACGCTGAGCCGCAGGAGCAAGTCAGCTCCACGTCGGTCGCCCCATCGGCCGGCCACAGGTGCAGCCCAAGCCGCGTCATCAGGTCGGGAGCCGATGCCGGAAGTTCACCATTTACCAATCGGGCCGCGTAGGCCGCCTCGCGGGCCATGGAGTCGATGACGATGGTCCATTGCTCGTTGCTCCACGACTGGGGCCGCAGGAACAACTCGTAGGGTCGCGGCGCGCGTCCCTGCACGAGGGCTCGCACACGGCCAGGTTCGATGCGCATCAGCGAGGTCTGCCCACTGATGGCGTACTCCAGCCCCTCGATGCGGGCCTCGGCGGAGAAGGCGGGTTCCAAGGCCGCGGCGACGCGCGAGGCATGCCACGCCAGTTCAGCCGGGCCGGATCGATGCTTGAGCCGGAGGCCGTGGCTGACGCGTCGAGGCGCGTCAAGTCGACGGGAAATGCCGTCAAATCCGTGGCCTGCCGGCTCCGGGACATTGGGCGACGGCGGTGTGGACTGGTCGTTCATTCGTCGTCTCCGATCGCAGCGGCGCCGCCTGGCCCGTCATCAGTCCGGAGCAGGAGCAGGTCGCGCAGCTGGCTGCTGTCCAGCTCCGTGAGCCACGAGTCGCCGGCGCCGATGATCGCGCTGGCCATCGCGCTCTTCTGCTCGATCATCTCGTCGATGCGTTCCTCGAGCGTGCCGCGCACCACGAACTTGTGCACCTGCACCGCCTTCGTCTGGCCGATGCGGAAGGCCCGGTCGGTGGCCTGGTTCTCCACGGCCGGGTTCCACCACCGGTCAAAGTGGAACACGTGGTTGGCGGCGGTGAGGTTCAGCCCGGTGCCGCCGGCCTTGAGGCTGAGGATGAAGACGGGGCACCGAGGGTCCTCGCTCTGGAAGCGTTCCACGAGCTGGTCTCGCTTGAGCTGCGGCGTGCCTCCGTGCAGGAAGAGCGGGTCGATGTCCAGGTGCCTTGCCAACACGGGCACGAGCAGCTGGCCGAGCTGCCGATACTGCGTGAACACCAGGGCGCGGTGGCCATTGGCGATGACTTCCTCGAGCAGCTCCACGAGCCGTCGCATCTTGTCGCTGCGGCCGATCGCGTCCCGCAGTTCCAGCGGCGCCACCGGGTCGTCTCCCTCCACGGCGCCCTCCTCGGCCGCATCCACGATGCTGGCGGAAGCGAGGTAGTGGGCGGGGTGGTTGCAGATCTGCTTGAGCTTGACCAGGCTGGCCAGGATGAGTCCACGGCGCTGGATGCCTTCGGTGGCATCGACCCGCGCGAGCATCTCCTTCACCACGCCTTGGTAGAGCGAGGCTTGCTCGTGGCTCAGCCCCACGTATTCCTTGGTCTCCATCAGCTCCGGCAAGTCGTCGATGACCTTGGGGTCGGTCTTCAGGCGACGGAGGATGAAGGGGCGGACGACGGCGCGGAGCCGTTCGCTCTTGGCCGCATCGCGGTGGCGCTCGATGGGAATCGCAAACGATCGCTGGAACTGCTGCCGCGCGCCCAGGTACCCCGGACAGCAGAACTCCAGGATGCTCCAGAGCTCAGCGAGCCGATTCTCCACCGGCGTGCCGGTGAGCGCGACGCGATGGCGTGCGTTGAGGGACCGGATGGCCGCGGTCTGCTTGGTGGGTGGATTCTTGATGTGCTGGGCCTCGTCCAGCACCACTCGCTCCCAGCTGAGCGCCGCCAACGCGTCACGGTCCCGGACCGCGATCGCGTAGGTCGTGAGCACGACGTCGCTGGACTCCACGACCTGGCGGAATCGATCCCCGACGGGACGATCCAGCCCGTGCTGCGTGTGCACGCGGAGTTCCGGCGCGAATCGCTCCAGTTCGCGGCGCCAGTTGCCCAGCACGGAGAGGGGTGCGACGAGGAGCGTGGTCCCGGGGGCGGGACGTGAGGAACCGACACCCGTCCGCTTGGCCCTCTCGTGCTGCAGCAAGGCGATGAGCTGGATCGTCTTGCCCAGGCCCATGTCATCGGCCAAGATGGAGCCGATGTCGTGTTCGTCGAGGAATGCCAGCCACGACAGCCCCACCCGCTGGTAGGGGCGCAGCTCGCCCCTGAAGTTGACGGGCTGCTCGATCATCTGCAGCCGTTCAGCCGTGGCGTTGGCGCCGAAGAGGTCGTTGATCCAGCCGGAGGCGTCGAATCCGGTCACCGGGATGCCCAGGCCAGAAGCCTCGACCCCCGTGGACAGCCGGAGCGCCTCAAGCAGCGTCATCGAGCCGCCAGGATGCTGGCGCAGGAAGGAGATGGCCCCCGTGAGGTCGGCGGCGCGGATCTCGACCCATCGCCCGCCCAGTCGCACGAGCGGGATTCGCTTGCGGACCAGCTCTTCGAAGGCCTCGACATCCAGCGTGGTGTCACCCACGCTGAGTTGCCACTGGTACGACACCAGCGACTGCAGCCCCAGCGGGGACGCGCCGGCCACCACGCCCTCGGAGAGCGGCGAGAGCATCAGCCGGGCGCCGACGCGACTGGCGTCCGCGCCCCACCACTCCGGCACCTCGACGGCGAACCCAGCCTCGGCCAGCAGCGGGTACGTGTCCGTGAGGAACGCATGCGCGCCCCTGGTGTCCAGCTCCACGCACTCCGGGTGCGCCTCCTCGAGCGCTTCCTCGAGGGCCGGCCACAAGTGCGAGGCCCGCGCCAACTCGGCGAGCAGCGACTCGCCCATCTCCTCGTGCCGCGTGCTTCGCTTCGATTTCCGGCCATCGGATCCCCAGATGGTGGAGGCGTCGGCCACGTGATGGCCGCCACGATCAACCAGCTTGAATCGGACGTACCACGGCGCTCGATCGTCCTCCGGCGCCTCGACCACCAACTGGAGCCGCACGCCAGAGACATCCGTGGGTTCGTCCAGCCTCGAGAGCCACCCGCGGGCCTGCCGGAGCAGGCTGGTCTCGATCCCTCGCGGTTGCTTCACTTCAACGACGCCATCCAGGAGTCCGCCGAGCCACGCCACGTGCGCGTCGGTCTGCGGGTCCCGATCGGAGAGCGACTCCATGAACTGCTCGCGGGCGAGCGTCTCGCGGACGAACCCGTCCGTCATGGACTCGAGCGCGGCGTCGGCGATGGTCCAGGCCTCGGATGGGTCTCTCGGCGCGTCTTCCGCTGCGCGCGCGGACGCGGGCATGGCGGCGACCAGGAGCGCAAGCCGTTCGGCGACATCAGGGTCGGCCATCCACGGGCGCCACTTGGCCTCGAAGGTCGAGGCGTCGCGCTGTACCAGGGTTGGCACGAATCGCTGCTGCACGAGCAACTCGATGGCCAACTCGCCAAGTTCGATCCACCACGCGATGTCATGCCCCAAGGCAAGCTCGTGTGCGGTTGTGAGCGGCGCCTCGGGAGTCGATTGGTCGGTGAGTCCATCCAGTTCCCGCTGCCGCCAGGAGTTGGCCACCTGGAGGAATCGAGTGGCCGCGGAGCCATCCAGCCGGATCGTCGGCACCGAGGTCAGGCAAGGGACCAACTCTTCGTCGACTGCTTCGGCCACCTCCATCTCGACGGCCATGCGTGCACTTGGAAGCGGGACCGCATCGTGCGCAAGCGACGAACGCCCGGGGAGCACCAATCGCGCTGATCCTGCACTGACTCCCAAGCGCGCATCGAAACCGTTCGCCAGCAGCGTGGCCAAGAGCAGTTCCGCTGATGCGGCATGCGAGTGTTCCGACTTCGTCGGCGCACCCTCGGAAGGCGCGTGCGGCCAAGGCGCGTGGCGGTCGCCACGTTCAGCCCACACGTGGAGGGCGTGATCGGTCCAAAGTGCGTGTACAACCAACATCGTGCGCGAGCGTCCTGCTTGGGTGATTCGGACGAATCCGGCGTCTGGTGAATGACTGGCGGAGGGAAGTCGAGTGATCGCGCTGGGGCTCGAACCCAGGACCTAGCGGTTAAAAGCCGCTTGCTCTACCAGCTGAGCTACGCGATCCAGCAATAGTGGCGAGTGGAGTGGGTGGGTCGATGCGTGCCGCGGTGGCCTCTGAGAGCAGCAAACGCTGAATCGTCCGAGTTTACCGATCCTCGAGGGAGGATCACACCCCCCGGCAAAGATAGTCCGATAATACAACTTCGACAACGGCTCCAGTCCATCCTGTCGCTCCAAACGTCATCTTTCGAATCTGGAGGGGAGATAACAAGTTTTTTCTTGGACCTGCCGATCTGATTGGGGATGCTTACAGGACCTCAGACATGGCTTCACACCATCCACTAGTCACCAAGTTTCTCGGCTACCTCGCCGACGAGCGCAACTTCTCCGAGTACACGGAGCGGTGCTACGGGCTGGACCTGTCGCAGTACTTCGCGTTCCTCCGAGAATCCAACGGGGTGAAGGCCGATGCGGCGGCCGAAGCGGCGGCCGTCCAGTCGCCAAACCCGGCTTCCACCGACACCGTGACCAACCTCGTGCTCGGTGCCGACCAAGAGCGGATCCGGTCCTACCTGGCCCAAATGGCCAAGCAGAACTACTCGCCCGCCACGATGGCTCGGAAGATCGCCACCCTGCGATCATTCCACAAGTGGATGGAACGCGCCGGGCTGGTCACCAAGAATCCGATGACGGTGATCCGGACCCCGAGGCAACCGCGCCGCCTGCCCAAGGCGATCACCGTTGACCAGGTGGAGGCATTGCTCCACGCCCCGGAAGGTTCCGACACGCTGGGCGCACGGGATCGAGCCATCCTGGAGACGATGTATTCCACCGGCGTCCGGGTGAGCGAGGTCGTGGCGCTCAACGTCGGCGACCTGAGCCTTGGTGAGCGACAGTTGCGCATCCGTGGCAAGGGCAAGCGCGAGCGCATCGTGCCGCTGGGCCAACAGGCGATGGACGCCCTGCAGGTCTACCTCCAGAAGCTGGAGGCCGACCGAGGTCCAGTGCCACCCGAGACCCCGCTCTTCGTCAACAAGCACGCCACGCGCCTGAGCAGCCGCTCGGTGCGAAGGAAGGTCTCCAAGTACCTCAAGGTGGCGGGCCTCGATCCAGACATCTCCCCGCACACGATTCGCCACTCATTTGCCACGCACCTCCTGGACAACGGCGCGGACCTTCGCGCGGTGCAGGAACTGCTTGGGCACCAGAGCCTTTCCAGCACACAGGTCTACACCCACCTCTCCACCGGACGGATGCGCGAGGCCTACGACCGCGCCCATCCACGGGCCGAGGCGGGCTGAGGCCAGTCGACGCGACACGAAAAGGGAAGTCGCGAGGTCATGACGCGCGCGCGACGATCGCCAGGAGGGTGGCGATCGCGCGCTCGCGCGAGTCAATGGAATCGGCACAGACGTTGACGTGCCCGACGGTGCCGTCGGATCGCGTGCTGGTCCCGTAGAGGTGCAGGGCGGCACCGGGCACGGCGAGCATCGAGGAGACGGGCGGCAGTCGATGCCCCAGCTGAATGGTTGCCGGGAATCCAACGGTCCTTGTGGCGCCCAGCGGCCAGCCGAAGACCGCGCGCACGGTGTTCTCAAACTGGCTGGTCATGGCGCCGCCCATGGTCCAGAGTGCAGCGTCGCTGGGGAGCGCGGAGATCGAGTGCGCGAGCAGGCCGGCGTGCGTCTCCACGAAGTCGATCGCCATCGTGCCGACATGGTCCAGTTCATCCATCACGCGGCGCGCGTGCATCGATGCCTCGGCCTGGCGAGGGTGGGCGGGCCGTGCACGAGTCACGCGCAGGGCGTTGCCGCCGCGATCGGTGGTGGCGACGTCATGCGACTGGAACGACACCTCTCCCGATGCCCGTCCGCGCGTGGCGACCAGCGTGAAGGAATCGACCCACGAATGGACCTGTTCCAGAACGCAAGGCACACGCGCGAGTCGATCCCACGCCGCCTCGATCGACGAGGTGGTCGCCTCGCGGAACCGTTCGGCGGCGAGGACTGGCGCCTGGCGGATGATTCGCCGGGGCGCCACTTGGCATGCGACACCGACGGACGCCAGTGCACCAGGCACGTCCGCCTTGGAGGCGATGCTGGCCAAGGCGACCGCGGGCACACCACACTCGCGAAAGAGCGCGTGCTGCAGGAGGCGATCGTGGCCAACTTGGATGCTTCGCCCGCCGGGGCGGATCGATGTCCGCTCCCCAACTGACCGGACGACCTCGTGCCCGACAGTTTCTGAGGCCACCGTCGCGGCGGCCACACGATCGGTCAGGCGGGCGAGGGCGTCATCGTCATCGAATGGGGCACACACGTGCCGGCCGACGGCGCCAGCACAACAGGCCGCGGACGGATCGAGGAACGTGCATCGAACCCCCAGCGGGAGTGCGGCCATGCCGAGCAATCGACCCACCGGGCCGCCTCCCAAGACGGCGAGGTTCACCGCGATCGGGCTCGCGTGGAGACTGCGTGCTTCCGAGGCGACTTCACCGACGAGCCGGGGATCGGGTTGGCCAGGATCGCCCGGGCCTGCGCCTCGCGCCACGCTTCCAATCGGGCCAGCAGTGCGGCATCGCCATTGGCCAGCATCGCTGCGGCGAGCAACCCAGCATTCTTCGCTCCACCCGGTCCGATGCCCATCGTCCCCACCGGGATGCCGCCGGGCATTTGAACCATTGAAAGCAGTGAGTCCAGTCCCTTCAGCGACTTGCTCTCCACCGGGACTCCAAGTACCGGGACCGACGTCATCGCTGCCGTGACCCCAGCGAGGTGTGCCGCCCCGCCGGCACCCGCGATGATCACCTTCAGGCCGCGCGCACGGGCGGACCGGGCGTACGCAAAAAGCGCTTCCGGCGTGCGGTGGGCGGAGATGACTCGGCATTCATTGGCTACCCGCAGCTCCGTCAGGACGAGAGAAGCCGGCTGCATCGTCTCCCAGTCGGAGTGCGACCCCATGATGATGCCGACCTGGGGAATCGTGTGGGTCTTGGCGCGACGACGAGTGGGCTTGGTGGCTGCCATCGGCGGAATCGTAGTGAGGGGGGGCGGCGGGGGCTCGCGCCGGTCGGCCGAGGTGCGAGGCCCGGCCCGGCCCAGTGCTTCCCGTCAGCGCGAGCGACTGACCGCCACACTTCGCCAACTCAGGCCAAATAGCGCCCCCAAGAGGCACGATCTGGCCTGAGATGGCGGGAAGAAGGGCGAGTCGGCGAGGGACCGCGCCCCCTGAAAAAGAAAGCCCCCCGGTCCGAAGACCGGGGGGCGTTGTCGCACGCATGGTGAGTCATCGGCCGAGGCCGAGACTCGGGTCATGGCCCGATTACGGGCAGGCCGTGCCGAAGACGCCGAGCAGCGCGGCGAGGTCAGCACCGTTGGTGGTGCCGTCGCCGTCGATGTCGCCGCTTGGGCCGCCCCAGCCACCCAGGAGGATGGCCAGGTCAGCACCGTCCATCGCACCGTTGCCGTCCAGATCGGTTGGGCAAGGGGTCGCGTCGCCCTCGGACAGACCGAGGTCGACGATCCACTGCGATGCACCGGTCTGGGCCACGAACGCTGCGTCCGGGCAGATGCCGTTGACGTCCAGCGACTGCGCGAACCAAGGAGCCGTGGAACCAGCGTTGTTGCCCAAGCCACCGAACAGGTAGTTGGTGTTCGCGTCGCAGGCGTTGGCCTCCGGCGTGCTCATGACGAGCACGATCGGGTCGGTGTTGCCTTCGAGGTCGATCGGGGCGTCGAGGTTCCAGGTGACGTTGCTGTACCCACCGAGGGCGAGGAAGTCCTTCGAGACGATGAGCTCGAGGTCGACATCCACTCCCATCGGGTCGCCACCGTCAATGTCGCGGTAGAGCGCGAGCGTGAAGGGGGCTGGGCTGCCATTGGCGTACCAGACGTCGTCCGCACCTTCGTCCATGTTCGCCACGGCGACCGTCGCGCAAGCGAGGTAGCCGGAGTTCAGGCCGGAGAAGCTGCGGGCGCTGTTGGCGGCCACCGTGAAGGTGGTGCCGGGGACGCCGCACCAGAGGAGGCAGGACATTGCGTAGTTGGTGTAGTCAACGCCGAGGTTCTGGGACACGGTGGAAGCGATCGTGTGATCGCAGGTGTCACCAAAGCTCGGGCAGATGGACGTGGTTCCGGCCACGCTGATGGAGTAGTCGTTGAACGAACCAGAGCCGCAGGGGTTGCCCGCGAAATCCTGGGTCGCCACGGCCACACGGTACGAACCAGCGTTGAGGCAGGCCGCCGCGGCGACCGGGCAGAAGCCCGAGCCCGCTGAGATCTGCGCCAGGCCAGTGCAGGTGTCGCCCGCGTAGATGGCCACGATCGAGTTCGAATTGCTTCGCACATCGACCGAGATGTCCATCGCTTCGGTGACGGTCAGCGTGTACCAGTCGACGTCACGGAAGTCCGCGTCCGCCCAGAACGTGCCGGCGAGGGAGTCGCCGACCGCGAGGGGGGAGGTGAGCTCAGCACCCGAACCGCAGCCACCGTTGCTGTCGCTGCCACAGGCTTCGCCCTCGGATCCATTGGTGCCGCCGAGGCTGCAGGCCGATGGGAGGGTGAAGGTGATCTGGCCAGCGCCGACGTCGCCCGCGGTGTACGAGCTGACGCACACGAGGTAGGTGTGTCCGGCGTTGACGGTCACGTCCATCGCCGAGGCGTATGGCGTGGCGCCGTCGGTCAGGAAGCAAGTGCCGCCTGGGCCGTCGTCGTTGCAGGCCACCATGGCGGCGGGCAACGTGTTGAAGTCGAACGCGGCCGCATCCAGGCCCATGTCGAAGCACGCCGTCTTGTTGTCAAACGGGGTGAGTCCGCAGGAGCTGATGCCGAGGACACCGTTGACGACCGGTCCAACCTTGAACCAGACGTCGTGGTTGTTCTCGTTGTTGCCCGAGGCGCATGAGTCGCCGTAGGCCGGGCCGTCCGTGGTCGCGCCGACGTTGGTGAAGTTCACCGTGCCGGAGGCCGTGACGGCCGTGGCGTTGGTCGCGCAGTTGTTGGCGGGGCCGCCAGCGACGCAGTTGTAGATGAAGATGCCGCATGTATCAACGGCCGTCGTGACGCAGTCGGCATCCCAGCCGATGATGCAGCAGAGCGGGTTGATGGCGCAAACAGCGGTGCAGCAGTTTGCGTCGCTGCAGCCGAGGCCGCCGTGGGCTTCGGAGCAGGAACCAGTCGCGCCGGCGCAGCCATCGGCCACGGCAGCGAAGTAGAGGTTCATGTTTCCGGCGCCGAAGTCGGCGTTCCAGCCGCCGATGCGGATGTAGTACTGGGTGCCGGCCGAGACGCCGAGGCCCATGATGATGGACTCGTAGTTGGCGCCGCAAGAGTCGTCATTGCAGGAGATCTGCGTGGTGCAGTCGCCTTCGTAGACCACCATCGAGGTGTCATAGGCGCTGCCGCACAGCGAGATGTCCAGGGTGCCGTCGCCGCTGGCCGTCCAGCTGAACCAGACGTCCTTGCTCGCACCCCAGTCGAGGTACGTGCACGCGCCGTCCGCGGGCGGGTTGGCGCTGGCGGTCATGGCGGTGGTGTCAAACGCGTTGTCGCCCTCGATGGCCACGATGGCGCTTCCGCACTCATCGCCTGCCACCTGCGCGAAGACCGTGCCCGTGAGGGCAAGGGTAGCCAAGCTGCAACACAACTTGGTCGTATTGGTGAGATGCATTACTTCAAGTTCTCCTAGTAAGAAAAGAAACGATCGATCGAACAGCGGGTGCACCGCCACGCGACGGTTAGCGGGTCGTTCGTCGGGTCTGAGGACCACTCACTGGAGTGGTTGCCACGAGATTCTCGAAAACCGACCCACACAACCGGGTGGCGAGGCGGCGATCCGCCATGCCAATAGATAGATCCGATTCACGCCAAAACAAGTCGGAGTGGACAATCTCGGGAGCGTCCGTTGCGTGCAAGGAACCCATCAGGCAGTTATCGGACTTCGCTGGAACGATCTGGCGCGGAGCACGCTGCCTCGACCACCCTCGCACGTTCCACGAGGACCGAACCGGTCTCCAAGCGACTGCCTTCCTCGATGGCTTCCTGGACGTACGGGAGTGCCTCGTGGACCGGGGCGCCAGATTGAAGCAGGGACTCTGCAACGAGAAGCGCGAGCTCCCCAGTGCGGAGCCCGCCGAGGGGAGCGACCGCTCGTTGTGTCGCGAGTGCTTCTTCAAGGAACTTCCTGGCATCCTTGGGCTGCTCGGCGGCCAACGCGGCACGGCCGCAGAGCTCAAGGGTGCCCAAGAGTTTGGTCGGCCTTTCGCCGAGCCGTCGACGGCTCGCCAATGCTTCCCTCGCGACCGCCAGGGCATCGGTCGGACGGTCGGCGCGGAGCAGCAGTCCGCCGTACTCGTCGCGGGTGTCGCAGACCGTGGCGTGGTCGTCTCCGAGTTGGCCCACCAGGTGGGGCAGCGCTCGCGCGTAGTTGCCGCAGGCTGATGCCAACTGCCCCTGCTTTCCCTGCAAGTCGCCGAGGAACCGCAGGGCTTGTCCCACGCGGTAATCCTTCTCGGTGGCCTGTCCCATGAGGATGGCCAGGGCCTCGGTCAAGTCCGTGGTCGCGGCATCGAATCGACCAGCCGTCCTGGCCTGCATGGCCCGCGCGAAATAGGCGTCGGCAAGCTTGACGTGAGCGGCGCCGTGCGCCTCCTTCATGAGGGCGATGGCGGTGTCGAAGGCGGCGGTCGATCGTTCCTGGTCCTCCAGTCGCGCGTAGACGGAACTGAGGTGAAGCATCGACTCGGCGCGCTGTGCCTTCTCGGCCTCGATGTCCCAGAGGGCCATGGCGGCTTCGTACTCATTGGCCGATTCCTGAAATCGATTGAGGAAGAAGAGTGCTCGCGCGAAATTGTGGTGAGAGGCGGCGAGCCGGGATGGTCCCACGTCCGGGTCATCGACGTGGTCCTCCCGAAGCGCGACGGCTCTCTCCAGGGCGGACCTGGCTCCGTCGAAATCGCGCGCGGTGACTCGGAGCATGCCAATCTCGTGGAGGAATGCCGAGGCCGTCCCGGGCTCGTCGGACGCCAACTCGACGGCCTCCGCTTCGACGTTCTTGAGGAACTTCCCGAAGTCGATCGCCGTGGATCCGCCTTGCTCGGGGCTGGCCTTGCCCATCGCCTCGGTGATCGACATCAGCGTGGCCTTGGCCTTGGAGCGCTGGCGTTCACTCTCCCGAAGCTGCGTGATGGAGACGACGAGCGCGACCACCAGCATCGCGAGCGCGGCCGAGGCGAATGCCACTGGAACCCGGTACTTGCGCAGGAACTTGCCGGCGCGATACCGGACTGTCGGCGGTCCGGCCTCGACGGGGTCGCCGCGCAGGTAGCGCCGGAGGTCGTCGGCGAGGGCCGAGGGGCCGGTGTATCGACGCTCTCGGTCTCGCTCGAGGCAGCGCATGATGACCCAATCAAGGTCGCCGTGGAGTGTCGAGACCAGTTCGCGAGGCTGGATGCCTCGATGCTCGGCGAGGGTCGTGGCGTCGGCAGGCGCGGGGAGCCCTGCGCCAGTCCGGATCCGGGTGCTGGGACGCTGTGGCACCGACTCGCGGAGCTGGCGGCGCCACTCCTCGATGCCCGCCGTCCGGAGCAACCCCTTCTGGAAGGGAAGGGATCCGGTGAGCAGTTCGTAGAGGACCACGCCAAGCGCCCAGACGTCCACCCGGGTGTCGATGTCAATGTCGACGCCCGACGGCTCTGCCTGTTCGGGCGCCATGTAGTCCGGCGATCCGAGCACCTGTCCCACCAGGGTTGCGGACTCGCCCGAGGTGGCGGCGTTCACCACCTTCGCGATGCCGAAATCGATCACTTTCGCCCGGTAGCCGCTGCCCTCGCGCGTGACGATGATGTTGGGTGGCTTGAGGTCCCGGTGGATCAACCCCTTGTTGTGGGCGTGCTGGACCGCCTCGGCGACCTGGATCATCAGGTCGATGCGCTGGCGGATCGTGAGCGTGTGCCGATCGGCGAACGCATCGATCGGCTCGCCGGCCACGAACTCCATCGCGAAGAAGGGGAGCCCCTCCTTGGTCGTGCCGGCGTCGTACACCTTGGCAAGCGATGGATGGTCCAGCACCGCCAGGGCTTGCCGCTCCGCGTTGAAGCGGGCGACGATGGCGTCCGAATCCATCCCGCGCTTGAGCACCTTGATGGCGACGTCGCGCTGCAGCGGGGCCGTCTGCCTGGCCAGCCACACCGCCCCGAATCCACCCTCACCCAGGAGCTTCACCATCTGGTACTCGGAAGCGCCGCCGCCGCCGAGGCTTCGGGTGTCGGCCTGCCGGACGGGCATCGTGACCGCTTCGGCGTCGCTTGGTTTGGTGGGGCGGCGCTCCGGCGGATCTGGCGGGACGGCCGCACTGTCGAGGGTGGCTCCCTCGTCAATCATCGTGAGATCGTATCGGCGCGTGGCAAAGGGTCCTTGAGCGACCTAGCCTCTTGCCGATGTCTGGACGTCTCGCAGCGAGTGCCTTCCTGGTCGTTGTTGCCCGCACCACGGCCGACATCACCGTGACCCACGGCCCGTTCGTCGGGGACGTCACGCCAGCGGGCGTGCGGGTCTGGGCCCGCATGGAGTCGGCGCAGCAGATCCCGGTCCTCGTGGTCACCGGCGCGGACGGTGCCCCAGCCGATAGCGTGGCCGTGGCTGTCGATCGGCCCTCCGTGGATCCATCACTCGTGCACTGGCGAGTCTCCGGCCTGGAGCCCGCGCACACGTACCGATATGAGGTGCGCGACGAGGCCGGTGGTGTCGTCGCCGGGCATCGTGGCGGCTTCATCCGAACCGCATCGGTCGGGCGAGCGGAACACGGCGTGTTGGCGGTCGGGTCGTGCGCCGACGAGGACGAGGGGACGCAAGCGATCCTGGCCGAAGTGGGCCGATGGGGACCGGATGCCGTGCTGCTGCTGGGTGACACGCCGTACATCGACTCGGTCGACCAGGCCGTGCAGCTGGGGCGGCATGGCGAGTTCATGGCGATGCCCGCGCTGCAGGCGTTGGCACGTGACCGGCCGCTCTACGCGATGTGGGACGACCACGACTTTGGCCTCAATGACACCGACGGCCGCATGAAGGGCAAGGAGGTGGCGCGCGAGTGCTTCCTCGCCTGGCACGACAATCCCTCGGCGGGCCACGACGACCAAGGCGCCTACTTCCGCTTCAGTGTCGGGCCGATGGACGTCTTCGTGGTGGACACGCGATGGTTCGCCCGCACGGCGCGAAGTTCGCGGGCGCAGCATGAGTGGGCGTTGCTTGGGGAGGAGCAATGGCAGTGGCTGGAGAACGGGTTGCGCACCAGCACCGCGCGATGGAAGGTGGTCGCGTCGAGCATGGTCTTCAACGCGTCGGTGCGACCCTTCAAGACCGACTTCTGGATGATGTACCCATCGGAATACAGGCGCCTGGTCGACACGATTGGCGCGATGCACGTGTCCGGGGTCGTCCTCGTGTCTGGCGACGTCCACAACAGTCGTGTGCTGCGGCACCCAACGAGCAGCGTGGTCGGCTACGACCTGATCGAAGTCGTGTCCAGCCCGATGCACGAGCGAGTGCACGACTCGGCGACCTGGTCACCCAGCCCGTGGGTGGAAGCGAGCTACCCGCGGCCGAACATGATGGCTCTCCTCTCCGCACAGGATGACGCCCACGGCGCGGCGCTGCGCCTGCGCTTCGTGGATGCCAAGGGTGACGTGTATCACGACCAGGTGCTGGCCAGCGCGCCCGCGACCACGGACAGCGGGGCGTCGAATGTGCCCGCGGCGATGGTTCCGTGGGATGCCATGCGTGCGGCGTGGGACACAGACCCGGCGGATCGAGGGGTGGCCGAATCCGCGATCTCGGCCAGCGCCGCGTGGCTGGCTTCCCCGGCCGGCGTGCGGGAGTGTGCTCGGGAGCGATGCGATGCCTCACTCGTCCACGCCGATCTCGAGGCGCTCAAGCAGTGGGTGGCGAGTGACGACGTCTTGGTCGCGCCGCCCTCGATGTCGATGTGGCCCGTGAATGGCGGTGCTCCGATCCACCTGACCGGGTACGCGACTCCAGAATGTGCGGGGCACGCCGGCCTCACGGAGCCACCATCGCCCAACACCTGGTGGCCGCTGGTCGCGCGGCCCGACGAGGTGTCGCCGGGAGAGCCCGGTCCCGTCCGGGCGGATGGGATGCGGCAACTCCGTACACCGGTGGCCTGGGCGACGGACCGGCTTGACGGCTACTTGGCCGAAGTGAATGGCTCGGTCCGACTCCAGATGCCGGATGGCACGACGCGCTGCCTCGTCCATGACGGCACGAATGAGCGACCGTACGCCAGCCTGGGCAAGCTCATGGTCCGGGAGGGACTGCTGGCACCAGACGAGGCGACGCTCGGCTCGTTGAGGGACGCCTGGGGCCGGCAGCCGGAACGGGTGTGCCGCCTCATGATGGAGAATGCTCGGCACGTCTACTGGCGAGAGGTCCCGTGTGACTCGTTCCCGCCATCCGCGACTGGACCCGTGCTGGTCCCGTTCCACAGCGTGGCCATCGACCCAGCCATTGCCCCACCCGGTGCCCCCGCCATCCTGGAAACGTCGATCGGCGGAACCGTGCGCACGCTGCTGGTGGTCTGCACCGATCGCGGCGGCGCCATCAAGGGGCCAGCCCGGTGCGACCTCTACTGCGGGATTGGCGCCGGGGCGATGTCGGTCGCGGGGGAGATCAGCGGCGAGGCGCGGCTGTGGCTGATTGGGCCGGCAGTGCACGGCGAGTGAACTCGCGCTCGACCAAGTCCGCGATCGCGCTGGCGATCGCGCGCTTGCCTTCGACCCGGACAGGCGCCGACTCGCGTGTGCACATCCACGACACCTGTGGCGGAGTGGTGCCGTCGGCGCGAGGCGCGAAGTCGTCGCCTCGATTGGCGACGCAGGCCCCGTCGCGCGCCGCGCGCTCCTGCCCGATGCGGAGCAACTCCTCTGTCGAGATGCCCTCCTCATGCTTGAACCCGACGAGGAAGGTGTCGGGGTGCCGTTCGCGGACGAGATCGATCACCTTGGCCGCGGGCCGCAGGACCAGTGGCCACTCCTCGCGGCTGCTGACCTTGCCTTGTCGCGGCGCGTGCGGCTCAAAGTCCGCGGCGGCGGCGCTGAGGATCGAGGCGTCGTGCGAACCGGCGTCAAGCAACTGCATGACCCGATCGCGGTAGTCCGAGAGGTCCTTCACTCGCCAGGTGTTGATCCACGCCGGTCCGGCAATGCTTCCCGCGCCCAGCACCAAGTCGACGTGTGCACCACGGAACTCGCACTCCCGGGCCACCTCGATCGAGAGCGATCCCGTGAAATGGTTGGAGATCGTCCGCACGCCATCCAAGAAGGCGGCGATGGGTCCACCGGTCACCAGCACGCGGCGCCCCGCGAGCGGGCTCCGGGAGAGCGCCCGGCAGCAGGCGGCGACGATGACCTCCTCGTCCGGGAGGTTGAGCTTCCCGGCGTCCATGCGGGGGGCGATGAACCCGACTCCGATGGACTCCAGCCGTCGCATCGCCGCGGTGAGGATCGAGTTGTGCATCGACCCATGCATCGTGGGGGCGACCAGGATCCGGCACTCGCCTCGCTCCATGCGCCCGATCGCGCTGGCCAGCGTGGCGGTGAGCAGTCCGTCGGCGATGCAGCCGGCCATCTTGCCGATCGTGTTATAGGTGGCAGGCGCGACGCAGTAGAGGTCAAACCGCTCGGCGTCGGAGAGGTGTTCCGCGCGGGGCGAGAGCCGCGTGACGGCGGGTCGGTCACACGACCAGCTCATGGTGTCCGCCGTGACGTACCGGAGGCCTTCGTCCGAGAGGAAGGAAGTGACCTGCGCGCCCTGGCGCCGGAGGGCACGGGCCAGCATCGGTGCCTTCATCGCCGCGATGCCACCGCAGACCATCAGCGCGATGCGCTTCCCCTCCAGGTGCGTGCCATCGAGGCGTACCTCGTGATCGCCCAGGTCGGACGGCGTGGGTGGCGTGAAGTCCCAGTGCTTCATGGTGCGGTCGGGCTCGCCATCAGGTGGCGGGTCCGTCTCCCTTCCAGCCGATCTCGAAGCGAGCCTTGCCGTCCAGGAAGTCAGCCAACCACGCACCCAGTGCCTCGGCTCGCCAGTCGGTGGGCGCAAAGAGGGTCGATGTGTCCCCCCGGCGGCGACGCATGTACCACTTGGAGAGGTCGCCTCGCGAAATGATCATCGCGGGCGCCATGCCTTCGGCGATGCACCGCATGGTGACGATGGACCAAAGCGCGTCGATGGCCATGCGTTCGCTGGCGTCTTCCTTCGCGCCATTCCAGCTCTCGTCCTTGCTCGTCGGCGCGTCCACGCCGCGCTTGACGGCAGCCAGGATGTCGCCCCCGTGGCTGGCGGCGAGCGGCCGAGGCATCCCCCGCACTTCCGCCAGCGCGGCCACCGCCGTTGGCTTGCTCCGCGCCAGGTCCAGCATGACGGCGTCCGGGATGAGGGCCCGCGGCGGCTTGTCCAGGTGCTTGGCCAACTGGTGGCGCGTCACGACCAGCTCGCGGAGGATCGTCATCGTGCGCGGGCGCATGGTGAGGCCGCGGCAGGCGCGTCGAACCTGGCCATCGGGGTCAAAGTCGTCGTTGGAGACGATCGTCGCGGCACATTCCCGAAGGGTCCATTCGAGGCGGCCGCGCTGCGACAATCGATCCTTCAGGATGGACCACACCAACGGCAGGTATCGAACGTCATCGGCGGCGTAGGCCAGCTGGTTTGGACTCAGCGGCCGCTTGTCCCATTCCGTGAAGGTGTGGCCCTTCGTGATGCGGTGATTGGTGACGGCGTGGATCGCGTTGGCCAGCGAGGTCGGCCACGGCATGTCCAGGAGGCCAGCCGCGATCTGCGTGTCCACGATCGACTGCGCCGTGCGGCCCGCCAGCCGTTGTGCCGTCACGATGTCCTGCCCGCCGGCGTGGACGATGCACTCCACCGAGGGAGAGACGACAGCCTCCCAGATCGGCCGCAGATCAGGCAGCTCCAACGGGTCAATGATCGCCACCCGCTCGCTGGTCGCCACTTGGACGAGGCAGATCTGGGGATAGAAAGATTCCTCACCGATGAACTCGGTGTCGTAGGCAAAGGTGCCCACGGCATTGATGTGCGCCGCGAACTCGGACACGGCGGCTGGGGTGCGCAGCATCTCGGCTGGTCCCTGGGGGACTCCGGCCCGGAGGAGTGTCCCTGCAGGAGGAGCCTCGTCGGCGTGCGCTTCGGCATGGTGGATGGCGCGCTTTCGACGGCGGTAGTTCAAGGCGGGGGATGCTAAGGGCAAGCACCTCGGATCCATGGAAAGACTCGTCCGATAACACTATGTCTCGGTTTCGCCATCCCGATTCTGACGCCGTCGGGGCCCAATCGAACTCACGTTCTATCATTCGGGGCTCATGACAGTGGTCCCCGCGCAGGCGAGCCGTGTCTGTTGGCTTCCGTCAGCTCCATCGCTTGACGTCGCGACCGGGCGGTTGCTGGAGTGGCTCACCGAGAGTGACTTTGGCGAGGCGCGGCACGTCCGGGTGCCCATTCCGATGATCGATCCACTGGCTTGGCTCGGGTCCCAGCCGACCCATTCGGGCCGTTGGTACTACCAAGCTCGAGGGGGGGACGTGGCCGGCTTTGCGCTGGCGGGGCTGGGTGTGGCGGCAGACGGTGCACGGTTGGGTGACCCCGCCGTCGCCGCACTTCTTGGCCTCACCGACCGATCGGCCTGGTGCACGGGGCCGATCGCCTACTCGTGGCGTGGATTCGATGAGGCCAGTCGCCTGGAACCATCACCGTGGAGCACCCTCGCCGGGCGCGGGGTGGTCGTGCCCCGGGTGGATGTTCGTCGGGATGGGGATGGGTGGAGCGTGGGATTGTCGATCGTGGAGGGATCGCCGTCGGAACGTGAAGCGTCGCAGGGCCTGCTCGAGGCGTTGGTTCCGACCACTGCCCAGACCCCTGCGCCCCAGCTTGAGTTGGTGGCCGATGACAATCCGGCACGGTGGGCCGACAGTGTGGAGCGCGCCCTGGCTGCGATCGCCGATGGCAGGCTGGAGAAGGTCGTGCTCGCGCGAACCCGTCGGCTGGCACCGGTGCCAACGGGCGACGGGACCACGCGCCGGATCGACCCCGTCGACGTCGCCGCGGCCTTGCGCCGTGAAGAGCCATTGGCTGCGATCGCCGTGCTGCAGCCGGGAGAGGGTCCCGCGTTCGTCATGGCCAGCCCGGAGCGCCTGTATCGGCGGCGCGACCGGATCGTCGAGAGCCACGCCGTCGCCGGGACCTGTGGGCGCGGCCCGGACCCCGACGCCGATGAACGGCTGGCTGAACGCCTGTTGAAGAGCGACAAGAATCGGCGCGAGCATGACCTGACGCTCCACCACATCGAAGAGGTGCTGGCGCCGCTCACGACCGAGCGATCGTGGCAGCGCGAACCTCGCATCCTGCGCCTCACCCATGTGCAGCACCTGGTCACCGAGCTGCGCGGCGCCCTCCGTGAGGATGTGCACGACGATGCGATCCTCCAGGCGCTGCACCCCACGCCGGCCGTCTGCGGCGTCCCCACCGCCGCGGCCCGCGAGTTCATCCGGCAGCAGGAGTGGACGCCGCGCGGGCTCTACGCCGGCGTGGTCGGCGTGTCATGCGAGGCCGCCGGTGAGTTCTCGGTGGCCATCCGATCCGCGCTGGTTGACGGCGCGACGGTGCTTGCGTTCGCTGGAGCCGGGATCGTGGCCGGATCCGAGGCCGACTCGGAATGGCTGGAGACTTCTCGCAAGCTCGAGACGTTTGATGCGCTGACCCGGAGCCCCCGGCACGCCTCGTGATCCTCGGCCCCAACATCAATGTCGCGTGCGCGCAGCTGCTCCTTGAGGAGTACGCACGTTGCGGCGGTCGCCACGTGTTTGCCACGCCAGGCAGTCGCAGTGCACCACTGGCGGTGGCCGCGGCGCGGAGTACCAACGTGGCCCTCCACATGTGCGTCGACGAGCGCACGGCGTCCTTCGCCGCGCTGGGCGCGGTGCGGACAAGCGGCGCGCCTGCCGTGGTCTTCACCACCAGTGGCACGGCGGTGGCCAATGTCCTTCCTTCGGTGGTGGAGGCGAACGAATCGGGGCTCCCTCTCCTGGTCCTGTCGGCCGACCGGCCGGCCGAGCTGCTGGAGTGCGGTGCCAACCAGGCGATTCGACAGGAGTCGATGTTTGGGTCGCAGGTGCGCTGGGCCTTCCAGCTTCCCGTGCCGCGGGATGGTGCGGACGCGCGCGTCTGGCTCTCCGCGATGGACCAAGCGATGGCACGCGCGCAGGGAACTCGCCCAGGGCCAGTGCACCTGAACCTGCCCCTTGACGAACCACTGGCGCCGATCGACGTGCCATTCCGATTCGAGCCCGCGGCGGCGGTGGATCGATGGCTTGGGCAGGCCGCGCCGTGGCGGCGCCACCATACGCCGCACGTCGGCCTCCGAGACGCCTCGGCGCTGGAGGCCATCCTCTGCAGCGCGCGCGACGGCGTGATCGTGGTCGGGGCGATCGACAATCCCGAAGAGGCCTACCACGCGCGCGCCCTCGCGCAGCGCGCTCCGTGGCCAGTCATCGCAGACCTGTCCAGCGGCCTGCGTGCGCCGGTGAACCAGCCTCGCACGCTTCGCCACGGTTCGCTGCTGCTGCGAAGCGCCTCGGCGTGCGCGGGCGGCGTGCTGCCACGCCCCGACGTCGTCCTTCGTGTCGGCGGTCCTTGCGCCTGGCGGCACGTCGATGAGTGGTGCGCCTCGGCCGGGCGGCTGGTGGTGGCTGGGACGGGAACGCGATTTGATCCGTGCCACTCGGCTGCAGACCATGCGCCAACCTCCCTGGCCGAGCTCTCCGCGCTGGAGGGGTGGAAGGACTGTGAGTCGAGCGCATCGACGGGGCAGTGGGAACGCGCCGACCAGCTGGCGGACGCCGTGCTGCGGCAAGGGGTCGAGTTGACTGAGGGTCCGCTGACTGAGCCCGCCATCGCGGCCGCGGTCCTGGCCCACCTGCCGGATGGTGCGGTGCTGGTGGCCGGATCGAGCATGCCGGTGCGTGATCTGGAGGCCTTCGGAGGGGGCATTGCACGGAGTGGCCGATGCATGGCCAACCGGGGAGCCAGTGGCATCGACGGGACTTTGGCGACGGCCGCGGGAGCGTCGATCGCCTCCGGGGAACCAGTGGTCGCCTTGGTGGGAGACCTGGCCACCCTCCACGACCTCTCGTCCCTCGAACTGCTGCGCCGTGTTCCAGCGCCCGTGCTCCTGGTCGTGGTCAACAACGACGGCGGCGGCATTTTTGAGTCACTCCCCATCGCGTCGCACGCCGATGTCGTCGGCCCCGCCTTCACCACACCCCATGGCCTTGGGTTCGCCGGGGCGGCCACGATGTTCGGGCTTGGCTACCGCCGCGTCACCACGGGGGCCGAACTCCGCACGGCGTTGCGCTCGGGCACCTCTCCAGCCAAGCTCAAGCGGAGCACGATCGTGGAGGTCATCGTCCATCGCCAGTCCAGCGCAGCCGCTCGGGCGGCGCTCTTTGCGCGGCTGGGCGACGAACTGCGACGCGACGCGTAGCGTGCCTCCCCATGGATGGCCCGGTCTTGCTGCATGGATTTCTCGGGGCGCCGAGTGACTGGGACGGGGTGCTGGAAGAGGGTCGCGCCCGAGGGCACTCGTGGGTCGATGGTGCTTGCTGCCTCGCTCTCGCCGACCTGGCCACGACGGCGCAGGTGAGGGCACTCGGCATCCACGCACTGGCGGCCGGGCTGCTCCGGCGGCTGCACGAGCAGCGCAGGGAGGATGATCGCGCCACCACGCTGGTCGGCTACAGCCTCGGCGCGCGCATGGCGCTCCGGGCGCTGGCCCATGACGAACAACTGGCCCGTTGCGTTCCCGGCCACGCGGCGTTGGTCGGTCGCTGCATCTTGGTGTCAGGAAGCGGCGGCGTGGAGCCGACGGCTGATCGCACCGCGCGAGCAAAACTCGACACCGACCGTGCGGCCGTGCTGCGCCGAGAGGGGCTCGAGGCGTTTGTCGAGTCGTGGTACGGGCAGCCGATGTTCGCTTCGCTGCGGGCGCATCCGGCCTACGAGTCGATGCGTCGCCGACGTGCCGCCGGTGACGCCTCCTGGTGGGCGACGGTCGTGGCCTCGTGCAGCCCGGGCCGTGCGCCAAGCGATTGGGCCACGATTCGCGAGGCGGCGCCGCGGATTCGTACAATCGTCGGTTCGATGGATCGAGCGTATGTGGCGATGGCCGAACGAATGACGACCCTCGGGGTCGCACCGGCTTGGTGCATCGAGGGCTCGGGCCACGCGGTGCACCTTGAAGCACCAGGTGCGTGCGCTGACGCCGTCGAGCTTGCGTGCACCTGACGTGAGTGGGCGCCCCCTCGTGATTGCAGGATGACATGACCTCAGCCTTCCCCACATCGACGAACGCCTCGCCAGCCTCGCCAGCCGCACCAGCCGCACCAGCCGCACCCGCAGCGCCATGCGCGTGGCGTCGGGTCACCAGTCCGACCGACATCTTGTACGACAAGTCGAGCGGTCCGGGCGCGGAGGGGATCGCCAAGATCACGATCAATCGTCCAGAGGTCAGGAATGCCTTCCGGCCAGAGACCGTGCAGCAGATGCGTGAAGCCCTGCAGGATGCGCGAATGGATCCGACGGTTGGCGTGGTCGTCTTGACCGGTGCCGGCGATTTGGCGTTTTGCTCTGGCGGGGACCAACGCGTCCGAGGCGAGGCCGGGTATCGCGACGGCGACGGTGGGCAGCACCTCAACGTGCTCGACTTCCAACGGGAGATCCGGACCTGTCCCAAGCCGGTCATCGCCATGGTGGCCGGGTGGGCGATCGGCGGCGGCCACGTGCTCCACATGCTGTGCGACATCACGATCGCCGCGGAGAACGCGAAGTTTGGGCAAGTGGGCCCCCGTGTCGGCTCCTTCGACGGGGGATGGGGCGCCTCTTACATGGCGCGGCTCATCGGACAGAAGAAGGCGCGGGAAATGTGGTTCCTCTGCCGCAGCTACGACGCGCAGCAGGCGCTCTCGATGGGGCTGGTCAACGCCGTCGTGCCGCTGGCCGACCTTGAGTCCACCACCGTGCAGTGGTGCCGGGAAATCCTCGCCAACTCGCCGGTGGCGATCCGCTGCCTGAAGGCCGCACTCAACGCCGATTGCGATGGCCAGGCTGGGCTGCAGGAACTTGCCGGCAACGCCACCATGCTCTTCTACATGAGTGCGGAAGGGCAGGAGGGGCGCAATGCCTACCTCGAAAAGCGGTCGCCGGACTTCTCCAAGTTTCCACGCCAACCATGAACGCCGCCGCCCCGACATCGCTGCACGCTTGGGCGGCCGCGGCGCGGCCCAAGACGCTGGGCGCCATCATCGGCCCCTGTGCGATCGGTGCGGGCATCGCCTTCCGTGACGGGACGTTCGACGAGGTCGGGCTCGGCGTGGCGATCCTTGGTGGACTGTCCATCCAGCTGCTGACGAATCTTGTGAACGACCTCGTGGACGGCGTTCGGGGAACCGACAGTCACGGACGGCTGGGGCCAGCCCGCGCGGTGTCCTCCGGCTGGATCTCCCCCCGGCCTGTGGTCATCGCGTGCCTCGCGTTGGCCATCATCGCCGTCGCCTGCGCCTTCTTCCTCGCCCATCACCGGAGCACCTGGTTTGCCCCCTTGGCGCTGCTTTCGATCGCGCTCGCGCTGGCCTACTCGGCGGGCCCGGTGCCGCTGTCGTACTCGGGGGCAGCCGACCCATTCGCGCTCCTCTTCTTTGGTCCCGTCGCCTGCGCGGCGACGGTGGCCGCACAGTCGGGAAACTGGGACAACGAAGGTTGGTGGCTGGGCCTCGGGCCCGGCGGCTTGGCCGTCGTGCTCTTGGCGATCAACAACGTGCGTGACGCGGCGTCGGATGCCATGTCTGGCAAGCGGACGCTCGCGGTCCGGTTCGGCACATGGTGCGGCCGGATGGAAGTGGTCGCCGGGCTTGTGCTGGCTGGTTGGGTCGCCGTGGAGGCCGCACTCGGCGGCAGCCACGTGGCGTGGCTCGCCGTGCTGGTCATCGTGCTGCTGGGACGCACCGCCTGGCGAATCGTTGCCGGACTCTCAGGTTCGCCCCTCAATCGCGAACTCCATCTCGTCGGTGCCGGTGCCGCGGCCTATGGGCTCGCCATGGCCATCGCGGTCGCCGTCGGTGGGGGTGGTTCGTAATGGGGAGCGAGACGATGCGCCCCGCGCCGCTCGCCGGCTACTCAGTCGCTCCCTTCGAGCACCAGATGCTGAAGCCGTTCCGTTCGGGGCGCGGGCTCGTCACCGTGCGCCGTGGCTACTTCCTGCGCTTGGAGTGCGATGGTGGAGTGGGCTACGGCGAGATTTCCCCGCTCCCGGGGTTCCACGTCGAGACGCTTGACGAGGCGATGCGCAGCCTCCAGGAAGCCCTGGTGCATCGAGGGTGCCCAGTCGCCCCCAGCGCCGCGTTTGGCCTCAGCTGTGCCGAGGCCATGGCCAGCGCGACGCTCTCCGACCGCTTCAACCTGCACACGCCGCCGCGCGAGCCGACCGTGCGCGTGAATGCCCTTTTCGATGGCGACCTGGACGAGGCCAAGGCTGCGCAGCGGGCGGGTCGATTCACGGGCTTCCGGACCATCAAGCTCAAGGTCGGGCGGGGGACGGTGGAACAGGACACCGCGCTCGTCGCCTACATCCGCTCCATCACCAAGCCTTCGCAGCGGATACGGCTGGATGCCAATCGCTCGCTCAGGTTCGATGCGGGGCTCGCGCTGCTGGACTCGATCGGTCCAGACCAAGTCGAATACGTCGAAGAGCCGCTCATCGACCCGTCGGAGCTCCCGGAGCTGGGCCGACGCACCGGGATCCCGATGGCGATCGACGAGACGCTGCGGGAGCCGGCCATCCTGGCCGACATTCTTGGGGCGGACGGCGTCACCGTGCAGGTCGTGAAGCCAAGCCTGGTGGGGCGTCTGGAGGAACTGGAGTCGATCATCACTTTCGGCACGATCAACGGCTGCGACACCGTCTTCTCCAACCTGTTTGAGTCCGCGTTCACCCTGTCGCTGCTGGGTCGAGTGGCCGCGGTGCTGGGCTCCGAAGATCGAGACCACGGGTTGGCGACGGCCGACCTCTTCCTCGGCGACTGCTGCCCGCGCCCGACGGTGAGCGGCGGGCGAATGTTGCTGGAGGGGCCACTCCCCACGCCACAGTTGCCCTGGCGGCCGCTGGATTCGCTCCACTTCAGCTGAGCGCGGCGCGCAGCCAGTCCGGAATGTCGGTGGCCGCGTGACCGTCGGGGTAGACGCAGCAGTGGTAGAGCATCACTTGGGCGGCGACTGGGCCGTCAGGACCGACGTGAATGCGACTGGTCGTCGCAAAGCTTCGGGCCCCGATGTGGGAGACCTGCACCTCGATGCGCAGGCGATCACCGGGACGCATCGGCAGGCGGAAATCGGCCTCGCTCCGGATGATCGGCAGGTGGATCGAGTTCGGCTTGAGAAAGGCGCTGAGGGGGCATCCGGCCTCCTCCATCAACGCCTCGTAGGCCTCGTGCGCCAGGTCCAGCACCTGTGCGAAGTAGATGACGCCGGCCGCGTCGGTACGGGAGAAGCGGACCGTCGTCTCATGAAGGTGGGAGCGGCCGATCATCGCCATCAGGCTACCGCGGGGTGATCGCCGCGAGCGAGAATCGCCTCCGCCAGCAACGCCAACGTGATCGGCGCGCTTCCCTCCGCCTTGTTGTTGGCGATGAGGAAGCAGTCGCGGCCTTGCCCAGCCGCCCGTTCCAGCATGGCGGCAAACTCGTGGCGCGATCGTTCGTCGGGATCCACCAGCCGGTCGAAGGGCTCGTATCGATCGACCGCGTCTTCATAGGTCTGTCCCCCATGCAGCATCCACCGACAGACCATCGGCGTCCCGGGCTCCGGCGGGCAGGCGCGCGCCTGCTCCAGCGGCGACGGCATCGATGGGTGCACGCTGTAGCAGTGCACCACGCCGGCGGTGCGGAGGCGTGACCGATAGGACTCTCCCAGCAGGAGTCGATCGCGTACCTCGACGGCGTACAGGGGACCGCTCGGCAGGCGTGCCAGGAACTCGCCGATGGAGTCGACCACGCGGGCGGCGGCCTCGCCGGTCCGGATGCCGAGCGGTGGAAACTGGAAGAGCAGGGGACCGCCTCGCGAGGCCAGTCCCTCGATGAACGGAGCCACGACTTCGTTGGTGGCGTAGGCCGCATCCAGGAATCGGGAGGCGCCATGTCGGGGCGACGGCGAGACCACCGACTCCGGCACCTTCATCAGGAAACGGAAGTCCTCGGGGACCTGCTTGGCCATCGCCGCGAGGTCAGCGGCGACCGGGGGCCGATAGAACGTCTTGTCGATGCCGACACAGCGCAGGAGTGGATGCGCGGCGTAGGCGGGCAGCCCGCTGCGCGCCAGCGTGGATTCGCTCGATTCGCGGTCCCATACCAGGCCACGCCACCCCGGGAAACTCCACGAACTGGTGCCCAGCCTGATCTGCCGCGACAACTGTGACGCCCGAGAGGCGATCACCGGGTCAAGCGCGGCTGGTCCGACGGGTGGCCGAGTCACCGCGCGCGGCCGCGGCGTCGGTGGGCGTGTGCCATCGCTCCCGGAATCCTCTGGCTCCATCGAGAAGAGGGTGTCGGATGGCACGGTCATGGACCTTCGCCTCGTGCGCCGGGCAGGCGGCGCGATCGTTACCGGCGCTTGTTGCGCGTTCGATCGCGTGGCGTCGTGATGGGTCGATCTCCGCCCGCCCGGTCTTGGCCCGGTGGTCGGTAGCGGAGCCGGTTCGCCTGCGCCTCGTCGGCCGTGACGACCTGCAGGTCGAGCGAGAGCTGCTCCGCAGCTTCCAGCTCCATCCGGCTCATGTTTCGCTGCAGGACGTCGCGTTCACGAGCCGCTTGCCCGTTGCCGGCACCGGCCGCGATGTTCATCCACGCGTAGGCGCGCGCTCGGTCGAACGACACACCAGTCCCATTGGCGTAGAGACGGCCCAGTTCCAGCTGCGCACCATCCAGTCCCAGTTGCGCGGCCAGGAGCAGATTCGAAGCCGCCTCGGACCGGTTGTCGCCGGTCGGCGCCTGGGCCAAGAGTAGCCGTGCGAGGCCGTAACTGGCATCGGGGATCGATTCCGCGGCGGCGATGAGGTAGAGGCGTCGCGCTTCGGCCGCGGACTTTGGCACCACGATGCCATGCTCGTACATGAAGCCAACGGCCACACAGGCATCCGGGTGAGATTGCTTGGCGGCGGCCTCAAAGTACTTCGCGCCCTCCACCGGGTCGCGTGGCAGCCCGATCCCATGGGAGTAGTGGCGGCCGAGCTCATATTGCGCATCGGCATCTCCCTGCTTGGAGGCCTCATTGAACCAATACGCGGCCTCCTTCATGTTGGCGGGGAAGACATCACCCACTTGATAGAGGCGCCCCAGGAGGAGCTGGGCTTCCAGGTCGCCACGGCTCGCGGCGCGCTTGAGGTGGTGCTCGGCAGCCTGGCCGTCCTGTGCGACACCCTGCCCGCCGGAGTAGAGCATGCCCAGCGCGATGTCGGCGTCGCTGGAGCCCTGCTCCGCCGCCTTGGCGTACCACATCGCCGCTTGCGTGGCGTCTGGTGCAGCGCCATCCCCATCCATGTACATCCGGGCCAGCCGCAGCTGTGCCCGTCCATTGCCGGCCACAGAGGCCAGCAGGTACCAGCCGAACGCGCCCGAGGCATCGCGGTCCGTGAAGACGCCCTCATCGAGCGTGACCGCCAAGAGCAGCTGCGCTTCCATCACGTCGGCCCCGGCCGAGCGCCGCAGGAAGTCCAGCGCCCGTGGAATGTCGGTGGGGAGCCCGTCGCCGCGCAGCTGGCGTGCCGCGACCTGGAACTGGGCGACGGGGTCGCCTGCCTCGGCGGCCTTGACCATGAGCGATGTCGCTTCGGCTTCCTTGCCTCCGCCCGGGGTGGAAAGTCGATGGATGGCCAGGCGCCGGAGTGCCGAGGGGTGGCCGCGCGAGGCCGCTTGCTCCAGCCACACCAGCGACGGCTCGCCAATCAGGCCGTCGTGCGTTCCGTCGGAGAGGGCTACGGCGAGTCGATAGGCCGCCTCGCCCGAACCCTTCTCGGCGGCAGCCTGCAGCACCGCACGCCCGAGTGACGCGTCAACAGGGATGCCGCTCCCTTCCAAGGCAATCGTGGCCACGATGAGGGCAGCCTGCTCGTCGCCGCGCATCGCGAGTGGCCGAAGGAGCTCGATTGCGCGCTGCATCGGCATCCCGGGGTCTTCACCGGCCTTCAGGGTGGCGAGCAGGGCGGAGGCGGCCGGCGCGGGCGGCGGAGCGGGGGCGTCGAGGGTGGAAGTGGCTGTCGAGTTGGCCGCCGTGGAATCCGCCACCTCCGAGCTCGGCCCGGAGTCGCCACAGCCGGTCAAGCACGCCGCGATGGCGACCAGGACCGTGCGGCGCAGATTCGAGGCGGCGGGGCGGCGAGGCACGCGGCCAGTGTAGGCCCCGCGCCCCATCCACTCAACCGTGCGGGCGACGGTTCTCCGGAGGCTTGGCGTCCGACGAGGCACCTGCGGCCCTCGCTCCACTTGCGCCACCGGCGTGGCACCGCCGGAGGAAGAGTGCAATCAACACATTGACAACGAGAATCGCAGCGATCCCGCTCAGCGTCCACGTTGCGGGGACGTGGAACCCCAAGGGCTCGGCGACGAACTTGGCGCCGATAAGCAAGAGCACGAGCGCCAGTCCGTACTTCAGGCTCTCGACCGAGCGGAGGAACCCGGCGACCAAGAAGTACAGCGCGCGCAGCCCCAGCACGGCCATCACATTCGAGCTGAAGGCAATGAACGGGTCGCGCGTGATCCCGAGCACGGCGGGAATCGAGTCCACGGCGAAGAGGAGGTCGGTCAGTTCGATGACGCAGACCACGAGCAGGAGCGGCGTCGCGCGCCAGCCGAGCTGTGTCTTGGTGAAGAATCGGTCCCCGTCGTATCGATCAGACATGGGGAGGACTCGGCGGCAGAGGCGAACGGTCCAATGCGTCGCGATCTCGGGCTCGCGCTCCGGGGACACCAGCATTCGAACGGCCGTCGCCGCAAGGATCGCCCCGAATACATACATCATCCATTCATACCGCTCGAGGATGGCGACGCCCCCCAGGATGCACGCCGCCCGCATGACGAATGCACCGAGGACCCCCCAGAGGAGTGCGCGGCGCTGGCAACGTTCGTCCACCGCAAACGCGGTGAAGGCCACCGCGAAGACGAAGACATTGTCCACGGAGAGGGAGAGTTCAAGGAGGTACGCGGTGGCGAACTCGCCGGCTGCCGCTGAACCCAGGAGGTACCACACCGCGACGCATGCGCACGCGGCCACCGCCACCCAACCGACCACGTGAAGGGCTGCCAGTCGGAGCGACGCATGCTGGAGCCGACGGCTGGTCAACATGTCCGCACCAAGCAGCACCGCCGTCAGGGCCAGGAAGCCGACCCACAGCGCCGTTTGGGAGATGACAGGGACCGGATCCATGGTCAGAGGTCGATCTGAATGCCCAACTCAACCATCCGGCCAGGCGGGATGGCGAAGTACAGCGGGTTGGCGCTGGAGATTCCCGCGAGCCAGCAGAAGAGGCGCTTGGAGGGCTTGGAGAGCTGGCTGTTCCCGCGCGACGTGACGATGGTGCGGCCGAGGAAGTACGTCGTGGTGCCTTCGCTGGTGCTGAAGCCCTGGTCGGCGGCCAGTCGAACCAGTTGCGGGACATCCAGCTGCTCCAGGAATCCCCGATAGGCCACGATCTTCCAGAACCCATCCCGGAGCTCCTCCACCATCAGGCGTTCCTCGTCCGGAACGCGCGGGACCTCGCTCGTGATGATGTTCATGATGGCCACCTGCTCGTGCAGCACCTTCAGGTGCTTGAGGTGGTGCATCAGCGTGGGGGGGACACCGGCGGTGTTGGGAGTGAGGAAGATGGCCGTGCCGGCAACACGGTGCACGGGGTGCGCCTCGAGGCTGTTGAGGAGCTGGTCCATCCCCAGCGTCTGCTTCGCGAATCTCGCCGAAAGGATCTGCCTCCCGGCGGTCCAGACTCGCATCAGCGTGAAGAGGCTGAGGGCCATCAGGATCGTGATCCATCCACCGGTCGGGATCTTGAGGACGCCGGCCCCGAGGAAGCAGAGGTCGATCGTGAGGAAGATGCCAAGAAACGTGCCCACTTGCCAACCCTTCCAGGTCGTGTGTTTCTTGTAGAGGCTGAAGAGGATCGTCACGATCGTCATGTCCGCGGCGACAGCCAGGCCGTAGGCGTCGGCCAGGTTTTCCGACGTGCGGAACAGGAAGACAAGGATCACGCAGCCGAGGCCGCAGAGGAGGTTGGCGGCGGGCACGAAGACCTGGCCCCCGTGCTCGCTGGTGTGGGTGATCCGGATCCGGGGCAGGATGCCGAGTGCCACGGCCTGCTGCGTCAGCGAGAAGACGCCGGAGATGATCGCTTGCGAGGCGATGACGGTGGCCGCCGCCGCCAGCACGACCATCGGAAGCACGAAGCCATCGGGCACGATGGCGAAGAATGGGTCTTCGGAAACGCTTCCGTCGGCCAGGATCGCCGCGCCTTGGCCGAAGTAGTTGATCACCAGTGCCGGCATCACCAGGCCGTACCACGCGAAGACCATCGGCTTGCGGCCGAAATGGCCCAGGTCGGCGTAGAGCGCCTCGCCACCCGTGATGCACAGCATGACGCTCCCCAGGATGAGGAAGGTGCCCCACGGATCGTCGACGGCCATGGCCACTCCGTGCTCCGGGCTCATCGCTCCCAGGATGCTTGGCGACTTGAGGATGGCGATCAGGCCGAGTGCGGCCAGGGAGCCGAACCAAAGGCACATGACCGGGCCAAAGAAGCCTCCGATGCGGCTGGTGCCCATGCGCTGCATGGAGAAGAGGGCCACCAGGATCACGACCGTGATCGGGACGATGAATCGTTCCAGTTCGGGACTCTCCCGTTTCAAGCCCTCCACGGCCGAAAGCACGGAGATGGCAGGGGTGATGACGCCATCGGCATACAGCAGTGCGCTTCCGGCGATCGCGGCCAGGAGGACGACCCGGCTGGTCTTGGCCACCCCTCCGTCCCGCGGCGTCAGCAGGCCGAGCAGTGCGAAGATTCCGCCCTCGCCCTTGTTGTTGGCCTTGAGCAGGAACGAGCAGTACTTCACGCCGATGACCAGCACCAGCGACCAGAACACCAGGCTGAGGACCCCCATCACATGCTCTGGGGTGGGGGCCACTCCGTGCGCACTGTCAAAACACTCCTCCAGCGCATAGAGCGGGCTCGTGCCGATGTCTCCAAAGACAATCCCCAGTGCGGCGACGATCAATGCTGGCTTCACGGCCCGTGCCGCGGTCGCGTGCGGTGCTCCCCCCGGCCGGGGCGGATTGTCTGTCGCGCTGCTCATCGAGGTGGTGGAGGGCCAATGATAGTTCCGCCGGGGAGGCGTCGCGGCTACGCTGCGGATCAGCACAAGACCCCCTGGTTCCTGCGCTCCAGCGCAGTCCACTCCTTTCACGCCGAGAGCCCCATGCGCCACACACACGACCCGATCGTCCTTCCGACCCGTCGTCGATTCATCCTCACGCTGGGGGCGCTCGGCGCGGCCGGCACGCTGGGGGGACTGGCACCCGGGGCGCTGGCCGCGGCGACCCGCGCCCGAGTGGCGCAGGGATCGAACGGGAAACTCCAGGTTGGATGCGTCGGGTGCGGCGGCATGGGGGGCTCGGACCTGAGCAACGTGGCGGGGCATTCGGCAGTGAAGGTCACGGCCTTGTGCGATGTCAATCGCGACACGCTCCGGCAGTCTCGGGCGACCTACGGGGTGGAGGAATCGAGGTGCTTCACGGACTATCGAGCCTTCCTGGCCGCGATGGGCGACATCGTCGACGCCGTCATCGTGTCGACGCCGGATCACGCGCACGCGCCCGTGGCGGTGCAGGCGATGCGAGCGGGCAAGGGCGTCTACTGCCAGAAGCCGCTGACGCACAGCCTGCATGAGGCTCGCACGATGAAGGAAGTCGCGGCGCAGATGAAGGTCGCCACGCAGATGGGCATCCAGAACCACGCTCACAAGGGACGGCGACTGGGCATGGCCTGGATCGAGTCGGGCGTGCTGGGGCCCGTCAAGGCGGTGCACATCTGGACCAACCGGCCGGCGGGCTGGTGGCCGCAGGGGGGCCCCATGAAGCCGGGATCGGACCCCGTGCCGGCCGACCTGGACTGGGAGTCGTGGATCAATGTCGCACCGATGCGGCCCTACCTCAAGGACACCTACGCGCCGTTCCGCTGGCGCGGCGTGCGCGACTTCGGGACGGGGGCGTTGGGCGACATGGCGTGCCACTTCTTTGACGTGCCGACCAAGGCGCTCGCCCTCACGGCGCCGGTCGCCGTGCGTGGCACCGTGACGGACTTGACCGCCGACCAGTTTCCGCTGAGCGAAACCGTGCAGCTCTCGTTCGATGGCCATGCATCAAGCGGCGGGAAGCCATTCGACGTGTGGTGGTACGACGGCGGTCGACTGCCGCCGGCCGAGGCGCTGCCGTGGGTGCCCAAGGACTTCGACATGCCCACGCGATCCAGCGACGGCGCGACGATCTTTGTCTGCGAGCTCGGGACGCTGGTGATCTGCCACCCTGGCGAGGTGCACGTCTTCACGGCAGGCGCGAAGCCGAACTTTGCCCCGCCCGAGCTGCCCGACATCAACCACTGGCACGAGTGGGTGGACGCCTGCATGGGCAAGGGTGCCACGCGCGCCGGGTTTGAGTTCAGCGGCCCAATGACCGAGATCGTCCTCTGTGGCGTCGTCGGAGGGCTCGTCCCGGATCGGACGCTGCGTTGGGATGCGAAGGCCATGACCTGGGACGACGCCGACGCGCAGAAGCTGGTGAAGCCGGCCTATCGAGGCGGTTGGAGCGTCGCGGGGCTGGGCTGATCGGCCCGCGGCACCGCTACGATTGCGCAATGCATTCGCGCGCGATGGGCCTCACTCAACGGCAGCGGCTCGTCCTGTGGTCGACTCTTGCAGGCGTGCTCGCGATCGCGTTGCTGTGTGCCGGAGACCTCGTCGCCTGGCTCTTCGAGGGAAATCGCGCGCCACACCGTCCGCAGCTGGCGTTCTCGCCGCCGCTCATGCGCATCGTGCCCTCGGAGGCCGACCTGGGCGCCGTGTCGCCGTGCGGCGACATGCACGAACTCTCCCAGCCGGCCGCCATCATCAACGACGCCGATGTTCCGCTGCGCGTCGTGCACTGGAGCCCGTCGTGCGGCTGCACGGTGAGCGACCTGCCGGAGGAGTTCACGGTGGCACCAGGTGAATCGGTCGCGTTCACGGTGCGCGTGGACCCGTGGGGGAGCTGGGGAGATCGAACGCAGTCGATTCAGTTGATGGTGGATGAGGCCGGGCTTCCGGTGCGGCCCGGTCCCAAGATTCTCCTCCGCTATTCGGTCGGTGGAACCATGCACCCGGCCCCAGGCGTGGTGCGGAGAGTGCTGCGCGGGACGGAGATTCCGGCACCATCGACCGGTGCCACGCCGGGGGCGCCGCGACTGTCTCCCGACGGCGGGCAGACGGTCCTCGCCTCCGAAGATGGGAGCGCGTTCGAGATCACGGGATCGGATCCGTCCACGACGGCGATCGAGTGGCATGACACGCCGATTCGGGCCACGCTCACCTGGGATTGGGCCAGCGTCGACACGTGGGCGGCGGCGGGGAAGGACAGCCTCATGGCGCAGGGGCGCGTGGAGTACGACCCCGACGGCCGATGGGTGCGGGCGCGCGCGATTGTCTCGACCAACCGAGAGGACTGCACGCACGTCGTGATCATGCTCGTCAACATCGAGGCCGATGGCGGCGGCACCGAGCCAGTGCCAGTCTTCCCGACGCCAACACTCCCGATCGTGGAGTCGCATTGAGGCAGCGCCGGGACCGGCTTCAATCGCTTGCGGCGGCAGCGTGCGTGGCGGTCGCCTCCACGGCGCGTGCGCAGACGGTGAATCCAGATGACACACCAATGCGGCCGTCGACGGAGGAATCGAGGGCCGCCCGGGCCGGCGAAGTCCAGTCCGAACTGGAAGCCCTTTCCGAGGCCACTCGCAACTTCGCCGGGTTTCGCGCCATGGAAGGCCCGGTGATGGCAGGCCGTCTGGCCGAGGCCGCGGAATCGCTGGACCTCCTCCAGACCCAGCCGGGCACGCTGGGATCTGAGGCCAACGCGGCCCTGATCGATCCGATGCCGGGCGAACAGTTCCTCGCGCCGGCTCGAAACCTGATGGAGTGGAGTGCCCAGCGCGGCATCCGGTGGGCGGCGTACGACACGACCGTGTACCAGTGGGCCAGCCGCTCGCAGCCCGACACGCCGGGCGAGGCGGGGATCAATCGATTCCAGATCGGCGCCACGGCCCACCTGGGAGACTTGCTCGGCCTGGGAAAGTCCATCGTGGTGGCGCAGGGTCGCTACAGCAGCGTGATCGGCGGGACGCCGCCGCTCTCGACGCAGATTGGATCGCCCTACGCGGTGGACTCTGACTTCTCGTTGACCCAGTGGCGATTGCTTCGGTTGTATGCCACGCAGCAACTTGGCTCAGATGACCTCCTGCTGACGGTGGGCAAGATCAACCCCAACGACTACATCTTCGCGAATCCGTATGCGGGCGACGAGACGTCGCAGTTCATCGCCGCACCGCTGGACGGGTCGGACGCGCTCCCCGCAGGATTCAACAACTACACGCTTGGGACCGCCTTGCAATGGCAGCCATCGGCTCAGACGTACATCAACACGGTGTTGACGTCGCCTGGTGCGGGGGCAAGCACCGGGACCGGCATCTCTGACGTCGGCGACGGCGGGTACTTTCTGGCGGTCGAGGCCGGGTACACGATTGACCTGCCCCGCGGCGGCCCAAGCCGCTGGCTGGCTGGCGCCAGCGTCACCAACACCAACATGGACTTCACGGTCCTCAACGGCAACTACGCCAGCGCGTGGTCCATCCTCCACGCCGAACTTCGTCCGGACCTCGGGACGTTCGTGCAATGGTCATGGAGCGACCCAACGATCAACCCGATCGAGATGGAGTTGATGGGCGGGCTGCTCTGGACCGACATTCTCGGCACCAAGGGAGGGCTCGCGATGGGGCTCGGTGGCGGGACATCGATCATGTCGGGCGGCGACAGCCAGGAGATCGTGGAACTCTTCTTCCGCACGCAGGCCACTCCCAGCATCCAGTTCTCCATCGACCTGCAGTACATCCCGCAGACCGTCCAGGTGCCAGAGCAAGACGACGTCTTCCTGTTCGCGATCAGGCAGACGCTCACCTTCTGAGGCACCTCGCTGCGCGTAGCATCCTTGCCCCATGTCGAGGGCAGACCACTTCACGATTGGCCTCCTCCAGCACGCCAGCCCGATCGGTGCATCGCGCGAGGAAGTGCACACGACCTTCGCATCGATGGCACGCGAAGCGGCAGGCCGGGGCGCCGAGCTGATCGTGAGCCAGGAGCTCTTCGGCGGCCACTATTTCTGCCAGCAGGAAGAGGCAGCGCTGCTGGACTTGGCGGAGCCGATCCCAGGGCCGACGACACAGTGTGCGGCGTCGCTCGCCCGCGAGTTGGGCGTGGAGATCACGGTGAGCCTCTTCGAGAAGCGTGCGCCTGGACTGTGCCACAACACGAGCGTGTATCTGGGACGCGATGGGTCGATCCTGGGGACCTATCGAAAGATGCACATCCCGGACGACCCTCGATTCTTCGAGAAGTTCTATTTCGCGCCCGGTGACCGCGGCTGGCAGGTGGTGGACGGCGTGGCCAAGACGGGAATGCTCGTGTGTTGGGACCAGTGGTACCCGGAGGCGGCCCGACTCACGGCGCTGCTTGGCGCGGAACTCATCGTGTACCCGACGGCGATTGGCTGGTACCACGGCGAGACGCCCGCCGACCGCGTGCAGCAGCGCGACGCCTGGATCACGATGCACCGCGCGCACGCGATCGCGAATGGGTGCTGGATCGCGGCGGTGAATCGCATCGGCGTGGAGGCGGACCTCACGTTCTGGGGCAGCAGCATGGTCATCGACCCGGGTGGCGTCATCGTCGCGGAGGCGCCGCAGGACGCGCCCGCGGTCTTGGTGCATCGTTGCGACCGTGCCCGGATCGAGGAGATGCGGCGCGGCTGGCCCTTCCTTCGCGATCGGCGCGTGGACGCCTACGGCGGGATCACGGAGCGGATGTTGGACGGGACTTCGGCGTGAGCCACGCCACCCGCGCGACGTCGGCGGGTCGATGCCTGCCTGGCACCGCCGCAGGACAGGGCTTTCGCATGCCCGCCGAGTGGGCACCGCAGCGCCGCGTCTGGCTCGTTCGACCACACAATGAGGAGACTTGGCCTGGATGCCTCGCGCAGGCCCAGGCCGAGTGGGAGCACTGGCGCACCGAACTGGCACGGGTCGTGGACGTCGTGGAGCTCACCGAGCAAGGGGTCGCCACCAACGATTCGTGGATCCGCGACTTCGGCCCCATCTTCGTGCGGCACGCCGATGGCCGCGTCGCGGGTCATGACTTCCAGTTCAATGGCTGGGGCGACAAGTACGAGACTCGAAGCCTGGACAACGATGTCCCCACGCACATCCGCGAGCAATGGGGGATCGACATGTGGCGTCACGACCTGGTCATGGAGGGGGGCTCGATCGACGTGAACGGCACGGGCACCGTGCTGACCACCCGGCAGTGCCTGGAGAACGTCAACAGGGGCGAACGCTCGCCTGGCGAGGTCGAGCAGGCGCTGTGCGATGCTCTGGGTGTCACCAACATCGTCTGGCTTCCCGGCGGCATCCGTGGCGACGACACCGACGGCCACATTGACGACATCGCGCGGTTCGTCGCGCGGGACACCATCGCGGCGCTCCGTGCTCCAGCTGGTCACCCCGACCACGAGATCCTTGAAGTCAACTGGCGCGCCTTGGAAGCGGCGCGTGACGAGCGGGGCGAGCGGTTCAATCTCCTCGCGATCCCGGTGCCGGAGCCGATGCACTACGACTTCCCGGCGGATCGATTTGGCCCCGGTGGACGGAACATGGTCCCCGCGAGCCACGCCAACTTCCTGGTGGCCAACGGCGCCATCTTTGTGCCCTGCTTTGGTGGCGCCAGTGACGACGCCGCGTGTCGCACCCTTGAGGCGGCGATGCCCGGGCACCGAGCGGTTCCGATCAGCGCCCGACACCTGGTGGTCGGCCTCGGCAGCCTGCACTGCCTGAGTTGCCACCAACCGGTGTAGGCCAGGCGACACGGGGTGGATGTGGCCCGATAACACACGATCCGAGATGATTTCGCGGTGAAGTCCAACGATCAGTTTGATCTCGCGGCGGTGGTGCTACGTTTGGGACCGTCCACGACTTGCTCAAGTCGCGGTTTTTGCCTTGGCGTTGGACTTCGGCGTGCGAATGCATTCGCCGAGCCCCATGGAGATTGAGACTCATGAAAGAAACGATCGCCTGCCTCCTCGCGACATGTACGACGTCCGTCGCTCTTGCGGGTGGAACCACCCACGTCGTCACGCAGGTCAACCTCACTTTTTCGCCGGATGTAGTCGATGCCATGCCCGGCGACACGATTCGCTTTGAGTGGAGCGGTGGCACCCACGCGGTGCAGGATGGGAACTGCCTGTCGACTGCCGGTCTCTTCTACAGCACGCTGACGGCCGCCAATCCTGCGTTTGAGTATGTGATCCCGGCGGATGCGACCCCTGGTTCCATCGAGTTCAACTGCCCCGTCGCGTCTCACTGTGAGTTCGGGATGATGGGCACCATCAACGTGCTCCCGGCTGGTGGCGGTTGGTCGGCCGGCGATGTCCAGATCAGCGAGATCAGGATCGACCAGCCGAGCACCGACAACGACGAATACTTCGAGTTGCGAGGCGAGCCCGGATTGTCGCTCAACGGCCTCACCTACCTTGTGATCGGCGATGGCACCGGAGGATTCGGCGTGATCGAGGCGGTCGTCCCGCTGGATGGCTACCAGATCGGCGCCAATGGGTACGTCGTCTTTCACGAGTCCACCTTTACGCTCATCAGCCCCGCGGATGTCGTGACCGTGCTCAACTTTGAGAACTCCGACAACGTCACCCACCTCATCGTGTCCGGGTTCACCGGGACCAACGGCCAGTTGCTGGACTCCGACCAGGACCGCGCGACCTGCCTGACCGAGGTGAATCCTTGGGACACCATCGTGTCGACGTGCTTCCTCCGCATCAACGAGATGCCCGACGCGGCCAGCACGCAGGATTGCTACTACGGCCAGGTCGGCGCCGGCCCCGACGGCACGTTTGTTCCCGGCCATGTCTACCTGTGCGAAGACGGCCACTATGAGGTTGGCGGGTTCACGCTGGCGACCCACGACACCCCCGGTGCTGACAGTCCATCCTGCACGGTCGCCGTCCCTGGTGACCTGGACGGCAACGGCATCGTGGATGGTGCCGACCTCGCCGCCATGTTGAGCGCGTGGGGTACCGCTGACGGAGACGTCAATGGTGACGGCCTCACCGACGGCGCGGACCTCTCGATCCTGCTTGGAAACTGGACGATCTGACCCCAGTTCCGGCTTCAGGGCCCTGAAGGCCGCCCCGACCTGGGGCGGCCTTTTTCTTTTGGGCTTTTCAGGAAGGCTCGCCCGTGCGGCTGCTCCCCGCGCCCTAGCATGACCGCCATGAACACAGGCACGCTCGCTGTCATCGGGGTTTCCTCGCTCGCCGCCATCGCGCTCGCCGCCGCGCCACTCGCTGGCTTGAAGGTCGGCAGCAAGGCGCCCGCGCTCAGTCTGGAGTCCTTTGTCCAAGGGGAGGAGGTCAAGGAGTTTCAGGCCGGGACTCCATATGTGATCGAGTTCTGGGCGACCTGGTGCCCGCCATGCGTCGCCAGCGTCCCGCACCTCAACCAACTGCAGAAGGAACACCCAGAAGTCGTCTTCATCGGCGTCGCCGGATCGCAGCGCGAAGAGACCCCCGAGGCCAAGGCCGCAAAGGTCAAGTCCTTCGTCGAGTCCAGGGGCGAGAACATGACCTACCGCGTGGCCATGGACAACGATGGCTCGATGAGCAAGGAATGGATGCAGGCCGCGCAGATGCAGGGCATCCCGTGCGCCTTCGTGGTCGACGGCAAGGGAAAGGTCACCTTCATCGGCCACCCCCAGGACAAGGGATTCGAGAGCGCCGTTGAAAAGGCCGCGAAGGGTGCCAAGAAGAAGCCCGCCAAGAAGCCCGCGGACGACGCTGGGGACGACAAGCCCGCCGATGGCGATGACGCCGCGCCCGCTGGCGGGACCACCGACAAGAAGCCTGGGTGAACACGGCGCGCTGAACGCGGCGCGCGGCTAGTCGCGGTCGCCGTTTCGAGGACTGAGTGATTCCCAATGCACGATGCGAAGGCGTGGCTCGTTCGCCACGACCACGCCACGTGCCTCGTGGACGAGAATCGCGCGTTGCAGCGGTGCCTGGCGCTCCGGATCGACCACGATGGCGACGTCGCCGCGGCCGCGCGCGACGGCGAGCCAAGTCCCAAACTCCTCCGGATCGATAAGCCTCGCGGACTCACGTGGATCGCCAAGCTCGTTGTCAAACTCGCTGGGACCGCCCAGGATTGCTGCATCGACCCGCCGAGCGGCCAGCCCGACCGCGTGGGCCCAGTTGGCGTCCGAGCCGATGGACGTGGCTTTGGCGAGCATCGCGCGGTGGGGCGCAAGCCAAGGCATGGGCGTCTTGGACTGACTGAGCAGGGCGGAGGGAATCAGGCAGCCGACCGCCAAGGCGAGGGGGGCGGCCCCAAGCGCACGGAGAAGGAGCCTGCGATCCCGCTGGGCAGTTGAAGAAGCCATCCAGTCGATCGCGGCCCACGCCATGAAAGTTGCGACAACCATCGCAGCCTTGGGCAGTGGTGCCTCGGTCCAGATGCGCCCGGCCGGCCATCCGGCAAACCCGGTCAGCATTTCGACGCCGACGAACGCCCCCAGGAGCAGCAGCACGGCTGGGCCGACGGAGCGCACCGGCCGACTCCCTCGCACCCGGGCTGGCAGCAACGCATCCCCCATGCCCACGGCAAAGAGCGCACCGATCGCGGGAAAGCACGGCAAGACGTATGTAGGGAGCTTGCCGCCCGCCATGCTGAAGAACGCGAATGGGATCACGATCCAGGCGACCACCAGCTGCATCCACGCATCGCTGCGCCAGCGGGCGGTGCATGCGCGGAGTGCGGCGGGGGCATTGAGCACCCAAGGAAAGGTGAGTATCGGGAGCAGTGCGAGGTAGTACCACCACGGCTCGGCGTGCTGGTTGCCGTCGGGCGAAGTGAACCGTCGCACATGCTCAACCCAGAAGAACTGGTGCCAAAACGCTGGCTCGGCTTCGTGCAACTTCAGGGCGGGTGGCAGGACGGCGATCGCCAGGCCCACCAGTGCAGGGAGCGCAAGCAGCGTCGATCGCCACTCCCGTCGCGACACGAGCCACGGGAGGATGACCATCGCCGGCAGGGCCAGGCCGACGAATCCCTTGGAGAGCAATGACAGCCCCGACAGGACCCCGGCGACCATCGCCCAACCGACTCGGTCCAGCGGCCGGATCGACCGGGCGGCCAGGCCGGCAGCCAAAATGGTCCCGGCCACGAAGGCGCTGAAGGGCCCGTCGAGGACGGCGGTGGTCGCGATCACGATGGGAGCCAACATCGTGAGCGAGGCAAGTCCGGCGACGCAGGCCAGCGCGCCGTCACGACGCCACCGCCAGGCGAGGAGTAGTCCAACCATCGACCACCCAAGCGCCGCCAATGCGGAGGGCAGCCGGAGCGCAAACGGCGTCTCGCCGAAGAGGCGGAAGCTCCCCGCGATCATCCAATAGGCGAGCGGCGGCTTTTCGTAGTACCGGAACCCGTTCATCCGGAGCGCGAACCAATCGGTCGTCTGGGACATTTCCCAGCCGATCAGCGCATAACGGGTCTCATCGGGCGCGACGAGGGGCTTCGCGCCCAAGGGAAGCACGACGACAACGAGCCACGTCGCGATCAAGATGGCCGTGGCGCGGGGAAGCGTGATCTTCATTGGGTGACGGCGAGCCAGTCCTCGCGTCCTTCGACGATACCGCTCCCGAGTTGGCCTTCGCGTTCGCAACCCACCTCAGCCAGGTACTCGCCCAGCGGCACGAACGAGTGGCCCTCGGCGAGTGCGCGCTGCAGGAAAGCATCAAAGAGGGCCGCCTTCCTTCCCCCCTCGCTCTCGGCGTGGATCGTGAGGACGTGTGGCCGGCCATCGCCCACGAGAGTCAGCATTCGATCGTTGAAGTTGGAGTCGGTGCAGCCATGGCGACCGACCGACTCGTCGTAGGTGGGCAAGTCCACCGGGACCTGCGGCGGCTGCAGCAGCACGGAGCCGCCGCCGTCGTCCACGCGGATCCGGAGCGGCCGCGCCGGCCCTCGCGTGTCGGAGTGGAAGGCAAACGGTCGAGCACACTTGCCGCGCAGCAAGGCCTCCGTGCATCGCCACCCCGGGCTGGCGGTGCTGGTTGGCGCGGCGCCGGCGAGGTCAGCGAGGCATTCCGTCGCTCGATCCATGTCACCAAGCAGCGAGTCGTCATTGGTGCCCGCCTGCACCTGCCATCGATGGTGATCCCAGGCGTGGACGCCAAACTCGTGGCCGGCCTGGATCGGCAGCCGGATCGTGTCGGCCAGTCCTTCGCCAATGCGCGGGCCCGGCCAGAGCGTCCCGCGGAGCAGGATTTCCCACCCATAGAGGCTGGCCGCGCGCGAGCGCAGCATCTTGAGGGCAAACGTGGGTCGCAGCAGTCGTCGCACATGCCGCCCCATGTTGTCGGGGCCCACCGTGAAGTACCACGTGCCGCGCACACCGTGCCGTTCCAGCGTCCGCAGGAGCGTCGGCACGCCGTCGCGGGTTCCGCGCCAGGTGTCGACGTCGATGCGAAGGCCGATGGGCATCGTGTGGCGTTGCCAGGAGACGTGGGCCGGTCAGCACACGGAGGCTGGCATGGCCAACCCATGCGCCTGCGCGTACTGCGCCAGGAACCAGTCGAGCGTGCGGGTCACCGACTCGCGTGTGGTGATGGACGGCACCCAGCCGACCGTGCGGCGCGCGTTGCGGATGCTCGGGCGGCGATGCTGCACGTCCTCATAGCCCTTGCCGTAGTAACGGCCGCTCTCGATCACTCGATAGCCGGCAAATGGCGGGAATTGCGACCGCAGCGGGTGTGCGTCGAAGGCGGCGACCAGCATCTCGGCAAGCTCCCGAATGCTGGCCTCGTTGTCGGGATTGCCGATGTTGACGATCTGGCCATCGCATCGACCCGCTTCGTTGCGGATGAGTCGATAGAGGCAGTCCACTCCCTCGTCCACGTCGGTGAAGCACCGCTTTTGCTCGCCACCATCGACCAGGAGGATCGGCGTGCCTTCCACGAGGTTGAGGATGAGCTGCGTGATCGCCCGGCTGGAGCCGACGCGCGCACTGTCCAGCGAATCCAGTCGCGGGCCGATCCAGTTGAAGGGGCGGAACAACGTGAACCGGAGGGCGCGCTGCGCGCCGTAAGCCCAGATCACGCGGTCCAGGAGCTGCTTGGAGCAGGAGTAGATCCAGCGCTGGCGGCTGATGGGGCCGGTGATGAGGTTGGACGTGTCCTCGTCAAAGTGCTCGTCGGTGCACATGCCGTACACCTCGCTGGTTGACGGGAAGATGAGGCGCTTGCCGTACTTGGAGCAGTCGCGGACGATGCGGAGGTTTTCCTCGAAGTCCAGTTCGAACACCCGGAGCGGGTTGCGGACGTACTCCATCGGCGTCGCGATCGCGACGAGCGGGAGGATCACGTCGCACTTGCGGACGTGGTACTCGATCCACTCCCGGTTGATGGAGATGTCGCCCTCGACGAAGTGGAAGTCTGGGTGCGCGGCGATCGTTCCGAGGTTGTCGCCCTTGAGGTCCAGCCCGTACACCTCATGCTGGCCGTCCGCGAGGAGACGTTCGCAGAGGTGGCTTCCAATGAAGCCGTTGACGCCCAGCACCAGCACGCTCGTCCGGGCCTTCGCGGCAGGGGCCGTCCGGCGCACCAGTCGCATCCCGGGGACCAGGTTCAGCTCGGCCGCGAGTTGAGGGCCCGTGGCCCACACGCCGTCGGCTGCCTGGCCCTCGGTCACTTCGATGGCCCCTTGGCCGCAGGCGATCACGAGTGGGTTGACGTCCAGGATCTCACCTGGCTGGCCGGGCCCCTCGACTTTCCGGGCTCCCCACACGAAGACCTTCCGGTCGGCGACGAACGTGAAGGCCCCGGGCCACGGATGGGACACCGCACGAACGAGGTTTCGCACCGCTTCCGCGGGCTGTGACCAGTCGATCTTGCCATCCTCTGGGCGTCGCTTGCCGACGCTCGTCGCCTCCGCCGCCACCTGCGGCGTGCGCGTGGCGCGTCCGGAGACCACGAGCGGAAGCGTCTCGCGCAGGAGCGTGGCCGCCTCGGCCGCCAGGGTCCGAGTCAGCGTGAGCGCCGTGTCGGTGGAGGCGATGGCCACGCGACGCTGCGCCACGATGTCCCCGGCATCGGCGTCGTCAGCCATGTGGTGGAGGGTGACGCCCGTCTCCGTCTCGCCGCGGACCAACACCCAGTTGATCGGTGCGCGACCGCGGTACTTGGGCAGCAGGGACGCATGGAGGTTCAGGCAACCGGCGGGGAACAGGGCACGGAGCTCCGGACCGACCATGGCGCGGTAGTGGAAGCTGAGCAGGAGTTCGGCGCCGAGGGCGCGCATCCGCTCGATCCACAGCGGGTGGTTTGGGTCTTCCGGCGCGAAGGTCGGAATCCCTGCAGCGGCGGCCTCGCGCGCGACACTGGCAAACCACTGCCCCTCCGCCGGATCGTCGCGGTGGGTGAGGACGGCGACGACCTCGATCCCGCTCTCGAGGGTGGCCTTCAGGCCAGCGGCCCCGATGTCGTGATAGGCAAGGACTACGGCTTTCATGGGCAAACCTCGTGGTGGGGGGCGGGGATCATGGCGCGTCGATGCGCCGAGGGATCATTCGTCGCGGGATGGTCGGGGAGCGTCTCGCCGACGATGTGGTCGACGATGTAGCGCGGTCGTTCGCGGACGTCGGCGTGGATGCGGCCGATGTACTCGCCCAGGAGCCCCATCGCCACGAACTGCGCACCGGTGAAGAAGAAGAGCACGGCGAAAAGGGTAAAGGTCCCGTCGCCCGCCCAGTGGGCGCCAAACGCGAATCGCAGCAGCAAGAGTGCCGCGCCGAAGAGGACCGCCAGCGCAGCGATGCATCCGCCGAAGTACGACAGGAGGCGCAGGGGCGTGGTCGTCATGCAGGTCAGGAGGTCGAACTGCAGGTTGATGAGCTTGACGAACGAGTACTTGCTCTCGCCGGCGGCGCGCTCGGCATGGCGCACCTCGATCTCCGCCGTCCGCTTCGCGAACATGTTGGCGAGCACGGGAATGAAGGTGCTCCGCTCACGGCACGAGAGCATGGCCTCCACCACGCGGCGACGGTAGGCGCGGAGCATGCAGCCGTAGTCGTGCATCATGACGCCGGTGGTGGCGCGCACGAGGTGATTGATGAAGAGGCTGGGCCACCGGCGGAAGAGCGTGTCCTGCCGGTCGGCGCGGACGGTGCCCACGACATCGTTGCCGGCATCGATCGCCTCCACCAGGCGCGGGATCTCCTCGGGCGGGTTCTGCAGGTCGGCGTCCAGCGTGACCAGGATCTCGCCGCGGGCGAAGGAAAACCCACAGAGGATCGCATTGTGCTGGCCGTAGTTGCGATTCAGGATGAGCGACTTGACTTCGCCCGGGTGCGCCCCGGCCAGCTGTCCAAGGGCTTCGGTCGTTCCGTCGCGACTGCCGTCATCGACCAGCACCAGTTCCCAGGGCCGGCCCAGGGACCGGCCGACGGCGACCACGCGCCGAACAAGCTCGGGAAGGTTGTCGATCTCGTTGTAGACCGGGATGACGATGGAAACGCTCGGCTTCATTCAGGATCCTTGGGCCACGCACGGTGTCGGCGTCGGGGGTGCGGTGGACGGTCGGCCTGCAGCATCCAGGACCTGTCGGATCGCGGCGACCACGAAGTCCTGGTCGGCCTCGGTCATGCCGGGGAACATCGGGATGGTGCATATCCGCTCGGAGTTCCACTCGGTGTTCGGCAGCGTGCCGGAGGCAACAGGCCGGTGCTCGCGGTACCAACGATGGACATGCGCCGCCTTGAAATGCAGCCCGGTGCCGACGTTGAGTTCCTTGAGTCGAGCCATGAACTCATCGCGGGCGAGCCCAGCCTCCTCGGGGAGCACCCGCACAATGAAGAGGTGGTGCGCGTGGCGGTGGGGCCACGACGGCTCGCCCAATGGCTCGACCCCGGGAATCCCGGCCAGCAGTCGCGTGTACCGGCGGCAGAGGTCCCGACGGCGCTCCGTGAGCGCGTCAAGGCGCCGGAGCTGGCTCACTCCCAGCGCCGCGTTCATGTCGGGCATGTTGAACTTGAAGCCGGGTTCCTGCACTTCCACCTGCGGGCTTCGTCCCTGCTGCCCGCGCTCAAAGGCGTCGGCGGCGAGGCCGTGGAACCGAAGCTGCCGGAGGCGGGCGGCGAGCGCACGGTCGTGCGTGGTGATCGCGCCACCCTCGCCTGAGGTGATGTTCTTGATCGGATGGAACGAAAAGACGCAGGTGCCCTCCGCGCCGATCTCCCGGCCGCGGTACTGCGTGCCGATCGCATGCGCTGCGTCCTCGATGAGGTGGATGCCGCGCGACTTGGCCACGTCACGGATCGGATCCATGTCGCAAGGCGCGCCGGCGTAGTGGACGGGGATGATCGCCTTGGTCCGAGGGGTGATCGAGCGCGAAATCTCATCCGGCGAGGCGAGGAGCGTGTCCCGGTCGACGTCCACGAAGGCACTCCTGGCACCCAGGATCTCCACCAGGTTGGAGGTGCTGACCCAGGTCATGCTGGGTGTCACGACCTCATCACCTGGGCCGATCCCCAGGGCGGTCAGCAAGGCGTGCATCGCCGCGGTACCCGAAATGAACACCAGCGCCTCCGGGGCGCCAGTGCGCTCGCGAATGGCGTCCTCAAAGGCCGCCACCTGCGGCCCCGTCGTGATCCAGCCGGAACGGAGCACGCTGGTCACCGCCGCGATGTCTTCCTCGGTGATCGAGGGCCGGCAGAAGGGCAAGAACGCTGGGCGCGGCTGGAGCGGCAAGTGTGGAATCCTACAAGAAGGTCCGGATTCTCCAGAATGGAGGACGCCTACGCTTGGCCGATGAAAACAGGCCTCCTCTCGACGGCGGTCACCCTCGCCGTGTGCGCCCCCACGGCACTCGTGTCGTGTGGCGCGGTCAATGGCGGGCCAACCATCCCCAGCGTCCCGGCACGAGCCGTTCCACTCTGCGTCGAGTCGGTCGAGCTGGGAACGGAACGGGTGGAGGGGAGCGGCGCCATGCGCGTGCGCGACGCGATTGTCGTGCTCGGCAACATCGGTCCCGGCCCTGTCGAAGTCACCCGAATGAGACCCACCGTCAGCACCGTGGTGAACACGGATCTTGGGCTGCCGCCGTTCACCGTTCCGGCGGGAGCTCGCGTGACTCTCAATATCTCCGCCAAGAGTCACACGGAGGAGTCCGTTGTCCGCCGAGTCCGGATCGAGTGCACCAGCGCCGCCGGTCCCACGACGCTTGAAGTCCTGGTCCCGCTCGCGGGTGGAGGTGGTGCATGACTCTGTCGCAGTCCATTCGACTAGCCTCGCCGCCCATGCGCAATCCCACGAGCGCGGGCCAGGATTCGAGCCGCCGCCGGACATCATTCCCTGAAACGATCCCCGGGACTCCTCTTGGGACTCGTGCCGTGGCGCTTGCCGTGGCGCTTGCCGTGGCACTCGCCCTGGCCGCCTGCGATGTTGGGCCAAAGTACGTCGCCCCAAGCGAGAATCTGCCAGGCGGTTTCGTCGCCGGGTCCGCAGTCGCCACGCCGCCGGCTGATCCAGAACTGCGCGAGTGGTGGGCCCAGTTCAATGACCCGCTCCTCACGGAACTCATTCGTGATGGAGACCAGGCCAACCAGTCCCTCGCCGCCGCGCTGGCCAATGTCAAGGCGGCGTGGGCAGGAGTAGGCATCACCGAGAGCGAGTTCTGGCCAAGTGTGGGGCTGGGAGGAAAGTACGCGCGCGAGAAGGTGAACATCACGCAGGTTGCGGCGCAAGGGGTGGACGTTTCGCCGTACGACGTCTATGCCTACGGCGTGGGCATGTCGTCGTGGGAGATTGACATCTGGGGCAAGGTCAGGAACCAGGTGGTGGCGGCCACGGAGGGTGCCAATGCCACGCTCGACAGTTTCCGCGGCCTCATGGTCTCCATCCGGGCGCAGATTGCATCGACCTACATCCAGGCGCGAACGCTGCAGGCGCGGATCGAGGTGGCCGAGTCCGTGGTGGGGAACCTCCAGCAGACCGTGGACCTGGTCGCCCTCAAGGTCCAGCACGGCACCGCCGACCAGATGAGCCTGGACCAAGCCAGCGCCGAGCTGGACATGAGTGCGTCTCAGTTGCCGCAGTTGCGTGCGGCCTATGACTCGACCGTGTCCACGCTCGCCGTGCTGTGCGGGACGACCACCGCGCCGATGATGGAGCGCCTCTTGGCCTCACCTGGGGCGATTCCAGATGGACCAGGGGTGCTCTCCATCGGCATCCCCGCGTCGCTGCTGGAGCGTCGAGCCGACGTGCAGGCGCGCGAGCGCGAGTACCACGCCTCGATAGCGACGATCGCGGCAACCGAAGCGCTGCACCTTCCGTCGTTGTCGCTCAGCGGCAACTTCTACATTTCGTCCAACACCGTCAAGGGGCTCGGCGACATCTCCAACGAGGCCTACTCGTTTGGTCCATCGATCAACTGGCTCGTGTTTGCGGGTGGCCGCGTGAACTCGCAGGTGGCGCAGGCCAAGGCTCGATCCGAGGAGGCGCTGGCCAACTATCGCAATGCGGTCTTGACGGCCCTCGCGGACGTGGAGTCCTCGGCCTCGTCGGTGGGGCAGTCCCAAGAAGCCTTGGAACTGCAGCAGCGCGCATTGACCTCGGCTGCAGCGGCGTTTGCGCTTGCCGTGCTCCAGTTCGAGCAAGGCCTCACCGACCTGACCACGCTCCTGTCCATCGCGAACACGCTGGCTGACGTCGAGGATGCCGTCGCACAGACACAGGGCCTGGCGGCGCAGGACATCGTTTCGCTCTACAAGGCACTGGGGGGCGGGTGGGAGACGGCCACCCTGTCCGAGGATGCCGCCGCGATCCTCAAGGAAAAGCCTGACCACGTCGAGGACGGCTGGAAGCCCCCGACGGCAGCATCCGAGCCGATCCCCACTCCGATCGTGCCCACCGAACCATCGACCACCAAGGGACAATCATGAAGTTGCTCACGCCGACCACCGGGGGCCCCGCGTTCGCGTTCCCCATCTCGATGACACTCGCGCTCTCGATGGTCTCCTGCGGACCGGAGCCCTTCAAGCCTCCAGTCCTGGCCGAGGTGCCGGTGCGGACGGCCGTGGCCGTCGCGAAGGACTTGCCGATCGTGCACTCCTATCCGGCAGTCTTCCAATCGCCGCGCCCGGTGCAGTTGACCGCGCGCGTCGCCGGCTACCTGATGCCGCAGGAAACTCCTGATGGGTCGATGGTGAAGGCGGGAGATGTGGTGTACCGGATCGACCCGGCGCAGTACAAGGCACAACTGGCCTCGGCGGAAGCCAGCTTGGCCTCGGCGCTCGCCGCCAGCCAGTTTGCCGACAGCGAGGTCCAGCGCAATGCCCCGCTGGTCGAGGTCGGCGCGATGAGCAGGCAGGACTTTGACAACCTCGTCACCAAGGCCAAGGAGGCCACGGCGCAGGTGCTGAGCGCACAAGCGCAGGTGGAACTGCAGGCACTGAATGTGTCGTACTGCACGATCGCGTCCCCGATGGACGGCAAGTTGGGGAAGAGCCAGGAGTTTGAGGGTTCGATGGTCGGCCCGGGCTACAACACGGACCTGAACCTGGTCGTGCAGACCACGCCGATGTGGGCGCAGTTCAGCCCCAGCGCGACCGAATGGCCACGGTACGAGACACTCCTTGCCGCGGGGGCACTCCCGGCATCGGTCCAGTACGGCATGGCCGGACCCTCCGCCCAGGGCTCCGTCGTCTTCACCAACAACGAGGTGGGGCAGACCACCTCCAGCATGCTGATGCGGGCGGAGTTCCCCAATCCGGCCGGCGTCTTCGTGCAGGGGGCCTTGGGCGAAGTCAGCGTGCAACTCAGCGTCATGAACTCGGCGGTGCTCATCCCCGTCGCCGCGCTCTGGGCCCGCGAGACGGAACTCTTTGTCTGGAAGGTCGCGCCCGACAACACCGTGAGCTCGGTGAGGGTGACGGTCCCGCAGCGCAGTGCCGGGGAAGCGGTCATCGCCTCCGGCCTCGCGGCGGGCGACAGGGTGGTGGTCGCCGGCATGCAAAAGCTGCGAGAGGGAAGCAAGGTGATGGAGGCCCCGGCCGGGACCGTCAACAAGCCGGGTATCGCGGCGTCCCCGCGACCGGACCCGCACTCCAGCACGGCATCGGCAACGTCGTCGCCGCCGGCGGTGGCGCCGCCGGCGGTGGCGTCGCCGACCACCGGGTCGTCCACTTCGCACGGCAAGGCTGGGAACTGATCGATGCTGAAGTTCTTCATCCACCGGCCGATCTTCTCGTCGGTCATCGCGATGATCACGGTCCTCGCCGGCGTGATCGCGATGGCGATCCTGCCGGTGGCGCAGTTCCCGCAGATCGTCCCACCCACCGTGCAGGTGAGTTCCACCTACAACGGTGCCGACGCGGAAACGGTCGCGGAGACGGTCACGCTTCCGCTGGAACTCCAGATCAACGGCGCGGGAGACATGCTCTACATGTCCTCGGCGAGCACCGCCAACGGCCTGAGCCAGGTCACGGTCACCTTTGAAGTCGGCACCGATGAGGACATGGCCGCCGTCGACGTGATGAACCGAGTGCAGCAGGCGATCCCGCAGCTGCCGGAATCGGTCCAGCGCGTCGGCCTCACGGTGACGAAGCAATCGACCAACATGGTGCTGGTGGTGAACCTGGTGTCGCCAAACGGCGAGTACGACAGCGACTTCCTCACCAACTACGCCAACATCGTGGTGGAAAACCCGCTTACGCGGCTGAGTGGCGTGGGCCAGGTCACGGTCTTTGGCCTGCTCCAGTACTCCATGCGGGTGTGGGTCGATCCCACCAAGATGGCGGCGCTGCACCTGTCGACCGACGACATCACCAACGCCGTGCGCAGCCAGAACCTGCAGGCCGCCGTGGGGCAGGTGGGCGCGATGCCCATGGCGGCGGACCCGGTGTTCACGCTCAACTTGGTGACGAAGGGACGGCTCACCACCGCCGAAGAGTTCGGCGACATCGTGATCCGTGCCGGGAGCGACGGGGCCATCGTGCGCCTGAAGGATGTCGCGCGCGTGGAGATGGGGTCGTACCAGTACTTCACCGAGTCCAACCTCAACGGCGGCGCGACCGCGACGATCGGCATCTACCAGCTGCCTGACGCCAATGCGCTCAGCCTGGCGGAGTCCGTGCGGTCCGAAATGGAGCGCCTGAGCAAGTACTTCCCCGCCGGTGTGGAGTACGAGGTCATCTACGACTCCACGAAGTTCGTGTCCGCGTCGCTGGATGAGTTGGTCAAGACGCTCATCGAGGCGGGCCTCCTGGTCCTCTTCGTCATCTTCATCTTCCTCCAGGACTGGCGAGCCACGCTGATCCCGATGATCGCGATCCCGGTGTCGATCATCGGCACCTTCGCCTTCATGGAGCACGAGGTCGAGAAAGCCGAGCCCGGCGAATACATGCTGCGCTTCCGCATCGGCGCGGTGAAGGGCACGGCGAAAGAGCGGCACTTCGTGGCACTCGG
>SXGR01134000.1_pt1 | contig 94706 bp, 88 predicted proteins | sample 3174711 | NCBI WGS metagenome assembly SXGR01 (sample SAMN11356860, study PRJNA531348) | freshwater metagenome | isolation source: freshwater sample F1-60 | place: China: Fuxian Lake, Yuxi | collected 2017-12-25 | reverse complement strand
GCAGTTTACGACCAGAATGAGGTTGTCGAGTTTTTCTCGGCTCGCCATGTTGATGGTGCCGAGCACTTCGGGTTCGTCGGACTCACCATCGCCAATGAAGCACCACACCTTCGCGTCGTTTCTCGTCTTGAGGCCGCGGTTCTCGAGGTACTTTGCGAACCGTGCCTGATAGATCGCGGCAGGCGTTGACAAGCCCATGGACGCATTTGGCAGTTGCCAGAACGACGGCATGGAGCGTGGGTGTGGATAGGCGGAAAGGCCACCACCTTCACCCAGCTCCTGGCGGTAGTTGGACAGCTGTTTTTGTGTGAGGCGGTCTTCCAGTAAGGCACGCGCATAGACGCCTGGAGCGGCATGAGGTTGGGGCAGCAGTAGATCAGCAGGTGCCGCAGTATCGCTCGCCCGGAAGAAATGGTTGAAACCAACTTCGAGCAACGTTGCGCAGGAGGCGTAGGTGGCGATGTGACCACCGACGCCGAGATTGCGATCCGCCGCTTGCAGCACCATGGCCATGGCGTTCCAGCGGTTGATGTTCTCGATACGTTTTTCGATGTCGATATTGCCGGGGTAGACCGGCTGTTGGTCGGGCGGAATGGTGTTGATGTAGGGCGTGTTGAGCGGCGCGCTTTGCAGCTCCACGCCCGTGCGCTGGGCTTCGTCGTTCAGCGCCGCCAGTACGCTCTGGACCGCGTCCTTGCCCCAGTGGCGGGCGATGTCGGCCAGGGCGTGGCGCCATTCCTGAATGTCGTCTTCGATCGAGTGCAAGTTTTGCTCCTTTCAACGAGGACACACCTCGTGGGAAACGCTCCAAAAAAACCTCTTCCCACGAGGACACACCCCGTGAAAACAGCGCCTCTGACGATGGTTCCAGACCCTGATTTCACGGGGTGTGTCCTCGTAGAGAAGCACCATTTTCCACGAGGTGTGTCCTCGTGGAATTGCTTTCTGCGTCGAAATATCTCACTGAAACGGCATATGATTGCTCAACGGATAGATCTTTCGACAGAATATGCCAACATCAGAAATCGACCGCCTGGATCGCGAAATCCTCCACCACCTCCAGCAGAACGGCCGCCTGACGAACGCCGAGCTCGCCGAACGTGTACACCTTTCCCCCTCCCCGTGCCTGCGCAGGGTCCGGAACCTCGAAGAGCGAGGCGTCATCCGCCGTTATGCAACCCTGCTCGACCCCCGCAAAGTCGGCTTGCCGATCAGCGTGTTCGTCAGTGTCTCGCTGCGCGCCCAGGACCGCAGCGCCATCGATGCCTTCGAAGCCCACGTACTCACCTACGCGGAAGTCATGGAGTGTTACCTGATGACCGGCTCCTCGGACTACCTGCTCCGCGTCGTCGTCCCCGACCTCGACGCCTACGAGGCCTTCCTTTCCGCCAAACTCACCACCATCAGCAGCGTCGCCAACATCCAGTCGAGCTTCTCTTTGAAGCAGGTGGTCTATCGCACAGAACTGCCGATTCCGGCCTAAGTACTAAACGCATACCATCTGGTCATGAATAACCCTTACGACGTCCTCATCATCGGCGCCGGTCTTTCCGGCATGTATCAGCTCAAACGCATGCGGGATCTCGGGTTCAGGGTGCATGGCTTCGAAGCTGGCTCGGACGTCGGCGGCGTCTGGTACTGGAACCGCTCTCCCGGGGCACGATTCGACTCCGAGAGCTACAGCTACGGCTACTCCTGGTCAAAAGAACTGTTACAGGAATGGAACTGGAGCGAACACTTCGCCGCACAGCCCGAAACGCTTCGTTACTGCCAATACGTCGCCGACAAATTTGATCTGCGGCACGACTTCAGCTTCAACAGCCGAATCAAATCAGCGATCTGGGATGAAACAAGACGCACGTGGACCTTGACCACAGACGACGGAACTACCGCCTCCAGTACCTGGCTCATCACTTGCCTCGGGCCCTTGTCCGCACCGACCCCACCCAACATCCCCGGTCGCGATGACTTCAAAGGCGAAGCCTTCCACACCGCTACCTGGCCGCATACACCGGTGACGTTCGCGAACAAACGTGTCGCCGTCATTGGCACCGGTGCTACCGGTGTACAAACCATCACCCAAGTCGCAAAAACTGCCGGCCATCTCACCGTATTCCAACGCACGCCCAACTACTGCGCCCCACTAGGCAACCGACCGATCACCCAGGAAGAACAAGCCCGCATCAAGGCGAGTTATGACCAGTTCTTCGCAACCTGCGCCGCCACTACGGGTTCCTTCCTGCACACCGCCGATCCGCGCGAAGCCCTCAAGACCAGTGCAGAAGAGCGTGAAGCCTTCTGGGAGCAACAGTATTACGCGCCGGGATTTGGTATCTGGCTCGGCAATTTCGCGGACGTTGGCACCAACGCTGAAGCGAACGCGCTCGCCAGTGAGTTCATTCGTAGAAAAATCCGGGAGCGCGTCAAAGATCCGGTGATCGCAGAAAAACTGGTTCCAAAAAACCATGGCTTCGGGACACGGCGTGTGCCCCTCGAGAGTGGCTACTACGAAGTTTTCAACCAGCCCAACGTCGAACTCATCGACATCAACAAGGAACCAATCCAGCACATCAATCCTCACGGCATTCAAACAAATGAGCGCACGCTGGAATTCGACATGATCATCTATGCCACCGGTTTCGATGCGGTGCGTGGCTCCTTTGACAGAATTCGTATAGAGGGAACAAACGGCACGTTGCTGCAAGACGCGTGGTCCGAAGGTCCGACCACATTGCTGGGCCTGCAATCACCCGGTTTTCCGAACCTCTTTACCATCGTCGGCCCACACAACGCCGCTGGCTTTTGTAACATTCCCCGCTGTATCGAACAGAACGTCGATTGGGTGACGGGCTTCTTGATCCATGCCCGAACCAAGGGAAACACCCGCATCGAAGCGTCGACGTCGGCAGCGGAAGAATGGACACGCCACGTCTACGACATGGTGGCTCTGACTCTTTTTGCAACCACAGACTCCTGGTTCATGGGCGTGAACCAGAACACCCCGGAGAAAAAACGCACCTTCCTCGCCTATGCCGGAGGTTCCCCGCGATACAAGAAACGTTGTGACGCCGTCGCTGCGGACGGTTACCGCGGCTTCATCCAGAACTGATACCCCACCAACAAGGATCAAATAGATGACCTTGCGATCCGGCGCCGATTACCTCGCCTCGCTGCGTGATTCACGCGATGTGTGGCTTCACGGTCATAAGGTCGCTGATGTGACCACAGAGCCCGGTCTCAAACGAGGTGCGGCAACACTTGCTGGACTACTCGACCGGCAAGCCAGCCCAGAGTGGTCTGACCCCTTGAGCTTCGCCGAACCCGATGGCTCACGCAGTGCGACGTCCTTCATGATCCCGCGTTCCGCAGAAAATATCCGTCAGCGCGGCCGTGCCTACTACGAATGGGCGAAGTGGTCTCACGGGATGTTCGGTCGCACACCCGATTACAAAAACGCATCGGTGATGGCTTTTGCCGCGACGTCGGATTTTCTCAACTCAGGCACTGCACCGAGACCGGCGGATTTCGCCGCCAACATGCGCGCGTATTTCACCGAAGCAAAGCGCAAGGACTACGTGCTAACCCACACCCTCGTCAACCCGCAGTTCAGCGCGGAGCGTGTTAAACAAGGTCTGTCGAGCCCCGAAGTTGCACTGCAAGTCGTCGATGACAGCTTGACCGTGTGGGTGGAGCTCATCAACGCGACGGGCCGCAAGAACGTTGGCGGACTCGAACATGAGTACGAAGAGCTTGAAGACGGCGGCTATCAACGATTCACCGATGGGCGCACTTTATTGCCGCGCGTGCCTTCCATTGGTGTGTTGTGGAAGTTCCGATAAGGAATCTCTGAATAATTGGATATTTCCGCCATAACTTCGTTGATCGTCGCTCTAAAAAATCGCGGAACTACTGCATTTCCGCGATTTTTCTACGCTCCTCTCGCCCTAAAGAGGTATGGGTTCTGACGAAAATATCCAATTATTCAGAGTTTCCTTAATCGACACCGCCTGAGACTGATTTTCCAACGCTGATCGGTCCCACACAGGACGTTGCAACGACCGGAGCACGAACGGAAACGGTCGACGTCCTGCCTCTCGGTCTTTACAGGCCGGTAGATAGTTATTGCGCCTGACTCACCACGAAAGGCATTTGTTAGATTCTTGTATCTTTCCGATTGATTATCACACCACAGCGCGTCTCACCGTGACTTGTTTAACGGAGTACGGTGATGAAAATCGGTCTCGCCGCAGTCGTTCTGATGGCCGCATCCTTAGGTTCTGACATTACGGTGGCTGCAGGTGATGCCTGTCTAGCAACCGCTAACGCAATGGCGCGCGCTTGCCGTTTCGAAGCCGTTGACGATTATCACAAGTCCACCGCGTTCTGCGAGAACGAAGAAGACGTCCGGGGCTGTATCGACGCAGCGGCGTCTGCACGCAACGAGACATTTGCCGAATGCGAAGAGGTCTTATCTGAACGTGGCAATGTCTGTCGAACGCTCGGGCCTGCAAAATACGACCCTCCATTCGGCGAGGACCATGCCCGCCAGTTCGTTGATCCTCGCGCGATCGGCAGAACCGTACAACCCAACCCCTACATGCCTCTGATCCAGGGCGCCCACTGGGTCTACCAGAAGCCTGTGGTCGACGAAGACGGGGAGCGCGTGATGGAGACCGTGACCGTTACGGTGACGAATCGCACTAAGCTCATCGATGGCGTTCGTTGCCGCGTGGTGCGAGATGTGGTCATGGTCGACGATGAACTGGTTGAGGACACTGACGATTGGCTCGCTCAGGATCGGTCCGGCAACGTCTGGTACTGCGGCGAAGAAGTGAAAGACTACGAATACACCGAGGGCGATCGGCCGGAATTGCCGGAGCTCGTCAGTCGTGACGGTTCTTTCAAAGCAGGACAAGGTGGCGCGAAAGCCGGAATTTTGATGTTTGCGGCACCACAGGTTGGGGTGACCTATCGTGAGGAAGCGGACTGGGGGAATGCGGAAGACCTGTCGGAAGTGATTTCGACGACGGCTTCAGCTCGCGCCCGTGCTGTGTCTTGTCAGGGGACGTATCTCAAGTTGCGCGCGTTCACGCCGGTCGAACCTGGTATCAACGGATACAAGTTCTATGCGCCGGGAATCGGCTCGATCCTGGAAATCTCACATAGCGGTGAGCGACTGGAGCTGGTGCGGTATTCGATTCCAAGGTAGTAGCTGCCTATCTGGAAGGGCCATCCGGCCCTTCCACTTGAACCCCCTGATGCAGATGACGAGTTACCGCTTCAGCTCCAAAACCACCTTGCCAACGGTGTCGTTCCCGGCAATCAACACATGCGCCTTCTCGGCGTCTTGCAGCGGTATCACCGCCTCAATGATGGCCTTGATGCGACCCTCTTCAAGCGCTGGCCACACATCCTTCTTGAGCCCATCCATGATCATCGACTTGGCGGCGATACTTCGCGCACGCAAGGTGCTGCCAATGACCTTGATGCGCTTCATCAACACCATCGCCAGATTGGCCTCGACGGATGTGCCGCCCATCATGCCGATCAGCACCAAACGGCCATCGATTGAAAGCACCTTGAGGTTGTCAGCGAAATACGGTGCGGCAACGGGATCAAGAATTACCTGCACGCCTTCACCGCCTGCCCAGGCTTGAACCGCCGGGACGAACGAGCCTGCAGCGCGGTCATGTCCACCTTGTGCACCGAGTGCAACACACACATCGATCTTGCGCTGCCCACTCACTGTTACAAACGACGGGTTGTGGGTGTTCTTGCATAACTGAATCGCTGCCGTACCGACACCTGATGCACCCGCATGCAGCAATACGCGCTCACCCGTTTTCAGCCCACCTTCCATGTAAAGGTTGAGATAGGCCGTGGCAAAAACCTCGGGAATGGAAGCTGCTTCAACATATGAAAGGCTCTTCGGCATCTTCAGCACCTGGCCTGCAGGCACCACCACTTCTTCCGCATAACCACCACCAGCGAGTAAAGCGCAAACACGATCACCGGGCTTTACCCGTCGCACGTTCTCGCCGACTTCTATGACTTCACCGGCACACTCAAGGCCAAGAATCGGGCTCGCACCAGGAGGTGGCGGATAACCCCCTTGCCGCTGTACCAGATCCGCTCGGTTTACCGCCGTGGCATGAACGGCGATGCGCACCTGACCCACGTCCAGCGCGGGCCGATCTGCATTCGTCCAGACCAGTCGACCACCTTCAACTTGAATTGCCTTCATCGCTTGTCAGCCTCGCTGTCGTCTCACCAGGACATGCGCACTTTCACGCCACGTCCATGTAGATATTGTTTAAGCCCACTGATGCGGTGGTCACCGTAGTGCACCATCGACGCCACCAGCGCTGCATCTGCGGCGCCGTCGGTGAGCACGTCGTAGAGATGTTCGGGTAAGCCCGCTCCACCACTCGCAATCACAGGAATACGCACGGCCTTCGAAATGCGCGACGTAAGGTTCAGCTCATAACCTTCCCGGGTACCGTCGGCGTCGATGGAGTTCACGACGAGCTCACCTGCTCCCAGTCGTTCGCCCTCTCGCGCCCACCACAGGGCATCAATGCCCATGGGTTTGCGGCCACCGTTGATGACGATCTCGTAACCCGAAGGAATCTGTGCACTGACTGCGACCCGCAGGACATCCATCGAGAGCACCACGTTCTGGTTACCGATGGCTTCCGCACATTCGCTGATTAACTCGGGCCGTTGCACCGCGGCCGAGTTGACGTTGATTTTTTCAGCACCGGCGAGGCGCAGGTCGGTCGCATCGGCCACGCTGCGGACACCGCCACCTACCGACAAGGGAATGAACACCTGCTCGGCAACTCGCTCGACGACATCGAGCATGATGCGGCGTTTGTCGCTCGAAGCGGTGATGTCGTAAAAGACGAGTTCATCGAGCCCATCCTCGTAATACTCGCGTGCTTTTTGCACGGGGTCGCCGATGTCCTTCGTATCGACAAACTTCACACTCTTGGCGAGTTTGCCGTCGCGCACATCCAGACAAGCGATCACACGTTTACTCAGCATGTGCCCTCCCAGGTGGAGAAACACTTAAGGAGCCTTAAGCCCACGCGTCCGCTCTTCTCCGGATGAAACTGAGTGGCGAAGTAATTGTCGCGGCCGAGGGCGCAGGCAAATTCCTGTTCATAGTCCGACACGGCATAAACGATGCTGCGCTCGATTGGATCTGGGTAGTAGGCGTGCACGTAATAGAACTCATCACCCGCTTCGAGGCCTTGCAGCAACGGATGCGCTTTGACGCTGCGCACTTCGTTCCAGCCCATATGTGGCACTTTGAGGCTTGGATCAGCGAGCTTGAAATGCCGAACGTTGCCAGCAAAAAGCCCAAGGGTGTGGGTGTCATTCTCCTCGGAGTAGTCGAGGGAGATCTGCAAGCCAAGGCAAATACCGAGTGTCGGTGTGCCGCGCGCGATGATCTCCTTGATCGCACTACCCAGACCACGACGGTGGAGGCTCTGCATCGCAGCGCCCGCTGCACCGACGCCGGGGAAAATTACTCGATCGGCGCGCAGCAGTGATTCCGGATCGCCAACGATCTCAGCGTTCAGTCCCACTTCGTGACAGGCGCGCTGCACGCTGCGTAGATTGCCGGCGTCGTAGTCGACGATGGCGGCGGCCAGACTCGCGGCCAGACTCACAGGCACACTCGGACGAAAGAGCTCACGGAAAGCGTCTCACATGACAGGGTCGAGGGCGGCGGATACTATCGCACCGCCCCGCAGTCACCAAGGAATTGTTATGGCCCGCTCGAGAGATGGAATTCTGCTGATGAACCTCGGTTCGCCCGCATCCCCATCGGTGCCGGACGTCCGCAAATACCTCGACGAATTCCTGATGGATCGCTACGTGCTGGACGTACCTACGCCCATTCGAAGGCTGATCGTTTCACTGTTCATTCTGCCGACTCGCCCGAAGCGCAGTGCCCATTCCTATGAACAGATTTGGCAGGAAGTCGATGCCACCGGTTACGGATCACCCCTGCTGCAAAACGGCGCACGGCTACGTGATCGTCTCGCGGATACGATCAATCTTCCGGTGGAACTCGGGATGCGTTATGGCGAACCTTCCATTGGTGCCGCTGTGGAAAGCCTCAATCGTCAGGGGGTGGAACGTATCCTGCTGGTGCCGCTTTATCCGCAGCACGCTGACTCAACGACGACCACCGCTCTGGAAATTGCACGTGAAGCCGCTCATCCGATTCCGCTGATAGAACTGGCGCCGTTTTATGCTAATCCTGACTATCTGAATGCACTGACCATCGTCACTCGCGAGAACCTTCCTGACGAGTATGATCTGCTGCTTATGAGTTATCACGGTCTGCCCGAGCGGCATATGCATCGTTCCGATCCCACTGGCTCGCACTGCCTCAAGAAATCGGACTGCTGTGAATCCGCTTCCGCAGCGCATGCGACCTGTTATCGCCACCAAACCCGAGTCACGTCTCGCCTGTTCGCGGAAGAGCTGGGTCTGAACTCGGCGCGCTGGGCGCTGAGTTATCAATCGCGACTCGGGCGTCTGCCATGGCTCTCGCCTTATACAGACGCGACGCTGCAAGAACTGCCCACCAAGGGCATCAAAAAGCTGGCAGTCGTGTGTCCCGCCTTTGTGTCTGACAATCTGGAAACGCTGGAAGAAATTGCGATCACCGGGCGTAAGACGTTTCTTGATGCGGGCGGAGAATCGCTCACGTTGATTCCGTGTCTCAATGATCATCCCGCCTGGGTGAACGCGCTGACGGTCATGTGCACGAAGGCACTCTCAAACTGAACGGCGTTACGGCAGGATCGGTCGCAGGTCGACAATCAGAGCGGCAGCATCCCTGCCCATTCGAACCACATTGACCTGAAGTTCGTCAGGGCGGCCTGATGCACGCACACTCACACGCAAGTTGACCTCTTCCTGTCCGGAAAGTGCCGCCAACACCAGCGCTTCTTCCAAGACCAAAGCCCCCAAACGTGCCATCACGTCGTTGGTATCTAGGTTTGTGGGCATATCAGCTTATTCCCGCGTTTATTGCGTCGTGATCATCGATGGCTGCGGCAATGCGACTAATCATCTCCAGCGACACGGCCTCCGGCTGCATGGCTGGTAAGGTCGGCGGTGGACACAGCGTCGGTGTCCACATCAGAAGCGCAGCGCAGAGCTGTTGGCGCATCGCCTCCCGGATTTGGTTCACACTGAAACGCTGACCGCTGTAGACAGACAAACGTTCCGCGTATGAAGCCAATAGCGCCATTTCCCCGGCACGTCGATCCTCGATTGAAAGCACACTGGAAAGTACGTAGACCACGTCCCTTGCCCAATGGGCTCGACACACCCGCGCCCAATCACAGAGGCCCGGTTGGCCGGCGTGCGTGAGGTACCAATTGCCGGGATGCACGTCGGAGTGAATCACCGTGCGCGGTGTTGTCGCGTGCAAAGCGAGCTGTGCAACCGCGGTCGTCCAGATCGCATCGCCACGACCCACCAGCGAACGTGGAAGAACCTTCTGCGCGGCCTCCATCGCCCGGAAATGCGCCTCGCGGATGCCTGAACGCGCCGCAGCGTTGAAGAAATCTTCATACGTACCCAGCCATGTAGGCATGGTCTCTGGACGCGCCATAAAGGTACCGTGCAGCGTCGCCAACAGGTCGAGCATCCGCTTCGCGGTGTCGATCGACACTACTGCAGGCGCATTTAGGAACGTCGCATCCTTGGACACCGTCAGATCTTCCATCACTTGCATAGCGCGACCTGAAGCCGCATCCCGTTTCGCGTACCAGCAGCGCGGCGCTTCAATCGGTAGCGTTGGCGCAACCTCCAACAGAAAGCGACCTTCACTCGCCGCCGCGATCCCGCCAGACAGCCGCATGGCGAAGGTCGGTGCACTCTTGGTAAAGACATTCTCCGGGAGACCAGCGTTCTCGCCGACTTGATTCCATTCAATGTGCTTTCGTCGCCGGTAGCTGGAACCGTCATCACCACCGAGTATTTGCAATCGCTTGACCTCGGCATCGGCGATTTGGCCTGCAAGTGCAGATTGCATCCAGGCAGGTGTTATCGCCTCCGCATACCAAGGCACCTCGCTGGCATGTGAAGGTGCAGGCGCCTGCATCCGATCATGAATAGACCATGCGGCGATGCGTGCACGTGTTCCGAGTGTCGATGCGTCAATACGATCTAAGCCGAGCTTCCCGCCTTGTCTTCCGTTTTCGATGATGACACCCTCCTCCTCATTCAGCGAGAAGGTGAGTTGCGTGAACTCCAGTTACAGCGGCTACGAGCACATTCGGTTTGAACGCAAAGACGGGATCCTTCGTGTCACCCTCGACCGACCGGACGTGCTGAACGCCATCAATCAGCGGCTGCACCGCGAACTCGCTCAGGCATTTTTCGAAATCGCCCTCGATCCGGATACACGTGTAGTCATCCTCACGGGTGCCGGTCGTGCCTTCTGTGCGGGTGGCGACCTCGGCTGGATGGAACAGATGCTCGCCGCGCCTTCACCTTATGGTGTGATGAATGCAGAAGCCAAACGCATCGTTTTTGGTTTGATTGAGCTCGAAAAGCCCATCATCTGCCGCCTCAACGGCGATGCCATGGGTTTGGGCGCCACCATCGCCCTGCTCTGTGATGTGGTCATTGCGAGCGACACAGCGCGTATCGCTGATCCTCATGTCCGAGTCGGCCTTGTCGCCGGGGATGGTGGCGCACTGATCTGGCCACAGCTGATCGGCTACGCGCGCGCCCATGAACTCTTGCTGGGTGGTGGCATCGTCGACGCAAAACGTGCGGTAGAGATTGGCCTGATCAATCGCATCTGCGTCGCTGAACAACTCGATGCGGAAGTGGATCGCCTCGCCGCCCAATGGAGCAACGGTGCCATCGAAGCGATTTCCTGGACCAAGATCACCGTCAACATCGGTCTCAAACAAGCCATGCACGCCATCATGGACGCAGGGATGGCGTACGAAGCATTGTCGATGCGTGAACCTTTCCATGCGGCAGCGGTTGCGAAAATGCGCAGCCGCGGCGCTTGACGACGCCATGCACCTTTCGAGTCAAAGACCCAGACCCTCCGCTCGCGAAGTGATGATCGCCGACAACGACGGCGCGCCTGCCACGCTGCTCGAAGTCGGCGAGACGTTTCTTGGTGATGCAGATTTGTCTTTCGACGCCTACACCTCTCAGGCGATCTATGTAGCCGAAGTTGAAAGGGTCTGGGGGAAGACGTGGCAATGGGCCTGTCGGGAAGAAGCGATTCCCGAACCCGGCGATTGGACGGTCTACGACGTTGCCCACTATTCCGTCCTGATCGTTCGGCAGATGGATCGCACCGTGCGTGCCTTTGTTAACTCCTGTCCTCATCGGGGCATGCAGTTCGCAGACAGTGGCAGCAGTGGGCACGGCAAACAATTCATCCGTTGTCCCTTCCATGGGATGCAGTGGCACCTCGATGGCAGCTTGCGTGAAATCCCGTGTCGCTGGGACTTTCCCCACATCCGCGACGATTCGTTTGGTTTGACGGCCGTGCGAGTAGCCAGTTGGGGTGGATTTGTCTTCATCAACCTCGATCCCGAAGCACCTTCGCTGAAAGCATACCTTGACGTTCTCCCCCGGCACTTTGCGCATGCCCCCCTTGATCGTCGACGGGTGTCGATTCACATCGCCAAGGTGATGCCAGGTAATTGGAAGATGTGTATCGAGGCATTTCTCGAAGCTTTTCACGTACTCGCCACCCATCCGGAAGGTGCGCGTTACACCGCCGACGCGGCTGCGGACTACGACGTCCTTGGTCCTCACGTCAGCCGCTTTATGCATTCGTTAGGCATTCCGAGTTCACACCTGAAGCGCCACATCGCAGAGCCCGATGTGGTGGCAGATGTGGTGGCCGACATGGGTTTCGACCCTGCAGGGCTCAAACCCGGTCAATCCGCACGCGCGTATATCGCCGATGCCATGCGAGCAGCATTCGGTGCGCAATTCGGCATCGACTATTCGAACACCAGCACAGCGGAGATTCTCGACTCTGTGCAGTACTTTGTTTTCCCCAACGCCTTTTTCTTCCCGGGTGTGCTGCTGCGTATGGTGTATCGCTTTCGGCCGATTGATCCGGACCACTGTCTGTTTGAAATTCTGGTCCTTGATCCGTTGCCCGATGGTGTACCGGTGCCACCGCCGGCGCCTGTCGTGGCGCTTGCGGCGAATGAGACCTACGAAGGTGTTCCAGGGTTCAGATTCGGTCAGGTGTTCGATCAGGATACGGAGAACTTTCGGCGCCAAACTGCGGGCATCAAGGCATCCGCAAAAGGTCGCCAAACACTGGGAAATTGCCAGGAAGTGCGTGTCCGGCACTTGCGCCAGACACTTGCGATTTACCTCAATCAGCTCAGTTAAACGGGCCTGAAGTCAGACTGCAGCAACGCTGAATCCCGTATTCGGAAAGTGCACCATGATGTTGCCGACCTCAGGGTCTTTGCGCAGCACGACAATCTCTTCCGCCGCCCACTTCACTAAAGAACCGATGATAGGATTACGCCCATAGTCCGTGGCGCTGACACCGACGTTTTGTCCAGCTTTCAGATTGAGTGCAAGGCGTGCATCCACACGTGCATTTGCAGGCGCTATAGGTTCAGCGTTTTTGCCCAACGCATGCGCCTGCTCAGCGGAGAGTTGCATGAATCGACCGTGACCAAAGGCGCGCATGCGCTCCATGTAATCCTGAACATTCGGCCAGTCAGCGAGCATCGATTTGTTGACAGGATTGCCATCCACAAACCACAGGCAGTGGTAAACGCTGAAATCAGCAATGCTCGGTACTTCCCCAAAAAGGAAGCCACCTTCGAGCGATGTCTCAAGCGTCTGCAGATACTCCAGAAAGTGCGCTTCGGCCGCAGCCGGCGGAACGCCCACGATGGGCGCTCCGGCGGAAAGCTCCGCACGGTCTTTTTGAAACGCAGCAACGGCCTCAGCGGACAGCTGCGACATCTGTGCAGCGATCGCGGCTTCACGAAAGTTGAGGGCCACCACCGTGCGGAACAGATCTGAGTCCGCCCACTGCGCCACCCGTTCTGCAGGGAAACCCGCGGCATAAAGCGTCGAGTTGTCCGCGACACGTGCGAGCGCTCTGCAGATCACCTGGGTATCGCAGTACACATTCGCGCCAATCTGCATGATCGGTGTCTTGCGATAACCACCCGAGAGCGGCATTAGGAAGGGGCGCGGCATGATCGGCGGGATGATGACCGACTGCCAATCGAGGCGCAGATAACCGAGGAGCACACGGATTTTTTCCGAGAAAAGTGAAGCCGGGTAGTGGTGCAGGATCAGAGTCACAGTAACGGTCTCGTTGATGGAATGGCGCGAGTCTACACGGACCGCGTCTAAACGGACTGAGCGCGCGCTTTGACCAGGGCATAGAAGTTCTGCACCAGTGGCCGGGAGAACATGGATTTGCGGGCGACAAATCGCACCGGGCGATTCAGGCCGTCCGCGTCGAGGGAGATGACCTCGTTGGTTTTGATGCCCAGTGTTCTGGCGACACCTGCAGGCACAAGGCCGTGTCCAAATCCGGCAAGCGCCATTTGTGCCACGGAAAAGAATGATTCAAGCGAAACCACCCGGTGCAGTTTCAATCGTTTCATGTCGTCTTCAATCGAGCGCCAGGCGCCGGATCGCGATTCGATGGTGATGACAGACAACGGTTCCCCAACGCGGTATTTGAGGGGCTTCCTGGCGCTGGGAATGATGACCATAGGCTCCAGCCGAATGACCTCACTCTGCAAATCAGATTCCGCGTCATGACTGCCCGTACAGAGGCCGACCATGTATTCACCAGAACGAAGCCGATCCAGCACCACGGGTGAACGCTGCGCATGAAACTCGAATTCCACTTCCGGCATTTCTTTCGCGACTGAAGCGAAGAGCTTCGGTCCCCAACTGGCGAGGATAGCTTCCGACACTCCCATGATGAGTTTGCCTTTGCGCAGCGTGTTGTCTTCGAGGAAGACACTGCGCAGATCAGAGATCAGGGGCGTTACTCGCTCCACGAGCTTCGTGCCGTGGTGAGTGAGTGCAACACGTCGCCCTTCCCGCTCGATCAGCGGTCGGTCGTAAAACAGCTCAAGGCTTGCAATACGTTTGCTCACCGCGGACTGGGAGATCTTCAGCACCGTCGCGGTTTCCATCATCGTGCCAGTCTTGGAGAGAACGACCAGTGTCTCGAGGTTCTCGAGCATGACCCATTCCAATTGGTTAATTCGCGTATTCCAACCATTCGCTGTATTCAAGTAAAGGATTTATCCATCCTGCCGGGCATGTTGTACACCGCCATTCTCATTACAGCGTTCGCCACCTCGGTTTTGTCGGGCATTCTCGGCATGGCGGGCGGCATGATTTTAATGGCGGTACTCGCGACCACATTGCCGGTTGCCGCCGCGATGATTCTGCACGGTGCGATACAGCTCACCGCCAATGGATCACGAGCCTGGTTTCTGCGTAGTCACGTGGAATGGAACGTCCTGCCTTGGTACGCCCTGGGTGCGGGCGGCGTACTCACGCTCTTCATCGCAGTGACGCTCGTACCGGATGCCGGTTTGATTCTGCTGCTGATCGGCTTTTTTTCACTTCTCGGGCGCTTCTCGGGGCAATTCGCCAAACTCGACATCACCCAGGCGCCAATGGCCGCATTGTGTGGTGTGGTCGTCACTGCTGCACAGCTGCTCGCAGGCGCGTCAGGTCCCATTCTCGATGTGTTCTATCTGCACTCGCCCTTGTCGCGACATGCCATCGTCGCCAACAAGGCGGTTACGCAGGCATTTGGGCATCTGCTCAAGATCGGGTACTACCGCACACTGGTCGGTGTCGCAGGAGAACTCCCGTGGTGGTTCATTGGTTTGGCGATGATTGTGGCGGTTGCTGGAACACGTGTGGGTACACGCCTGCTCGACAAACTGGATGACTCAGGCTTCAAGCGATGGAGTGGTCATGCGATCACCGCTATCGCAGTGGTGTGCGTGTTTGAAGGGGTCAGGCGGCTGGTCGTTTGAGACCAGCCCCCAAATCACGCCGCCATTGGCTTCACGACAAAGAGCAAATCTCCGGCATTTACCTGCCGACCATTCTCGATGTTGATACGCGATACTTTGTACCGACGATTCTTCGGAAAGAGCTCGGTATCGGTATTGAAGTCATCGAGTTTCAGCGGCGTGAAGATCTTCATCGCTTCAAGCTGACAGAGCGTCTGATTCGGATCGATGATGTCATCGACGGAAACGTAGGCGGGTTCTGTCGGCGTCGGTGAGGTGTAGAAGATCGCCGTAGCGGGCGACAGCACCTTGAGCTCATCGCTGTCCGCGATGCGGATGCTGTCCTGGTTGATACCTGAACCTGCGTCACCGGCGATCTCTTCGATCTCGCGGATCAGGGAAGGAACGTCGGTACGCTTGAGGAATTCCGGCAGGAATCCTGTGTCATAGGTTCCACCCTGGAAAATCGGATCTTTCAGGATGCGCCGCAGAAGTGGAAGGTTGGTGCTGATGCCGGTGAGCTCTACCTGACCGAGGTACGCATCGAGTTTGGCAAGACCGGCGATCCGGTTTTCGGCGTGCACGATGATCTGTGCCACCATGCTGTCGTAATACGGCGATACCGCCTTGCCGGATGCGGCCATCGAGATAATCTCTACGCCTTCCATCGACGGGAAGTTTGCCGTCCGAATCTGCCCTGGGTGTGGGCGAAACTCTAGCTTCTGGCCAACAGGCTGGATCTTCTCGGCAGTTACCCGCGCTTCAATGGCATAACCGTTCGCCTTCACCTCAAGGTCGGCGATGGATGCGCCACCGGCGATACGGTATTGGGCACCAACGATGTCCACACCACTCACCCATTCGGTGACCGGATGCTCAACCTGAAGACGTGTATTCATTTCCATGAAATACACGGCGTTGTTCTTGAGGTCATAGATGAACTCGACCGTACCTGCGCCGACATACTTCACTTCATCGGTAATCATGCGCGCGTAATCGAGCACCGACTTCATCAGATCCGGCGGCAGTGCCGTCGATTCACTCTCTTCGAGAACTTTCTGTTTGTCGCGCTGCACGGAGCAGTCGCGAATGCCGAGCACAAGGGTATTGCCGTGGGTATCACGGAGAACCTGCGCTTCGATATGCCGCAGGCTTGTGACGTATTTTTCGAGGTAAACGTCGCCGTTACCAAAAGCAGATCGGGCTTCCCGGGTCACGCGGTGGAACTGTTCATGGAAATCGGCAGCTCGTTCAACGACCTGAATGCCCTTGCCACCACCGCCATGAACGGCCTTGATCAGCACCGGATAACCAATCGTCTCGGCCACTTCAGCAGCGCGTTCAGCAGACGTCATGATTCCGTGGCTGCCAGGAACGACTGGCACACCCAGCTTCATCGCCGTGTTGATGGCGTTGGACTTGTTACCCATGGTCTCCATGCTGAGCACAGGGGGTCCAATGAAGTTGATGCCGTGGCGGCGAACGAGTTCAGCGAATTGTGCGTTCTCGGACAGGAAGCCGATGCCCGGGTGAAGGCTGTCGACCTGATGATCCTTCGCAACCTTCAACACGCTTTGCGCGTTAAGGTAACTCTCATCGGGGGTGTTGCCACCGATACACACCAGTTCGTCACGGGACGTCAGCATGTCAGCAACCGCGGATTCCATATCGGGATCGGACTGCACAAGAACCACACGAATGCCGTTGCGCTGGGCGATGCGTATCAACTTGATCGCGGTACAACCGCGCGCATGGACCAAGGTTTTCTGCACGGGCCGAATCAAATCGCGGTCGGTGAAATGCGGGTTATGCGCCACCACCACCGGTCTTGCCTGCGAGAGGACACCACTCCAGATGCGTTTCACCACTTCCTGTACCGATTCACTCGGCACGGGAATCTGGTCATCGATCTTACGCAGGGCTTCATCAAATCCTGGGTAGAACGGGTGTTTCACCAGCCCTTGCATGGATTCTCGATTCGTCGAGAGGTAGTTCGATAACAATGAATCGAGCGGCAGGTGCGACGACGTTACGATCTGGCCCGCAAACGGCATGCTGGTGCCCGAGAAGTAATACGTCTGCGCCAGGGGATGCGTGACAAAACTCGCCTGCGCACCACCCGTGCAATCGCCGTAGCCAAAGACGATGACGGGCAGGTCATGGTCACGTACAAACCGCGTAATGCGGTCGTTTATCGCCGCCATTGAGAAGAGTGAGCCAGCGCCTTCCTTTGTCTGCATACCGGCAGAAGAGAGGAAACACACCACCGGTAGGTGTTCTTCGGCGCAACGGACCAGCAAGCGGCAGAACTTCACCGCGCTCGCCATATCGAAGGAGCCGGCCTGGAAAGTCACGTTGGAGATGACCACGCCCATGGGCAAACCTTGGGCGCCGTTTTCGAATGTGCCGATTCCGGTGATGATGCCGCATGGTGGTTGGTCTTTTTGCAGCGCTTCTTCGATGGACAATCGGAATCCGGGAAAGCCCCGGGGATCGCTGGAGATCAGGTCGCGATCCAGTTCTTCGAACGAGCGGAAGAACGATTGGATGATTTCCTTGTAGCCAAACGGATGCGCTCGGCGAAACTTACGCAGCCCTTCGTTCAACAGGAGATCGCGATAAGCGATGTGCAAACGGTTCCAGAAGTCTTTACGCCGGCCAATGTTGCGGGGCGCGATCTTGCCTTGATAACCACGACCTTCGGTTTCTGCATGCACCCATGAATTCAGCAGGTTCTCGAAGATGTAGGTCACGACTACGAACAGCGCATCCGCAAGATGCGGAAATGTGAGTCGTTTCCACTCTTCAACCACGCGGAAGAAGTCACCACCCTTGGGTAGCTTCAGCACACGCTGATACCAGCGAATGACTTGTTGCCGAAGGACTTGTGCGGCGTTTTCAGCACTGACACCGGCACGTGGCTTGAGCGTTACACCACTCGCTGCAAGCTCGAGTGTGGTGTTGAAGAGATGTCCCAGAGAATCACGCGACAGAGCCTGAGTACGCTGCGCTTCAGCGGCAATGGAGTCGAGGTTGGCGATGACCTGATCGTAGACCGAATCGAACAGGAGCAAGTTCTCGCACTCACGCACGAAGTCTTCACGCAGCTCGTCGTGACACAGCAGGTCGAGCACGGTGAGTTCACTGGGCGCGATGATGCGCGATCGATCACCACGTGGACCAACAAACTCCGGAAACCGTTTCTCAAGAAAAGCGCGGTTAGATTCAAGCTCGGAGAGACCCGGCTCAGGACCCACACGGAACTGCGTGGTGGTCATGGCAAGGTTGAGTTCCGATGTCAGCTGATTGGCGAGGTACGTGAGCGACATGTCCTCAATGCCACGCCCTGCCAACAGTTTCTTGCCCTGATGGCTGAAGGTACGCAGCATCAGCGGATAGAGCTCCGCGTCGAGGCGAATCGCCTCGATAAACTCCTTCGGGCTGCTGATGTCGCTGACTTTGAGGATTTGCCAGGTATCACTATGGTGTTCCAGTAAGTCCCGCAGTGCCCGCAGGTTCCCAACCGCATCACCTTTCCAGCGGTTGTAGAGGTAAATACCAACGCGAGTGATCAACGCACTGCGCGCATCGTCGAAGTTCTTTTTCGGTTCACCAAACAAGAACATGGCAATACGGCCACGTTCAGCGCCAAGCGCTTCTTTCTTGTCCTGGAAGTTCTTCCAGGCTTTCGACAACGCATCGTCGTAGACGACGCGGTCTGGATCCTGCAACCACTTCAGGAACGATTGCCGGCGTTCAAGATCGGCCCGTTTGTCGAGCTCACCCTGAGGAAGCTCTTGTGGGGCGAGGCGCCCGTACTGCTGCTTCGTTGTAGCCTTGATGCGTTTGCGAATACCGAGATAACGCAAATAACGGAACGCCACGCCGAAGACGTTGAGGTATTCCGTGGGGTTCTTTGTTAGACGCAGGCCTGCTGTCGATTGCATTTGCGCCAGACGCGGCGAAGGCCTGAGGTAACGCAAGAGGCTCTGTTTGTAGTGTTCGAGGATGTACTCGTTTTCGGCGACAAAGTTCTTCGCCTGGTTCTCGACACGCAAGATGCCCGAGATGATCGCAAGCCTGAGATTCTCGATTTCGGCGTCCGCTTTTTCGGCGCTGAAATCAATCACCCCATCGATGTTGCCTTGCTCATAGAGTTCATAAGCCGACAAACCAACGTACTGAGCACATTCCTGCCAGGAGAGGTTGAGTCGCCGCGCGATGCTGGCGAGGCCACGGGGCTGGATGGTCGAGAACACCGAGTCCTTTACTGCGAGCAACAGGTTCGATGCTGCCAGTGGAATCGCACCACCGGAGTAACCGAGACCAAAAACCACACCCACCGTGGGCACATCAACGTTGCAGGCTTCGACGATCAATCGCGAAATCGTATGGGCCTGATTGTTGCGGTTCGCATCTTCGCGGGAATCCGCACCGGGCGTATCCATGCAGTTGACGATGGGCGTACGCCGCCGTGCGTGGTAAGCGATGCGTTCTGCTGCGGCCTTGTGATGCCTTGGGCCCCAACTGCCGTTTTCGACACTGCGATCCTGGGCAATGAAACCGACAGGACGCCATTCGCCCCCGAAGTCCATTTCAATGGTTGCGGAATAATAGGGGCCGTCCGACTCTTCACGACGCACTCTTCCGAGACGCCGGATGATTTTAGGTGCGCTGATTCGCGTGTTGTCTTCCGCCGGAGTAACGACGGACTCGATATAGGAGTCCACGTCCATGTTGGCCAAGGCGCGGCACTTACGCCGGATGACTTCGTCACGCAACAGCCCCCGCACCGCTTCCTGACCCGACGTCACTGCCGGGAAAAGAGAATCGTCATGGGCGAGGCTTTCAGCAATCAAATAGAGGCGGTCGCCCTCAATGAGCTGTTTATCCACTGGTCGCCGACTGGTTAGAATGCTGAGTACTCTAGTGGCTGCCCGCCAGCAACTCAACGCTTTAGGTTTATCGAAAGGTTTGCTCGGCAGGGTCTTCGAGATTTTCCCATGAAAATTGCAGTGCTTACCGTGTCCGATACCCGTACTCGTGAGAACGATACGTCCGGTGATGCGCTCGAAACCATGGCGGAGGCGTCAGGACACGACGTGGTGGCGCGGGATATCGTGCGCGACAACGTCTATGCCTTGCGAGCCAAGGTCTCAGCCTGGATCTTCGATGAAGGCATCGAAGTGATCGTCACCACAGGCGGTACCGGTTTCACCGGTCGCGACAGCACGCCTGAAGCGTTGATCCCGCTGTTCGACAAAGAAATTCTAGGCTTCGGCGAACTCTTCCGGCAGCTCTCCTATAACGACATCGGCACATCCACGATTCAGTCGCGCGCCTTTGGTGGCATCGCCAACGCTACGGTGATTTTCGGGCTGCCCGGATCAACCGGCGCGGTGCGACTCGGCTGGGAAAAAATCATCAAGGCCCAACTCGACATCAACAACAAACCCTGCAACTTCGCCGAACTGGCGCCTCGTTTTCGCGAGTGGGCCCAAAACTAGTGGGCACCCACCGAGTACCACGGCAGAACAGACGGCAAAACTCTGCACATGAGGAGATCTGATTGACTGGTTCTGTCTTTATCGCCGCTGCTGCGCGTACCCCGATCGGCAGTTTCCAAGGCGCCCTTGCCCCGCTCTCTGCACCCGCTCTCGGGGCACATGCGATTCGCGCAGTACTCCAGGACGTCGATCCTGGATCTATCGACGAAGTGATCTTCGGCAACGTCATCAGCGCAGGATTAAAACAAGCGCCCGCACGCCAAGCCACGCGGCTTGCCGGGTTGCCTGACAGTTGTGGTGCAACCACCGTGAACAAGGTCTGCGGCTCCGGCATGAAAACCGCGATGTTGGCCTATGACCTCATCCGTTGCGGCTCGGCCACATCAGTCGTGTGTGGTGGCATGGAAAGCATGACCAACGCGCCGTACCTCATGACCCGTGCGCGTGCGGGTCTGCGTATGGGACACAGTGACATCAAGGACGCCATGTTCCTCGATGGTCTTGAAGATGCCGACACCGGTGGATCTATGGGGAGCTTCGCGCAAGCGACCGCGGACGCCAGGCAAATCACACGTGAAGGGATGGACGCTTACGCGCTCGAATCGGTACTGCGCGCGCGGCGCGCGATTGAACAGTCTCTGCTCACGACTGAAATCAGTCCGATCTCCGTCAACGGTTCCATGGTGATTCACGACGAACAACCTGGACGCGCCAAGCTGGAGAAGATCTCCAGCCTTAAACCCGCGTTTAAAGCAGACGGGACCATCACCGCTGCCAACTCAAGCTCGATCTCTGATGGTGCTTCGGCGCTCCTCCTCACGAGCGCGTCGCGTTTGAACGGTGCCGAACCTCTGGCTCGTATCGTCGGCCATGCCACACACGCTCAACATCCGAGCACGTTTACGACAGCGCCCGTTGGTGCGATCCAGAAGCTCATCGACAGGCTCGGGTGGAGCATGGATGAAGTCGATCTTTTCGAGATCAATGAGGCCTTTGCCATGGTGACCATGATCGCAATGCAAGACCTTCGATTACCGCATGACCGGGTCAACCTCTACGGCGGCGCCTGTGCCCAAGGTCATCCCATCGGATCCACAGGGGCTCGACTCCTGGTCACTCTCGCTCATGGCCTGCTTCGAACCGGTGGTCGTCGTGGCATCGCATCGCTCTGCATCGGCGGTGGTGAAGCCACCGCTGTTGCGCTGGAGCGGGTTTGAGGGATCAAACTTTGAAAAATCGGTGGAAGAACGCTTTACGGACAGGAGCATTTTGACGTGACACGACTTCCCGTCATCGTCGGCATGGGCGGAGTGAACGCCGCCGGCAGGATTTCGTTTGATCATGCCTACCGGCGCATGGTGATCGATGCCCTCGACGAGCCAGCTCGTGCTTCAACCTACCGCTCATTGGCTGCCCTTATGGGCATCAAAGAAGACCCAACTTCCGCTGCCGTGCAAGAGCACATCCGAATGCAAACCCTGGTCAGACGCATCGAGAACTTTGATGTGAATCGGGTGTATTGCCAGAGCTCGGCAACCGTCACGCCCGACGGCAGCGAAACCCTCACATTCCGCATGCCGAAACGTCAGTTGCCAGAGCGTATTCCTTCGGGCTGGAAAATCAGCGAGATCGATACTCGAACCGTGCTGGTCACCTGTTATGGCGCTACGGACGTTTTGTTTCCGGATGCACGCACGTCGAAGGTCACGAGTGCAGGCCAACTGCCTACCGGTTTTGATCCGGGGAATACCTATCAATCACGCAGTCATCCACGTGGTTTGCAGCTTGCGGTCTACGCGGCCTCGGATGCGCTGCAATCCACTGGGATCAGTCTCGACGACATCAAAGCCGCTGTGAGCGGTGACCAGATCGCTGTCTACTCCGGCAGTGCCATGGGGCAGCTCAACGAAGAAGCGTACGGTGGCTTGCTACAAAACCCCATGCGCGGCAAGAGGCCTTCTTCAAAACACTGTTCCTTTGGTCTCTCGGAGATGCCTGGCGACTTCGTTAACGCCTATGTGCTGGGGTCAGTGGGCGGCACAGCAGGCATCATCGGCGCCTGTGCCACGTTCCTCTACAACGTGCGGCAGGGCATCGACGAGATTCGGAGCGGTGAAAAACGGGTGGTTTTCGTCGGTAACTCGGAAGCACCGATAGAGCCCGATGTCATCGAAGGTTACAGGACCATGGGTGCCCTCGCGGAAGACGAAGCCCTTGCAGCATTGGACGGCACGAATATATGCAACAACCGCCGTGCCGTTCGCCCGTTCTCCGACAACTGTGGCTTCACGGTCGCTGAAGGCGCGATCTATCTGGTCCTCATGGACGATGAACTCGCTCTCCAACTCGGCGCTCGCATTCTGGGCAGCGCTGCGGGCGTGTTTGTGAATGCAGACGGCTATAAGAAATCAATTTCAGGTCCTGGTGTTGGCAACTGGATCACCGTCGCCAAAGCTCTGGCGTTTGCACGCAGCATCATTGGTGAGGAAGCGCTGCGCAAACAAACCTATATCCAGGCCCATGGCACCAGCACCCCGCAGAATCGTGTGACGGAATCGCAGATCCTGAGCACGATCGCAGGTCAATTCGGGATCAGTGATTGGGTGGTCGGCGCAGTGAAGGCCTACGTCGGCCACACGATGGCGCCTGCAGGCGGTGACCAACTCGCCGCGGTCCTCGGGCAATGGCAATACGGCGCGATTCCAGGAATCACCACGATCGACCATCTCGCCAACGATGTCTTCACCGCTAACCTGCGCTTTCCTTTTGAGCATGTGCGGGCAACCACAGACAGCTACGCTGCAGCGTTCGTGAATTCAAAAGGGTTTGGCGGCAACAACGCCACGGGTGTTTTTTTGTCGCCCAACCAGACGCTGCACATGCTCGAGCGTCGCTGGGGACGCGGGGCCCTCAATGAGTGGCGTGCACGCAACCGGGACGTTCATTCACGCGCTACCGCATACGATGACGCGGCCAGTGGTGGTGCGGCGAACACCATCTACCAGTTTGGTGAAGGGGTGCTGGAGGGTGACGATCTCAAGATGAGTGATCGCATCATCAACGTTCCGGGATTTGGCGTGCCGGTTTCCCTGGAGCCACAAAATCCGTGGAAAGATATGTGCTAAGCATCGCCGCGCCTTTGCTCAGTGAAACGTCGGTGGCTTAGCGCGGCCAAGTAATCGCAACCGCATCTCCACATTGCGCTGCAACTCGGAGCCTGTGGGTGACAAGGTCACACACATCTCAAAATGCTCTCGAGCGAGGTCCGGCATGTTGAGCGCAAACCAGCAGTTACCCGCTTCAAGGTGCAGCCCAGCATGGAGTTCCTGGTTGTTGATAGCGGCCGCGATGCCCCGCTGATGCTCAATGATCACCAGTGCCGAATGCGGGTGTCTTCGCTCCATACAGACGTGTTTGATGTTGTTGAGCATACGCAGTGCGACGTCAACCGCGCTTGCCTTGGGTAGATCTCCGGTAATCGGCAGTGGTGACATACGCACGGGATCAATCACCTGACCATTCACGTAGGCGAGGAAGTGTCCCGGCGTGTTCAGTCCCCAGGCTTCTTCGCCTCGGGCACGTGCAACCTCAATGAGGACGAGCGCGAGGGTAATCGGCAAGCCGCGACGCCGCTCGATGACACGCGCGACACAACTGTTGTCGAAGTTGCTCAGGGCGTTCTCCTCTCCACAAAAACCGAGTTGTTCGAGCGCCCGCCAGGGCGGTTCGTCCCGTATCGAGACCACCCCCTCCAGCAAAGGCTCAATGGAGACAGATTGCACCAGTGGGTCGATCATCCGATTGACCAACACTGCGGCATCCCACTCCGTCGCTAACTCATCAACGGCGAGGCCGGAGAACGCCGTCGTCAGTTCAACATCGGGTTGCAGATTCACGAGACCAAGAGCGAATCCACCACGCTGGTGAACTCTTTACGCGCGAAAGGTTTGTCCAGTGTGGCGTTGGCACCAATATGTTTGGCAGCTTCGAGGTAGTCGTTGGGGCCGATCCGTCCACCACCGCAAATGGCGATGATGGGTAGATCTCCATGTTTCTTTCGAATGCTGGAGATGGTTTCGAGACCTTCTTTCTCCGGCATGATGATATCGGCGACAACCAAGTCGAATGGACCGGTTTTGATTTTTTCCAGGGCAACCACACCATTTTCAGCGGTCACCACACTATGCCCTTCCAGGCGCAGCATCTCTCCGAGAACATCGAGTACCTGGAGGTCATCGTCTACAAGCAGTATCGCACTCACGAAACGTTCCCACTCATCCTTAAGGCGCGGCTACTCGATCCTCAACGAACTAACTGGGGGTTCGCACACCGCAAAAACAGACTCGTCGAAGCCGCGCGAAATTGCAACGTTTTGTAAAATGAATCGCACCTGAATCGAGGAAAAAATCGACAGCTATGCAAGCGGGTGAAATCACATGATACAAGATACCGCCATCGGCGCTCTCGCGGACGCGATGCTCGTGCGCCAGAAAACCGGCTTTCTCATCTACCGAGCGGCTGATCACCGCGCACTGTCTCGATCCCTTACGCATCTCCCTCGGCTACCTGCTGTGGACTTCGCGCTCCTCACCGGCTCTCCGGCAAATGCTGAAGAAGCTGCGGAAACGCTGATTAAACGTGGTTGTGATCTGATCGTGCTGTGGCAAACCGCCTTGAGTCTTCAGGATTTCATCGAGCCCGGTGAACTGGTGATGCCCACCCGAATCGTCGAGGCCGAATCTGGCGGGCGTTTCGACACTGGCTTCCCCGGCATGGGACGTCGAGACCGAGCCGCGATTCTCACCACCGACTTCATCGAAGACCCTGGCGCCCGCCGACGTCTAGCCATGCGTTTTCAATGTGTGGTGATGGATACGTTGTCAGCAACACTGGCCCGCCGCCTCGCCCGTGCCAAAGTCCCCTACCTGGTTGTGTGTGCACAGATCGATCGCCGTGCGGAGTACTGGACCAATCGCTTCTTCTCGTGGCGCGTTCGCTTCGGCAGTCGCACGTTACTCAGCGCACTCGCCTGGATCTGGTTCAAGCCGCGTGAGCTGATGGTCTTCTCAACGAGCCGAGGTGGAGCAAACGCATCGCTTCGAGATGCTGCGAACCTCCTGCGTGAATCGTTAGAGGAGGCATTCGAAGACGAGTTTCCCTCACTGCCCGAGGAAGCGGGCTGACACCTATGCCGTGATGCGGGTATAAAGCACCGGCGTTGGTCACGATCTTCCGCCCGAAGAGATCTGATTCACGCAGAGCCTCATAGTCCTCGCACGGCCAAGGATCGCGTCTTGATGTCTCCGGTCTCGTCATCCATACCTCCAAAACCTGCGACCGTGTCGTCGGATGACGATCTCCTGATCTTGGTTGACGGCAACGACACCGCCATTGGTACTCTCGACAAAGCACGATGCCACGATGGCGCCGGACAACTGCACCGTGCCTTTTCACTTTTCATCTTCAACCCACGCGGTGATTTGCTTTTGCAGCAGCGAGCGATTGGCAAGCGGCTTTGGGGCGGTTATTGGTCGAACAGCTGCTGCTCTCACCCACGTGCTGCCGAAGGAATGGAGGAAGCGGTTAGCCGCCGGCTTGCTGAAGAACTGGGTTTAAACGCAACGCTGCAATTCGTCTACAAGTTTGAATACCACGCAGCGTTTGGCGAGGAAGGCAGCGAACATGAACTCTGCTCGGTCTACATCGGCGAAACTCACCAGGATCCTTCCCCGCACCCGGAGGAGATTGAGCGTTGTTGCTGGATTTCACCGGCAACCCTCGACGGCCGAATGCAGTCCTCGCCGCACGAGTTCACACCGTGGTTCCGGATGGAGTGGCATGCCTTACGAACTCAATACCGCGAGCGACTTTCAGGGAGTTGCTGAATCACACACAAATCCCACACGGAGGACGTTGCCGATGCGTTCACGCGGCTGGCTGGGCTCTTGGAAGCGGCGTATCCTTGCGGCCTCTCGACTGCCCACCTTCGGCTGCCCATATGGCGGTTCAGCACCTATCCTTTCGGTGTCGAGCGACGTTAGCGCACAGGTTGGACATCACGGTGAGCGCCTCCGTTTGTAAAACGACCTGAACGACGTAACAAGACGACCAGGAACAGCCCACCACGACAGGACTTACGGGTAGAGGAACAGTGAGCAAGAGACAATCCGGCATCGGCATCAGCGGACTCGCAGCGTACCTGCCACCCTACCGCGTTGATCTGGAATCGTGGTGTCACTGGAACAATGACAGCTGGGACAAAGTCGGCAGCGTCGTTGGCTCAAGTTTCCGCATGCCTGGACCCAATGAAAACGCCTACACCATGGCCGCCACTGCGGTCATGCGGCTCATCGACAACTACGACATCGACGCTAACCGCATCGGCTATCTGGCACTCGGCACGGAATCGAGCACCGACAATTCTGCAGGTACCGTCATTATCAAGGGCATGATCAACGAAGCCCTCATTGCCCAAGGGCGCCCGACGATCAGCCGGTATTGTGAAGTTCCGGAGTTCAAACACGCTTGCCTGGGTGGCGTGTATGCCATGAAAGCGGCGGCCCGCTATCTTGCGCTGGATGGTGCAGGTCGAATTGCCATCGTGGTCTGTTCCGACATCGCCGAATACGCACGAGGAACATCAGGCGAACCGACGCAAGGTGCTGGCGCTGTCGCCATGCTCCTCGAAGCCGACCCGAAACTGCTCGCCATCGAGCTGCACACCTCCGGTTCTTCGTCGGACTATCGAGGACCGGACTTTCGTAAACCTTTTTCGCGGTTCCTCAACCAGCCCAGTAATCGGCAACAACGTCCACGGGACTTCCCGCTCTTTAACGGCAAGTACTCCACCACTTGTTATATCGACGAAGTGCTTGCCGCCACGGCGCATCTGGTCAGCCGCCTGGAAGGTTCAGGTCGAAAGTTCCTGCGCGACATGCTTGCGGTGTTTCTACATCGCCCCTATCAACGCATGGCTGAGACTGGTCTCGCCATGATCCTGTTGCATTTCCTGGCAGTGGGTGACGCCGACGATCGTGCGGAGCTTGACCGTATCGCTGCGCTTTCCGGAGTCGATGCGAGTCGCTTGCAGATTGAATTGGTAGAGCCACGTTACGTGTATGACCTTGTCAAGAATGGCCAGGTCGCAGAAGAGCTGTATCCCTTCGCTACTCAAGCGTTACGTGCCATGCGCACCATGCCGGTATGGCAGGACGAAATCTCCAGCAAGCTTCGCCTCGGTGCCACCGAGATGAAACACGTCGGCAACCTCTACACCGCATCGCTACCCGCGTGGCTCGCTGCCGGTTTGGAAGAAGCCGCCGCGCAAAAGATGAAGATCACCGACGCGTCAATCCTCACCGTTGGCTACGGCAGTGGTGATGCGGCCGAGATCATCCCCATGCAGCTTGTCAAAGGCTGGGAAAAAGCTGCGAAGCGTATTGGCTTTCGCGACGCGTTGGCTGGAAATCCTGTGGACCTTACCGAAGCGGACTATGAAAGCCTACACGACACCGGTGCGTTGGCCACGGATCCGCGTGTTGATCCGGGTGTGTTTGTGATCGAACGAATCGGTGATGGCACCGCGTCGTTTGATGACACTGGGCTTGAGTACTACTCCTACCGAGTGAGCTGAAAGCTCGCGCGGAAGTGTCGTAGCACCGGCCAGCGGCCGGTGCGGGACACCAACCTGGCTAGTGCAATCCCCTGTTACTTCCCCCTCCCCGGAAACGCAGCCGGCACAAACCCTGGATTGTTCATCCGCTTCGGCCACATAAACTCCAGGCTGCACCGCGAAATCAGCCACTTCTCTTCGACCTTTTCATACGCTTCGTCATACACACCAAACCAGACAATCGGCATCTGATCCGCAGGCATCGTCGTGACGGTATCGATCAGATAAGAGCGGCCCACCGCTGTATTTGGTCCGGTGATTTCAATCCAGTGGCTGCACACATTGTGCAAGGCGCCAAACACGGTCGACCCAGGCCCTGCGATCACTTGTTTGTAATTGGTGCGAATGGTCTCGCGACCCACCCAGTTGCCGTACTCGGGTCCAAACTCGCATACGGCATCCACCGTGAAGATGTCGGCAAGCTCGTCGATACGATGCGAGTCCATCAACTGTGAATACAACAACTTCACTTTGCGAATGGCTTCAATGTCTAGCAGCCGCTTCAGCGAACGAACCTCGTCAGCGGTGAACGATTCGATGCTCATAAGTTTCCCCTGTCACTTCAATAGATAGGCTACTTCGGTCGAATCAGAGCGACCGCTTTTTGAATTTGAGATGCAGTTCGAGCGTTCCCAACATGATGCCCGGCTGGTGCAGGAACTTGTTACCAGGCGCATATTCGATGCCTTCGACCCGGTCAAGCAAACCCTCCCAGGCAGTGATTTGCTCAAGCCGAGAAATATGCGCACCCGGACAAACACGCGGGCCTTGCGAGAACACCAGGTGTCGCGTGACCGCCTTGCGATCCACATTGAGATCAAACGGGCATTCCCACTCATCTGGATCTACGTTTCCAGCCGCCCAACGCAGGTGCAGCATCGAACCCTTCGGTACATGCACACCCTGGAATTCTTCATCCTGACTGCAGATGCGCGTCGAGAGTCCTTGTGTGGGTGAACGCAGGCGCATGCACTCTTCGGTAAACCCACGGACCTTGCTGCGATCATCTCGAATCGTTGTCCACACATCCGGGTTATCGCAGAGCAACTGCGCCTGCTCTTCAAGCGCGTATTGGGTTGTCTCCAGGCCACCAATCATCATCGCGTAGACAATGCCATTCACTTCAGCATCGTTGAGCTTGCGCTTCAGCGGTGAGTATTCGACCTGCGTCAGGAAAGAGATCATGTCATCACGAGGCGATTTACGCCGTTCGATGATGTGCCAGGCCACATAATCTTGAAACTCCTTGAGCGCGGCGAACTGCTCCTTCATTTGTTCTTCGCTGAGCAAGTTGCGATGACCCTTCCCATACACGAACGCTGCGACCTGGGCATTACCCCATTTCGCCAGCATAGGAATGTCTGAGTAGGGAAACCCGAGCACATTGGCCATCACCATTTGCGGCAGCGGCCTCGCGAATTCGCTGATGAACTCGACTTCGCCGCGATCGATGAAGCGATCAATCAGCTCGTGCGCCGCGCGACGAATCATCGCTTCATGCCGACTGGCGCCAGGTCCTACCCAGGGATCGGTGAGCTCCTGACGGTGGGAGCGCCAGAGTTCGTTCGTTGGGCGCAGGGAAGCAATCGACACCATCATGGCGTTGATATACTTCATGTCGTTGAGCGGTGTGCCCTGCTCCTTCAGGTTCTCCATCGTCACGAAGAGTGTCGGCGGAAAACGCACCGGATCACGCACCACCATGGCAATGTCTTCGTATTTGCTGAGGATGAATCCATCGGTGCCCGGTGCGTAACCTTCACCAGGCAAGCGATGTACTGGCGATTCTTTGTGCAGGACGGGGTAGGCCTCGTACCAGTGCTCCTGTGCCCCAGGACCAAAGAGGTCCACGTCGGCGGCATGGACCGGGCACTTCATGGTGTTCTTGTCGTGAGTTGGTGCGGTGGCACTCATCCTTACTGTCTCCCTTGCGGCGTGCTGAACTGCCAAGCTGATCTACACCGAAGGATACAGGCAGCGCTGACGGTTTTGCCACGACCTTTAACGGCGTCATGAGAGACCGGGCTCGCCGTCGCTCAGTCCTTTGCCGCAAACACCAGCAGCGCATTGCCCGCCATACGATCACCGAACAGGTAACCGGAGTTGACGATCACGTGGCCGGCCTGCACCAAGGGACCTGCGGATTCGATGCTGCCCCCTCGAGCGATGTCACCCGAAACGGCAGGAAACTCCTGATTTGTATCGAAGTCCCACAACAACTTGCCGCTTCGTGATTCGTAGGCGCGAAGGTGTCCATCGAAAGCCCCGGAAAACACGACGTCCGGAATCGCGGTGACCGGTGCTGAAAATCCCGGATCACACGCCGGTAGATCTTCTGGTGCACACACGTCCGGCGCTGGCACAAACCACTTCACGTCACCATCAACCGGATTGATTGCGAACAAACCGGGTTTTCGTTCACCGATGATCTTCTCGGTGAACACCGTATCGGCATTAGGCGCGAAGATCGTGCCCTCGCCGACGGCGAGCCCCCAATGCACGCCCCCCGCAAAACCCCCGTGACCATACTTGTTACGCCACATCAGGCTGCCATCTTCCGGATCGAGGGCAAACACGTGCCCCGATTTCTGACCCACAATCAGCGCATCGCGACCATCGGGCAGGGTGATCAATGCAGGTGGCGCGCCGATGTCGAGGTCAGGGCCATTTTCTTTGGGACAGTTCGTCCCACCGCCGATATAACACGCCATGTTCCACGCATCCCCAGGGATGGACTGGTACGACCACCGTTTCTCTCCGGTAATCAGATCAAAAGCGACGATGGCATCACTCGTACCCACGGCGGGTGAGGTGTAAGCCTCACCGGTGCCGACGTAGAGCGCACCACGTTTGGCATCGATGGTGGGTGAGTTCCAGACAGGCGCACCTGCAGGGTGGAACCGGGGCGCGTCTTGAGCGTTTTTCTCACCGGTCGGCTTGGGTTTTTCGGCGATGGTATGTGCGGTCCACAGCACTCGACCGGTTTCACTGTGAATGGCCACAACGCCGCCACGAAACGTGCAACAGGGATAAGCAGGATCAGCCGCACTCGCCCACTCAGACGAAGACAGCGGGACATAAAGCACTCCTTCATGGAGGCGCGGCGAACCCGTCAGCGTGGTCGTTGGATGGCCATGTGATTGCACCTGCCACAACAGCTGACCGGAACGTGGATCAACGGCATAGACCATGCCACGGATATCGCCAAAGAACGCCTGTTGGCCTGATGGATCCACCACTACGGCACTTCGCACTTCCGCGGCGGCTGTGAAGATCCACGTCGCGCATCCATTGGCGAGGCTCAGTGCATAGACCGCACCACTCTGACTGCCTACGAGGATGTGATCGCCATACATCGACGGTTGGCTGCGTGCACGACTCGCGCCGGGAAATGCAAAGGCCCATTTGAGTTTGAGTTTCGACACGTCCTCGGCAGCAAGTTCTGCCACCGCTGAGTCGATGAAGCGTGTGTTGTGTGGCGTGAATCCCCAACCTTGCAGTGCAGGCGTCGCGAGCGGAACCCTGTCCTTCTCGCATCGAAGGACCGGTCGCGCGGTTTCCTGGGATTCGCCGCCGAGAAAATCAGCGAGCTTGCGCAAAGTGGGGGTATCGATGCCGTCAGCATTGGGCTTCATCAACCCTTCAGTCAACGCCGCATAGATCGAATCGGCACCCATGAGTTGAAACTTCACCTGATGCGGCGCCTTGGGAACACTACCGTCGTGACAACTCGCACAGCGGGTGTTGTAGAGCACCTGTAGTTCGTTGGCGAACGACGGCGTTATCACCGCGGACAGAAGTATAACAAGATAGAAAAACGGAATACGCATAAAGACTCTCCCCGCCCATCAATAGTAACCGGGAAGGTCAGCGTCTATCGAACAGGAAGCCCCTGAGAGCTGCAGAAGGGAGGAAGTTGAAACCTGTTTCAGAACGAAGCCTCAGGTCACTGACAACCCACTTGACGCGAGACGATCCACCTCCACTCGCGCTGCCGCCTTGTCTTGAAAGTACAGGGCGTTAAGCGTCGTGAAGTGGCTGACGTCACTGGGGACGTTCTTGTCCAGGAAGATCGCACCGACCGGGCAAGCGGATTCACACGCAGCACAATCGATGCATTCTGTTGGATGTACGAAACACATCCGGTCGTTGTCTTCTTGATAGATGCAGTCGACAGGGCAGACTTCGATGCACGAAGCATCCTTCACGTCGATGCAGGCATTGGTGATGACAAAGGTCATCCTGTCCTCGCGCGATGAAACGATGCGGGGAAACGTAAACCAAAGCAGCCCTTCTTGCCAATCCACCTCTCTGGAAATCTTGAAGCGGCGTTCAGGTTTTTACGGGGACTTGGCAGCCCGGCGCCCGAAGGGTTACGTTACGAGGTGATCAATCCATCTTTGAGGAGCGCAACCATGGATGCATTGCGGGACTACGCGAGCGAACTTGATGCCGAGATTCATTCCACCGATCCAGGCGGCACGATCAACTTTCCGTTGATGCCGGTCGGCCAGGCGGTCGACATGGGTCATGACGCGACAGGCAAACCGCTATTCGATCCGCGGGTGTTCAGCTCACGGGAGTTTTTCCGCAACCCCTATCCCTACTACCGCATCCTGCGGGACCACTATCCGGTCTTTCACGACAAACTTCACAATACCTATTACGTCACCCGCTATGAAGACGTCTGGCGTTGTTATTTCGATGATGAAGGTTTCAACACCATCCCCAAAGGCAGCTCGTCAGGGGTTCTTGGCAATACTCAGCTTGAGCTTTCCGGCGTTGAGCATCGTCGCCGGCGAAATCTCTATGGGCAACACCTCGTCGGTCGCGGCCTCGACCTGCGCGTGCCTTCGATCCAACGGCTCGCTCGCGATATGATCAAGGATTGGGACAACCAACTCGATACGCCCTGGGTCATCGACGAAGGCAAAAAGCGTATCGTCGAACTGGGTGCTGCCTTCGCCAACGAGTTCCCTGTGCGGGTCGTCTGCGAAGTGCTTGGCTTCCCTAACGAGGCCCGCGAGCAGTTCTTCTATTGGTACAACTCGATGATGTCGGGTCTCGGTGGATCGCTCACCCACAAACAAGGTCTCGAAGCGCGGCAGAGTCTTGAAGACTACGTGCAGGACATTGTCGAGGAACGCCGTCGCAAGCCTTCGTTCCTCAAGGATGAAGACGGCAAGATCATCGGCAAGGACATCATCACCAAGCTGTGTGAAACCAAGGTGGACGGGGACTACTTATCTACCGAAGAGATCACGTCCAACATCGCGCTCATTGTTGCTGCGGGCGGAGAAACGACACGGGGCGCCATCATCAACATGTGGTACCTACTGTTGCAGCATCCCGATCAGTTCGCGGCACTGTGTGCAAATCCCGGCGAAACCTGGGATCGAGCATTCCACGAAACGCTGCGCCACTCATCCCCCATCGGCGGTCAACCCCGCCACAACACCTTCGATGTCGATATGCATGGTATGCATGTCCCGGCTGGCTCACTGATGCAGATGGTGGACTTCAGCGCCAACCACGATGACCGTGTCTTCAAAGACCCAGAAAAATTCGACATTTTCCGCGATGACCTCTATTCCGGAAAACTCCTGCGCTCCGGCTTCATGAAAGAAGGTCGCTGCGCGCACATGGCGTTTGGGGTGGGTCCCCACTTGTGCCCCGGCGCGTGGATTTCCCACCAGGAGGCCGTGGAAGGCTCGAAGATCCTGCAGAAGACGCTCAAAAACATGCGGCTCTGCACGGAGCGTCAACCGAAGGACATTGATGGCGAGTCACTCGCGCCCGTCGGCATCGTGCGGGTACCGCAGCTCTGGCTGGAGTACGACCGCGCATGAATGCTCCCGTTTCGAGAGATGCCGACGACCTCGTCATCGGCGACAACGGCGTCGCCGTTCCGCGCTTCAACCATGGTGGAACGGGCTATCGCACCTATGAAGTTCACCAACGCGAACGCGTCGGCGAGTCCACCGAAAAAATCAACGGTTCAGAACTCGCATCGGCAGGGTATGCCACTGATCCTTACAAATCGCTGGTGATTCTGCGCGAGAACTACGCGTGTTTCCGGGATTGGATCAACAACTGCTACTGGATCACGCAGTACAACGACGTCACCTCGATCTTTGCTGACGAAGCCAATTTCGAAACGCGGAGCAAACTCTGGTACTACGGCCTCAGCGGATTCGGGCGCGACCTTCGGCAAGAGCTGCCGGTGCTCTGGGCCTGGTCGAAAGCGATGGACACGTTTGCCGAAACGGATGCACGGCGACTGATCGAGGGCTTTCGCAAAGGATCAACGGACCTCGCAAGAGATTTCGCCGCTCAATATCCAATTCTCCTGCTCGGTCGCATGTTTGAAGTCCCTGACGCGGAGCTCGCCCCTTTCGCGATCCGTTATCGCCGCGCCCAACGCGGTGTACTTTGGCACCCCACCGCGCAAGAGGCCGGCAAAGACGCGCTGCGCGAGCTGGTGGCGTACTTCGATCCGAAACTGCAGAAAACGAGTGGCGCTGACACCAGCGTCCTCGCTGCCATCGCGGGCCTGGGTGGTACTGCCGCCGACGTGGTCACCACACTGCTCGAAGCCGATCACGAAACCTTGCATGGAATCCTTGGAAATCTCTGGATGAATCTGCTGGTGCAACCGGCGTCATACGCCAAGGTTCAGCAGGATCGGTTGGCCATGAAGATCGCCTATCTCGAGGCCATGCGACATTCACCGCCAGTGATCACCGCCGAGCGGTTTGCGCGGCATGAGGTGGAACGCTTCGGCAAGTTGATACCCGATGGGGGCTTGATGCGCATCTCCGCATTGGCTGCGAACCGTGACCCCCGCATCTTTGATGACGCGGATTCGTTCATTGCGAATCGCATAGACATTTGCCACCGCGAAGCACGGGGGCACTTCCGTGCCGATGGTCTGCCACAAGGCATCGCTTTTGGTATGGGGCAGCCAACGAAACACCCCGCTGTTCCGGAGGATCGACCCCGTTCGATGTACGCGCTGACTCGCGATACTGTAGTCACCGCAAGCTGGACGCTGGCGCAGTCCCTTCCGGAGCTGCGATTGAAGGCAGGCTTCACACCAGTGATCCGTTGCCTGCGAATCGGGGAAACGTTTACCTGTTGGGAGTTGCCGGTCGACTTTTAGAGCGTTACTCAAAAACAACTGTCTGAAGAACTAGAACCAGGGGGGAGAACCATCATGGCTGAAGCTGCAGTGAAGCCGAGCTTGCCGCACGAAATCGATCCACGTGAATTCGATGGTCCGGCATTCCAGAAAAATCCGTTTGATCTCTACAAGCGCCTGCGGGATCACCATCCGATCTTCCACGACCGCTTCCACAACCGCTGGATCGTAAGCCGCTACTGGGATGTGGATGCGTGTTTTCAAAATAACGAAAGCTTCGACCGCGCCGTGTATAAGCCGGACGGCCCCTACAAATTCGGCACGAACCACGTCTTCGGCCCCAACATTCTGGAATATGGCAACAGCGACGAACATCGACGTCTGCGCAACATCGTCGCCGGCCAGTTTGTGGGCCAGAAGCTCGACGACTTCATTCCGATGATCCATCAGATCAGCGAAGAAGTGATCGACCGTTTCAAGCACAAGAAGAGCTTTGAGCTCGTCAAGGAATTTTCGAGCCAGGTGCCGATTCGTGTGATCTCCAACATGCTCGGTCTGCCGCGCAAGGACGAAGAGATGTTCGTCGAGTGGTACCAGGCGTTGATCGCGGGGCTCGGCTTCGGTGGTGAACACCTGATGCGGGGTATCGGCGCGCGTAATCAAATGTGGGAATACCTCGACCCGCTCATTGCTGAACGCACCGGCAAAGACGGTGAAGATTTGTTGTCCAGGATCTGCAACGCCGAACTCGCTGGTAGTCGCATGACGCCAGAAGAAATCAAAGGCTTCGTCGCTCTGTTACTCGCCGCCGGTGGTGATACCACCGACAAGGCCATCGCCAACATGTGGTATCACATGACCTATACGCGGCCGGACCAACTCGATGCCGTCGCGAAAGAGCCGGACTTGTGGCAGAACGTATTCACCGAAATGATGCGTTACGACGCCGTCGTGCACGCACAGTTCCGCCACACCACCCGCGAAGTCGAGATACATGACCGTGTCATCCCGATGCGCGCAGGTGTGATTCTTTATCTCGGTGCCGGAAATCGGGATGAACGGGTCTTCAAGAATCCCGATCAATTCGACATTTTCCGCGACGATTTGCATATGGGGCGAGAAAATCGATCCGGCCGTTACAAGGATTCAAAACCCGGCCACTTGGGCTTCGGCATCGGCCAACACTTTTGCATGGGTTATGCGATGGCGCGGCAGGAATCACAGATCGCGTGTACCCACTTGCTCGAAGCGTTAGGTCGACCGGAACCCCGGGATGCCGTGCATCCGGGAATCATCTCGCCGTCGATCGACTCTGGTGGTTTCCGCGCACCGCAGGAACTCTGGCTCAATACGCACTGAGAGGAGGCACGATGAAAGTCCGTATCGACCTCGATGCTTGTCTGCGTGCGGGCGAGTGTTACTACAACCATCCGGAGCTCTTCCGCTTCAGCCAGAGTGGTGATCCTGAAATCCTGGCGCGTGAATTGAATACACCGGAACTCATCAAACACGCGCGGGAAGCAGCGGCCATCTGCCCCGCGTCCGCGATCATCGTGGAGGACTGAAAAATGTCACTTAAAGGAAAGAATGCCATCGTCACAGGCGCCGCCGTAGGGCTAGGCAACGCCTACGCAGAAGCGCTCGCAGCAGAAGGTGTGAACGTCGCGGTCATCGACATCCGCGAAGACGTCGCCAAGCTGCCCGCGCAGCTCGCCAAACATCACGTAAAGGTTCTCGCCTTCCAGGGTGATGTCGCCAATCCATCGGACGTCCGACGCGTGGTGGATACGACTCGATCCGTATTCGGCAGCATCGATATCCTCATCAACAACGCCGGTGTCTGGGGTGCGAGTGGTGCGGAAGACGGACTCGACAAGTCCCTGGCGGATTACGAGAAGATCGTCGGCACCAACATGAAAGGTGAGTACTTGTTTGGTCGTGCGGTCATTCCAATCATGATCGAACAAGGCAAAGGTGGCGAAATCGTCAACGTTGCGACCGACCACATGGTCACTTGCGGCACCCCGCACAACGTTTGCCCCAATCTACCCACGTGTCCCTGGAATCAATCCAAGCCGAGTTTCCAAGGTCCCCCGCGCCCGACCGGCGGCGGCGATCAGATGGACCTCTACGACGCCGGCAAATGGGGTCTCAACGGATTTCTTTTCGCCTGGGCCAAAGCACTGCGCTCTCACAACATTCGCGTTAACGGGTTCTGCATGGGCGCTACCGACTCTTATATGCTGCGCTCCTTCCACAACTTCAGCCCTTCGAAAGAAGAGCAAGCGAGCTGGATGCGCGCCGAAGACAACGCTCAAGCATTGATCGATCTTCTCAACGAAGGTCCGAGCGGTCGCACCGCAGAAAACATGAACTTCTGTGTCGGTCGACCGGTGAAACTCGAACCCCCACGCGGCGTGAAATACATTCTGCCCGCAGCCGTCGCACCTGCTGGCGTTTAAGGAGATCACCATGGGACTACTCGATAACAAGATCGCCATCGTCAGCGGTGCTGCACAAGGTCTCGGTAAGTCACTGGCGGAGCGACTCACCAAAGAAGGCGCCACGGTGGTGGCCTTTGATGTTCAACCCAGCATCAACAACGTCTTTGCTGGCAATACCCGTATCAAACCACTCATCGCAGATGTGTCGAAACGGGCTGACGTGGAGAAAGTCATCGCCACCGCCATAGCGTTGGGTGGGATTCACGTTGTCGTGAACAATGCCGGTAAGTGGAAGAAGACACCTGTGACGAGTACCTGGGAACAGGCCCTCGCCGATTGGGACGAGATCATGGATACGAACTTCAAAGGCGTGATGTTGCTGTCACGTGCGGCGATTCCACACATGATCAAGTCCGGTGGCGGCGACATCGTGAACATTTCCACGTACTACGTACTGCCGGCCCGCAGCGACGGTACAAACCCACCCGATACTGATCTTTATGCGGCATCGAAGTGGGCACTGAATGGGTTTACCGATGCTTGGGCGAAATCGTTGGCGCAACACAAGATTCGCGTGAATGCGTTGTGTATGGGCGCAACCGACTCGCCAATGCTGCGTGGTCTTTTCCCTGACAAAAAACTACCGCCGGAGATGGCCGCAATGGTGATGTCGCCCGATGCCATCGCAGGGCAGATGATCGATCTCATGCGGGATGGAAGAACTGGTGAGAACATCGGTGCGTGGGTAGGGCATCCGATTGAGCTGCCACCACGCAAGGCTGCGCACTTGCGCATGACGGACTGAAAACACCCGATTCCGAAAAGCGAGTCAACTTCTACCAAAGAGAATCCGTATGGGTATGCACGAAGAATTCCGTCTCGACGGCCAGGTCGCTGTCGTGACAGGCGGGGGTCGAGGGATTGGCCGAGGGATCGCACATGGTCTTGCAGATTGTGGTGCCGACATCATTGTCATCGCGCGCCGTCAGGCGGATGTGGATGCGGTCTCTGCAGAAATCCGTGCCAAAGGACGGCGGAGCATCGGCCTCTCCGCGGATGTGCTCGACTGGACTTCGATTCCCGCCGCGCTTGACCGCGTTGTTGCGGAATTCGGCCGCCTCGACATCATGGTCAATAACGCAGGCGGCAATCTAGACCGAAAGGTGCACGCACTGCCCGACATCTCCATAGAGAAGTTCGATGAACAGCTCGACCTCAACATGAAAACCAAGTGGTGGGGTGCACAACAAGCTGCCAAACGCATGAAGGGGAGTGGGCGGATCATCAACATCATCTCCATCGCGGCACACAAGCCGTCACCTGGCTTTGGTGTCTATTCGGCAGCCAACATGGGCATGATCGCCATGACGCGTACCCTCGCAGTAGAACTCGCACCGAAGCAGATCACCGTGAATTGCATCGCCCCGGGCATCATCGTCACCGATATGCTGAAAGAAACGATGCACATCTCTGATGAGCAGGCCCACGCCGTATTCGACAAGGCGATCCCGCTGGGTCGCACGGGGACACCCGAGGACTGCGCAGCAGCGGCAGTGTTTTTCGCTTCTCCAGCGGCTCGTTGGATCACAGGTCAATTCATCGACGTCGCAGGTGGACAACCGACTTGAGAACCGGTCGACACTAAAGACGTACAACAATCGTCGTGGTGGTTGAAGCCTGTCACCACCACGACTACCCTCTTCAGGCACCATGCCCCCCTCGATCACCCCCACGTCGATCAATCTCAGAGGCAACCTTTCTGACCTCCTGCTACGCGGCGCAACGTTGTCCGTGGGCATTCGTATTGCGGGGCTCGGCCTCGCTTTTCTGGCTCAGGTGCTGATCTCGCGGGTGGCCGGTGCAGAAGCCTACGGCGACTACATGTACTGCTTCACATGGCCGGCCATACTGCTGGTCCTTACCCGTTCCGGCACCGATGAAGCGCTGGTCCGTTTTCTGCCGGACATGATCGGCGGGCGCAACAGCGAGAAGCGGCTGGTGAACTGGTCGCTTAACAGAACCCTCTATCCTGCATGGATGCTCGTGTTGCTGTTGCTCGGCGCCGCCGCAGCCATGCATTTCATCTTCGCGAGAAGCGATGCATGGGTACTCGCCACGGGTTGTCTGTTCGTGCCCGTATTGACGTTGTTGTGGAACTACCAGGCACGGCTGCGCGCCCATCAGCGCAACCTGGCCGCATTTCTACCCAACGAAATCCTGCGCCCAATGCTGCTCATCGTGTTGCTCGTCATACTCGCGATCGCAGGCATCGAGCCGTCGCTCACGGCCCTTCTGGTACTTTCCCTGTTGGCGACGGCCTGTGCGGTCATGTTGATGGCGTGGTACGCGCGTATCACCGGGGAAGGTGAGGTCCCGTCGCACAGTGAGGATGTGCATCACTGGAATCGCACGGCCAATCACTTCTTCCTGATCGCCATCTGTCTGATGGGAACCCAGACCATCGACATCATGGTCGTTGGCTCCATCCTCGATTCCACAGCGACAGCCCACTATGCCGCCGCTCAACGCATTGCCGCTCTTGCAGGTTTTGGAGTAATCGCCGTAAACCTCATTGTCGCGCCGATGCTCCCCCCGCTTTTGCAAGCCGCCGAAGGCAAGGAGGAAGCCGCGCGACTGCTCAAGTTCGGGGCCCGGCTGGCCACGGCATTTGTCCTTGTCGCCGGCGGCATCATGTGGCTGTTGCGCGATCTCCTGCTGGGGTTGTTTGGCGACGGCTTTGAAGCTGCCAGTCTCGTGTTTGGTGTGCTGCTCCTGGCGCACCTCGTCATGGCGGTGACCGGCTCCCTGATCACTCTGATGATGATGTCCGTGCGTGAGCGGGCAGCGCTTGTGGTGATCGGCGGCAGTGGATTTCCAATGTCATCCTCTGCACGGTACTGACGTTGTCGGATGGTGTGATGGGTACAGCGGTGGCCGTACTCATCAGCATGTTCGTTCAACAAACGGGTTTGTGGTTTCTCGCAAGGAGCGAACTCGGCATTCGTGCCGATTGCCTTTGATCCCGTGATGCCAACCGTCTTGTTTGTTAGTCTCACCCGACGTGGAGCTCCGGAGCGACTAACATGCCCAACGTGATGACCGTCACCGGTCCCCTCGATGCCAACGCACTGGGATTCACACTGATGCACGAGCACGTCCTGATCAGTGCCTCAGGTCTTATGCGAAGTTATCCGTCACTGCTCGGACCAAAACCAGAAGACCGGGCAATCGCCGCACTCAAAGAAGCAAAAGCCGCTGGCATCGACACAATGGTCGACGCGACGACGTTTGATCTGGGTCGAGAACCCGAGTTGCTCGCGCGCGTCTCGGCAGCCAGCGGCGTCAATCTGGTGAATGTCACCGGTTGGTGGCTCGATGTGCCCCGCTTCATGTGGGGTGTTGGCGTGAACCAGATGGCACGTGAATTCGTTCGTGATATCGACGAAGGGTTCCGCGGCACCGGAGTTCGTGCCGGCATTCTGAAATGTGCCGCCGATTTCGAAGGTGTGACCGCGCCGCTCGAAATCATGGCGCGGGCAGTCGCGCGAGCCCACGTCAAAACCGGGCTTCGCATCATGGTGCACTCCTACCCCACGGGTCAGCTCGCACGTCGGCAAATCCAGATCTTTCGTGAAGAAGGTGTCGACCTCACCCGCGTGAAAATCGATCACTCCAACGACACCACTGATCTTGAATACCTACAGTGGATTCTCGATCAGGGTTGTTACCTGGGACTTGATCGTTATCCCGGTCGTCTCGTCAGCCCGAAGCAGCGCACCAATACCCTTAAGGCGCTCATCGATCTTGGCTACGGTGATCGTCTGTGCCCATCACATGATTGCATCTGTTTGCACATCCACAACGAACAACCCGATGGCGCGCTCCCGGAAAAACATGATTTCCAGTTACGCAATCCGGATGGATGGTTGTACATGCAGCGACAAGTGATCCTACAGTTGGAATCGATGGGCGTATCCGCGGCGCGGATCAGAAGTCTCTTCGTTGACAATCCTCGCCGTTTCTTCGGCGGAGAGTAGACACGGATCACGCAGGACTTCGGATACCCCGTATCGCCCTTTGGTACGCTTCGGCGTGAAATTCTCCTGTCAGCAATGATTCACCAAGGAGAATCGAGATGTGGCTTGAAGACCCCGTAAAAGCCATCAGCACCGGCATCATCGCTGTCACCGCAGGTTTCATCATCATCGCAACCGTGATTTCGGTATTGCATCAGACACTGTGAAGATCAGTGGGGCCGATGCAAAGCATCCGGCCCCACGCCGTCTGCTTCGATCAACTGCCCGCTGCAGGTAGCTTGAGCAGCATCTTGCCGCGATTGGCACCACGATAGAGCTTCTCAAACACCGCACCAAAGTCACCGACATCACCCTTCTCGGCATGCTCCGGAAGTTTGAGTTCTCCGGACGCGATCCACTTCGCCATTCGTTTGCGGGCTTCGCCGTAGCGATGTGCATAATCGAAGACGACGAAGCCCTGAATGCGCGCACGCATCGTTCCGAGCCAGATGTAGTTGGCTGGTCCCTTCATATCTTCGGCGGTGTATTGGGATGTTGAACCACACATGAGCACAATGCCGTTCATGCCAATCAGCTTGAGACTCTGGTCGAGAATGTCGCCACCGACGTTGTCAAAGATGAAATCCAGACGATCAGGCGCCGCTTCAACAAGTCGTTGGTACCAGTCTTTCTGACGGTAGTCGATTGCTACGTCATACCCAAGTTCATCAACGAGCCACTTGCACTTCTCCGGACCACCCGTAATCCCGATGACCTTCGCACCCGCAAGCTTCGCGAACTGCCCCGCCATGGAGCCGACTGCACCGGCAGCGCCATTGATGAGAATTGTCTGACCGGGCTGAGGTTTGCAAGCATCAAAAATGGCGAAGTACGCGGTCAGTCCTGATACGCCAAAACCGCCCAACCACGATCCCAACGGCGCCAGTTGCAGGTCGCAACGTTCCAGTCCTGCTCCATCGCTGATTGCGTAACGCTGTACACCGAGTGAGCCGTTAACAAATTCGCCCACGCGAAACGACGGGTTGTTGGATTCGATCACTCGCCCTGCGATAGAGCCTCGCACCATGTCACCGGGTCGCACCCGAAACAGAAACTCATCGCTGTCCCGTGTAATCAACCGCAAAGCGGCATCAACACCGACGTAATGGGATTCGATCAGCAGCTGACCCTCTTTGAGTGTCGGGATCGGTGCTTCACGTACCGCAAAATCCTGAGGACCGGAAATACCCTCCGGTACCCGGGCAAGAAACAGCTGTTGGTTGCTACGTTCGTTCGACATGCTCTCCCCTCTTCTGATCGACTGGACTGTTGGCCATACTACCAACCGATTTCACACAGCGGGGAGAGAACCATGGCAGAAAAACTTCGTGTGCTTTTGGTGAGCAAAGGCCACGCCTACGACCACGATTCATTTTTGGCGATGCTCGATTCAATGGAAGACATCGACACCACATTGGTACAACAACCTGCAGCACAGGTAGTACTGCAACCGGGCAACGTCGACGCCTACGACGTCGTCTTCTTTTACGACATGAGCGGCATTCCTGGCGTAGGTCTCTTGCACGATGGTGCGAACAATACGGGCGTCCCTCCCGAAGGTTATCGGCGCGCGATCGAAGCTCTGGTGAAAACCGGTAAAGGCATGCTCTTCGTCAATCACGCGACGGTGTCGTGGCCGACTTGGCCGTTGTGGCGCCGCATGACCGGTTCGTCTTTCATGCTTTCGCAAGGTGATCTCAACGGCAAGACCGTGCCGGGCTCTGGCTATCGCGGTGGCCACGGCCCTCTCGAGAGCGCGAACATCCGACTGGTTCCGCAAGGCGCACATCCCGTACTCGAAGGGCTCGAGAACGGATTCCACCTTGCAGATGAGTTGTATCTGAAGACCGCGGACTACGAGAAAAACGTTCTGCCGCTGATGCGGGGTGACTACGCCTTCGTGATGGAGAACTTCACGCCACCACCTCTCGCTCCGGCTGCAGAGAAGGAAGGCTGGAAACATCCGAAAGGCAGCGATCTGCTGGTATGGGCGAATGCGGTCGAGAACTGTCCAGTGGTGGTCTCCGACGTGGGCGACAGCCCACTGGCGTACGACAGCCCGGACTATCGGCGTTTGATTCAGAACGCGATTCGTTGGCTTGCGTCTGCAGGCGCCAGGAACTGGGCGAAGGACTGGGTGAAGTCGCACCCGGTTTAACACGCGATGGAACAGAGACCTACGCGGCTCTCCGTTCCCCGGGTCAGATGACGAGAGGTGGTGAACTGCGCAGTTCGCCGAGGGATCGTTTGCAGTTCTCTTGCGGCAATCCGCCTTCAATCGGGTGATGCAGCAATACGGTGCAATCATCGGACAGTCGATTAAGCGGATCAGCACGACCCACCGTTGAATGCGCAGTGACCGGACAACCCGCGAAGATTTTGCCATCGAAGATATAGCTCGCATGATCGCCATTGAGCGCTGCTCGGCCATGCAGATGCCCGAGTCGAACGCTGTGGTCGTCATCCAGCTCGAGCTGATACCCCGCCCCGGACGGGCCCGCAGTTCTCGCACAGATGTGTTCAGCGGTGAGTTGGGCTGCCGCCTGACGACCTTTGGGGTGATTACCCGTGGCCAGAATCCACTCGCAGATCAGGCTACCCGCCGCAACGGCAGCGTTGACCGCATCAACAGTCCCAGGCAGTGGGTTGATTACCGCGCAACACTGAGTGCGTGAATCGACGGCCAAATAGGAAAAGCACTTTTCCGTCGTACAGAAAATCGGCGTCACCTGAAGGGTCATGTCCGTGTAGGTGTTGAGTGTTGCCTGCTAGCCTAGAGGACCCTCATGTGACAGTTATGCGATTTCCGTCACAGCATCCAGAATATTCGGGAGATCGTTCGACACAGTCCATTATTTGAGAAGATTTATCCCAAAACCTCCATTATTAGCCATTGTCAGGTGCGGCAATGGCTGCTGTCACCGCCGGCATCGTGACGATCGGCGCGACTTCGGCATTGGCCGCGTCCAAAGTCACACCCTGATGAATTCGTCGGGTCGCCCAGAGTTTTCCTGCACGGTTACCCGTTGCGCAGTGGAGAACGATGTTGCGACCGGGCCATGCTTCGAGCACCTCCCCCAGAAACTTAACATCAGCGCGTGTGGGCGTTTCTTTTCCCTGCGGCAGGCTGATCCACGGGATGCCGTTGGCCGCCATGCGACGGGGCTCTTCGGTGGTACCTTCTGCAGGATGACGCAGATCGATGACCACCGCGTTCGCCGCTTTGAGCGCAGGTACGGCAGCGTCATTGAGTGCACCTGCAAGCACGACACGTGGACTGACTTGAAGGCTCTGTGCAGACAACCGCGGACCGGAAGGCGGACCAACCATCATGGACTGACATCCGGCAACACCAAGAATCAGTGCCATCAAAACGAAGAAACGGAATTCAACGCGAGTTTTCAAGGGACCTCTCCGGTACTGCGGCAGACCTGGAAAATCACAGCAAGGTCAGGCCGCCAATAGATTTACGGAGGATTGGACCAGAATGAGCCCGCCCATGACCACCAGGAAAACACCGAAGGCTCGTTTCAAAACCTCCTGTGGTAATCGAAATGCAACGGCACTGCCGATCCAGGATCCAATCACACCGACAGCAGCAACAGCGAGAATGATGACCGGGTCGAGGGAGAGATGCTCAGCGGCGATCACCTCGGTGTACTTCCAGAACCCGACAAACGACTTAAGCGCGATGATCACGAGGCTTGTGGGTACCGCTTGTTGCATCGTCAGGCCACCGAGCAACACGAGAGCGGGAACGACGAGGAAACCCCCGCCTACACCCACAAATCCGGTGACGACACCCACGACGAGCCCTTCCGATATCACCTTCCAGGCAGCTTCGCGACGCAGCGTCGGAGTCGCGCAGACAGGGTTCGAGTTGCGCAGCATTAAGCCCGCTGCGAGCAACATCACGACCGCAAAACCGGCAAGCTGAACGGTGCCGGACACAAAGGCCGAACCCCAGGCGCCGCCATAGGTTCCGATCATGCCTGGAATGCCGAACAACATGACGCTGCGCCAGTCCACCAAGCCACGGCGCAAATACGGAATCACAGCAGCAAGCGCGATCAGACCAACAATGGCGAGTGATCCTGCGATTGCGACTTTCTCTTCCTGCCCCGCGAGATAGACGAGTACCGGGACCGTCAGGATCGAGCCACCCGAGCCCAAGAGCCCAAGACTGAGTCCGATAGCGATCGCGCCGGGCCAGACGAGAAGAAGTGCACCCACAGGAGCCGTCCTTCGGACCAAGGGCGGAAGTTCCGTCCTTTGCCGTATATTTGGTTATAACGTTATAACCATATTCCTTTTACATAAAACCAGCCAAGCTTTTTTTGTAAGCCGCATGATCCGCATCGCGCTGCTCCGTATTCTTGCGCGGCAGGGATCAATCAAGGCGGGGAGAAATCGAGTGAGCAGCGGCGGATGCCTGTGTGGTTTGGTCCGTTACCACTTCACGAGCACACCCGGATTTGTTGGCCACTGTTATTGCAGGCAGTGCCAGAAAGCGACCGGATCCCCAATGACCACTGTATTGGCCGTGGATCTTGGGGACTTCACCCTCAATCAGGGAGCGGTTCGGGATTTTACAGTCGTCGCCGAAAGCGGCCGCAAGGTCACGCGCCAGTTCTGCCCGACGTGCGGGACGCCGCTCTTCACCCGCGCGGAAATGAATCCCGCGCAGATCTTCATCAAGTGCACGACACTCGATGATCCGAATGTCTTCACCCCAGTAATGAATTGTTGGACGTCCTCAGCACCGACATGGGCACCTCTCGCTGATGTGCCCCATTCGTTCCCGGGGAACCCCTGACTGATTTCCAAACGCTGATCTGACCATTCAAGAAGAACGCTGTGCCTGTTCGTTTTGACAACAAGATCGTGCTGGTCACCGGTGCCACATCCGGGCTCGGCCGCGATGCTGCAGTGGCTTTTGCGCCAGCCGGTACCCGGGTGGTGGCAACAGGTCGACGCACGGATGCAGGCGAAGACACGCTTAGCCGTATTCGGGCTGCAGGGGGTGAAGGTATTTTTGTTGTCGCAGATATCTCTCGTTCGAAAGAGGCAGAACGTGTGGTCGCCGCAGCCGTATCAACCTATGGCGGCCTCGACATCGTCTACAACGTTGCGGGTGTCTCCGGTGACGCATGGTCCAAGTGTGGGGCGTACGACATCGCGGCGTGGAATGAGGTGGTCGCCACCAACTTGTCGTTAGTCCTCTACTGCATGCGCTATGAAATCCCGGAGATGTTGAAGCATGGCGGTGGCGCCATCGTCAACATGTCTTCGGTCGCAGGTGTAGTCAGTACACCGGGGGGTGTTGGTTATGTTGCGACCGAACACGGAATCATCGGGCTAACGAAAGCCGCAGCGTTGGATCACGCCGCAGACAACGTCCGCATCAATGCCGTTGCGCCGGGTGTGCTCTACATGGAAATGCTGGAAGCCGGAATGAAAACCTACCCGCTGGTTGAACGAAAGATGATGGCCAAACATCCCATCGGTCGCTTTGGCCAACTTTCGGAAGTCAGCAAAGCGGTGCTCTGGTTGTGTTCTGACGAGGCTTCCTTTGTCACCGGCACCACCATGACCGTTGATGGTGGCTACACCATTCACGCTGCAGACGTGTAACCCAACGCGTCAGATCCGGCGCGCAACCTCGGCGCCGCCATGGATCGCATTCATGATGCCACTGCGCCCTTGCACATCCCCGATCAGGTGCATCTGATAGCGGTTGCCAGGATTGAGTGCGGTAACGAGATCGCGGTTGGGTTGATTGAAGGTCACGATCACTACCGTTTTCGCTTTGATCCGACGCACCCGGGGTGTGAAGAGCACACCGACCTCAATCTCATCAGCGTCAATACGCCGCAGGTAGTGCCCTCCCACAAAGTCGAAATCCGACGACATCAATCGCTCACGTGAGGCTTCGACGGTGACAGGCGGAAACGGCACGGTTCCACCAATGCCTTCATAACGCGACACCATGGTCACGTGCACTCCAGCCTTCAACAAGGCATCACACGCAGAGATGGCTTCAAAGGAACCGGTGTCATCGAAGACAACTGCAGGACCTTCGATCTTGACGGGGTCGCCGTAACCAAAAAGTTGCCAGGCGTTGTAGACATGTGTCTGTTCAAAGCCGGGGATGGGCTGACTGGGTGTGGAGACCTGGAACCCATCGTGTCGTGGTGTTGTACCCGTGGCGATGATGACTTCATCCGGATCAATCGCAGCAACCGTATCCGCATCCACCCAGGAGTTGAGGTGTGTTTCAACACCCAATGCCTCTATCTCATCGATCAGGAAGGAGACAATCGCGCCCACATCGGCGCGTTTTGGCGCGGATGCCGCAATGGCCACCTGACCACCCAGGCGTTGGCCGGCTTCATGCAGGATGACTTGGTGCCCACGCATGACAGCGGTTCGCGCAGCTTCCAGCCCGGCAGGACCGCCTCCAACGATGAGCACCTTCTTGCGTCGCACAGCCTTGTCGGCGGGTTCAAAGGCGATGAGATTTTCCCGCGCTGCCGAAGGATTCACCACACACGACAATGGATGCCCACTCATGATCTGGCCCACACAGCCGATGTTGGTGCCAATACACGGACGAATACGGTTCTCTTCACCTCGTCGCGCTTTGTTGACCAACTCCGGATCCGCGAGCATGGCCCGCACCATGGACACCATGTCGGCTTCGCCTGCACGGATGATGGCCTCTGCGTGATCAACCGTGTTGATTCGACCAACGACAATCGTCGGCTTCGTAACACGTTTGACGATCGGCGCGTTCGACGTCATTTCCGCGCCGAGTGGGTCGTCTGCCGGCGCGATCAAGGTATGGAAACGCCAGTAAGAACCCATGTGCAACGACACATAGTCCACCAGCGGATCCAGTCGTGCGGCGATTTCTGCGACTTGATCCGGCGTCAAACCACCCGGCGTAAAGTCCTCGTTAGGCAGGCGCACACCAACCACAAAGGCCGGGTCATTCACCTCGGCGCGTACCGCATCCAGAATCTCAAGCAAGAACCGTATCCGGTTTTCGAGCGAGCCACCGTAACCGTCCGTCCGCTGGTTCAACGCCGGCGAGAGAAACTCGTGGATGAGGTAACCACTCGACGCATGTACATCGACCCCATCAAGCCCACCGTCACGACACCTTTTGGCGGCTTTGGCAAACGCTTCCACCACCTCGTCGATCTGCGCCTGTGTCATTGCGAAGGGCACAACACCTTGTTGAAAGTTGGGCACTTCACTCGCGCCCCAGTTCTGTTGCCCACGCGCGCCATAACTCGCACCGGCGTGATAAATCTGCTGAAAGAGCACTGTTCCGTGGGAATGAATACGCCGGCTCATTTCCTTGTAGTACGGAATCACGTCGTCTGACCACAACGGTATCTGTGTTGCAACGAGGCGATGCACGCCGGTTGCTTCGAGCGTGATCATACCGACGCCACCTGCGGCACGGGCTTCGTGGTAGGCAATCGCTGCGTCACCTGACAACAAGGTCCCATGCGCGGAGCGACAGATCCGGTTCGGGATCGTGACACCGCCCACCTGAATGGGTTTAAAAACATTTGGATACGTGGGATGGAGCGCCATGTTTATTCCTCCAATGCGTAAGCGATAAGCCAGTCACCAGCAGGCGACGTCGAGGTGAAATGCCCCCCTGCAGCGATGACCACAAACTGTCTGCCGCCAACCTGATAGGACATGGGTACCGCATTGCCTGAGGTCGGCATTTCATCCGCCCAGAGTTCCTTGCCATTGTTCACGTCGAAGGCACGAATATGGCGATCGCCGGAGGCTGCGATGAAAATCAATCCCGATGCCGTCACCATCGGCCCACCCATCTCCACACCACCGGGCAAATACGACAGCGGCCAGGGAGCCTGATGTTTGAGCGTGCCGAGAGGAACGGTCCAAACCAGATCGCCTGTCGAGAGATCAATGGCTGACAAGGTCGCCCACGGAGGCGGTGTACACGGCGCACCGAAAGGCGAAAGGAACGGTTTCATGCTCACGCAGTACGGTGAGCCTTCCTGCGGGAAACCATTGAGACCATCACACTCCGCTCGAGGTACGAGCTTGACCACCATACCGACGTGTTTGGTATTGGTGACCATGTAGTTGCGCACCATGTCGACCGCCGGCGTTCCCCAATTCTGGCCACCAATATTCGAGGGATAGAGCACGACGCCCTTGGTTGAAATGGGCGTGTAGATCGGCCCCGTATCCATCGCTTCGAGTTCATCACGACAGACTTTTTCATCCCAGAATGTGAAGCCCCACGCGTCATCGGGGGTGATACCGAGTTGATGCAGAGGCTCAGGCTTTACAGGAAAGGGCTGAGTTGGTGCGAGGTACTCACCGGGCACACCACCCGTCTGCGGCACCGGTCGTTCTTCTACTTCAAAGAGCGGCTTGCCGGTTTCACGATCAAGCACAAAGGTGAGACCCATCTTTGTGACCTGCACAACGGCAGGCCGCGTCTTGCCTTCAATGGTCACGTCAACGAGCGTCGGTTGTGCGGGAAGATCAAAGTCCCAGACGTCGTGGTGAACGGTCTGGTAGTGCCAAAGTACCTGGCCCGTCGATCCATCGAGCGCAACAACAGAACTCGAGTAGTAGTCGAGATCACCCCCACGATCACCACCGTAATAGTCGGGTGACGAGTTGCCGGTGGGGACGATGACCATGTTGCGGGTCTCATCGACCGAGATCACGGACCAGACATTCGTGGTGTCGTTAACAAACGTGCCGGCTTCATCTTTTTCAGCACGCCCCGGTGGCACGGGATTCCAGGCCCACTTGAGTTCACCGGTACGGGCATCTAGCGCACGCACGACACCAGAGGGAATGCCCTTGCGCAGACTGTCGATGATGCGTGAGCCAATGACCAACGTATCGTCAAGCACGGCTGCAGGTGACGTCAGGTTGTATTCACCCGGATTGAATTTGGCGAGGCCCTGACTGATGTCGAGCTCACCCTCGACACCGAAATCAGCACACTTCTGCCCGGTTTTTCCGTCGAGGGCGATGAGTCGTGCATCCAGGGTGCCGAGATAGATGCGATGTCCACACACCCCATCGGGAGCGTCCTTGTCGATCCAACTACTGACAGCACGGCAGTTCGTCAGCGACTGTTTGCTCATATCGACCTTGGGATCGAACACCCATTTCTCTTTACCCGTCGCCGGATCAAGAGCGAACACACGATTGAACGGCGTGCAGTAGTAGAGCGTGTCCTCAACAAGGATCGGCGTGCCGATAAATGCGGAGGCGGAAGCACTGCTGTCGCCTCCATCAAAACCTTCGACCCCACGAACCGCACCGGTCCGGAAATCACCGGAGCGATGCTCCCAAGCGCGTGCCAGACGGCCGACGTTGTCGCGTGTGATCTGATCAGCCGCGCTGAAGTGACCACCCCCGTGTGCGCTGCCGTAACTTGACCATTCGATGGTTTCTTCGGCCATGCAGACCGTGCTGACTAAAAGCCCGAACAGTAACGTGCCTACGTTACGCATCAGTGCGCCTCCTCCACCCTGGTTGAAGCCTATGCGCATCCTGACAGCACTGGCAAGGTGGAATATCTTTCGACCTAAACCCCAAGTCAGTTACCGTAGCAGCCATGACGCTCTCACCTTCAGATCTGCACTTACCCAGCGTCGACTGGGTGTTATCGACGGCACGTTCAATCCGCCGCAACCTCGATTTCGAGCGGCCGCTCGACATGCAGGAACTGCTCGACTGCATCGATATCGCCGCGCAAGCACCGACAGGGACCATCGGTGAAGGCTGGCGGTTTGTGATCGTGATGGATCCAGAGCCCAAAGCCCGACTCGCGAAGATATACACCGAAGTTCTGAATGAGTTCTCATCGATGCGAGGGGTACCACTCAAATCCTCGCATCAGGCGCTGATCAGCCGGCTGCACGACATTCCGGCAATGATCTTTGTCTGTGCGGCCGCTCCTGCAACGGCGCCAGGATCCGAAATGACGCTCGGACAACAAATCGGCTACTACGGCTCCACTCTGCCAGCGGCCTGGTCACTCATGTTGGCGCTGCGCGCCCGCCATATCGGCTCCACGTGGACCAGTTTGTTGGCATCGCGGCAGGAAGAAGTGGCTGAAATCCTCGGCATGCCTGAAGGCACGATCAACCTCGTCATGCTGCCCGCTGGCTACATGAAGGGCGCAGTGTTGAAAAAAGCAGAGCGACAGCCGGCGCGACAGATCACCTTTGTGGATGCGTGGGGGCAACCACCTGAGTAGCCCCTGCATAAACGGCTGGCTTTCTACCGGCACACGGCATCGCTTGCTCCAAGTGCCCCGCTATACGAATCAGCGTCTCCTCCCGTCCATAGGGAGCGATTAACTGAACGCCAATCGGCAGCCCGTCAGTACTTTGCGCAAGCGGCTGCGCGAAGAGCGGCATCGCCAACGCATTCAGCTTTGGCTACACCTGCAGCACCGCGGCACGCCCCGCTTCCAGCACCTCGTCCTGGCTGACTTCTCTCGCCGGGATCGAACGGGCAAGTTCTGAGGCATCACGGCGGGCGTAGTCATCGAGGCGCATGTCAGTAGCCGGTATTCTCCTTTTTCTCCTGTTGCGTCCCCCTCGCCTTCGAAAGTGCCGAGGCAGCACCTTGCGACATCCACTGCGACTCACTGCCAAGAGTCACAAAGTGAAAGCCAAGCTTCAGGTATTCCTGGGTGTACTCCAGGCTTGACGTGTGGATCCCCGCCGCCACCCCGTGTTTACGGCAGGTGTCGAGAATCTTCTGCACCACCACACGATGTTCCTGCACACGTGTATCGCCAATGGGTGGCAGACCCAGCGCAAGCCCTAAGTCAGACGGGCCGACATAGACGCCATCAAGCCCGGGCGTTGTGATGATCTCCTCCATCTTCTCGATGCCTTCTTTCGTTTCGATCATGGCAATACATGCGATCTGATCGTTGGCTTCCTGCGCATAACCTTTACCGCCGTACAGCGCCGCGCGAATCGGCCCAAAGGAGCGGAAACCCTTCGGCGGATAACGACACGACATCACCGCCTGTTGTGCTTCTTCGCGATTGTTAACCATGGGAATGATGACACCCATGGCACCGGCATCGAGCACCTTCATGATTTCGTAGGGTTCGTTCCACGGCACCCGCACAAACGGCGTGGACTTACCGGTCGAAATCGCCGGCAACATATAAGTAAGGTCCTGGTAGTCGATCATGCCGTGCTGCATATCCACACAAACCCAATCAAAACCAAGGCTTGCTGAAGATTCAGCTGAATAGGCATTGGCCAACGAAAGCCACAGACCGATGGTCTGTTCTTTGCGCCGCCAGGCTGCCAGTGATGCATTTTCCCGCATGGTTTCTCTCCCCTTTGAAGATCAGTTAGTGATATTCGAATCGATTCATGACGCCAGACTGAAAGCGATTCCGGCCTTCTGCTTGACGTCGCCACAACTCGCGACACCCAGAGTGGGTTGGCCGACAAGTTGAACCGTCCGCTGCTCGAACACTACGGCCCAGCGCGATTCACTTTCAGCCCGCGACTCAATCAACGACGAGTGTTCCGCCGCCAGAATTTCCGCAGCCTGCACAGCCGGCTCATAACAGGTGCGCCCACGTGCGAATTCCAATGCCATGAGGCCGGATTCGGTCCGCGCCAAAAAACCATCGAGATCATCCGGCGAGACACGCCCATACATGACTGCATTCGGGGCAACCAAAACGTTGGGTGCATACCGATGTCCACCGAGATGTGACGTCTGAAAAACGCGGTCACCCAGGCGTTCACGCAGCGCTCGATAAACAGGCATGCCGAACTCGGAGCAGCAGCGGTCACGTTGGCCATGGGTACAAACAAAATACAGGTGATCAGCGATTTGCGTATCAGCAGCACGCGTAAATCCGTCATAGTCCAAAGCTGCGCGTTGAAGAATTCGTTCCCCTTCCATCGTGAAAAGACGAAGTTCGCCTGAAGTCTGCTGCTTGATGAATTGCGGGCGCACCCTTTTGCCTTGTGCCCTGAAAGTCTCCGCGTAGCCCTCGAACCACGCGCGAAACGCTGCGTCCAGTGCATTGTCCGTGACGACCTGAGGTCCCCACGTGCCGCGATACTCCAGCATCAACCAGACATCCACGGTGTCTGCGGTACCTGCCTGAGCCTCACCCGCCTCGCGGCAAACCTGGGAGCAGTACGGATCGTTCATGAATCGCAAGGAACTGAATTTAACGGGATCATGACCGCAGCCGTCTGCGCGGACAAGTTCGGCGACGAAGGTTCAACACCACACCATTCTGGTTATTATCGAGCCCAGGCAAGGTCGCTGTTTAAGGGGGGGGGTCTGCCATGACGACTGGTACTACGTCCCGTCTCGCTGCACGCACGGCACACAGCCGCTTCGAGGGTCTGCCACCGGCGGCAGTCACCGTTGCCAAACAATGCCTACTGGATTTCATCGGCGTCACCGTGGCCGGGATGAGAGAACCGCTAACACGCATCCTGCTCGCCGACGTTCGTGAAGCCGGTGGTGCACCCCAAGCCAGCATTTTTCTCGAATCACAGAAAGCGAACCTCGACCAGGCAGTCTTGGTGAACGGGGCTGTCGGCCATGTGCACGACTACGACGATGTGCACATGGACATGCCCGGGCATCCCACCGTTCCCGTCGCTCCGGTCGTGCTCGCACTCGGCGAAGCCCGAGGGGCAAGTGGCGCGCAGATGCTCGCCGCATTTTCCGCAGGCGTAGATACCGAGTGCATTATTGGCAAGGCGCTTGGTCCTTCCCATTACGCACGTGGCTTTCACGCCACCGGCACACTGGGCAGCCTGGGCGCTGCCGCCGCGGCGTCGGTGCTCTACGGACTTGATGACGAAGCCACAGCGCGCGCACTCGGTATCGCGGCAACACGCGCGAGTGGTCTCAAGTCCCAATTCGGCACGATGGTCAAACCGCTGCACGCTGGTAACGCCGCCATGAACGGCCTCTCGGCGGCACGTCTCGCACAGCGTGGGTTCACGAGCCGCGCCGGACTCGCACTTCGATGCGGAGTCCTTCCGGGGTAACCCTTTCTTCTATTTCGCGTGTGGAGTCGCGGCCAGCGAAGTCATGGTGGATGTGCTGACCGATAAAATCCGACTGAGTCGCGAGGGCATCCTGCAGGCCACAGGTCAGCCGCTGGATCCGGTGATCGTTCGCGGCCAAATTGAAGGCGCCTTTATGCAAGCCGCCGGTCGGTTAACGATGGATGAACTGGTCTGGCCGATTGGAGGTAAGCTTCTGACCGACAGTCCGGCGGCCTGCAAAATCCCGACCGCCGCCGACATGCCGAAGGTATTCAACGTGTTATCCGTGCAACCCTGTTCCAATCGGGTAGAAGCGCTATTCCAGTCGAAAGGCATCGACGAGACACCACTCCTGCTCGCCATCTACGGGCATCGCGCCATCGGACAGGCGCTGCAATACACGCTCCGAAGTGGCGCCGCGGATGGATCCCGTCTGGATACATCAGCAACACCCGAGAACATCCTGACAGCACTGGAAGGCGCGTGCCCAGTACCATGAGCAACTTGGCCAAACGCATCTACTGGTTTTTGCTGCCTGTTGCAGAGCCGCTGTTTGCGCTTCGTTGCTGCCTCCAACTGATTGCACGGTCAGGGTTGGTGGCAGGTCTGCGGATGTTCAGGCAGTTACCACCCGGCCCGTTCAGACCCATCGATGAAGCCCTGCGTACAGATCAACACACCCTGCTGGCGTTGGCTGCAAAACACGGTCCGATCTTCAAATGCAACTGGCGCGGTGAACGTGTGGTGATGATAGTGGGCTTTGAGCGTGCACTCGATGCATTCCAGTCCTGCCCCCATGAACTGCGATCTACCTACAAGAGCACAGAACACCTTTTTCCCAACGGCCACCTTCGGGCTTTGCATGGCGACATGCATCATCACTACCGACAGATCATCCTGCGTGGACTACGTTCGGGCTTGATTCCGGTTCATGAAGCCGCACTGCGGGCCGATGTTCAGCGTTGTTTCCTGAAACTGCATGCGTTGCATCCATCCCACAACGTGAACACGCTCGAACTGATCAATGCGCTCCGGGGGCTCACCACACGCATGTTGTTACGGGTGTTTCTTGGCATCGATCCGGATTCACCAAAAGGCAAGGCGCTACGGGACGGCTACGACGCCCTGACCCCGGGCCTCGCGCCGGCCTTCGGCTACCAGCGACAGAATCCGGCATTCGAACATCTCATTGCGCTCGTCACCACGGAAGTATCTCGTTTGCAGCAGGACCTGCAGTCAATTGAGGTCAGTGTTCTGCAACGATTGATCGCGGAACAGAACCTTGAGCCCACCACTCGCGGCATACTGGTCTACATGCTTGAAACGGGTCGGTTCGACCTGTACAGCCTGTTTCGCTGGATGCTGTACTATTTGGCAAAGCATCCTCCTGCAGCTCACCTGATCACCCACGCGGGTTCCCTTCGGTCATCCGCGGGGGCCACTGCTGCCAGAGCTTTCGTTCACGAGACCTTGCGCCTGAACCAAAGTGAAGCAATCCAGCGCAGGATCGATGATGATCATCAGTACGCGGGCTATTCAATTCCTTCGCAGAGTCAGTTGCAGGTGTGCTTGTGGGAGACGCACAAAGATCCAGCGGTGTTTGCGCAGCCTTTCGAATTCAATCCCTCCCGATTCATCAACGCGACCCATTCGCTGGACCGGTTCGCTCCTTTCGGGGTTGATGAACACCGCTGTGCCGCCGCTGAATACGTCATCGACCTGGCACGGCTCTTCGTCGAAGAAGCTGTGGCAAGTTGGTCGGTCGCAATCTTCCAGGATGCCGCACCTGTTCGTGGCAACTACCATTGGGAACCCGATTGATCGTGCTACCCTCGAACGCTCAACCCGACCAGGGCGGCGAGCGTTAGCCTGTTCGGCCCTGTTCGGCCCTGTTCGGCCCTGTTCGGCCCTGTTCGGCCCTGTTCGGCGTAGTTGAGTCCGAAGATCCTTCTCGGGGAATATCCTCAACTCAACTCATGCGCGCGCGCGAGATCAGACTTCAGATCCTTCGCGGCCATCAGATAGAACACCGTCGACAACACGTTAAACACCAGCACGCTCACCAAAGCCCACTGAATAGCGCGCACACCAAGATCTGTATTGGCAGTTAAATAATCGGATGTCAGTCCGACGATCAGTGGACCGAAGCCCATACTGATGAGATTGAGAATAAACAGGAGCACGGACGCGGTGAGCGCACGCATGCGCGCCCCCACCATACCCTGCGCCAACGCAAACGTCGGTCCGAGATAATACGCACCGAGAAAACTCGGCACCGCACCGATCCAGAACGCAATGACAGGATCGGGCATCAGATACATCGTCGTCGAAAACGGCACGCTGATGAGCGTAGCGGTACCCGGTAACCACACATACCAGCGAACGTCTCTCTTCCCAAGTCGATCCGCAAAATAACCTCCGGACGCCGTACCGAGAATGCCGGCAAACCCCAGGTAAAACAGCGCGAGACCAATGTCTGACGGGGTCATGGAATGAACGCGCTGAAACATCATCGGCACAAAGGGCCCAACGCCATACCCCACGAGTGCGTGAAATGCACCACCCAGTGCCATGAAGCGAAAACTGCGACGGCTCCACAACGCCGCGAACACCACACTGATCGGCGGCTCTTCTTTCTTCGCTTCGACGGCGAGCTGGGAATAGCTTCGCTTCGGTTCCTTTAGAGCAAATCGCACGAAGAGCGCCATCAAAAGTCCTGGCAAACCGACGATGATGAACGCTTCACGCCAGCTGAAGTTATCCGTTAGCCAGCCACCAAACAGGAAACCGAGCATCGTCCCGACGGGGATACCGAGCGCGTAGATGCCCAGCGCAGTCGCCCGCTTATCCTGTGCAAAGTAGTCGGAGATCATGGAGTGCGACGGTGGACTGCCTCCGGCTTCGCCCACGGCAACACCGATGCGTGCCAGTAGCAGGTGCCAGAAATTCCCGGCGAGACCACACAAGGCTGTCGCCCCACTCCAGAGCACGAGGCAAATGACCAGGATGTTGCGGCGATTGTGGCGATCTGCCATACGAGCAATCGGAATGCCGAGCACTGTGTAGAAAATCGCAAACGGAAGTCCTGCCCCGAGCAGACCGATCTGCCAGTCCGCTAAACCTAAGTCCTTCTTGATCGACTCCGCGAGGATGTTGACGATCGACCGGTCAATGAAATTGAAGACATAGACAATGAACAGGACGATCAGCGCATACCACGCGTAACCCGTCGTTTGCTGTGGTAAGGCTGAGACTGGTTCGGCTTCGTCTACTTCCGCAGACCCAAAGTCGTCTGCTTTCGCAGACTTGTTAGCCGAATTCCCAGCCGTCGCAGACTGCTCTGTCATGAATCTCCCCATCCCCTTTTTGCAGACCTTCAGGAGCCTAACAGGTTGCCGGAAAAGTGCACCCTTACAAGGGCATCCTCGCGAGCGCTAGTTCATGCCGAGTCGCGCCTTGAGTGATTGAATCTCCTTGGCCCACTGCTTCTGCCGCTCCGGTTTTTGGAAACGCGCTGGCCGACGTTGGTCATCATCCAGGAGCCTCTCAACTTCAAGCAGACGCTCGAGCAACAGGTCCTCATCGTGAGTTGGATCAGTTTTGTTTACTGCAGGTCGAACGGTGGTTGATGCTGAAGCCGATGACTCAGCCACCTCCCCACCCATCTCAGCGAAATACTGCGCGACATCCTGAATCTCAATCAGTTTTCCACGACGTATCCACCAGAAACGGGTTGCGACGGTTTCGATAAACCGTTGATCGTGACTGGTGAAAAGCAGCGACAGGCCTGGTTGCAGGAGATCCTCTTCAAGCTCTTCCTTGCCTTGCAGATCAATGTGGTTGGTGGGTTCGTCCATGATCAGCAGGTTCGGTTGATTGAGCTGAAAGGTCAGCAAGACCAGACGCGCGCGCTCACCGCCACTCAGCACGCGCACGGACCGATCACGCTCCATCCAGGCAAACCCCCAATGAATGAGCGCACGTTTGATGGTGTCTTCACTTCGATCAACGTGCTTTCGAACCCAATCGTAGGTGCCGATGTCTTCCGCAAAGGCGGTGAGCTCCTGATCGAAATAGCCGATGCGCACATTGGGATTGAAGCGGATGTTGGTTTGATTGCCGTAGTCGAGTGCCGCTACTGACAACATGGTGCGGATGAGGCTGGACTTTCCGGAGCCATTGATACCCAGGAGCGCGACACGATCACCGGGCCGAAAAGTCAGTTCTTCGACGTTGAAGAGTGGCCTGCTGTCCGGAGTGGAGACTTCGACGTGATCGAGAATGAAGACCTGCTTCACTTGCAGCCACTCGGCATCCACGGCGAGCGAGAGCCCGGAGCCTTCACTCACAAAGGTCACTTCTGCTTCAAGGCGATCAATGTGTTTCTCCATGGATCGCGCGCGACGAATGAACTTCTCGTTGTCGTGAATACGTCCCCAGGTGCGCAGCCGCTTGGCGCTCGCTTTCAGTCGCGAGATCTCCTTCTCTTCCGCTGCGCGGGCACGGATCGCGGCTTCGTCCTGTTCTTCAAGAGCAGTCACTGCAGCGGAGTAAGGCATGGCGAAGTGATACGCCCGCAGGTCACGCAGCCACAACGTTTTGCGCGTGGCGGTATCGAGCAGATCGCGATCGTGAGAAATCATCAGGAAGGCAGGCACATCTCCTTCGGTCAGAAAATGTTTGAGGTGGAACATCGCCTGGGAGTCCATATGGTTACCCGGTTCATCGAGCAACAGGAGTTCCGGATCGCGGATGATTGCGCGCGCGAACAGCACCAGGTTCTTCTGGCCACCACTCAAACGAATCAAAGGTGATTGCCAGGAGGTTTCCGAGAATCCGAGTGCTTCGAGCAGGCTTTCTGCGCGCCAGGCTTCGACCAGTCGACGATCAGCGTCGAGCGAATCAACAACTGCATTGAGCGCAGTGACCCCCTCCAGCGCCGCAGGAAGAAACTGTTCAACAAGCCCAACCTTCAAGCCCCTCTGGCGAATGATCCGACCGGCATCGAGTTGCAGCTCGTTGGTGACTAAACGAAGCAGCGTCGACTTGCCAGAACCGTTATGTCCGACAAGACCGACGCGATCACCCGCTTCGAGATGAAAGGTGAGCCCTTCGAAAAGTGGCTTGGTACCGGCCTGGAAGGAAAGGCCTTGAACAGAAATCAGAGACATGGCTTACCCCGTACGCAAATGGAATGTTCCAGCGCTCCGGGTGACGAGGAGGTGTTTGCAGCTGACAGATCAGCGGTTCGGCAACCCAGTGCGCTTTAAGACATGAAAAAAGAGCGCAATGAAACAGGGGTCGCCGCTTTCCGGTCTCCGAGGAGAAATGCGAGGTCGAACCCGCATTCGTATGCAGTGGCCTGCATGAGGTCTCCGTATTGCAAATCGATGGGAAGCGCCAGCCTACCGAGCCACTGAAGTTGCGGCAACATCACCATTCCGACGAAAGAGAGACCCCGGGATGATCTCCCGAGGTTTGGCTCTTGCTGTCGCCGCGGTTCTTGTCAGAAACGCCAGACCACTCCCACCGTGGCAACCCGCGGTGTGCAGTCTGTTTCAAGCACGCCGACTGTCCGACCCTCCGCCTTGAGCTTGGTGCCCTTCGCCAGAAGGTAGCGATCACACCAACGCCCGACTGGCTTGGAACGCCTACCCCTCGCGACCGGCACAAATGTCATCTCGATCAGTGCTGACCTGCACTCCCTGATGCCACAACAACCCTGTGCCGAGCGATGATCCTCGGAAATCTGGGCGACGCTGCAAGGTAACTCGATCAGGCAGGCCTGCTAATCCACCGATCACACCGGAACGCAAATGAACTCGTGCGCCGAATCTCTCGAACCGCTGACGGTTGGGTATCCCAAACCAGCTAGGGCGTTCTTTGCCCATCAGCCGCCGACGAGCGAGTGACGTCAAGGCGGCTCTCGGTAGCGATTTTCTCCGGGGCCTTGGAACACGACCCATCACGCCAGCTTCACATCCAATGCGTGACCGTTTGGAGCAACTCCAGCGAGATGAGAGGCGGCGTGTCCAGATATCCAAACCGATCGGGTCCCAAGTCAACGTTTCGGCAAATCAAGACTTACGGGGTTGTTTTGCTCGCGGTCTTCGTGAGCTGGTTTGCGATGCCGGCATGGTCGGCATCCTCGTTCGTTCATGAAGCATTGCTCGACGGAAAGCCCATTGGCCAGCATCACTTCACACTCACTCCGGAAACGGACGGCATGCGACTCACAGGGCAGGCACAGTTCACCGTTCGGATTCTTGGCGTACGTGTATACGACTACGACCATCGCGTCGAAGAACGCTGGCTCGGCTCATGCCTTGCGTCACTCACGTCGAGCACTCGCGAAAACGGGTCTGTCACCACGGTAAACGGAAAACAGGGCCAGCAAGGGTTCAGCATCGACGGCGTTTCTTCATCACCATCGACGTCACCCTGCATCCCCTCGTTGGCGTACTGGAACCGGGACGTGCTTGTCCGCCAGAAGCACCTGCTGAATCCACAAACCGGAAAGATCGTCGACGTTCGTATTCTTCCTGACAAGCCGCTCGAAGTTCCCTTCGGAGAAGCGACGGTCAAGCTTGAGCGCTTTCGAATACTCGGTGATGAACTCGACATCACGGTGGGTTACGAGATCACCAGCGGTCAATGGGTGACGCTCGACAGTCGCCTCTCCAATGGTCGGCTGCTGCAATATCGGCTGAAGCCCGGCTTCGTCCTCTCGCATCGACAAGGTATTCCGGCGTGAACTCAAGACTTCACCGGTACGCGCCTCTCGCCGCAATAATGTGCTGGGTAGTTGCACTCACTGCGTGCACGACACGATCAATAGAAACCCTCCCCCTCGCGGAGGACGTGGACCTCACCCGATTCATGGGCCACTGGTACGTAATCGCTCATGTACCAACTTATCTGGAGCGCAACGCCTGGGATGCTTCGGAGCACTATTCGCAAGGCCCTGATGGCAGCATCGAAACGACCTTCACCTATCGAGATGGCTCGTTCGCAGCCGAACGGCAATCGATGACACCCCGCGGTTTCGTGGAGCCTGGAGGAGACAATGCCGTCTGGACGATGCAGTTCATCTGGCCCTTCCGCGCCGATTACCGTATCGCCTGGTTGAACGCCGACCACGCGGAGACCATTATCGCGCGAGAGAGAAGAGACTACGCATGGATCATGGCGAGACAACCCGTACTGACCAAAGCGCGTTACTGCGAACTGGTTAAAAAGGTCGTCGCCATGGGTTACGAGGAGGCGGAATTGCGCCATGTTCCGCAACCCGGATCGGAAAGAGGACCTGTCTGTGAAGCATTTGAAAACACTGATGCCCGCTCAGAACGCCCTCGCTGAAGAAAGCCAGCAGCGATGAAGTATGACAACCGGATGATCCTTCTGGTCGAGGACCACCGTTCACTGGCGGAGGGCATCGCTGCCTACCTGGAAGCCGAGGGCTACGCCATAGACTTCGCGTCCAGCGGGACCGCCGCGTTACGACTCGCCACCGACAACCACTATGACGCGATTGTGCTCGACATCGGTCTTCCCGGCATCGATGGCCTCGAGGTTTGCAGGTCGCTGCGAAGGGATACACGCTCGACCATTCCCATCATCATGCTCACCGCGCGCGACCAGCTTGACGACCGTCTCGCAGGTTTTGATGCCGGTGCTGATGACTATTTGGTCAAGCCCTTCGCAATGTCTGAACTTGCAGCGCGTCTTGTGGCGCTGCTGCGCCGAAGCCATGGGGTACTGGTCGACGGCCGCTTCGAAGTTGGCGAGCTCGCCCTCGATGTACCGACACTCACGGTCTCCCGTTGCGGGCAGCCTGTGCGGCTGTCCCGCAAACAGTTCGACATCCTTCATCTGCTGATGCGAGAGCATCCGCGGGTAGTCAGCAAGGCAGCCGTTGAACGCATGTTGTGGGGGGACGAACTTCCCGACAGCGACGCGCTTCGGTCGCACATCTACAACCTGCGCAAACAGCTCGATCGCGGTTTCGACTATGACATCGTCGAGACCCTTCCAGGCATTGGCTTCAGGCTCCGCTCTCCTGTCTTGCCCCGTTGAATTCCATGCGAATCCGCGTACCTCGCCCCGGTTCGCTGGATATCCGGACAACCCAGCCAAATCGATCTGCGATCCGTTGCACGATAGAAAGCCCGAGACCGTGTCCTGAAACACCACTACCCCGGGCAGACTCCGAACGGAAGAAAGGTTCAAAGACCCGGCCGAGCTCTTCCGCTGTCATTCCAGCTCCGCTGTCTTCGATCTCCACGGCGTTTGTATCCACACGTATGGTCACTTCGCCGTCGCGCGTGTAGTTGATGGCATTACTGAGCAGGTTGCCAAACGCAATCCCGAAGAGTCTTTCCGGTACCGGCAAACGCACCATTGCCGCATCGACGAGGGTAACCCGGTTGTGATGCAGCTCCGCTCGTTCGCGGAGGATCTCAATCTGTTCCCGGATCAGCCCATGGATGTCTGCACCTTCCGGATTAAGCGGCAGTGACGCGTCTCTCGCGAGCAACAACAGACTTTCGATCAGCGACTGCATCTGTGTCAGTGATCCGCGGATGCGTTTCAGAGCCTGAAGGTCCGAGTTCTCCCGCTGCTGGTTCCGTTCGAGCAGATCGAGAGACGCGGTCATGACGGCGAGCGGAGTACGAAGTTCATGACTGGCATCCCGCGCGAAAGCCCGCTCCCGCAAAGCCACTGACGACAGGCTTCTGGCGAACGCCTCCAGCGCGTCGATCATGACCAGCGTGTCGGTATCCGCACCCCGCCGAAGTTCGTCCAGCTCCAGTGCAACCGGCCGCTGCAGGTCGGGTCGATACGATTCCAGCCTTTCCGCCAGCCGGATGAGCGGTGAAAACACCGGCTGCGACAATCGATAGATTACCCAGGACATTGCATAAATCAGCAGCAGCACCACTGCACCTGGGCCTAGTCCAAAGTACAGGATCAGGCGATCCACTTTTTCCTGCCGGAAGACCAGGTACAGTCGAGCACCTGACCGCTCGGAAACATGCAGCAGGGAGTCCCTCCCTTCGAAACGGACCGAACCAAATCCGGGCGGATGCGCCGCCAGAACCGATGGAACGGGTGGACGTCCACCTGCAGAGAGGTAACCGATCATGTTGTCGGTATCGGGTAGCGGCACGGCGCGGTCCGCCTGGTAACGTTGCCAGAAGTAGGCGGCTTCGCCTTCGAGCGCCGCGCGAGATAGAACGTCAGTGACGATGTAGGCCGTGGCAAATACCATAGCGACCACCGCCACGCTGATGACCGCCAGTTGCAGAAAAAAGAGACGCCCGACCCGTGCCTGCAGGCTACGCCGGTTCAATCCCTGCGAACGGTTTTCAGACGATAGTGCCCCACCAGCCACTCTTGACCTCCTCGCCAGCCGAACAGTTCTTCGCAGGCCATGAAAAAAATTCTCCAACGTTGCAGCCAAAGCGACGCCTGATCGCCATGTGAAGCAACGAGCGCGCGGGTCGCCGCGACAGCATTTGTATCCAGCCGGCGGAGCCAGTCCCGAGCCGTGCGGGCATAATGGCTACCGGAAACAGGCCAGCTGGTATCAACATGCAGGTGCTGGTTGAAGTGTGACAAGGTATCAAACGCAGGCATCAGTCCGCCTGTAAAGAAGTGCCTCGCCATCCAGTCACCCTGTCCCCGGTCTTCGTACGGATAGGCATGGGTCCTATGACAAAAGATGTGGACAAACAACGCACCATCCACGCGCAACCAGCCCTGGATACGCTCCAGCAGCACGGCATAGTTGCGTACGTGTTCGAACATCTCAATCGACACCACGCGGTCAAAGGATTCCACAGGGAAGTCTAGGCGATTGACGTCGCAGGTGATCACGCGCACGTTCAGCAAACCTCGCGACAGCGCCTGCGCCTCGATCCAGCGCCGCTGGGAGGCGGAGTTTGACACTGCAGTGAACCTCGAACCGGGATAACGCGCGCCAGCCCAGAGCGTGAAGGATCCCCAGCCACAACCGAGATCGAGTACATCCTGTCCATCACTGAGTTCAGCCCTTTCGGCATACGTCTCGAGCATGGCCGCTTCCGCAGCATCGAGATCATTCACGCCGTCAGGGTAGAGGCAGGCGCTGTATTTCATGTGACGGCCGAGCACCTCCGCGAAAAACCCGGCGGGTACTTCATAGTGCTGCTCATTGGCCGAGTCGGTGGCCAGCGCGACCTCGCTCTGGGAGAGAGACCTGATCAGCGCAGCCGCACGCGCCGTTGTATCTCCGGTCTCGATTTCTGCCAACCGCTCCGCCACCAACCTGCGAATACCGATCCGAATCAGGAAATCGGGGATGAAGCGGCGCTCAGCGAGATCAATCAGGTTCATCATCAGAAGTTCTCCAAAATGGATCGATTCACCTGCGGCACGATCCTCGCAAAAAGGACATAGAACAAAGAAAACCAGACCACAGAGATCACCACCAGAAGTGGCAGCGTCGGGATAACGACCTTTCTGAGTGCCTGCCCAGCGAGATAAGAAAGGGGCGCTGACACCGCCGCACACCAGGTTCCCTGGAATAACACCATGTTGAGCAGCGTCATTCCCATCAGTGAACCTCCCGTTCGATCGCTACGGTCGAACCTGCCTGCTGCACACGCCACGGACGGCCCCGCCAGGCGGGCGCCGCAAACAACAGCTGTACGTCGGATAACGCCCGTTCACGAAATCCACCTTCGCAGTACGCCAGATAGAAGTGCCAGAGGCGACGGAACCGTTCGTCATAGCCAAGCGACTGCAGTGCAGGCCAAGCCGCATCGAAACGCGACCACCACGCAGCGAGCGTGCGTGCATAGTCGTCGGCGAGGTCTTCGAGATTAACCAGCACCAGTCCGCCGGATTGGGCAGCCGATGCCGTCAATCGCGATACTGAAGGAATGAAACTGCCGGGAAAAACGTGCTTTTTGATGAAGTCGACGCTCCGCAGCGCTTCGACGTAACGACGGTCACGGATGGTGATGGCTTGAACCAGTGCGAGGCCCTGTGGCTGCAGCAGTCGTTCAATACAACCGAACCACGTATCAAGGTGGTTGGCGCCGACGGCTTCTACCATCTCCACCGAGACCAGCTTCGAGTACGTACCTGACAGGTCCCGGTAGTCTTTGCACAAAACGTCGATGCGGTTACTGAGGCCTGCTTCGTTGACCTTTGCCGTTGCAAAGGCATGTTGTTCTGCAGAGATGGTGGTGGTGGTCACCCGGCATCCCGATTCACGGGCGGCGTGGATCGCAAGGCCACCCCATCCGGTACCGATCTCGAGGAGATGATCGTCAGGACCGAGTGCCAGTTTGTGGACGATACGCTGCAATTTGTTGAGGCTTGCCTGTTCGAGGTCTTCGTCCTCCGATTCGAAGACCGCAGATGAATACATCAGCCGGGAGTCAAGAAACGACTCGAATAGCCGATTGCCGAGGTCATAGTGTGCAGCGATGTTACGACGGCTTCCGGCTTTCGAATTGTCACGAAACAGCCGATGGATGAGCCAGTCGACGCCTCGGGCGATACGTGTGACACCTTGTTCGAGCCGATCTGTTGTATCGAGGTTACGCACCATCACCCGCACCAGCGTCGCGAGATCCGAACACGACCAGTCACCGTCGGCATAACTTTCGCCTGCACCCACAGTTCCGCCCGTCAACAGGCGGCGAAAGAAACGGGGATGCGTCACGTGGAGATCGAGTAACGGCGTTTCGGATGGCTGACCACTACCGAAGACCATCGTTCCGCGTCCATCCGTAACCCGAACGCTTCCATCCTGCAGGTGTGCGAGACGCTCAAGAACGAGGCGCCTGCACCACTCATCCAGACCACTGATCTCTTGTGCATCACTCGCCAGGACTTGCTGATTCATTTCGAGGTCTCCGGTGGTGCGCCTGTCGTGGCAGCTGATGTGGCGCCGGGGTGGCTGTGGAATCGGGTCCCGCGCAGCCAAAGGCGGAGCGCCTGAACGTAGATGCGCGCGAGATTTACCAAAGGCTGCAGCGGATACCGGAGGCGGAAGCGCAGCCCCGTGGTGGGTGTCGCTGCCTCGAGTCGAAGCAGGAGCACCGCTGAAAACACCCGTCGGGAACCTTCGGAGACGCGCATCCGGATGCGCACGTGGCCGGCATGTAAACCAAACCACCAGCGATAGGTCTGTGCCATGGCGTTAAACGGCGAGACGTGAAATGCCTTCGCGAATTCAAAGGTCACTTCATTCGCCTGACTCTGCGCGGACAACACATAGGTGTGCCGCTCGTTCCACGGTGTGTTGTTGATCTCTGCCAGTACGTGAACGATTGCGCCAGCGTTCATACAGAACACAAAACGAACAGGATTGAAGCCACTCATGAGGGTTCTGGGTTGCGCCAAAACCAGGAATGGACCGGCATGTGGGTCTTTACCGACACTCGCGAGCGCAGCATTTACCCGCTGCACCACCGTCTCCCCCTCGTAGTCCATCAGTACCGCCTGGGTATCAACGCGGGGAACCATACGTGCGGCGTAACGCCGAAATCGTCCGCGTACTCCAGTGCCATCTTCGCGGTCCACGGCGGCGACAGATTGCCCGGATACATCAAAGAGCCGCATACCTACCGCGTAGCGAAACGCGTGCCGCACCGGACTGTGTCGGGTGTGCAGGAGATGTCCGCTGCCAATCCAGCCGTGTGTCATGTGCCAGTCCCGATGCGGGCTACTTGCGGTGATAGTTGGCTGGAAGTACCCATGCTCTGGAATCCGGTCTCCCTCGCCAGCAGTTGTTCAGCGGCGCGTACACCACTCATGAAACCGTCTTCATGAAATCCGAAACCCTGCCAGGCACCCGCAAAATAACGGTGGGCTTGCCCATCGAGTTCTGCCAGACGACGCTGTGCGGCGAGAGCCGCAGCGTCGAACTGGGGATGGGTATAGCTGCGCTCGACAAGAACGCGTGAAGAATCAATGGTGGCATCGGGGTTAAGGGTCACGAATACCGGACGTGGTGTGCGCACTCCCTGGAGAAGATTCATCCAGTAAGTCACTGAACACGGCAAACCGGGATCGATTCCGGTTGTGGCGTTCCAGCTGCTCCATGCGAGACGCGATCTCGGCATGACGACTGGATCGGTGTGCACCACTACCCGGTTCGATGCGTAGCGGACGTTACCGAGGATCGATGTTTCGGCGGGTGTCGGTGCCTCGATCAGGTCGAGTGCCTGATCGCTGTGACAAGCCAGAACCACCGCATCGAAAGCCAACCAGCGGGCATCGACCAGCAATTCGACGCGACCCGCACGCTCACGGACCGCGCGAACGGTGCTGCCGCAGGCGAGCGTGCCATTGAACGAGCTGACAAACGCCTGAACGTACTTTCGTGAGCCACCACTAACGACTCGCCACTCAGGACGGTCATAGACTTGCAACATGCGGTGGTTGCGCATGAATGCGACAACCTGCCCAACAGCGATGCCTTCACTCGCGGAGAGGGATTGCGACCAGAGCGCCGCGCACATCGGCAGAAGGTGACGATGTAGAAACTCGTCCGATAGTCTACGCGACCGGCACCATGCACCAACGCCCATGGCCGATTCCGACGCCTTAACCGCCGTCGCAAGATCATGGAACCGCAGGATGTCCCGCAACATACGCCAGTGTCCAGGACGCAGCAGATTGCCAGGCTGGCAGAACAAGGCAGCAAGCTTGTGGGTACCGTATTCGATGCCCGCGGATCGATCGGTGACAGAAAAGCTCATGTCGGACGCGTGACTGCGAACGCCGAGCCTGTCCAGCCAACCGGCAAAGCCCGGATAGTTCAGGTGATTGAAAACAATAAATCCGGAGTCAATCGCCACCCGGGTTCCATCAACTGTCACCTCGTGCGTATCGGTGTGACCGCCGGGTTGGTCCGAAGATTCGAACACTACCACCTCGGCTTCGCGACTGAGTCGATCGGCGCAGGCCATACCGGCGATCCCGGCGCCGATCACGGCACAACGCAGAGCACGGGAGTCCGGCGGGATCATTTCGCGACCTGGCCTTCGCGCAAGACTTTCGCTGGAACGGGTCGCAGGTCACTGAGCAGCCCAACTCGGGCCAACAGCTGAAGTCCGGCATGGCAAAGGTCGGTTTCACCGGGAAAAAAACCCTGGCGTGCGGATGCAGCAAAGCGGTGGTGATTGTTGTGCCAACCTTCACCGAGTGTCAGCCAGGCGAGCCAGCGCAGGTTGCGACTTTGGTCAGGTGTGTCGTAGCGTCGTGTTCCGAAACGATGTGCGACCGAGTTAACAAACAACGTCACGTGCAGCAGCACCACCGTTGACACGCAGTAGCCCCACAGCAGCATCTGCCAGCCCGAGGTGTTCAGTGACGGCGCGGCAAACGCGAGCCAATCGCCCAACAGAAAAAGCACCGTCGCCGCTGCAATCGGAAGCGCAGCGTCGAATCGATCCAGCCAGCGCAACTCCGGGAACCGCGCCCAATCCGCAACCAGATCGAGACGCGCGCCATAGTGTTGTTGCGTCAGAAACCAACCCATGTGTGAAACGAACACACCATGTAGCGGTGCATGTGGATCGGACGCAGTGTCAGTGTGAGCGTGGTGCTGCCGGTGCATGGAGGCCCACCAGAGCGGCCCACGCTGTGCCGCCGTCGCAGCAATCGCCGCGAAGATGAACTGCACCGGGCGTGACGTTCGAAACGCGCGATGGCTGAAATAACGGTGGTAAAAACCAGTGATCGCAAACATTCGCAGGAGGTAGGCTCCCACTGCGGTCAACACCGCGACCGTGCTGATTCCGGCGAGTGGCGCGGCGAACGCTCCGATATGCAGAAGCACCAGCGGTACAATCCGAAACCAGTCGATGCGGTCTTTTTCGACACCACCCAGATCCAAGGAATCGTTGAGAAACCAACGACGAATCGCCTTCACGTTCGAATTACCCCATCGGTTGTTTCAGTAATGGTCGGAGAGACGACCTGTGGGCTACAGGATCAAGCCGCGGGCGTGAAGCCAGCGTGAGGGACGGCAACGCGCTTGGATCAATCCTGACTACTTTTCGCAAGACATCGGAACAGGCGCAGAAAGAAACGCATGAGGGTGTTTATTGTCGGCAATCTAACGGAGCCAGCCTTGGCGGACTACTGACGGAAATCAAACCATCGGGTCAGTGCAGGCGATGAGCAACAACCATTCAAACAACGATTCAAGCAATTGCCCCAATCCGATCGGGTTCTTCGCGAGGGTCAAGGCATCGATCTAGCCCTTCAGCATGCCTTCCATCGAGCCACCTTCTCGCCAAGCCTTCGTGATCCGAAAGAACGGGTTCGGCCCCTTCCCATAAGCGCCGTTCTGAATACTCCGCCGGTTCGGCTTGCCTTCATTGTTGTAGTACCCCGGCGTACAGTCATTCAGAAACACTTCGTTGAAGCGCGAGATACTGATGATGTGGTCCACCCACGCATCCTCCGCGTCCTTGCTCGGCTCAAGGCAGCTGATGCCATCATCCAGACACTGCTTGATGAGGTACTGAAAATGCCTCGCCGATTCATCCATGGCATGCGGGAAGTTGGTGGTCGCCGCAGACTGTGAGTTACCGACGATGAAGAGGTTCGGAAAGCCATGCGTCATGTAGCCATGTAGCGTACGAATCCCGTCGGCCCACTTGTTACCGATGGTCTGCCCATTGCGTCCCTCGACGTCATAACCTGAACGCCGAGTCCACGACGTACCGACCTCGAACCCTGTTGCGAAAACGATGCAGTCAACCGGGTACTCAATGCCATTGGCGATCACAGACGTCTCGGTGATGCGATCCACGCCCTGCCCATTCGTATCGATCAGATGAACATTGGGTCTGTTGAAGGTCTGCAGATACTCGTCGTGAAAACAGGGCCGCTTGCAGAATTGCCGATACCAGGGTTTCAGCGCCTCGGCTGTCGCTTGATCCTGAACAATCGAATCCACGCGCGCGCGTATCTGATTCATTTTCTGGAAGTCGGCGATTTCCATGAGTTTCGGCACATCACCCCAGTCGACGCCGGTACCACGAAACTTCGCCATGGAAACCAGATTACGGATGATCTCGGTCCAGCCATCCTGAATCAGGTCCTTCTCAACCACACCACCCGACGTCAACGTATTGAAGTTCTCCATCCGTTCACGCTGCCACCCCTGATGCAAACTGGCAGCCCACTCAAGATCGGTACGGCGGTTATCACGTACATCAACCGATGAGGGTGTGCGCTGAAAGACGAAGAGTTCCTTCGCGCCTGCACCGAGGTGCGGCACACACTGCACCGCAGTCGCACCCGTACCAATGATGGCGACACGTTTGTCGGCGAGCTTGTTTAGACCACCTTCAGAACTTCCGCCGGTGTAGTCGTAGTCCCACCGACTGGTGTGAAACGTATGGCCCTTATAGGACCGTATCCCTGGAATGCCCGGGAGTTTCGGTCGGTTAAGCGGGCCATTCGACATGATGACGAACCGCGAACGCATGTGATCACCACGATTGGTGGTCACACGCCAACGTTGGTCCGCCTCATCCCAGCGCATCCCCGTGACATGGGTCTGCAGGCACATGCCGTCATAAAGATTGAAGTGTTTAGCGATGCGTTGCGCGTGGCCCAGAATTTCCGGCGCAAAGGCGTACTTCGTCTTCGGGATATAACCGAGTTCTTCACACAGCGGCAGATAGATATAGGCCTCCGTGTCACAGGCCGCACCCGGATAACGATTCCAATACCACGTGCCACCGACATCTCCCGCTTCTTCGATGATGCGGATGCGTTGAATGCCGATTTCCCGAAAGCGGGCACCGCAGATCAGACCACCAAATCCTCCCCCAACAATGATGACATCGACTTCATCGTTCAGCGGCTCACGATTCTTCAGCGGCGGTGAATAGGGGTCGTCGAGATAACGCGAAAAATCACCGCCCACTTCCTGGTACTGCTCATTGCCTTCCGTACGCAGCCGCTTGTCGCGCTCGATGCGATACTTTTCACGCAACGCCTCCGGGTCAAAGCCCAGTTCCTCGCGGGTCGGGAGGCGGGTGACAGATGTTGCTGCGAGGTTGTCGCTGGCCATGGTGACTACCTTGATCGATAAAGTTGGACGATTGGCCGGATTTTGTGTCGATACGGAGCAGAGCGCCACCGCTTCGTTCAGCATTCGGATCAGAAAAGTGGGTATCCAGTCAGGTTAGTACCCACGGTATGATCGTTATCACAGGTCAATCCTGACTTCGCAACCCGTACAAACGCCCAGAGGAGCCTGATCACCATGACCACCGCGCAAGTCGTAAAACAAGTCAAGGCACCGGCGGACGCGGTGTGGTCCGTACTCAGCAATTTCTCGAGCATCAAGGCGGGTGGGCCGATTGCGTCAGTGAGCTACGAGGGTGAAGGGGTCGGCATGCTTCGAACCCTCGGCATGAATGGAGGCCGTGTCCTCGAACGCCTGGACGTGCACGACGCCGCGACCCGCACCTTCGCGTACTCGATCATCAACGATGACAGTCCGCTGCCATTCACCGGCTATTCCGCCGTGGTGAAAATCAAGGACAACGGTGATGGCACCACCACCGTGGACTGGACCGGAACCTTCAGCCCGAAGGGGGTGCCGGAAGCGGATGCAATCAAACTCGCCACCGGCATTTACGCGGGTGCCATCAAAGGTGCGCAGGTCGCTCTGGAGAAGTAGTCCGCGACGGCTCCCTGAAGGCTGAGATTCATGATCATTCTCGCCGGTGCTGTCAGCCGAGGCGTTCGTCGATCAGCCCACGGCCTGTACGTTGGGCACCGTCGATGGATGTTATTCACCGCTCTACAGGCCGCTTCTCTCCGCCCAGAACGACACCCCAGATACGGATGTCCGCCCAACGTTCACCACTGACGCGCAATGGATTGTCATCGAGCACCGTAAAGTCCGCCCGTTTCCCAGGCGAGATCGAACCGAGTTCGGCTTCCAAACCCAGAACCCGCGCGGCATCGATCGTCACCGCTTCAAGGGCGTCATACCTCGTGAGCGCCTGATCCGGTTCATAGACGTCTCCGCTTCGGGTCGCGCGCGTCAGGTGCACGTCCGCCGCACCCAGCGGCATGGGCGTCGCCAAAGGCGCATCAGAATGCAGTGCAACCGTCACGCCAGCACGACTGAGTGACCCGACGGGCGTGATCCAGTCGGACCGATCCGGTCCCAGCGGTGCTGAATAGTCATGCGACATGTAGTAGGCGTAATGACTGGCGACCGACAACTTTGCGCCAAGCGCTGCTGCGCGTTGAGTTTGCGCGGGAGAAAAAAGCCCGCCATGTTCGATGACAAGGTCCTCCTTCCTGTCTGCTTGTCGAAGCGTTTCCAGTGCGTCGAGCGTTGCGTCCTGCGCAGCATCACCATTGCTGTGAATGTGCGCTGCGAGCCCCGCTTCCATATACGGCCGAATGACCGGATCAATCTTGCCGGGGCCGACCACCCAAAGACCTTCGGTACCCTTGGATTGCCCCGCGAGATAACCAGGTGGTTTAAGGCGCATGGTTTGGGAGTAAAAGGCGCCGTCGGTGAAGAACTTCACTCGAGGCAGAACCGGTGCAACCGTGTTTCGAACCCCGCCGACCATTTCTTTCACCACCGTGACCGCAGCCGAAGGTGAACCGAACTCCCGCTCAAAGGAACGGAACTCAGGAACGAGGTACAAACGAAAGCCGCTCTTCTGCTGCGACCATGTCGCCGCAATCATCTGATCTTCAAGCGCACGACCAAATACACCATAGGCGAGATCCGCCACGGTGGTGACACCCGCGCGCCGCAAAATCTCAAAGTACCGTGAGGTCCCTCGCGCCACAGCCTCCGGGCTAAGCAGCACAGCACCCATCCGCTGCAAGATCAGGAACGCGGCGTCCTCATAGATTCGACCGGTGAGTTCACCTTCCGGCGTGAGGTCCACGCCATGAAACTGTTTGGCAATTTCAGGCGTTGCGCCAATCTGCGTGAGCGCGGCCGTGTTCAGATAGAAGTCATGGCCGGAATAGTGCCAGACAAGAAGCGGCCGCGAAGGCGCGATTTCGTCGAGCACAGATCGATCAAGAGGTCCCTGGATCAGATTGTGATAGCCGTAAACCACCACTGGTGAGTTATCGGCAGGCGCCGCCGCAACAAGCTCACGAACACGCGCCCTGAAGGCTTCCGGCGAATCGTAGCCGTCGGTCATGCCTTCCACTGACGCCATCGGCCAAGGTGGCACAAAAGGCTGTGCGTACAACAAACCACCGAGGACCACGTGGATGTGCGGATCAATGAGGCCGGGGATCAACACGCGGTTTACAAAAGTGGCGTCAACCGAAGCGGCCGGATAGCGTTTGCGCAGCGATGCGAGCGAGCCGACCGCGAGCACCTTGCCTTCCCGCACAGCAACGGCCTCGGCAACCTCGCCATCACGCACCATCGTGACTACTTGTTTCGCCTACAAAATCACGGCGCCGGAGCCACGCGCTGAGTTAGCTTCGATTGGCGATTTCGCAGTGGTGCCACACGCCGTCAGCATGAATAGAAGTGTGAACAGGATCATGCGAATCATCTTTGTCCCTCGTTGTATCGAACCCAAGCTGAGGATTCTGCAGCCGATCAGACCGCCAATCCGTCCACCAGCCAAATCGGCACCGGCTTCGCGATGCCTTTGAATTGCACCTCTCCAAGTGGCGCGGCTTGCACACGCCCTTCAGACTGATCGCGCGTCGCCAGCCCGAGTATCACCGCTTTCCCGGTAGGATCAACACATGGCACTGGATCATTAAAGATCACGAGCATCCCGTCGCCGGTGAATTGCGACAGCGTCCCGCCCTGAGCAAACACCAGTGAACCTAGCGCGCCATACATTTCACCGAGTACTTGCATGACATCTTCCGGCTCTGACCGTTCTGCAAACGGGGTAAAGCCACTTAGTTCGCAGAAGGGCACGGTCACCTCACGGCGATGACTGGTGAGTTTCTCAATACCACCTTCGCTAAACGCATCGGCAACTTGTGGTGACAAGAACCGCCTGAGCTGATTGAGTCGATCCACCTGCTTGACCTGGTCAGCGACACGTTGCTCAAGCTCCTGGTTCCACTGTAAGAGCTCAGCCGCCTGCGCTCATTCGCTCAAGTGCTTCAATGCCATCACAGGCCTGGGAAACCCATACCCGAGTCGTTAGAGACGGCTTCCCCGTACTTCGCGGTAGGCTTCGCCATCATCAACCACGAGTTTCATGCCGAGCTGACCTCTGCTTGCCACCGAAGCTTCGCCCTTGTCTTTGGTTTTTGCGGAACAAACCTGACCGAGTCGTGCGGCGAACTCTCCCAGTCCAAACGCTGCACTGCAGAGTCGCTGCATATCCGCTGCTGGAAGTTCACCGATGTTCTTCGAGAGCGTTTGTGTGCCGGCATTCAGCTGCTCGCCGAGAACCCGCAAGCGGGCCACACCGTCACTGGGCTTGCCGTCCGGGGCGAGCATGCTGGGAATGAGCTCGAGCACCTGCCGTGCCTGGGTTACCACGGCACCCAACATTTTCTGTTGCGCTTCAGTGCTGCCCTCTTCTTCCTCGAGGAGCTGCACCGCATAACCAATCAGATCATTAACCGGTGATCGCAGTTCATGGCGAAGCTCCCTCGCTTCTTCCACACTCCTGGTCCCAGCGATCACGCTCCGACCACACCAAAGGCGGCCACCTTCTCGATCAGACGCGGAAGATCGACGGGCTTGGTGTCGTAGTCATCACAGCCCGTTTCATTGCCTTCTCACGATCTCCAGCAATCGAGTTGCCGTCAGCGCAATGGTCGGGATCTTCGCCGTGGCGGCATCCAGCGCAAACACAACCTCAAACCCACGCCGCTGCAGGCGCCGTGACAGCATGTCGCGATTCGCTTCGTTGTCTTCAACCACCAGAATTTCGGGCATCGCGCTCTTCACTCCTTCGAACGCCTAAGACTGAGTTTTTTCTCGCCACATCAATCACTCAACAAGCAGCTCACAAGTGTTTGGTGCGCTCTGTGATCGAAAGCGATACTCGACACCTTCCGGAACACGAACAAAAAATGGCGCGCCATCGTCGGGCAGATACTCGATGACCAGATCAGTCGTCCGCTTGCACACCTGTAGCCCCGCAGTCGAACCGCTCGAACAACTCACGACGCCTGGCCCAAAAACTGCGTCGGACGTGCCGTCTGCCGCAACCGTCACTGTTCCTCGCGTCGCACCCGCTGATAACAAAGCCGTGAATTCTTCTGCCGACAGTTCCGGGCACGGACGCGAAGGGGCATCACGCGGTGCGCCCGTCGGCGACCACCAAACGATCAGCGCACCCAAAACGAACACCCAGGGCAACCACTTTTTCACCCAACCGGGGGGTTCTTTGTTCGCTTTGGCGCCCGGATCTGCTGTTGGGATCTGGTCAGCACTCATCGTGCGGTTGCCTCCGAATCAACAGATCGGACGGGTAGCGTCACGGTGAAGATCGAACCCTTACCAAGGCTGCTTTCGACAGTGATATCTCCACCGATCATGCGGCAGAACTCCCGCGACAATGCGGGGCCAAGCCCCGTAATTTCACGAGGACACACCTCGTGAAAAGTGACCTAATCATGGAGATGTACCTCCTCAGATTTCTTCACAGATTCTTCATGATTTTCTTCGTAGATTCATGGGCTTAACCTCAGTCCAACCTCACAGGATCGAGGGCCGTACCCGGCGGGTAGTTATCGGCAATCTGAAACATGCCCTCGAGCGTGATCGCTGCACCCATTGTTGCGGCTCCGTTCTCACCGATCTCCGCCCGACCGAGCGTAGCGATCACACACCGGTTTTTGTTCGTCGGCCCTTCAAGTGCTGAGAGAACGATGCCGTCAGCGCCGGCCTCAAGGCCGAGCTCAGCGAGTGTGGCCCTAAGCATCCCGCCATGAGCTTCAAACGTCACCGAGCCTTGGAACCGTGCTGAACCCGTCGCGTTACCGTCCGGGGTAATACTCAGATCAGCTCCGGGTAGGACGTTGAAGACAAACGTGCCATCGGCCGCTCGGATAGCACCGTCACTCAACGTGATGGTTCCTTCTGCGGCTTCGACGTAGCTACGAAAGCTGGTTTTTACGCCCCAGCTCATTCGGTTGAAAGTCATAGTGATCCCGCGTTGGTGGTCTGGGCCAAGCATAAAGAAGGATTGAACGAAGACACACCCCGTGAAAAATGAACCAACCCGCGAGGTGTGTCCTCGTGAATTTCCAAAAGTGAACCAACCCGAGAGGTGTGTCCCCGTAAATATCACCCGCGAGGTTTGTCCTCGTGAATTTCGAGGAACTGTTGCCGCATCGGTGGAGCGAGTCGAAGCCATTCTCGACGCAACCAACACCCCGTTTTGCAAGGTGTTTTTACCAGACGGCTACAAACCCTTGCTTTAGATCTCCACTCCGAAGCCGGTCTGGCTTCTCGTACCTTCGCTCGCGGCTGATGCGCTGCTGAAAACCTGTCCACAAATTGATGCCTTCTACTGGATGACTTCAGAGCGTCTCATTGGTCGCGCGGCACTTAAGTCCGAATTGAACGTCAACTTGGGGAAAAACTGGCCGGTTGAAGTTTGGGTTTCGACCCACGTGGGTGTGAACGCCGACGGTCTGTCGGAGGGTTATACACTCGGTCTCGCGGCGATGGGTGGGGTCGAGTTTGAAGCCCTTGGCTCGCCAGAAGTCCCTCGTGAATTGGAGCTCCGGTTGAAGGGCCTTGCCCGATACACCGTCTTCAAGATCAAGACGATCTATAACGGCGATACCACTGGTGTGGATGAAATAGAACGAATCCGGCTGAAAAAGGTCGTCTCCGAGACCATTCACAAGGGTTGGGTGTTTCGACTCCTTTATGAAAAAACATCGGATGGGAAATCGTGGTGGACGTAAATTTCTCGACCACAGGTTCGGGCACTTTCAAAGACGCATTTCCGACCGTCTGTTCACTCCCGCCCTATCCGGGTTAGGATAAAACAGTTGCGTCTACCGGTATGAAGCAGCCCTGTCGGTGCATTGCGTTGCACTCGATAGAAAGAACGGCAGATGTGCACAAAAAAACCTAACTCGGGAGAGAACTCATGGGTAGACAGCGGTCCGCAATCCGGCGGCAATTCCCTGCTTCTGCGCTCTCCATCGCCATGGCGGGTCTGTTTACAGCAGGCACGGTTCTGGCGGCGGAGCCACAGAAACAAGAGGGAACTTATCTGGAAGAGATCGTGGTGACGGGTACGAAGCGGGAAGCGGGTCAGCAGGACACGCCCATCGCGATTTCAACCCTCACCGCCGATGCCATCAGCAAGACCTTTGCGAATGACATCCGAGCCGTCGCATCACTTGCACCGAACGTCACACTGACCAACCAGACCGGCTTCAACGCGTTGGCCGGCGGTATCCGTGGAACGGGCACGATTTCGATTCTGACGACGCAAGACCCCTCGGTCGGCATCATGATCGACGAATTCGCGCTGAACCACGTGCAGACGCAGCTCGTTGAACTTTATGACATCGAGCAGGTGGAAATTTATCGCGGCCCACAAGGTACCTTGTTCGGTAAGAACTCCACCGGCGGCATGATCGCGATCACCTCCAAGCGGCCTGACCTCGAAGAGTTTGGTGCCGACGTGCGTGCCGGGTTTGGTGGCTATAAAGGTGGCGCTGATACGCGGAAGCTACAAGCCGGCGTAGACGTACCGCTGATCGAAGGTCAGCTCGGTTTGCGTTTCGCCGGTACCTACACCCAGGAAGACGGCTTCTACAAAAACGACAAGAATACGTCGACGCTGCGTAATGGCTTCCTCGGTATTCCTGCAGCACTGATTCCGCCGGAAATTCTCAATCGGCCGACAGCGGGTGCTGGTGAGCGGCTGGGTGGCAAAGAGACTTTCGCCGGTAAGGTGAAACTGCTCTGGCAACCCAACGACATGTACGAAGCCTACGCGATCTACGAAAAGATCGACGACAACTCCGATTCACCTCCTGGCATCAACGAAACTCCCGCCGGCGAAGGTTTTCTACTGCCGTTGCTCGGCTTCCCGGGCATTCATCAGGCAGGTGTGGGCAACGATCCGTACAGCACGGGTATGAGCCAGCAAGGCAACGGGATCAACATTCGTGATGGCCACCGGGTGAACGTCAACGGCTGGTACTTGAACCAGGCGCTGTCATTCGACCAGTTCTCCATCAAGTCGATCACTGGCATTCGCGAACAACAGGAAACGTTGCCCAGCACCTATACGGGTGAGGCTTTCATTTCTTTGTTCGACGCAACCCGGAACCTCGAGCGTAAGCAGTTCCAACAGGAAATTCGGCTGCAGTCGGAGTTTGACGGCCCCGTCAACTTCCTGGTCGGCGGCGCGTATGCAACCGACGACCTCGACTTCCGTGCTTATTCGACCGTTGGCCTGACGGGTCTCATCCCCACGGGTGGTGTCGACGGCCGCGGTTTCCTGAACTTCGCCAACGTGCGTAACTTCACTGGCGACCCTGGTCACGGTTTCGTCAAGCAGGATCGCAAGTCCACCGCATTCTATGCGGACGGTACGTTTGACTTCGCCGAGAAGTTCCGTCTGACCGGTGGTATCCGCTGGACGCAGGACAAGAAGGATTTCTTCAAGCCAACGGGTGGTGGTGGTCCCTGCAACCGGTTTACCGAAGCGATGGATGCACGCGCAGCAGGTGGCCTCTCCGGTGTCGCGGCGCTGGCAGCGGCGGGCTGCGTCGACCTCGGTTCCGGTCGTGCTAGCCGTGCCGGCCTCACCGGTTCGCAGATCGACCAGCGCGATGAAGTACTGCCTGCATCGGCATACGCATTCATCGTCGATACGAAGGAGAAGTGGGACGAGATCACCTGGCGCGTCGTGCTCGACTATGAGCTCGACGATACCCAGATGGTTTATGGCAGCGTGTCCACGGGCTTCCTGTCCGGTGGTTTCGCAGAAACCTGTTCGCAGCCCCGAACCTGTCTGCCCTACGATCCTGAAACCAACATGAACTTCGAAGTGGGTTACAAAGGCGACCTGCTGGATCGACGTCTGCGTTTCAACGCTTCAGCGTTCTTCACGAAGTACGAAGACCTGCAGCGTAACCAGGTGTTCCGCTTCACCAACGCCGACGGCACACCGGGTCAGGAAACGATCACCCTGAACGCCGGCAAGTCCGAAGCCATGGGTCTTGAACTGGAAACGACGTGGCTCGTCACCGATGCGTTCCAGCTGAAGGCCAACCTCGGCTGGCTGGATGCGGAGTACACGAAGTTCGACTTCAATGTAGGCGGCGCTATTGGCATCCTCGACATTTCCTCACTCGACATCCCCTTCGCAGCTGAATGGCAGCTCGGTGCGCAGGCCATTTATGACCTGCAACTGGCTAACGGAGGCAACATCAGCTTCGTAGGCAGCATTCACTATCAGTCCGAGTTCGAAATGAGCCCGCTGGATGAAAACGCAGCGAGCCGCGGTGTGATTCGTCAGCCGACGTTCACCCAGCACGAAGAGCGGACGTTGGTTGATGCCAACATCACCTACTCTGACGCCGAAGAGCGTTATTACGTGACCCTCTACGGCAAGAACCTGCTGAACGAGGAGTACCGTGTCTCTGCCAACTCGGTGGGTGCTCTGTGGAACTTCACCATGTACAGCGCGCCACTACAGTGGGGCCTGGAACTGGGCGTGAAGATGTAAGGATCTGCACACCTCGCACTTCATGGTGCGAGGAACAGACCCCTCGAAAAGGCCGGCACTCGCCGGCCTTTTCTTTTCCAGAGATTTTTTTCTCGGGCAGAATGGGTCATCCGATTCGAGGAAGATGCCCATGCGCCGACTGAATTGTCTCTTCGCTGCGTTCACACTGCTCATGTCCTCAAGCGCCGTCGCTGAGCCCGTCGACCTCCTTGTTACCAACGCCCGCATCGCGACACTGGATCAGAACTTCAGCATCGTCCATTCTATGGCGGTAAAAGGTGATCGCATTATCGCGACGGGCGGTAATGAACTCTCCACACAATACGAAGCGAAACGAACCCTCGACCTCGGTGGTCGATTCGTGATGCCAGGATTCGTCGACTCGCACATTCACATGAGTGGCAACCCACCGTGGTACATCGATCTCACCAAGGTGCGGTCTGTCGTGGAGATCACCAGCCTCGTCAAGCAGCGCGCTGCTGAACTTCCGAAGGGACACTGGATTACCGGCTATGGCTGGTCTGAAGACGCACTCGCCGAAAAACGGCGACCACTCCGTGATGACCTCGACGACGCGGTACCCAACAACCCGGTCGGCCTCACACGCGCAGGCGGCCACGGCGCCGTGTTCAATTCAGCAGGCCTCACCTTCGGCAAGATCGACGAGAAGTCACCTCAACCGGAAAGTGGCGTCATCGAAAAAGGTAATGACGGGCGCCTCAACGGGATCATCCGCGAACGCCAGGACATCATTCTCGATCTGGCCCCGGTGGCGACGGACGACACCGTACGTGCGAGCTTCATTGCGAATCTGCAGAGTCTCTTTCGCCTTGGCATCACCAGCATCGTCCAGGCTGCAGACTCCGTCGATCACTATCCCGAGTGGGAACGCATCTACAAGGAACATCGTGGAACGCTGCCACGCGCTGCCGTTCAGGTCGCTTGGGCAGGTGATGAAAAAATGAAAGCCTTCGCACGCAAGACCGGTGACGGTGATGAACATCTGCGTTTAGGCGCGATCAAGGTATTCGTGGACGGCGGCTTTACCGGCCCCGCCGCATACACAAAGAAACCCTACCGCGGCATGGGCGACTATCGTGGATCGCTCACCATGAGGGAATCTCAGCTCGAGACGATCTTTCGTGAAGCGCACGCCGCAGGCTGGCAACTCGGCGTGCATGCCATCGGCGATGAAGCGATCGAACTTGCCGTCGACAAGCTCGCACTTACTTTGAAAGCAAGTCCGCGTACGAATCACCGCCACTACCTCAATCACTTCACCATCAAACCTTCAGACACGACCATGCAGACCATGGCGGCAAACGGCATCGCCATCACCCAACAGCCGAACTTCACCTACACCCTCGAAGGTCGATATTCGGCCTATCTCGATGCGCCTGAACTTGCGTCGAACAACCCCTTGCGTTCGCCCCTTCGCCACGGTGTTCACCTCGCAATCTCCAGTGACATTCTGCCCATAGGTCCGATGACCGGCTTGTACGCGGCGGTTACGCGGAAAGGAGTGTCTGGAAAAGTCCATGGTGCGGAAGAGGCGCTCACGATTCGTGAGGCACTGGCGGGTTATACCCACAAAGGTGCCTGGCTTACCTTTGAAGAAAGCGCGAAGGGTTCAATCGAACCCGGGAAGCTCGCGGATTTCATCATCCTGTCTGCAGATGTCACCACGCTCGATCCTGACAAGCTCATGGACGTGCGCGTGGATGAGACGTGGCTAGGTGGTGTTCAGGTGTGGACGCGACCCTTGCCAGTGGGCAGGTAATCCCGACACCTGCACCGTCCCAACACCGCCGCCCCACCAACGCCGCTACAGTTGGGGATCAATCTGAATGGGTATGTCGAGCTGCTTCGCAGTCTGATCGAAACCGAGCTGAGAGACTCGGAGACAGCAGAAGCACAGCGCTGGCGCAAGGATGTTGCCAGCATCCACAAGCGACAGCGGGCATATGGGCTGAAGGAAGACATCTCCGCCTTTACTCTGGCGCGAAAATGGAAACGACCACCGGCCAGCTTCATCGGTTAATCGTGGTGGACAACTGCTACCACGCCTAAGCGTGGCGTATCTCCTGCCTGTCTGAGTCGAATTCCATAACTTTTTTTGGCAATCAGCGCGAACCTCCTGCGCGTCCTATTCGACAAGACCGTTCTTCCTCCTGAAGTTCGCCTGACTTCCGTTGGCAGGCCACCACACCCCTCATCCAGTTCGTTGGGCGGGGTGTGTCTGTGTGGGGAAGTAATTCTCAACAATCACTGTCGCAATAGGTGCTGCCTTCGAACAGCGCCGTGTAGAAATTGAGAAATCCGATACCGTCATCCGGTTTTACCGCATCTGCAGCAATCCGTCGTTTGACGAACTCACTCATCAGCCGATCCAGTTCGTTGGGGAAGTACTGCACCTGCGCCAGCATCTCTTTCACCGAGACACCACGAATGCTCTCTTCGATATAGAAATTGCCATCTACCTTGTCTCGCGCATACACATGTACTTCGTTCACGCGACCAAAGAGGTTATGAGCATCACCCAGTATTTCCTGGTACGCCCCAACGAGAAAGATACCGAGGTAATACGCTTCCCCCGGTTCAAAAACATGCAGCGGCAACCACTGGCTCGTGGAATTCTCACGAACGTATTTGCTGATCTTGCCATCAGAGTCGCAGGTGAGATCCACCACCACACCGCGCCGGTTCGGCTTTTCATTCAGGCGATGCAGCGGCATCACCGGAAAGATCTGGCCGATGGCCCAGTGGTCCAGTATCGAGTGGAACACCGAGAAATCACCCAGATAGAGATCCGTGAGGTGTTCTTCGAGCTGCTGCTGCTCCAGGGGTACCGGAGAGAGATCCGCTGCGCGTAGCTTACGTAGTACTTCGCGGCCGGTATGCCAATACAGCGCATCGAGTTCCGCAAGACCCTCGACGTCGAGATAGCCAAGACGCGCCAGTTGTTCACCATGAGATTTAGCTTCCTGGGCGTCGTGCCAGGCTTCGAGCAACAGGGGCACCGTTTCGAATTTCTGTGCTTCCGCAAACGCTTCACGCATGCGCATCACAACGGGTGGCGTCTGCTGCTGGGTGGTGGCGAGCGGCTGCATGTCCTGACGATGTACACCAAGAACCGGAACCACCAACATTGAATGATGCGCGGTGATTGCCCGACCACTTTCAGACAACAGTACCGGCGGCGCGACTTTACGATCTGAGCAGATTTCCTGAATCGCAAAGACAATGGCATTAGCGTATTCGGCCAGACTGTAATTCACACTCGACTCAGTGCCGCCGTAGTCGCCACCGTAGTTCACACCGAGGCCGCCGCCCACATCGAGGTAACGAATGTTGAGCCCACGCAAACGAAAGTCTGCATAGATATGTCCCATCTCTCGCACGGCGCTGCGTAGTACCCGGATCTCGGAGATCTGACTGCCGAGGTGAAAGTGCAGGAGTTCCAGGCTGTCACCCATGTTTCGCGATTCAAGCTCACGCACAAGACGCATCAGTTCAGGCATCGTCAGTCCAAACTTGGAGCTGCTACCGCCCGATTCAAACCATCGCCCAGCACCTCGTGTCGTGAGCTTCACGCGCACACCCAGGCGCGGACGCATGCCGAACTGATCCGCCAGTTTCATGGCGTGTTCAAACTCACTGAACTTCTCAATCACCGGCAGCACCGACTGCCCCATCATCTGTGCCCGCAACATCAGCTCGAGCATGGTCTGGTCTTTGACGCCATTGCAAAGGAGCAAACGCTGATCGGAAACCAGCGGCAATGTGGCGATCAGTTCCGTCTTCGACCCACATTCAAGTCCGAGATTGAACTCGCTCCCGGCGTCCAGGACCTCAGAAACCACTTCGTGGAGCTGGTTCACTTTGATGGGGTAGATCGATTGATAAGTGCCCGTAAAGCCCGCATCGGTAATAGCTTGTCGAAAGGCGGCATTCAATCGTCTCACCCGCGCACGCAGAACATCCTGGAAGCGGATGATCAGCGGCAGTGTTGACCCCTGAGCACGGGCTTTTTCAACAACTTGAGCGATGTCGACAGAGAGGTCACTGCCCTCCAGCGGGCGAACGGCGACGTTTCCTGCAGCATTGACGTGAAAGAAGCCGTCACCCCAGGTATGCAATGCATAGGTTGATTCGGCATCTGCCAATGTCCAGGCAGAGGTCCAGCCAGAGGTCCCATCCGACATTCTGAAAAAACTCCAATTCGTTGCTCGGTTATGGTCGCACAAGACTCTGTTTGTTGTAGGTTCGGCGGGCAGGAAGTGCCGTTACCTTCAGATCATTCGTAAAACCCTAACACGGACTTCACGGTACATGGTCCAGCGCCACTGCGCGCATTACACTCTCGCCCGCTGGATGATTGAAGCCGGCAACTTCCCATGGAGAGAACATGATTCGCGTTCAGAACACAGTCGCAGCATTGACGCTCGTGGCAGGGTTGGCGTTAGCACCTGACTCAAGCGCCGAAGGTATCCCTCAACAACCCTACAACCAGATCAGCTTCAACGTCTTTAGTGAACGCGAAGTGTCCAACGACTGGACCACGGCCGTCATCGGGACCACGGTCGCCGACGTCGATACAGCCGCGCTTGCCGCAAGGGTCAACAAGCAGATGAACGAGGCGTTGGCAGTGGTTCGCCAATCACCAAGCGTCACCGTCAGCACCAGCGCCTACAGCACGTTTCCGGAATACGGCAACGGCAATCAGATCGTGCGTTGGCGGGCGACCCAAGACCTGACATTGCAAGGTCGCGATACGACGGCCATCTCTCGATTGCTCGGGGCCCTGCAGGCGGGTGGACTGACACTTCGCGGCATCGACTTCTCGGTCTCCAAGGCGACCCGCGCACGCCTTGAAGATGAGCTGATGGCTGCGGCTATCACCGCTTTTCGCAGCAGGGCCGCGCTGATTACCAAGAGTTTCGGCAAAACCAGCTACGTCATCGCGGCGATCAACATCGGCGATGGTGGTTACCAGCCACCGCTCATGCCTTATGCGCGCTCGAACGCCCTGTCGTCCGAAGAAACCACCAACCCGGAGTTGGAAGGTGGGCTCAGCACATTACGGATCGATGTCAGCGGAACCATCGAGCTGCAGTAGTCTGAGCGGCAGTAAAAAGTCGCTAAAGACTTGCATCGACCAGTGATTCCACCAACGCCGCCGCAACCCAGGCCAGCGGCGGGATAACGAAGTAGAGCATCGGTCGCCACCACGCCGACCGCGTAATCGGCCACTCCGACACCTCAAGAATCCGCTCGCGATGGCGCTGCAACCCCTCGATGCGGGCGTTGGCGAGCAGCTCGGTTGAACGACGCTCGTGAAACCGATCTCCTGATCGAGGCGGGCGAGTTCCGCGTCTCGCGCATCTCGAATCGCGAGGTGCACTCCCCAAACCGGGCGCAGCAAGAGCCAGATCGAAATCAGGATCACGAGGATCGTCGCAGGCACCCAGTCAGCAGGTCGAAGACCACCCAGTAGCGCACCCTGCATGAGCGCAAAACTCAATCCGCCTACTGCCAACAAGATGGTGCGTTGACCGATCTCCATGAACGGTGACAGTCGGTGTGTCGCCAGAAGATCGATACGCAACGAGGTGCGACCGAGTTCAGACAGTCGATTGGCGAGCCTGGTGAGCACTACCGCGGTATAGATCAACAAGAGCCAAAGCCCGATGAAAAACGCGATATTCCATGTATTTACTAAGGTAAATACCTCCTCGCCGCGAAAAAATCGCCCCACCGCACCAAGCTCGATATTGACGAAGTACCAAACCACAGCCGTTACGACGATGACGACTAATATCTCACGACGATTCAGTGGCTGGGCCACCTCACGTGCAAACACTTCCGAATCGACACTCAGCATCGGCCGCAGGGGAAGCAAATCGTTGGGAAGGCGCATCAAAACCCAAGCCAACAAACCACTGCAGTGACCGATCACACCCGTGTTAATGATGGCCACCACTATGGACTCATAGACCTCTCGGGAGGAGATGGTTGGATCAGGAAGTACCATAAGAAAGTTGATGAGCGGCATCAGTCCAGCCGCCGTCGCAACCAAGAGTGCTGCGCGCAGCGGCGATCGTCTAAGGCGAAGCGCCAGCGCGAAGGGCCAAACAAATTTCTCCACGGGGCGTTCTCGCACGGATTCAATGAACTTCGTGGCCTCATCCACGGGGCGAAAACTCTGTTGGTTTTTCCAGCTGGAAGATCGCATCAGCGACGTCATCCAGACGTTTGGCGAGGATCGTCTGAGCATCGTAAAGCCCACGGTTATAGAAGTAGCTGCCGACCTCCTCCGCAAAAAAGTCGAGCAGAAACTCGGCATCAAAACGACCGATGTCCTGCTTCAGCTCCTGGCTGAAATAAAGCTGAATGCGGCGCACGATGATGGCTTTTTCTTCTGTGCTGAATTTGATCTCGTTCATACGTCTTGTTTGCCTCAGCCTGGTCGCCTAAAGCAGGATACCGACAGATCCAACATCACCGGTAGCACAGATCAACGCCCATGTTTATAGTCCAAAGTGAATGCACTGGACCGGCATGTTCACCCTACCCCGTACGGTTCTCCTGTAGGACTCCTGTAGGACCGCTGTACGACCCTTGAAGGCAAGTTGGGGGCGAGCACCTTCCCCGAATTGAGGAGAGACGATGAAAGTACTTCTGGCCCTGACGATGGTTTACCTGCTCGCTGCGTGTGGTGGCGGCACTGAACAAAGTGCATCGACAGAAACTGTACCCGCAGCATCCGCTGAACCTGCAGCACCGGTCGCACCATCACCACCGACACTGGAAGAAGTGCTGGCGGCACAACCGGAAGAGGCCAAGGTGCGCTACACATCGAGAAAGCCTAAAGAATCGCTGGAATTTTTCGAAGTTGGGCCGGGTCAGGTGGTGGTCGAAGTGCTGCCTGGTTCATCGGGTTGGTACACGCAGATCCTGCTCCCGTTTATTGGCGCGGAAGGCAAGCTGATCGCGGTGAATTACGCCGACGGCATGTGGTCGAAGTTTGGTGGCATGAGCGAAGAGCAGCTCGCCAAAATGAAAACCTGGACCACGGACTTTCCTGCCAGCGCACAAGCGTGGCGGGGTGATCGTGGCGCATCCGTTGAAGCCTTTGTTTTTGGCGGCCTGCCCGACGCGATGAAAGGCACGGCCGATGTGGTCCTGCTGATCCGTGCTCTACATAACATGGCACGGTTCGAAAACGACGGTGCTTTCTTGAGCGACGCACTGGCCGATGTTCACGCCGTGCTCAAACCCGGTGGCATCGTCGGCATAGAACAACACGAAGCCCGAGCCGAAATGCCTGACGAGTGGGCCAACGGCAATGCCGGTTACCTGAAGCGCAGTTTCGTCATCGAAAAAATGCAGGCTGCTGGATTTGAATTGGTGGGCCAGGCTGAGTTCAACCAGAACCCGAAAGATCAGCCCACCGATCAGGACTTCGTATGGCGATTGCCGCCGAGCTATGCAACCGCTGAGGGTGATAAAGACAAGATAGCGGCCATGGATGCCATCGGTGAATCCAATCGCATGATGCTGAAGTTTCGTAAAGTCGAAGCGCCTGCAGCTGCAGCAGCAGGCACCTGACCCGCTTCCACAAGCCTCGCCTAATCCTGCAACCCGAGTTCACCGTAGCGGGTTGCAGGACCCTTACCTTCCTGCCCTAGCCGCCCCTTCTCCCCAAAGTGGCCTTGACCGGGAACGTAGTTGAGCTCCACCCGAATGCCATCGGGATCTTCGAAGAGAATCGAATAGTATCCCGGCGCAAAATGTTCACCGGCTTCAGGACCATGAATGATCTTGGCGTCGAGTTCATCCCGAACGAACGCGAAAATCCTGTCCACATCCTCATTGGACCTTGCACGAAAACAAAAGTGATGCAAACCTGACGTGTCCTGATCGAAGTGTTTGTCGCGTTTTCCTTCGGGCGCGCCTCGCACCAGAACGCCGGTGCGACTGCCAATGCAATACACCACGTTGTTACCCCGTATCAGTGTCCTCATTTCCAGGAAATTGCAGAGCTTCTCCCAGAACGGCAGGCACGCCGCAGGATTGCTGACAGTGAGCTGGATGTGGGCGATTCCGTTGACGGCGACAGACATGTGGTTCTCCTCCTGTTACGCAGTGAGCCTATCATGCGTGTGGAGTGAATCGCCCGTCTGACTCGCCGCTTGCGCAGCTGATCGCGGTGTTTCATCGAAGCGCATGAATCCGGGGAATTGACGATGTGTCGAGTACTCACCTGTCTCCTGCTCTTCTTGTCACTGCCGTCATTCGCAGAGCCTATCGCCCCTGCAGACACAGCTGATGCGGTGGACCCCTACGCCCTCGAAATCAAGGCGTTCGTTGATGGCTATGTCACCGCTCGCATGCATGATCGTCGCGTTGTGGGTGTGACCGTCTCCATCGTCCGCGATGGCAAACGTGTGTACTCGCGCGGTTATGGTTTCGATGATCACGAGAAGCGTCGTTGTGTAGATTCGAGTCGGAGCCTTTTTCGTCCTGGTTCGATCAGCAAGACCTTCACCTGGACAGCGCTCATGCAGCTGTATGAACAGGGGAAGATCAAACTCGACACGGACATGTCAGAATATCTGCCTCAGATTCAGCTTCCGAACCGGTTTAACAAGCCGATCACTGTGCTCGACTTGATGGCGCATCGGCCGGGATTTGAAGATGCCGCAATCGGGCACCTCATCATCGACCATCCCGATCATGTGCAGACGTTGGTCGACTATCTTCAAACGCATCAGCCCGCGCAGGTCTATCCACCGGGAACGACCCCAGCTTATTCGAACTACGGTACTGGACTTGCAGGATTGATCGTCGCCAATGTCTCCGGTGTCCCGTTTGAGGATTATGTGGAGGAACACCTCTTCAAACCCCTGGGTATGACCAGCAGCACCTTTCGTGAACCCTGGGGTCCGCAGCGACCAGGTGGTCTCCCGGAAACACTGCGTACCAACGCCAGCAAGGGGTACATCCGTGCGGGCGCAGGTTACGAATTCACGGACTACGAGTTCATCGGCCACATCGGTCCAGCAGGTGCACTCGCGACCACTGCAGACGATATGGCGCAGTGGATGCTCGCACATCTTGGCAATGGCGCCATTGGTGATGCACGAATCTTGAACACCAAAACCGCGCTGCTCATGCATCAACAAAGCGTAACGACGCATCCGGATCTACCCGGCATCGCACATGGGTTTATCGAAACGCGTCTGCACGGTTATCCGGGTTATGGACACGGGGGTGGTACCGGGCACTTTTTGTCCGACATGGTGATGGTGCCTGACCTCGGTCTTGGCATTTTCATTTCTACCAACACCACCGAAGGAGGTGGAAGGCTGATCCAAGGGTTCGCGCGGGATTTCATTCGACGCTTCTATCCGCCAGGACCACTCTTTCCGGAAGAAATGGCTGCCGCGAAGGAGTCCCGTCAGGACGTCGCAGGCAACTGGATCGTGACACGTCGGTCTCATACGGGACCGGAAAAAATCGCGACGGCGATGATTTCTATCAGCTTCGAACGGAACGGAAACCTGATCGTCAGCGGCATCGGTGAACCGCTGCGTTACAGCGCGGCGGGTGAAGATCACTATCGCAACGTTGAAAATCCTGACGATCAAATCATCTTCGAACGGGATGAGCGTGGTGAGCCTCTCAAGTTATTGCCGTCGATTCCGATCCTGATCGGAACCCGACCGGGTCTCTTGGATCGGAACGACGTAAGTGCTGCGACTCTGGGTCTCGCGGCGCTCACTTTCATCGGTGTTTTACTTTGTGCGTGGCGACGTATGGGTCGTGGTCTTTTGCCCATGCCAGCTGAACGCCGTGCCGCAGTCATGACAACGGTCGCATCCGTGGCGTGGTTGATCGCCCTGACCCTCTTGGCTATCGGCGCTACCACCATGGAAGACCCGCGCATCGCACTATTCCACTATCCGACACCGATCATTTTGACGGCACTCTGGAGCATCTTGCTGGCTGTGCTGTTAACGGCAGCCGCAACCGTACTCGCGATACCTGCCTTACAAGGTGGCTCCTGGTCCATGTGGCGACGATTGCGGCACGTCCTGGTCATCGTTGTGGCGTTGCTCATATCGCTTGTGCTTTGGAACAACAACCTCGTTGGCTTTCACCATTTTTAGTTCACAATGAATACTCTCTATCGAATCTCCCTCACGATCACCCTGCTTGTTGTCGCTTTACCGGGAGCAACGGCAATACCAGTCAGTGCAGATCAACTCGCAGCTCATGTGGGCGTCACCCTTCAGGGTGAAAACCGCCCTGAACTGGCTTCGAATCTGGCAAGTTACTCTGCCGGAGGGTTCCCACGTGCGCTGGCGGCTGCAACCACAGAACAAGGTCGTCTGCAAACAACACAGGCCGTATCCAAGCGCTTTCCCGCAGAGGCTGCAACGGAAGCACTCTCGCGCTGCGAACGCTTGCGATCGCTGCAAACCAACATGGGTCCGTGTGAACTCGTGCATGCCGACGATGAGTGGATCGAGACAACCACTTCGCTAAATGCAGGAATCGATGAAGCTTCCAAAGCACCGGTCTGGCGCATCGAAGGTGGCAAGAACACGTTGTGGCTGGCCGGCTCCGTGCACGTGTTGAAGCGTCCGTTTTATCCACTGCCGAAGGCCTTTGATGCGGCCTTCAAACAAGCAGATAGACTGGCTTTGGAACTCGACCCGACGCGTATGGAAGAAATCGATCGACGGATGGCGATGCAGTCCGCGCTGACGGCATCTCCCGATCAGGTGAAACACGCACTTGGCGAAAAACGTCTTGCGAAACTCGCACCGCTCTTGCTTCGCCACGGCATTGATCCTCAAGCACTGCTCTCGCTCAAACCTGCCATTGTGGCGACTCAAATCACCGTCGCTGAGATAGCTGCGCTCGGATATACGCCGGATCAAGGCATCGATCTGCATTACGCACAGCGAGCCAAGGCCGGGCAGAAAGTGATTCTTGAACTCGAAACGGTCGCCGAACAAATGCAAGCGCTTGCCGGCAGCCCGCTCGATGTCCAGGCACTCATGCTCGATTCAACCCTCGAGCAGCTCGATAGCATCCAGCCCACCCTTGGCGAGTTATTGCGAGCCTGGCTACGTGCCGATGCGGATGCCTTGTATACGTTGATGATGGCTGACTTCAAAGGTGTGAAGCCACTGGAGAAACTAGGGCGACGCATACTTGATGATCGCAACAAGATCATGCACACGAAGATCAAAGGCTGGCTTAGTGAAGAACCCTCAACTTTCGTTATCGTTGGCGCCGGACACTTGGGTGGACCTAACGGGTTGCTGACGATGTTGGCAGCAGACGGCTTCAAAGTAATTCCTTTTGCTCGCAACGGTGATGACCTGCTCAGGTCGAGCACGATGCCCAGAAACAACATGCAAACCCGCTAAGCGGTGGAGTTGATCGACACATGACCGCCCAACAATCCCTGGTGCCAACAAAAGGCGCCAAGATGCTCTATCTGATTCGCAGGCGACCCGGCGTTTCACGAGAGGAGTTGATCGTTCACTGGTTTGCACGCCACATGCCACTTGTGATCGAGAGCCAACGAAAAGCCTCAGCGGCCGGAAAATTCCACGCCTGGCGTTACATCGCCACGCTCTACGATGCCAACGCTGAAGGTCAGCACGTCTGGGATGGCGTTGCTGCACTAAGCTTTGATAGCGCCTTATCGACCGCGGGTGTGGCCCACGGCGAGCCACCCATGGACAGTTTTCAAGAACGCGCGTTCTCGTATAGCCCGTGGGCAACCCGAGAGTATGTGGTGATCGACGGCAGCGGACATCTGCCGATTACGCCATCAACACTCGGTGTGCCGTATCCCTGTACACGCAGTGGTTTTTTGAAAATCAGTTTTCTGGTGAAAGCGAAGGCCGGTGTGGACTTGGTCGCCTTTCACGAACACTGGCAATACGTGCACGCGCCGAACGTCGCTGCGGTAATGCAGAAAGTGGGTGGGATGCGTTACGTGCTAAACCTGAGCGTCGAGCCCGATGTCGCACCGTTCGCGGGTATGGCGGAACTGTGGTTTCATTCCGTCGAGGACTGGCGACGTTATAGGGCCACCATCCAACCCGATGGCATGGAACGATTCGCCAGCGATGAAGGCACGCTGGTGCTTCGCTCCGTCACGGAGATGATCGGAATCACGTAGCATCGAGAGCCGCGCCGCTTGGGTTTGCGAGTGCTGCCCTTACTTTCGGAATGACTTCAACGATCAACAACTCGAGTGGTGCTGCCATCTCATCAGGATGAATCCCTGGGGGAATACCCCAGGAGACAATGTCAGTGATGCCGAACCGGCGAACGAACGAGACCAGCTCTTTCACACATTCATCCACATTGCCAACAACCCAATTCTGTGGCACGGCCTCGCCTTCCCCACCTAACCCTTCACCACTCTCCGCAAAGAAACGGTTGTAGAGCGACATGCGATAACGCTCGGCGATGCGCACCTTCGGCCAATCCCGATCACGATCCGGGGTCGGCAGGATGCCGCGAATGATGCCGATGCGGTGGTTCGTGGTTTGTTTACCGGCCTTGGTCACCGCGTTCACCCACGGATCAAAGCTGCCGGACTTGCGGCCTTGAGGCAGAAAGTTCGTTCCGTATCTGGCGGCGCGCAGTGCACCTGCTTCTGACATGGCGGCAATCCAAAGGGGTGGTCCACCGGCTTGCACATAACCCGGTGTAATGCGCACATCCTCAAGTTGATAACGTTTGCCGGAGTAGCTGAACTTTTCACCGGTAAAGCAGCGCTGCAGAACCTCAATTCCCTCTTCCATCAATGACACGCGCCGCGCCACCGGAATGCCGAAGCCACGGAATTCATGGGGGGCATAGCCCATTCCCACACCTACTTCGACACGTCCGCCGGAAAGGTTGTCGAGCACGGCCATGTCTTCCGCAAGACGCACCGGATGGTTAAAGGGCAAGAGGCAAATGTCCGTGCCGAAACGAACCTTGGAGGTCAGGGCGGCAGCGGCAGATGCCACCGGAATCCAGCTCGGCAGATAACCGTCATCAACAAAGTGGTGTTCCGTAAACCAGATGAGATCAAAGCCGGACTTGTCCGCCCATTGAATCTGCCTGAGTGCCGCCTGGTACAGCTGCGGATGGCTCAGCCCAGAGTCTGGTGGATTACGAAAGTCGTAACATAGTCCAAAACGTAGTGAATGCATTCTTTCTCTTCCCCGCTCGGTCTTGCTCTCTCCATTTGCAATAATGCGTCATCACTCGAACCAAGCACCAGCATGAGCATCTACGAAGAAGGCCTTGGCCGGCGTCCGGCGAACTATGTGCCGTTATCGCCCCTGTCATTGCTGCAGCGGACTGCTGTGGTGTATCCCGAACGGATTGCGACGGTTTATGGGGCAACGGAAAAAACATGGGCCGAAACTGCACGACGGGTCGGTGCATTCGCAGAGCGGCTGTGGTCCCTTGGCATAAAACGTGATGACACCGTTGCGGTGCTCTCCCCCAATACGCCTGCGGCACTCGAGATGGCGTTCTCCGTTCCTGCTGCTGGTGGCGTGCTCAACATGATCAACACGCGCCTTGACGCACCAGCCATCGCCTTCATTCTCGATCACAGCGAAGCGAAGGTGTTTATCGTCGATGCGGAGCTTGCGCCCGTCGCAAAAGCAGCGCTCGCAGAGGCGAAGGTCAAACCTCTGGTGATCGATATCGAAGATTCGGCTGCACCCGCCGCGCCACGCCTCGGCACGCTGACGTATGAATCCTTGGTTGCCGAAGGTGACCGGTCGTTCGCTGGCTTGTTACCCGACGACGAATGGCAGGCCATCGCGCTAAACTACACCTCGGGAACCACCGGCAATCCCAAAGGAGTGGTCTACCACCATCGCGGCGCCTACCTCAATGCACTAGGTAACGGTCTTGAGTGGAACCTGCCTAAACACCCGGTGTACCTGTGGACCTTGCCGATGTTCCACTGCAATGGTTGGTGTT
>SXGR01654758.1_pt1 | contig 95576 bp, 73 predicted proteins | sample 3174711 | NCBI WGS metagenome assembly SXGR01 (sample SAMN11356860, study PRJNA531348) | freshwater metagenome | isolation source: freshwater sample F1-60 | place: China: Fuxian Lake, Yuxi | collected 2017-12-25 | reverse complement strand
TTTTACTGCCTCATTTGTCGTTTTTACTGCCTCATTTGTCGTTTTTACTGCCTCATTTGTCGTTTTTGCAACTTTTTCGGCGGGCGCATCGGCTGTAGAAAAATTCGGACTCATCTTTTTGGGCAGGCACCAAAGATCGTTGGGCCATTTGATTTTTGAACGCGCACCCATCCACTGTTTTCCTGTGTCGCAGAGTGCACAGGCTACCGCCATATTCAGCAAAAGTGCAGAAGAAGCCGGTAGGCCATCCCCTTCGATGAGCCAAGTGCAAAGGAGGTTCAAACCGGCATCACTTTCCCAGGACTGCCCTCTTTGTCCCCTTCCCGCCGTTTGCTGACCCGCCACGAGCAACAAGCTCTTATGAGCCGTTAACCCGGCCATCCTCAATGCCTCAGTGTTGGTGGAGTCGATTTGATCGAGGTAAACGGGACTACCCGGATGTTCTGGCCACTGGGTATCGCCTATGTGCGGGATAATCACCTATTTTTGCACAAAATAAAGAAAATAGTGGGTAAAAAACAATTACAGGAATCAGCTTTAGCCGGCGTGGCTTTGGAGGGGATCCTGGAAAAAAAAGGTCGGGGGGTAGTTCAGTTGGATTTACGGAACATCACCGACCGGCCAGCTGATATTTTTCTGATCGCGGAGGCTGAGTCGGGTGTTCAGGTCAGGGCCATCGCTGACTCAGCGGCCGAGCGGGTTTGGGAAATTCTGCAAATTCGTCCGCTCGGCGTGGAGGGCAAGGAACACGGTCAATGGGTGTTGATTGATTTTGGCGAGGTGGTGGTCCATGTGTTTCAATCTGAACTTCGTCGATTCTATGATCTCGAGGACCTTTGGAACGACGCCCTTCGCTCGGACTATGTTTCGTGATTCGAGTTGTCTCATAAACTAATTCCAATTGGCAAACGTTTGCTTTTGAATAAACCCATTCGAACCAACCCGCCCCTGTATGGCCACAACCAATAAGAAAAAAGACAACAAAAAAGTTGCTGATAAACAGCCAAAATTCAACTTCTACTGGATCTATGCGTTCATCGCCTTGATCTTTGTCGGAATGATGTATATCGGAAACTCTGCGGAAACGCGGCCTGCGGCGTGGAGTGACCTTGAGATTGCGCTCCGTGAGGGTGATGTTAAAAAAATGATTGCATTTCGGCAGGAAGACATTATTGTTCTGGAGATTACGCTGAACACAGAAAGCCTAAAGAAAGAAAGGTATAAGGGACTGAAGCCTGCTAATATGGGTACGAGCGGTGCAGCGCTACTGATAAAAGAAGGATCTGAAGAGATATTGGCCAAAAAACTCGACCAAATACAAGAAAAACTACCGGACGACAAGAAAATGGAGATCCGTTGGGAAAGTCGCCACAGTTGGTTTTCGGACCTTTTGGGGTTCTTACTTCCCATGCTGCTTTTACTCGGATTGTGGATGCTTCTGATGCGACGCTTTGCTGGTGGTGCCGGTGGAGGGGGTGGGCAACTGTTCAATATTGGGAAGTCGCGCGCTACGCTGTTCGACAAAAATGCGCGTGAAAACACAACCTTCAATGATGTTGCCGGTTTGGATGAGGCCAAACTTGAAGTTATGGAGGTGGTCGATTTTCTGAAAAGTCCCAAAAAATACACCAGCCTCGGCGGCAAAATCCCCAAAGGTGTGCTCTTGGTGGGCCCCCCTGGTACGGGGAAAACCCTGCTGGCCAAAGCGGTGGCAGGCGAAGCCCAAGTTCCCTTCTTTACCCTAAGCGGCTCTGATTTCGTGGAGATGTTTGTGGGCGTTGGAGCAAGCCGGGTTCGAGACCTGTTTAAGCAGGCACGTGAGAAAGCACCGTGTATCATTTTTATCGACGAAATCGATGCCGTGGGCCGATCTCGTGGCAAAAATCAAATTATGGGCGGTAATGATGAGCGGGAAAGTACGCTCAATCAACTGTTGGTGGAGATGGACGGATTCTCATCGGAAATTGGGATTATCATGATGGCTGCCACGAATCGACCCGATGTCTTGGATGCTGCTCTTTTGCGCCCGGGCCGCTTTGACCGGCAAATCACTGTTGACCGTCCTGACATCAAGGGGCGAGAAGAGATATTTAGGGTTCATCTAAAGCCGCTGAAGCTTGCCCCTGATGTGGATGCTGGTGTTTTGGCGGGGCAAACTCCTGGCTTTGCGGGGGCCGAAATCGCCAATGTTTGTAACGAAGCGGCCCTGATCGCGGCCCGAAAATCGAAAAAACAGGTGGAAATGAGCGACTTTCAGGAAGCGGTAGACCGGGTAATCGGCGGACTTGAAAAGAAGAACAAAATCATATCCCCCGAAGAAAAGCGGATTGTCGCTTACCATGAAGCCGGGCATGCCGTGGTGGGTTGGTTTCTCGACAGCACCGATCCCCTGGTTAAAGTTTCGATCGTGCCAAGAGGCATCGCAGCGCTTGGCTACGCCCAGTATCTTCCGAAGGAGCAATACCTTTACACCACAGAGCAATTACTCGATTCTATGTGCATGACCTTGGGGGGCCGCGTTGCTGAGGAGGTTATTTTTGGCCGCATTTCAACGGGGGCGCAAAATGATTTGGAACGGGTTACCCGGATGGCCTATGGGATGGTTACACTCTACGGCATGAATCCGAAAATTGGGCCCGTGAGTTTTCATGATCCCACCGGTGAATACCAGTTTAGAAAGCCCTATTCGGAAGACACTGCGCGCATAATCGACGAGGAGGTGCGCTTGCTCATAGAGAAAGCCCTCGACAAAACGCGCACGTTGATTAAAGAGCGAAAAGAGGAATTGGAAAAAATCGCACAAGAATTGCTTGTAAAAGAGGTCATTTATCAGGCCGACCTCGTGCGATTGGCTGGCCCAAGACCGACCTCTGAAACCCATCTTTCCGAGGAAATTCCACAGGTGGCTAGTTTTCCTGTTACAAGCCCTGCTTCGGCCCCGAGTGTGGGTCCTGCTCCAAGTACGCCTGATGACATAGCAACAGCTGAGAATGGGAATGAAACAAACCGAATTAACCAGCTACAAGGTGCTGAAACGATTGAAACTCCTGAAACTCTGCCCAAAGAGCAGCCCATCGATGAAGTGAATGGCGCTTCTGACGATTCAAATAGAGCTTAAATGACAGGCCTTCGCGAGGTTACGGCCCGAGAACGGGTTTTAAAGCACATCCGAAAGGGGTTGATTCACCGTGTTTCCGCGTCCAGTCTGCGCGGACCATCTGAACTGGGGAATTCTCCCACAGATCAGGAGGATACGGCTGTTGTTTTTGCCCGCAAAGTAGTTCAATCGGGTGGGCAATTCGCCTATTGCAGCGATACCATGGAGCTGCGGGACACGCTGGTTGAGTTAACCTCATTGCACCCCGAGTGGACACTGGTCTGTTATGAAGAATCATTGTGTCGGTTGTTGGATGGCTTGGGAATTGGATTTTCACAACCCATACATACACCCCGCCAACCCCACTTTCGCTTGTTGTCGTCGGAATATCTGATTGCCGAAGAAGGCGCTGTTTTGGTGGCGCCCGGTGGCCCAAACCCATTAGCGGATCAATCAGGCGCGGCGACATTGGTGGTGGTGGGCTTTACGCATCAACTCACAGCACGTTTAGGACAAGCCTTGCAGCTGTGGGTAGAGGCACACGGCGCAAAATTGCCATCTATGGGCGTACTGCTTCAGTTGGCTGGCCATACACGCACTGCCGATCATCCAAAAATGGCGTCTCACGAGCCATCGGTGTTGACCCAGGCCGCGCGAAACCGAGAGATATTTGTTTGTCTGATCGAATTATAGCACGTTCATGAGCGGTGGTTCCGTATTTTTCTTGAGCGATTTTCACCTTGGAATACCGAATGTCGATGAAAGTCGTGTCCGGGAGCGTAAAATCGTTGGATTTTTAGAAGAAATTGCCCCGCGCACGGATACTTTGTGCCTGGTGGGCGATGTTTTTGATTTTTGGTTTGAATACAGGCATGTAGTACCCAAATACTACACACGTCTTTTGGGTACTTTGGCCCGTATGACCGATTCCGGCATCTCCATTCACTTTTTTAAGGGCAACCATGATTTATGGACTTTCGGATACCTGCGCGATGAGATTGGACTTGAAGTGCACCACGACGCATGGACCCCTGAATGGGGTGGGAAAAAGTTTTATATCGCACACGGAGATGGTAAGGGGCCAGGCGACAAAGGCTACAAGCGCCTGAAAAAGATCTTCCACCATCCACTCAATCAACGTTTATTTTCATGGTTGCATCCCGATTTGGGCCACATCCTGGCCCGAAGCTGGAGCGATCAAAGTCGGGTGGCGGCTCCGTCCGACGAGTCGTTCTCCGCAGACAATGAGTGGCTGTATCAATACTGCCTGCGCAAATTGGAACAAGGGTATTTCGATTATTTCGTGTTTGGACACCGTCACCTTCCCATCCACACAGCCGTAGGAGAAAGCAGCCTATACGTAAATTTAGGCGATTGGATTCAGTTTCAGACCTACGCCGAATTCGACGGTAAGTGTTTGGAATTGTTGCAATATCCCGATCAATGCCTGGCGGGCTACGGTCGCGGACGTTGATTGTTTGATTTATTTATCCATTCCAATCAGAGGAATTTATACCGCTTAGGTCGGGTTCCTTGTATTTTTGCGCGATGCTTGACCAATATCCCGCCATACGTGCGCGTTTTATAGACACTGGATTACAGCTACAGGATCCGGCGGTTTTCGCTGATATGTCGCGATATACCGAACTCAACCGAAGCTATCGCGAATTGGAAAAATTGGTACAGGCCTTTGAGGCATACGAAAACCTTTTGTCGAATATCTCGAACAGCCGAAAGATCCTTGACGATGAAAGCGATCCGGAATTTCAGGAATTGGCCCGTCAGGAGTTGTTGGCCTTGGAGGAGCGGCTTCCACAACAAGAACTTGAATTGCGTCTGCTGCTGGTGCCACGAGATCCGGAAGATGACCGCAACGCTCAATTGGAAATTAGAGCCGGAACGGGCGGTGATGAGGCCTCACTGTTTGCCGGAGACTTGGCGCGGATGTACACCCGTTATTGCGAAAAGAAGGGATGGCAAATCCAAGTTTTAGACATGAATGAGGGTACTGTTGGTGGATTTAAGGAAATCATTTTCAAAGTGAGTGGGCCTCAGGCTTATGGTACACTGAAATACGAATCGGGGGTACACAGGGTGCAACGGGTGCCCGACACTGAGGCTCAGGGACGTATTCACACCTCCGCAGCCACTGTGATGGTAATGCCTGAAGCGGCCAGTTTTGATGTGGTGGTCAATCCTGCTGATGTGGAATTGCAAACCAGTCGATCTGGCGGTGCGGGCGGACAAAACGTGAATAAGGTGGAGACGAAAGTGCAGCTGACCCATAAACCAACCGGAATTGTAGTGACCTGCCAGGTGGAGCGATCCCAGTTGGCCAATCGCGAACGAGCGATGGAAATGCTGAGAAATAGGCTCTACGAACTAGAATTCAACCGCCGACAGGAGGCAGACCAAAGCAAACGGCTCAGCCTGGTGAGCAGCGGCGACCGGTCAGCCAAGATCAGAACCTACAACTACCCGCAGAGCCGGGTTACCGATCACCGCATTGGAATGACACTTTATTCACTCGACACCTTTCTTGGTGGAGACATCCAAGAAATGATCGACGCACTGGAGTTAGCAGAGAATACCGAAAAGATGAAATCGGGGGTTTAGGCGAACAGGAGCAGGACAAAAGTAGGACAGGAGCAGGACAAAAGTAGGACAATAGCAGGACAAGTGCAACTCAATCGTCTTAGTACTTATTGCTCATTAATACCTTCACCAATCTGTTTGTGTTATTTATACGAATGAAATAAATGCCGTTGGCCAGGGCAGTTAGATTGGGATGGAAACGCTCGTGCTCAATGATTTGAGTAGCTACGATTCGGCCCGTTGGTTCCATCCACTCTAGCGATCGTCCGATCCCATCAGCTGAAACTTCAACTATTGTTTCGCTGCTGATCGGATTCGGGTATATCTTTAAATGAGTGATCCATTCCGTCTCACCAGGAACCGATGTGGTGTTGCGCGGTGCAATTTTGACAATTCTGTGGGTATAGGGTTGGGTATTGCTCCAGGAATTGCCGTTGGTGGCTAAATATAGATTGCCAGCTGGATCGGCGCAGACATCTCGGAGCCGACCATACCAATTGGTTAGGTATTGAACCTCCGACACCAAGGCCCCGGTGTCGTTTTGAAGACTGAGCACATATAAGCGTGCATTTTTTAGGGCAGTGAGCAGAATCTTATTGCGAAAAACAGGCAGCGCATTGTTGTTGTACCACATCATTCCACCGGGAGCCATGGTGGGGGTCCAGGCGACAATCGGTTCGCGGACATTGTTTTGAGCACAATATTGGGTTTCAGTCGGCTGATCACAAAAGCCCGCCACCGTTGGCCAACCGTAGTTACCCCCCGGCGTAAGAACATTCACCTCATCATCGGTCGTGGGACCGTGCTCAGAAATATAAACCTTCCCATTTAAAGGATGGTAAAACATCCCCTGAGCATTACGGTGCCCATATGTAAATACGAGATTTCCTGGAAACGGATTATCGGCAGGCACACTTCCATCCGGGCGCATGCGAAGCACCTTCCCCGGCAATTGCTGGAGATTGAGCGGGGCCGATTGAATTTGCGCATCGCCTGTGGTCATGAGCAGACTTCTATCGGGCAAAAACAAGAGGCGGCTTCCGTTGTGGGTTGTATTTCCTGGAATATCGTTGAGGAGAACCTCGGGGCTCGTGAGCTGTCCGCCCGTTTCACTATAGGTATAGCGCACCAATCGTTCACGAATGTTACTGCCTGTTAAATAGGTATAAACCAGATAGACCCATGGCGTATCGGTAAACGACGGGTATAGTGCCATACCGAGTAATCCGGATTCACCGGAGGCCTGGCAATCGGCGAGCGTCAGCAACACTTGCTGTTGCCCCGTTTGCGGGTTCACGCGGCTCACCCGACCGAAGCGCTCAGTCATCCAAATATGGTTATCGGGTCCCCAAGTGATGGTCCAGGGTATATCAATTCCCGAAATGACCGTAGAAGTATCGACTAAGGTGCCTCCAATGCTCACTTGGGCATTCAGGTATTGAATGGGTATCACTGTAAGCCAAATTATGATAATAAAACACACAAATCGATTCATAACATTTTACATTTTAACAATTAAATGAGCAGCATGTGCAAAAATAAACGATGCTTGCCAATAGACGAGCCCTTATTTTTGTTAAATGAATCAAAGCTACAATGAACGAATGGATCAGCGCTTGGTAGCGGTGATGAAGGGCCTGGTGATGGACGCAACCCGTAAGGCCTCGTCGGGACATCCCGGGGGTGCTTTTTCCTCCGCAGATTTTGCTGCTATCCTATTCAGAGAATACCTCAGATTCGCCCCGAAACACCCAAAATGGCAGAATCGGGATCGTTTCGTGTTGTCTGCTGGCCACGAATCGATGTTATTGTATAGCCTATTACACCTGATGGGACTGCTCTCATTGGATGAAATAAAAGCATTCCGCCAATTCGGCAGCCTCACACCCGGGCACCCCGAAGCCCACCTGACTCCAGGGGTAGAGGCCACCACAGGGCCGCTCGGACAAGGTATTGCCATGGCCGTGGGGATGGCTGTTGCTCAGCAACAACAAGAATCAGTTTTGGGACGTGCTTTTGGGGGTAATCGGGTATTCTGCTTGGTGGGCGACGGAGACCTACAGGAGGATGTTGCCCTCGGTGCCTGTCAGCTCGCCGGCCACTGGGCGCTCCATTCTTTGGTGGTCTACTACGACAAAAACGATCAGCAAATTTCGGGTCATACAGATCGTGTTAGCTCAGTCGATTTTCCTGTGCTGTTTCGCGCGATGCAATGGGAGGTATTGGAAATCGACGGTCATGATCACCAGGCTATACGTCAGGCACTCGATTTCGCCTGCACTCGCGAGGAAGGTAAGCCCTTAATTATTATAGGGCAGACCGTAATGGCCAAGGGGGCTGCCACCATGGAGGGCAGCCACAAAACCCACGGTGAACCGCTGAAGACCGACGAAATCGCGGCCACCAAAACACGTCTTGGCCTCGATCCCGAAGAATTTTTCCAGGTTCCCTTAGAGATAATGGATTATTTTCAGTCGCATCTACGCTCGTATAATAGGCAGGCCGAGGAATGGGACCAAATGGTTTCCCAAAAAAGGAAAGAAGATACCGATTTTCGGGTGCTGTACGACCAGTACTTCGCCGAAAAGCCTATAGATTGCGATGTAACCCCGTCCCCCGCGGGTACCCAGGTGGCGACGCGGGTGAGCTTTGGCAAGGCCTTGGAATCGATGGGTAGGAAATCGAACTCGATAATGGGCGGATCGGCCGATTTAGAACCCTCCAACAATACAGCGGCCTTTGCCGCCGCAGTTGGAGAATTCAGCCCATCCAACCGTAGTGGTCGTAACCTTGCCTTTGGCGTCCGCGAATTTCCTATGACGGCAATTGGAAACGGCATGGCCTTATACGGGGGATTTTTACCATTTGGGGCCACCTTTCTTACGTTCAGCGACTACTCACGCAATGCCATACGCATGAGTGCGCTGATGGAACTCCCCGCACTGCACGTTTTTACCCATGACAGCATATTTCTGGGCGAAGACGGACCAACCCATCAATCGGTGGAACATCTGATGAGCCTCCGCCTCATTCCGCAGTTGCAGGTATGCCGGCCGGCCGACGAGCGCGAAACCCTGGCTTGCATGCGGGTCTGGGGCCGTGGCGGAAAGCGCCCCATGCTGTTGGCACTCACTCGGCAGGCTGTGCCCGTTTTAGAAGGCCCTATTGAAGTGGAGCGTGGGGCCTATGTTTGCTATGATACAGGGGCGGATTCAATGAACCATCCTATAGACCTGATGATCTACGCCAGCGGTTCCGAGGTTTGGGTGGCGCGAGAATCTGCGCATCGGCTGAGCCAGATCCGGGGTATTCGGATTCAAGTCGTGTCTATTGTGTGCTGGCTTTGGTTTGAGGAACAAGACGAACAGTACCGCGCGCAAATTCTTCAGCAGAGTGTTCGTGCCCGGGTTTCCATCGAGGCGGGGAGCACCTTGGGTTGGCAGCGGTTTACGGGGATGAACGGATTAAACATCGGGGTCGATCGTTTTGGACATTCCGCACCGGCTGAGGCACTTGCCGCTCATTTTGGGCTCCTGCCTGAACAAGTAACCCAGCGGATTGGCGACTACCTAAACCATTTGAGCGCTTGAAAACGGCATCGGTCAGTGACGGGTCTCCAACCAAACCTGCTGACCGACTGGGTTTGCTGTTATTGGGATGCCTCATGGCACTTCCTTTGCTACCCGAATACATGGTGGGCTATGTGCTGATCGCCTGGTTCTCTTGGCGCTTGTACAAGCGGAACTTAAAAGATGCCTTTATCCACATCCCCAGTTCTTTTTTGCTCATCCTACCCTACTTTATATGGTATTTTTGGCGGTGGTCGGCCTCGGATTGGAACGTGGAAGGGGGGCGAATTTTGGCCATGCACCTGCAATGGGTCCTGTTTCCTATACTGCTCTACGGCCTTCATCAAGACCTGTTGGGTGCTTTTCAAAAGCTTGTTCATTGGCTGTGGGTTCTTGTTGTTTTGACTGCAATCGCTCTTATTGTAGAAGGTGGCATAGAATGGACGCTCCGTGATACACCCATTTTAGGCTTCTCAGATCATCCCCTGTTCTACATCGGACTTTCAGATCCGCTCATGCATCCTGGTTATTTATCGATGATCGTCGCTGTGTTTATGGTAGTGGCCTCTGCGGTTCCTCGTCCGCCTTGGCTTACGAAATGGCGCTTTCTGATCGGTCAATTTTTACTATTGACATTCATCGTAATGCTCTCATCTCGGATGATTATGGCTGCATTGTTGTTGACTTGGCCTTTAACTGGCTTTTTTCAGTCGTTTTTCAATCGAAAAGGTCTCCGCGCCACCGGCTTTCTTGTTTTGCTTCTGGCCCTTATATACAGACTTGATCTATTACCAGAGCCAATAGACAGCAGAATTCGAGAATTATCGCGCATTGAATATCAAATAAACGCGCAAAACCTCGAAGATTTTTCCGGCGTTACCATCCGATTAGCGGAGTGGAAAGGGGCATTGTATGCCATAAAAAATGAATCCCTGCTGGGGCATGGTCCAGGTTTAGGCCATTTTGCCCTGATGAATGCCTATGATAAATTGGGATTTCAAGTGGGCCGTCGCTTTGAATTTAATGCCCACAATCAGTACCTGCAAACAGCCCTGGATTTGGGCTGGCCTGGCACGCTGCTTATGATCTTGTCGGTTTTGGCCATCGCCTACCCGTATGGATCGACTAGAAACCGATTGGTTCTGTGGTTTTTGGCTTTCTTTCTGCTTTCATCGATTACAGAAAGTACGCTCCTAAGGCAAAGAGGTGCTGTGATGATTGCCCTCTATCTCCCACTTTTAGGTTATTTGGCGCCAAAAAAAGTTAGAAATTAAGCATAAAGAACACCCAAGATCCGGTCGACGTGCTGCTTATTTGGCTGAAGGGGATGCTCTGCCATTTCCCTGAATAATGACTGAAGCGCCAGGCATTCATCGATACATAAACGATCGCCTGCTATGATATGCTCCGCTCGGTTTCGCCTGGGGTCGGCTGGATCCAAAAAAAGTACCGAAACCAAAAGATCATTGGTAAAATTTCTTTTCATAGGATGATTTTCATAAAATAAAAATTATGATGGCAAAACGCAAATGTTGTCTCCTTGGTATATTCTATCTTTGCGAAAAAAAGATGACAGTTATTTTGTTTTTTGTTGGACTGGTTCTATTGGTATTGGGGTCCGATTGGCTCGTGCGGGGTGGTTCGGGGCTGGCTAAGAAATTTCGTATTCCTGACATTGTGATTGGCCTGACCATTGTTTCGATGGGAACATCTTTACCCGAATTATTGGTGAGTTTGATTGCAGCCCTCAAAGGAAGTTCCGATATCGCTATGGGGAATGTCGTAGGCAGTAATATTGTAAATATTTTGTTCATTCTGGGGTTATCGGCTTTGATTGGCAGGCTTACCGTTCAAAAAAATACGACATTCGTGGAAATCCCCATCGCCCTTGGCACTGCTCTGTTGCTCACCCTGATGGGAGTAGTTTCAGCCGATTCTACCGCAAAAACAGGGAGTTTAGGGCAAACACATGGCATCATTCTTCTGGTGTTTTTTGCACTTTTCTTATCCTACATGTTTTGGATGACCCGGCAAAGTAGAACCCAGGAAATGGAAACAGAAGCCAAATCAGAAAACACGAGCAAACCGTCTTTTCTATTGGTCGGAATGCTCGTTTCGGGCATCGCTCTTTTAGCTTGGGGCGCAGATTTATGTGTGAACAATGCCGTATTAATCGCACGATCATGGGGTGCTTCAGAAACCTTAATTGGCTTGACCTTGGTAGCGGCAGGAACCTCACTCCCAGAACTCTTCACCTCGGTAGTAGCCACCATACGCAAAGAAAGTGATATTGCGATAGGCAACGTTGTTGGTTCTAATATCTTTAATATCCTGTTTATTCTTGGAATCTCCGGTGTCATACATCCAATAAGTTATTCAATTGAAATGATTTCCGATATGTGGGTGATGGTAGCTACGACGCTTTTATTGTTCGTTTTGGTCTTCATGGGAAAGCGGCATAGTTTGGGGAGAGTGGAGGGCCTGATTTTTTTATTGGCCTATTCGGCTTATCTTTATTTTTTGATCCAGCGTGGATGAAACGCGCATACCCCTCCTGAGGAATATTGATAACGTCGCTGAACTTCGGCGGCTGAGCGAGCGTCAACTACCCATTCTGGCCGATGAGTTACGCCAGTTCCTCATTCATGAAATAAGCGAACGGGGGGGACACTTTGGCGCCAACCTGGGCGTAGTTGAACTTACTATAGCCCTTCATTATGTATTTCAAACGCCCCAGGATGCTCTGGTATGGGATGTGGGCCACCAGGCCTATGCCCATAAAATCCTAACCGGCCGCAGGCATTTATTTGCAGGAAATAGGACTTTTGGCGGAATCAGTGGATTTCCCAGTCGATCAGAAAGTCCCTTCGATTGTTTCGGAACGGGTCACGCCAGCACCTCAATCAGCGCGGCAATCGGCATTGCCCATCAAGCCCTTTCATCTCACTCTTCACGTCGACCCCGTGCCATTGCCGTAATTGGCGACGGGGCTTTGACAGGGGGACTGGCCTATGAGGCCCTTAATCAACTCTGCGGATCTACCCTCCCGATTTTGGTCGTCGTCAACGACAACCAAATGAGTATTGATCCGAATGTAGGCGGAATGAACAAACATCTGATTCAATTAACAAATAGACAAGCTTCGGGGCAAGCCGACTCTATTTTCGATAAGCTCGGGATACCCTATTTGGGTTGTGTTGATGGTCACGACCTCGCGAATCTCATAGAGGCATTGCGTTCGTGGAACGACAATCCCAAACCGAGCGTGATCCATGTTATTACCCGCAAAGGCAAAGGATTTCCCCCAGCTGAGGAGGAACAAACCCGCTGGCACGCACCCGGGCGCTTCGACAAACTCAGTGGCCAGTCCATTCCTGAAAGGCAGTTATCGGGCCCCAAATTCCAGGATGTTTTTGGCCATACCCTTTTAGAATTGGCAAAGTCCGACCAGCGTGTGGTGGGGATTACGGCCGCAATGCTCTCGGGCACTTCGATTAAAATGATGATGGATCAAATGCCCGACCGCTGCTTCGATGTAGGGATTGCAGAAGCACACGCTGTTTCCTTTTCAGCAGGCATGGCCAGCCAGGGTGCCCGGCCCTTTGTGGCCATTTATTCCACGTTCCTTCAACGGGCCTACGATCAGATCATTCATGATGTAGCGCTGCAAAAGTTACCCGTTGTTTTTTGTATAGACCGGGCGGGTTTGGCCGGTGCTGATGGTCCGACTCACCATGGTGCATTCGATATGGCCTATCTGTCTTGCATTCCCAACCTAACCATTGCCGCACCCCGAAATGCAAAGGAGTTAAGGTTGATGATGTACACGGCCTTGAAGCATGATTCCGGACCTTTTGCCATTCGATACCCGCGTGGACATGCACCGGATAATCCAAATCATGGCCCTGTTGATTCCCTCGTGTCGTATTCCGCACATTGTTTGGCTACTGGCCGTTCAGGAATGGTGATCTCGGTGGGTACAATGGCCACTTTTGTAACGGAGGCCTTCAATCGATTCGATCGAATTCGGGATATTGCCCACTGGGATCTGCGTTTTGTGAAACCCATCGACCCGAAATTGCTGCATCACGCATTATCCTACCCATTTGTATTGGTGGTGGAAGACGGATGCATGCGAGGCGGTGCGGGGTCCGCTATTGGTCATGTACTTTTAGAATCCGGTTATCGAGGAAAATTCAAGGTAATAGCCCTGCCCGATGCATTTGTTACCCATGGAAGCCCCGAAGAGTTGTATGCATTGCATGGATTGGACGCCGCGGGCATCTTCGATCATCTGCAAGCATTGCTTTCCGATTGATTCTACCCTCCCTACGATTTATTTTACCCTCCCTACGATTTATTTTACCCTCCCTACGATTGATTTTACCCTCCCTACGATTGATTTTACCCTCCCTACGATTGATTCTACCCTCCCTACGATTGATTCTACCCTCCCTACGATTGATTCTACCCTCCCGTCTACCGCTTCACGAACTTGAGACGACCTAACCCTTGGCGTGATACATACTCTAATACATATAAGCCATCCGGTAGGTTGCTCACGTCCAATCGGACGACATCACCGTTAGGCTGACCCACCAATGCAATGCGTCGACCGGAGGCATCCACAGCAACCCAATCCGTTTGGTGATTCAGGTCGATACCTTTCAAATAAAGCTCAGAGTGGGCGGGATTGGGATAGATTTGAAAGGTCGATGTTGGGAAATCTTCCTCGAACGACGTCATAAAGAAGGAAAATCCGGCGCTCGAGTCAGACAAACAACCCGCTGAATCTACAATCAATCGATAAACCCCACTTCGTTGTGGCACGAGCATGCGAATGGCTATGGTATCGATCCAAATGCCATCCACAAACCAGCGATAAGAACTGCCCACGTTTACCGAGCGAAGTGCGCCCGAAACAGACTCTATTTCAGCAGTCGGCGCTTCAAAAACACGGATGGTGTATGAACCGCTGACCGTGCATCCGCCGCTTTGTCCGCTGTATTCGATCGTATGTAATCCAACACCCGCTTGGGCCGGACTAAATATCCCGAATGAAACACCCGGTCCGGTGTACGTACCCCCGGGTATGCTGGCCTGATTCATGAGGATGTTGGACCCCCGTACACAGATTGGATTCACCGGCCAAAAAGTGAGTGCGGGCGGCTGGTTGATGGTGATGCTGCGGGTGATCCGATTCACACAACCCGAAATCGCATCGGGCAGGGTTGTGTAGGTTATTGCAAACACGCCTGCCCCTGCGAGTGCGGGAATCAGGCTGTCGTTGCGTACCCCTGGGCCCGACCAAGTACCAGCTGGTACCCCTTGAGGAAGCGCAATAGGTGAAGCATTCACACAAATCGCAGGAATGTTGGCTGGTGTTGTCGTTATTCGAGGTAGTGAATCAACCACGATCATGGCCGTATCGACTGAAATGCATCCATTGCTGTTGGGCAGTGCATACACCAGCGCGTGTGTTCCAACGCCAGCCGCAAGCGGGTTAAAACTACTGCCGGTAACGCCTGGGCCCGAAAAATTCCCCCCAGATTGACTTGCCGTTAAATTTACAAGAGATGCATTGAGGCATATCCTACCAGGCAAGGAGTCAATGTTAACCTGAGTGACGGGCAAAACCTGAACAGTGGTGCTCTGAGAAAGCTGACATCCCGGAAGGGTATAGGTGAGGGTATGGGTTCCTACCCCAGCCACAGAAGGGCTAAACAAACTATCGCCTGAGGTGCCCACGCCCGTGTAGCGGCCTCCGCGCGGGTATCCGATGCGCAAGGTGATGACCCCTGCGTTCACGCAAATAGGCGATAGGGTTCCGAGTGTTACGGGTAGGGAGTCGTTGACCCGAACTGCAAACTGCCGAACAAGGGTATCCGAACCGGTGACGTTGGTGGAGATGAGGGTAACGGGGTAAAGGCCTGCGGAGTCATAACGAACAGGTCCAGGCGCGGCACCCGTGTCGCTGGCTGGAACACCCCCCGGAAAAAGCCACAATCGGGTGTCGGGATTGTTTTGGCTCAAGTCGCGGAAGGCCACGAATCCACCCCTGCAAACTGAATCGGCCGATTGCGCGAAAGCTGCCACCGGCCGTAGGATGGGGGGTTGACAACCATTGCTGGTGAGAAGGCTGGCCCGACGGGTGCCATTTTGCAAAACGACATTCATGCGCTCGGTCTGGTTGGCCGTAAAAATATTCATACACGCATCGTTGGTGTAGTCCATATAATTTTGAACCATATCCGGCCAATCGGTTGTCGGATTGGGCGGAAAGGTCATATCGTTGCAGCGGTTCACGTTCGGACATCCCGAATTGAACTGGCTGCTGCGCGGTGTATCATCGCAATAATCATCGACTGTGCAGCCACCATCTCCCCAAATATGGCGCAGACCTAGAAAATGACCTACTTCGTGGGTTGCCGTTCGTCCACCATTATACTGTCCGGGAAATGGATTCGCCGGCGGACGCCCCACGGAAGAATAGAGCAAAACAACCCCATCGGTATTGGCATTGCCCCCTGTGAGACCGGGTAGCCCGGTCCCGGAGGGAAACTGTGCATAACCCAATACGCCCCCGCTGAGGTTAGCCACCCAAATATTGAAGTATCGGTTGGGATCCCATATCGTGTTGGGCTTGATTTGGCTGTTGAAAGTACCCGTGCTGTAGCTGGTGGTGTTGGGAAAGGCATGACGGATGATGCCGTTGGTGGGATTGCCGGACGGATCTTGCTGGGCCAAACAAAATTGGATGTTGGAATTGGACGCTACCGGGCGAAAAACAACGGGTGTATTTCCTGTATCGGGATTCTGTCGCATAAAGTCCTCATTCAGAACCTGAATTTGCGATAAGACCTGCGCATTGCTGATGTTCCACGCGTCGCTTTCATTGCGGTAGATGATGTGCACGACGGTGGGCAGTATGCGGGGGCCGGTTTCGGGCTGAGGGTTGGCTGCCATTTCGGCCCGTTTGCGCGCCATCCATTCTTCGAACTGGGCGTCGATGAAGGGCTTTTGAGCGCCGTACATCTGCTCCTCCATCTCGGTGGTGTAGCATCGAATAGTTTGCGCATGCACATCCGTAAGCCAAAATGGGTACAACAACAGCACCCAAATGGGAAGTAGTCTTATGCAATCGGTCCGTTTATATTTCATACAGTGCTTTGGTCTGTTGTTTCTTTGTTCATCAGCGGACATGAAAATCGTTCATGCCTCACACTGATTGCACACCTCTTAGCTTGGGGCAAATTTCGGTTTACTTTTGATTCACTTTCGGTTCAGATGGAATCCAAACCACAATGCTATGAAAAATGGCCGAAAATGGCAAGAGCGACTATTTTTGCGACATGAACCGAGAGAACACAAACATTGGGGCGGACATCGAAAAAGCAATCAACATTCTTCGTGCTGGCGGATTGGTGGCCATTCCCACGGAAACGGTTTATGGACTTGGCGCAAATGCTCTAAATGAAGTCGCTGTTTTGTCGATTTTTCAGGTTAAAAATCGCCCTACATTCGATCCTTTGATCGTTCACATAGCACAAGGATCGGATCTCGGCCTGTACGCCGAAGAGCCCTCTGAAATGGCGTGGCGACTCGCTGAACATTACTGGCCCGGCCCGCTTACGCTGGTTCTAAAACGCAAGTCGATCATCCCGGATTTGGTGAGCTCTGGCTTAGAAACTGTCGCCATTCGGGTGCCCAACCACCCGCAAACGCTCGACTTATTGTCGCAGATCAACTTCCCCTTAGCCGCGCCCAGTGCCAATCCATTCGGTTATGTGAGTCCCACTTGCAGTTCCCATGTTCATCAACAATTGGGAGCAAAAATAGATTATATCTTGGAAGGAGGGGAAAGCAAGGTAGGCTTGGAAAGTACGGTATTAGACCTCAGCGGCTCAGCGCCCGTTATTCTGCGCCGAGGGGGGCTGCCTGAAGAAGAACTGGAGTCATTTCTGGGAATGAAGATTCAAAAAACCCTGTCTTCTTCGCGCCCTGGATCACCAGGCATGCTGCACAGTCACTATGCACCGCGGTGCACCCTGCTCACTTATTCCGGTGATGACTGGCACGAAACTTCAGCCGACCTAAGTCCATTTGAATTCTCAGAGGCCTACTGGATTCGGTTCTCTCATGAATTGCCCGGAGTGGATAAACGACGGCAGTTAATTTTGAGTAAAACCGCTGATCTGAACGAGGCGGCGCGCAATTTGTTTAGATCCATCCGTGAGCTCGACAACAGAGGCGCCTCGATTATTTACGCAGAAAAAGTGCCTGATATTGGATTGGGCCGGGCAATCAATGATCGTTTGACGCGGGCTTCTTCACGCCTTTTCGGATGATTCTACACGAATAAACCCTTTCGGATTTTGAATAATGAACGACGGAATGAACAACGGGAAGAAAAAATGTGTAGCGAGGACGGGAGTTGAACCCGTGACCTCAGGGTTATGAATCCTGCGCTCTAACCAACTGAGCTACCTCGCCAATTCAGGGCGCAAATATACTAGATGATCCAAAACATTTGCACAAATCCCTCTTTTTTCGTATCATTGTGTTTTGGCAGCTTCCCCACCCCACAGGGGTTCACTCAGCCAAAGTCCTGAAAATCCAAGCGGATGGAACAACGTGTCAGTTTCAAGTTGGAATATTTGTTCCACTGCTCTCCTAAACTGCTTTTCAAGCAAATATCGACACCTTCCGGTTTGGAAACCTGGTTTGCGGATCGGGTGAACGTACATGGGGGTGACTACGAGTTTGTCTGGAATCAGAGCAGTAACCGCGCAGACTTATTGGAAAATAAGAACAACTCCCATGTTCGATTTCGTTGGAAAGATGCACCTGCCGGTGAATTTTTCGAGATGCGCATTAAAGTAGATGAACTCACCTCGGATGTATCCATTCTGATATCTGATTTTTGTGCGGCAGGCGAAGAGGATGAAAACCGAATGCTGTGGGATCAGGCCATGGCCACTTTACGCAGTCGAATCGGGGCATAATCGCATTTTAAGGGTGGGTGTACTCGGGCGACTGCTGATCAGGACCTTTGCGGGGCCATTTATCCTCACATTTTTCATCGTCTTGTTCATTCTGGTGATGCAGTTTTTGTGGGTCTACATGGATGATCTCGTAGGGAAAGGGCTAGAATGGTATGTGATTGCTGAGCTACTGATGTATGCATCGGCCAGTTTTGTGCCCATGGCGCTTCCTTTGGCCATGCTGCTCTCTTCAATTATGACCATGGGGCAATTCGGCGAGTTTAACGAACTCACGGCCACCCGAGCAGCGGGAATTAGTTTATGGAAATTGATGCGCCCTCTCTTGTTTTTATCGGTTATCCTAAGCCTTTCAGCATTTCTTTTCTCCGACACCCTCTTGCCCCAATCGCGCCTCAAATTCGGTTCACTCCTGTTCGACATCCAGCAAAAAAAACCTGCACTATCGATCAAAGAGGGAAGGTTCTACACCGAAATTGAAAATTACGCATTACGGGTTGGGCAAAAAAGTGAAGACGGTGAGCGTTTGCGCGATATTCTCATTTATGACCACAGCAGCGGTCGGGGCAACACCAGTGTCATCACCGCCAAGCGAGGCAAAATGACGATGAGTGCCGACCAAAGATACCTCAGCCTGAAGCTGTATGATGGGTTCACTTATGAAGAGCTTCAGGAGGATGCGCCCTCACGTCGCAACCGCCCCCACCTAAAAACAAGCTTTGCCGTTCAGGAAATCCACTTTGACTTGTCGTCATTCAACATGAAACGAAGCGATGAGTCGATTTTTCGTGATTATTTTTCGATGCTCAACCTGAAACAGCTGAAACTGGCAACCGATTCGCTCGAAATGGCCTATTCGGAGCGCGACCACGACATCCGACAAACCATGCGGAATTTTTATCGCTTTGGGGATAGCCTGTTGTTCTTGAAAACGGCAACACCGCCGCCCCCTCGCTCCCTGCGACTGCAAGTGCGCGGCTCGCACAGTTTGCAATCAGGGGCCCATACCCCAACACGTTTGGACTCGGAACAGTCGCGGGATCAAAAAGAAAGTGTCGATGATCCACAGCCTTTGGCCATGGCCCAAGCGGAGACGCTTTCGGTATTGAGTCGACACAATCTACCGACCCATGAGGCCACGCATTTGCCCGGTGGAGCCGGACAGATCATCGCGTCTGCACGCAGCAGAGGCGACTCGCTCGCTGCTCAATGGTCAGAAAAAAGGCGCATGGAACAGAAAATCACCCATACCGATTCCATAACACTAATCCGTGATGCGGTTCAGTCGGCACAAACCCTTCAGGGCTACAGTTCTATGCGTTTGCGAGAACTGGAGGGCCGTAGACATATGCTCAACCGGCATTATCTAGAAATCCATAGGAAATTTTCGCTGTCCTTTGCCTGCTTTCTTTTCTTCCTCATCGGCGCCCCTATGGGCGCACTCATCCGGCGCGGGGGTTTGGGATTACCCATGCTCATCTCGATCCTGTTGTTTCTTATCTATCACGTCATCACCATGAGCAGCGAAAAGCTGGCACGCGATGGCGTGGTGGATGTACACCTCGGCATGTGGATATCAAGTCTTGTATTGCTGCCAGCGGGAATTTTATTGACACGCGTTGCCAATCGCGAAGGACGAATTCCGCTGATCCGATGGTCTCGATTTTGGAAAAGAAAACCCCTTTTGAATTGAAACTCACATTAGCGTAAGCCTACCGGTGCTCAGGATTCTGCAAATCGCAAACCGCATTCCATTCCCCCTTTATGATGGTGGAAGTCTGGCGGTCCAAGCTATGATGGACCTTCAGGAGAAAATTCCAAGCTCCATCCGTCTATTTGCGCCCAATGCAAGCCGAAACCATATATCGGTTCAAAATCTTCCCGAGCGATTTTCTCAGCAATATCGTTTGCGCACTTTTGACCTCAACACTGCGCTTGCTCCCTTTTCAATGGCGGCCAATTGGCTCTGCTCTCATGAACCGTACCACAGCATCAGATTTATGCAGCCCATTGTTTGGAACGAGCTTCGTCGGTTGTTGATGGAGGAAACATTCGACATCATACAGTTAGAGGGGCCGTTTCTTGGGGGATGGCTTCCGATGATGCGCGAATATTCCGATGCATCGATCGTGCTTAGGGCACACAATGTAGAACATGAAATATGGTCGGAATTGGCTACCTGCACAAAAAATCCGCTCAAAAAAGCCTATTTAAGCAGTCAATCGAGTCGACTGGCGGCCTTCGAGCTCCGTCTCGCCCAATCCGTCGATGGAATTTTGGCCATCAGTCAGGCCACAGCACAATTTTTCGAGGCCAACACCCCAAAGCCAGTCCAGGTGCTGGGTAGTGTTGTGACGACCCGACCCAAGCCGGACCCCATACCCCCCGAAAGATTAAAACAACTGTCCTTTTTAGGGAGCCTCGACTGGCAGCCCAATAGGGAAGCGGTTCATCACCTACTCGAATCGTGGTGGCCCGAATTGCATCGAAAATGCCCAGATATGCAGTTAAATGTTGCTGGAAAGAACTTTCCAGATGCGCTGATGCGTAAAAAAATTGATGGGGTTCTGATGCATGGCACGGTCGCCGATGCGGAGTCATTCCTCAAATCACATCCTGTTGTGGTGGTGCCTTTGCGCAGCGGTAGTGGCATTCGAATCAAAATCCTCGAAGCCTTCGCTTTGGGGCTCCCGATTATCAGTAGTGCCAAAGGGGTGCAGGGCCTTGATGTGGAAGCCGACGTTCATTACCTGGCAGCCGAAAATGCTGAAGAATTTGCACAACAATGTCAGCGGTTGCGTGAACATCCCCAACTGGCACGTCGGTTGGGTGAGGCCGGTCACCACTTTGTATCCTCCCATTTTGGCGCCACAGTCCTAGCCCCCAAGCTCAGCGATTTTTACCGACATTTGCGCAGCCTATGATTGTGTGCACGGCCACCGCCCTGTTTAGTCTACTGCTCATTGCTTACAGTTATCTGCTGTTTCCATGGCTCATGAAACGCGCAGCGGCTCGTTCTCAGTCCGAATTTGAGCCACTGGAGGAGTTTCCCAGCGTGAGTGTACTTATGGCGGCACACAATGAAGAGCGCGTAATCGAAGATAAGATCCGATCCATTTTTCGGTGTCGCTACCCCAAACACAAGCTTGAGGTGTGGGTGGGTTCGGATGCGTCTACCGACGATACGGATCATATTTTAAGTCGACTATCCCCTGCTTTCCCTGGGCTTAAATGGAAGCGCTATGATGAGCGAACGGGCAAGCCAAGCATCATCAATGAGTTGATCCTCCTGGCAGCAAGTCAAATAATTGTAGTGACCGATGCTGATGCCCTCTTCACCGAGTTCACGCTGGCGGAGTTGATGTTGCCCTTTTCAAACCCAGGTGTGGGAGCTGTGCAAGCGCATGCCGAAGTGTTATTGGAGCCCGGCGGAGATGTGGGCGCACAAGAACGCACCTACACCCGCGGCGAAATGATCTTAAAGGAGGGGGAAAGCACATTTGGATCCGTTATTGGTGGATTTGGTGCAGCTTATGCCCTTCGGAAGGAGCTATTTCGTCCTGTTCCTAGCGGATTCGTGGTAGACGACTTTTTTACCTTCTCAGACATACTCGCTCAAGGATATCAAACCATTTTTGCCGTAAAGTCCAAAGTTCTTTTGCACTTGTCGACCAACAGCAGCGTACAATTTCGACGAAAAAGAAGAATTGGACGCGGTAATTTTCAGAACCTCTGGCATTTTCGAGGCTTATGGACGGGTAAAAGTGGATGGCGCATCACATGGCTGTTCTGGTCACATAAAGGCATTCGATGGATTACGCCTTTACTGTTGATGTTGCTGGCACTTTGTGCCATAGTCTATCCAGAAACCAAGGTCAATCAGGTGGGGCTTGCCGCCGCAGGACTTCTTCTTTTGCTGTCTTGGATCGACCTCCTCCTATCCAAATGGGGGGTTCATGTGCCTCCCATACGATACCTCAGGCACTTTATGTGGATGAACCTGGCGCTTTTGGCTGGACTTTGGGACGCGCTCACCAAAAAACAGGCCCGGGGCAGTTGGGACAATCAGAAACCGACGGATAAGCCCGCGTTATAAGCAGTCCAGCGACCCATTTGGACCATCTCTGCATGGGCTGAAAAAACCAAAAATTTGACACGGAGACCAACGCCATAGTGACCGAAGTTGTCGACCTGTGTTTTAACTTCTACGGGCTTGGTGATGTTGCTGTATTCCTGAATGAGGGTGCCTGGGTTTTGGGTGTTCGCCACCAGGGCAGTGGGCACATCGTATTGCCCTTCCGCAGCCAATGAAAAACTACTGCGCATCAGACCAGCCCGTACATAGGGCGTAAATAAGGCTATTTTCTTGGAAAGTATAAGCCCTGCACTACTCGCCGTGCTGCCTAAAACCAATTGTTGGGTCGTAACATCCGCAGGTGATTGCCCACCTGCATACCTAAATCCAGTGACCATCCCGTTTACGCCGCGGGGATAATCGGCCGCAGTGGGACCCGCGATGCGCACGTCCTGTCTGTATTCAATCACACAATGGTTGGCATAAGCGCTGAGATCGAGTGGAACCACCTTCAGGAGCCTTGGAAGATACTGCGATAAGCTATGCTTGACACCAACACCCCAGAAAGTCAGGTTGCCATCCTCACGAAGTTGTTCCGGCAAAGCGCTTATGTCGCCCGCTATGCCGGATAAACTCGATCGTGGAAGCAATCGAATCGACAACTCCGTTCCCGCGGGAAGACCAATATTGAACTGAACAAAAGGCGCTGGCACTCGTCCCAAACCCAAGCCGGGTGTTAAACCGCTTAGCGTATCTAATGTTAATGTACTACCGGGGTTAAGGGGATCCGAGACCTGCACAACATATGCCGAGCTCAGGTTGGATGGTCCAGCGAGTGTGGTAGACCGGGCATCGAGTGGACGTAGACTACTAAGCCCTAAATTCTCGGGGTAGAAGTACTGGTCTTCGCCTGGTATGGCCACCAAGCTGAGTCCACCCTGCACATTAAACCGCAGCAGCTTCAATGGCTTGGCTGTTTGATTCCAATTTTGGGCGAGTCCGAGCGAAAATGCTTGTCCAAAAGGGTCTAGGTAGGCACTCATCAACTTTTCAGCGTCTTCTCGACCTGCAGCGAGCGACAATACCACATCATTTTGAGATCGAGCGGGCTGCATGCTCCTTAACGCCAGCAAACCCAACAGTATGATACATTTTTTCAACATAACCGGTGATTTATCTGGTAAAATTAACTGATTTACCCCAACACTACCCCGTCTATGTTCTGCACAAGCCGCAAGACATCTTGAACACTGATTCGATTCATACAGGGATTGTCGGGCAACACACAGGTTTTTTGGGCACACGGGTTGCACGGTAATTTATGGTGAATGAACTGCGCCTTGGACCCATAGGGTGCAAAGACTGATGGGATACCCGGGCCAAAAAGGGCAATCACAGGCACATCCATGGCTGCAGCGATGTGCATTGGGCCGCTTTCATTGCCAATCATACACACTGCTCTCGAAACCAATGCGGCATAATCCAAAAGCGAGGATTGTCCGGCCCAACTGTAGGCCTCGAAAGGAAGTATCCTCATGATTTTTCGGATGTCTGCCACATCATCGGCACCTCCCACGAATACGATTTCACATTCGTGGCGTTGGCGCATCACCACAGCCAGCTCTGCCCATTTATCTAAGGCCCATCGTCGATACACCCAACGAGCACCGGTGTGAATCACCATAAAACGCTCGATGGCATGCCTCTGCAAGAAAAGGGTGGCGCTTTCATGGTTTCTTGCGGCGATCTGAAGACGTGGGGCATGGAATGGCGTGAGGGATTGTCCGGAGCGCTTCAACAAGGGGGCAATAATGATTTGATTGATGTGCACCTCGTGTGGCTGACCGCGCCGCTTAAGACGATTCATAAACCGGTGCGAACCCCGGTCGACCCGAAAGGCAGGGTGTTTGAGTGCGTAGAACAAGCTTTGGTATGTGCCCCGCAAATCCACCAGTACATCATAGCGACCCCTCAATTCACGTCTTTCGCTTATTATTCGCTGAATGTGGGCTGAGGACTGCATCATGGGCACCACAGCTGGGCGGCACCACAAGGTGATTTCTGCTCGGGGATACGCTGCTTTTAGGCGCGCAAACACAGGCAGCGTGGTGATCATATCCCCAATTTCGTCGAGTCGTATGATCAATATTCGCTTAGGCTGTTGAGGTGGTCGAGGAAACAGTAGGCGAAGCAACCCGCTCAAACACCATGAAGCCAAAAAGAGTCCGCGTTCTCCCCGAAACATGAAGCAAATTTCCGCAATAATTCGTGCTATTTTGCAGTTTTGTTAGGATGCGCCGTCAATTGCTCACAAACGGAGGCTATATCGTTCTGTTGAACCTGTTGGTGAAGCCAATTTGGATCCTGCTGATCGACCGAGGCCTTCAAAACCAACTCGGGCCGGTCGCCTACGGCTCATACTACACCCTACTCAGTTTGTCGCTCATGCTCAGCGCCGTCCTCGATGCGGGCTTATCCAATTTCAATACCCGAACCATCGCCGCTCAAGGCGAGCGTTCGCTCAAGAATCTACCTTCGATGGTGGGACTAAAGGCAATACTCTGGGTGCTGTACCTGTTGAGCACCTTGTGTATCGGATTATTCCTCGATTACCCACCTCAGTCGATCTACTGGCTTCTACTTCTGGGTGTTCAACAAGGTTTTCATGCGTTTAATCTGCTCTTGCGTTCGATATTATCCGGTCAAATGCGCTTTATGAGGGAGGGTTGGATGGGCATCCTTGATAAATGGCTGATGACGGTTGCCGCCTTCCCGTTCATTTGGTTGGGCTGGAGTTATGGCGGGCAACAGCCGATTTCGGCTTTCATTTGGATTCAACTGCTGGCGACATTAGTGCCTACACTACTTATGGGGTTCATGCTGAGCAATACATTCAATCTTCGGCCAAGCTTTTCTTGGGCAGCACAAAAGATACTTCTAAAGCAAATTTTCCCATATGCCCTTCTGGGACTTTTGGCCGGTTTATATACCCGAATAGATCTAGTGATGATCCGCGCCCTTCACCTTGAACCTGAACTCCAGGCGGGGCTGTATGCATCTTCCTATCGCTTGCTCGACGCCACCAACATGATCCCTGTTCTGTTGAGTGGCATATTGCTCCCTCAATTTGCCCATCATCTGTCGAACAACACCCTCAAATCGGGGTGGATTCGGTCAGTGACCTACCTGATGCTTTCCATCGGGCTGTGCCTTTCTTGGGGATTAATAGCCTTTCGACATGAAATAATGGGCTACCTCTATAAACACCAATCAGATTCCCAAACGGATACGCTTTTTTGGATTGGACTTTGCTGCATCCCAGTCTCGCTCAGTTATGTGTGGGGGACCTTACTTACTGCTGCTGGCCAACTCAGAACATTAAATCAACTCGCCCTTTCGGCACTGGTTGCGAATGTATGCCTGAACTTCTGGCTCATTCCCAAGTCGGGTGGACTGGGCGCAGCGCAAGCTACCCTCATCACCCAGCTGGTTTTGTGTGTGGGTCAGGGCCTGGTTTGCATGAGACATTTTTCTTCTGCCATCGCAGGTCGACGTTGGTGGGTCGCTGTGGCCACCCTCATCTTGTTGATTGGCGCAGCTTCGAGCACAAGCCCATCAAGCCCGCTGGCCCTGAGAATTGGGCTCACTGCTCTCTGGCCCATCATCCTGCTTACAGCTGATGGTATGTATCCCCGCCAGTGGCCAACCATTCTAGGCAACCGTCAAAAAACCAACAATTGACTATTTTTGCGACGCATACGGCGAAAACGGTGCATACGGCGCCTGGCCTTTAGGAGCGGCACATGGCTTTCATCCAGTTCTTCAAACTCACCTACCCCAAAAATGACCGAAATAACCCCATCGAATGACGCCTTCACGAGCCAGGGCATGTGGACGTATTTAATGCGTTGGCGCAAGCTTCTCATTGTAACAGGGTTGACGGCCGCCCTAGCCTCGGTGCTGTTTTCAGGACCTACCTTCATCAAACCACTCTATAAATCGACGGTCATCCTTTATCCAGCCACCACCAACTCGATTTCAAAAGCGCTGCTCAGCGAAAATGCCTATGACCGAAGCGATCCACTCGCATTCGGCGAAGAAGAAGAGGCTGAGCAACTGCTTCAATTGCTCTACTCCGATATGATTCGCAATCGGATTATTGAAAAGTATAAGCTGATGGAGCATTATGATATTAAAGCAGATGATCCCTTTCGCCAAACCAAACTCTACAAGCGCTATGAGAGCAACATCAAATTCCGTCGTACGGAATATATGTCGGTAGAAATTTCAGTTTTAGATACCGATCCAGAAACAGCTGCCCAGATAGCCAACGATATTGCCGCCCTTTTGGATGAAACCAAAAACTCCATTCAACTCGGACAAGCCCGCAAGGCGCTCGAAATTGTTGAAACTCAATACAACAAGAAGGAGTCATACATTCGTTCGCTGAACGATTCACTCAATCTTCTGCGTGGCCTGGGCATTTTTGACTACGACATGCAAATCGACCATACGACCGATTTGTTTGTGCAAGCCATGGCCGGCGTTTCCGACGCTCGGGCAAAAGCTGAGGTGTATAAAGACATGAATATGCCGGCTAGTGATACCGCTGTTTTGAATAATCTGGCCCGATTAAGGGGATACGAGGCCAGCGGTAAACGCCTGCAAGAACAATTAAACCTTCTTGGGCAATATGGTGGTGCCCACAACAGCCTCAAGGAACAACTCGAAAAAGAAAATGAAGAACTGGTGAAGCTGAGGCAGAAGCGCGACCAAACAAGGGTAGACGTTGATGAAGTGTTGCCTGTGAAATTCATCGTGAACGACGCGGCACCTGCGGAGAAAAAAACCTACCCCCTCCGGTCGCTCATTGTATTGATTTCCACCGTTTCCAGTCTACTGTTGTGTCTTCTGTTGATCGTGGTGGCCGAGCAGTGGAAAATATGGCGCCGAGCGGAGTCTTGAACCGCCCTCAAGCATGTTTGCCCGACCCATCATTTGGTTTTTATCGCTCAGCTTTGTCGGGCTTATGGCAGCTGCTGTGGCCCTCGAGCTTTGGCTCATCGCACTGATTCCGCTCGCGTTGTGGGCTGGCTATCTCATTTTCCAATACCCCGACCGGGTGGTTCTGGGCGTCGTTTTTTGCACACCCCTCAGCATCTTGGTTGATGTAAAGCCGCTCGGTGCTGCCATTTCTCTGCCCACTGAACCACTTCTTATGGGCCTGCTGCTGTGGTTTGGCCTCAAACTCATGATCGATGGACGATACGATCCCGCCGTTTTTCGCCATCCGGTAACCCTCAGCCTATTGGCCTATTTGGGATGGATGTTGCTCTGCTCGATCAACAGCTCCATTCCTTTGGTATCATTCAAATTTCTGCTCTCGAATCTTTGGTTTGTTGTAGGCTTCTACTTTTTACCCCTGCTCATTTTCAAAAACCGCAGCAAACCCCATCAGTTTATTTGGCTTTACATCCTTCCGCTTGCCTTTCTCATCATATGGAGTATTTTACGCCACAGTACTTTCGGCTTCACCAAACAGGCATCCTACTGGGCAAGCGAACCCTTCGTCATCAACCATGGCATCTACGGTGCTATGGTCGCCTTTTTCATACCCGTGCTGGCCATCTATATGCTGCAGTCAAAGTTGTTTCTCAACAAACGTTCGCTGCTGCTGCCCATTTCTATTTTATTCGTTGTTTTTTTAGCGGGGCTGATTCTCAGCTATACAAGGGCGGCTTGGTTGGGCACGGCTGCCGCCTTGGTATTTTATATTTTACTGCGCTTGGGCCTGCGATTCCGCATGCTCATGGGCTTAGCCGGTGTGTTGGTTGCCTTGTTTTTTGTGTTTCAAACCGACATCACGATGAAATTGATGCGCAACAAAACGGATTCGCATGATGACCTGGGCAAACACCTTCGCTCGATATCCAATGTTCGCACGGATGCCTCTAATTTGGAGCGGTTGAATCGTTGGGCCAGTGGATTCAGGATGTTTCAAGAGCGACCCTTGATGGGTTGGGGGCCTGGCACCTATATGTTTCAATATGCTCCCTTTCAAAAGCCCGGTGAGAAGACCATCATCAGCACCAATCAGGCCGACGTCGGGGGAATTCACAGCGAATATTTTAACCCCCTGGTGGAAATGGGCCTTCCAGGCATGGGATTGTTTCTTTTGCTGATTTCATTCAGCATCCAAAGGGGGATGCGGTACTTCCGTTTACAGTCCGATGAATTTCTCCGCTACACCTGCCTGATGGCATTACTGGGTATGGTGACCTATCTCACGCACGGTGCGCTGAACAATTATCTCGACTTCGACAAAACGACCGTTTTGTTTTGGGGATTCATGGCCATGATGGTCGGATTAGAAGTCTACCATCCAGCAAAAGTCTTAGGCTCGACCCCCAGTATACCGAATGGTGAGCAGGGTCAAATCGTCGGCAAAATTCCAACCGCCCCGATGGGCAATCAACCGATCGAGTAGTCTACTGTTCAATACATCCGGACTTAAATCCGTTGTTTCGTCCATGCGTTCTACCAGTCGATCCAATCCAAAGGGCTCTTTACGGTCGCCTTGAGCCTCTACGACTCCATCCGTACAGATCATCAGCACATCGCCTGGATCTAAAACACATCTACCCAAGTCCATGAAGGGCAAGGGCTGAAACATCCCCAACAAGGTCGTACCCTGATCAAGGTATTCATGGCGCCCAGCTCCAAAACGAATAGCGGGGATATGACCAGCGCACACATACTCTAATTCGCCACTTCGCTCGTCTAAAGTGCCCAAAAACAAGGTCACAAAACGTTCAGAACGGGTGGCATGTCCCAATAACTCATTGATGTCGAGTACCAAGTTGTTTAGATCTGTGTATGACCTTGCAAGCGCTCTCATGCTGGCCTGCAAATGGGCCATCAGCAAGGCCGCCGAAACCCCTTTTCCGGCCACGTCGGCCACACAAAACAACCATTTGCCGAGTGCCATTTCTACAACATCATAGTAATCGCCGCCAACATCATGGTGGGGCACGTAAATGGCCGACATGGATAGGCTCGAAGTATTCGGTAGTTGATCCGGGATGAGGAATCCCTGTACCTGCGACGCCAGCGACAATTCCTGCTTCATACGTTCTTGCACCAATCGGTTCTCGAGCATTCGCTCCAGTTGCCGGTTGAGTAATTCGACCTGATGCCGAAGCGCTGTGACCCGTGTAGGGGTATAGTCACCTAATTTAGACACATCCAGTGGATCCACATTCATCAAGGCAACTTAAGATTTTTTCTCGACTCTTCCTAACAGGTCGCTCATTCCTGTGCTGAGCAAGTTGCAGGTCAACACCATCAATGAAATGACAACACCTGGCGCGATGGCTAACCACGCGGATCGCGTCAGAATATAGGGATAATGCTCGCGAATCATCATCCCCAGACTCGGCGCAGGCGGTTGAATGCCCAGGCCCAAGAAGCTGAGGCCAGACTCCACCAAGATGGCACTGGCAAATTGCGCTGCGGCCATAATGAGTATGGGGCCGAGCATATTGGGCAGAAGATGATGCATCATGATCCGAATTGAACTATACCCCAACACCTGGGCCGCCTGCACAAATTCCTGTTCACGCAGCCGACGAGCCTCACCCCGAACCAGGCGTGCTACATCTACCCATAATGTAAGACCTACTGCGAGATAGATCTGCCAAGCGCCTCTGCCCAATGCGAGAGAAAAAGCGATGACCAGCATAATCGAGGGCACCGACCACACCACTTGCATGAGCCAAGTCAGGATTTGGTCGACCTTTCCCCCAAAATAACCTGCCAGAATTCCTATGAAAATCCCGACCAATAGACTCACCAATACGGCAAACACGCCGATTTTTAATGTGCTCCGCATCCCCAGGAGCAGACGGCTCAATAAATCGCGACCCATTAAATCTGTACCGAACCAAAATGTCTGAGATTCAATAGAAATGCTGTGGCCCGCTGATGGAGATACACTTAAAGTGTCATAAGGCTGGTCCCAGACTACATAGCGAAAACCGGTTTGGTTGGGCTCATACCAGCTTAGCGGAATTCGACTTTGGCTATGACGCGGTTCCACAGACGAACGCGGTTCCACAGACGAACGCGGTTCTATCAGAAAATCAACCGATCGGGCCGGTTCTAGGGTTCGGATGCGCACATCTTGTCTATTGGCATCGGGGGTTGAATCCGGTGAAACCCACGGAGCCAAAACCGACAATAATCCAAGGGCGAATAATATCCAAAGGCTCAAGCGCGATGCAACAGACAATCGACCTATGATGTTCCATAATCGCATTTTCAAGAACATATTTTACATTTCTTTGACACGATGGGTGGGTTCCGAGGGTTTAGGATCAGCGCAGTTAGGAGCTTAGAGTCTATTCCTAACCGTATCAGCAAAATCAACGACCCGATGCGCTTGCAATTTAGGGGATGTGGCCTTGCATTCGCTCTATATTTGTGCATGTACTTTCATTTTTCTGGTCAATTTTCTTGCTGGTGGAAACACTAATTTTGGGCATCGACCCTGGGTCGCGTGTTACGGGCTATGGGCTCATTCGATGCTCCGGCTCTGATCACGAGCTCTTGGAAGCGGGCATTTGGAAAAGCGTAGAGGAAGATTCAGCAGACCGACTGAAACACATCCTTCATTCGGCCATGGCATTCATGCGCCTTCATCGTCCTGAAGCGATGGCCATCGAAGCACCATTTTATGGAAAGAATATTCAAAGTACCCTGAAGCTCGGAAGAGCTCAGGGGGTAGTGATAGCGGCTGCACTGCAATTGGATATACCGGTATTTGAATATGCCCCGCGCAGGGTAAAACAAGCCATCACGGGCAACGGCAATGCTGGAAAGGAACAAGTCGCCGCGATGTTGCCCATTTTACTCAAGAATTCGATCACCGATCATTTACCTACCGACGCCACCGATGCCGTTGCCGTATCACTTTGTCATGCTTTCGGATTGCGTAAAGGTGCTGCATCACGCTCAGGCCCAACAAACTGGTCCTCCTTTATCAAAAACAATCCGAATCGGGTAAGAGGCGGTTAAGATGCAGTTCGCTTAAGGAACTGGGCTCTTATTGCCTCTGACGTACCGGCCAAATCTTCAGACGACGGATTAAGTTTCCGTTTGCCAAAATCCATATCACTTCCTTGATTCATCGGAATCAGGTGAATATGCACATGGGGCACTTCTAATCCTACGATTGCAAGTCCGATTCGTTTACAAGAAATAACCGCTTCAATGGCAGGGGCAACCAATCGTGCAAATTCAAACAATCCCGTGTAGGTATCAGCATCCAAATCAAAAACATAATCAGCCTCAACCTTGGGAACCACCAGCACATGACCCATTGTAAGCGGCTGGATGTCAAGAAAAGCGAAAAACCGATCATCCTCAGCAATAAAATGACATGGAATCTCCCCTTTTATGATGCGTGTAAACAGTGAGGGCATACTATTAAATACTGATATCCAATATCTCAAATGTCATGATCCCGGATGGCACCTGAATTTCTGCTATTTCTCCCTTCGCTTTGCCCACAAGTCCTTTTCCAATGGGTGAAGTACTGGAAATCTTACCCGCCTTTAAATCCGCCTCCTTCTCAGAAACAATGCTGTATGTCATTTCTGCATTGTTGGCCAGGTTCCGAATCTTTACTTTCGTCAGCACTTGAACGCGCGACAAATCAATGGTACTCTCGTCCAAAACACGAGCGCTTGCCAAAACATTTTCCAACTTAGCAATACGCATTTCCAAAAGACCTTGGGCATCCTTAGCCGCGTCGTATTCTGCATTTTCGGAAAGATCGCCTTTGTCGCGCGCTTCTTGGATGGCTTTGGCCATTTCGGCCCTTCCGCGCGTTTTTAAATCGGTTAACTCATCCTTTAACTTATCGAGACCGGTTTGTGTAAAATATGATGTTTCGCTCATGAACTCAGACTATTAAAACAAAGGAACGCCCCGTATTGGGGCGTTCACAGGTAAAATTATTAAAAATTCCTTACAATCCGTAACGCACACCAATAACGTGGGTGCCGCTGAAAGGGTTACTGGCCCGGTAAGCGTAGTCGAAGCCAAAGCGACTTTTACCACTGGGGGCGTCGATTGAAATGCCGTAATTCATGCCCGTGTACACATTTTGAACCAATGACTGATCGGAGAGATTATCCTCCACCTGATAACCCGTACGAAGAGCGATGATATTCTTGAAACTCAATTCTGCGCCAAAGCCATATTGATCATTGGTAAACGAATTGGACGCGAAATTACCCGCAAGCGTAAGGCGGTAATTGTCGTCGTCGGTCAGATAAATATCATAAGACGCACCAATATTCATTAAGGAAGGCAATTCAAAGCCCTGAGAACGCTGGCTCAAGGTAAGAGGCACCGTACTGCCTTGCATGGTACCACGGGCGGATAAACCATCCCCACCAAAAACCATAGGTGTACCCACGTTTCGGAGGGCTATACCGAACTTCATTTCTTCCTTTTTACCGGTAACGTATTGGATACCCGCATCGAAAGCCACGCCTTGAGCGGACACGTCGGATATACTTTGAGATATAATCCGCAGCGTTACTCCTCCGTGGATCCGATCCGAAAAAGACTTCGCATAAGACAATCCAATATTCGAGAATGAAGGTTTAAACGTTCCTAAACCACCATCCGGACTTTCGACGGTTGTGATATCCACAGCACCCACATCGAGCGACATCACAGATACACCAAGAACACTCGACTCGTTGATACGCTGAGCCAAACCAAAACCATTAACATACACATCACTACCACTCAACCAGGTAGTTCGAGCAAAATTCAATTCAGTTTTTTGGGTAAAAGCCAATCCCGCAATATTCATGCGCTCTGCTTCAATGCCACGAATACACGAAGAATTTACACCGACCCAACCGGAACTTCTTGCCCAGGGCATAATCAACAGTTCAGTGGCGCCCGCTTGTCCTCTACGATCAGGGTTACCGGCCCAAACAGGCGTGCTGATCAGAGCCCCGATACCGAAACACAAAAAAAATCTTGAAATATTCATCAGTTTCATAAATAGACGGTCTTTTAGAATGTATCTAAGTCGATAGGCCGGGTAACCCCAAACCACTTCACCACTTTCTCACCAATGCCCGGGGCATTCACATGAAGCAAATACATCCCACTAGCAATAGGAATACGCTCCTGATTCAATAAATCCCAGTCAACAAATGTACTGGCATCGTCCTTCCTCAGGGTACGGATCAGGGTGCCGTTTAAGGTGTAGATTTTAATCACGCATTGAATGGGTAAGTTGGTAATGCGCACCCGATTGTCGATCTGGCTCGTCTCATAGCGTGATGCACCATAATACGGATTGGGCACAACCCTAATCAAATCGAGTGCCTTTTGAGCAGTAGGCAAATCATTCTTAATGGGAGCCAAATCTGTTAAGTCGAACTCATAACGAGGATTCCCTGCGTTAATGGCCTGAACACTAGGAGCCAGAAACTTTCCATAGGAATTATTTACACGTATGCTAAACTTTACCTCATTATCAAGTAGTCGCTTACCGGGAGACAACAGTGGAATGGAGGTCCACAACACCTCTCGGTATACGTTGCGCAATAGGCTATTACCAAGATTATTGACATTCACCCCAGGGCCAGCCAATTGATTATATACATAATTCGCTGTATCATATCGCGAGCCAAAGACATAGATAAAATGCTTGCCCCCCATGGTAATTTGGGGTTGACCACGACCAACATCACCAAATAAAGTGTCATTTGGGTTCCAAATCATGTCGCGGCCATTAGAAAGGGAAGCGCGGCTGTCCTCACCAAAGGCTATGTTCAAACGCACGCCCGTTTCCAGACTGATGGCGTAACCAGGGAACCAGCCCAAACCACGACGGCTTTCATTGGCATCAACATTGCCATCCTTATCCACTGAGGCTGCATCACGAATGTGATTTCTGCGACGTCCCCCCTGTGCTTCGGCACTGGCCTCACACATTTCTAAGACAACACAACGCGTCCATTTCGATTTATCAGGAGTAATGACAATATCAACACTCTTCAAGCTATCCAGACGAGCGGCCAAACGGAAAGGTGTGGCTTGTGGAACATCATCCACGAAAACCCCAGGCGTGATGGCTGATGGCATAGCGAATCGCATGGGCGACCAAGTCCCTCCTTGCACATCCGTTCCGGGAATAGTCATACGCACTACTCCCTCGTAAGCCCGTTTTGGATCACCATCAACGATAAACCCATCGCCACCGCCAACATTAGCCGGGCCCGCTTTAATCCAATCGAACAAGCCAAAACCATCAGGCAAACCAAACATCCACTCACGCGATGGCTCAGAAAAACGATAACCGGATGTAATCAAACCATTGCCCGTTTCAAGGACTGCTGCATCTCCCGGAGGGGCAACATTCCGAATGGTGGCACTCAATCCCAAACGACGGAAAATAGCCGTTGACTCGTAATAACCGAGAATCTGCTCATTAGCTAATGCAATGGTCGTGTCAGAGAAAATCGTGTCGTTGTTGTACAAAATATACCAACGGGCGCTGTTATCGACTGCTGCTGTACCACTTGGTGTTCCTTTGTACATGGCGAGCTGCATTTTTGCACGAGGCACCAAGGTAGGATCAATGACCTTTATGTCGATGGGACCAAAACTCCTCTCAAACTGTGGCGCTACCGCGTATCCATTATTTAGAATCTCAACAAGCGTTTCATCCGTGAGTTCAAGGTTCCTTCCACCATTACCACGCCCTTCCAATTGGGTGATTTCCGGACCATCGCCATAGGCAGAATTCAAAATCAAGCCATTGAAGGTTGGCTCCCACTTATGAGGAATCCCCGTGTAGGTAGAGACGTTGTTACGTCCAGCCAAATACGGAAGCTGTTGACCAGTCAGCGCAACTGGATCAAATTCTTGATATTGGTTGTAAGCATAGGCCACTACCAAATAATAATAGCGTTTGAAGTTCACCAAACGATCACTACCCTCGGCAAACAGATCGCGGGTAACACGCAAGGTCATCCGAACACCCTCATTGGCGCCATCCACAGCAATGAATGGGACCGATTGCTCCATATCCAAATCATAATTCCAATTGATGATTCTCGATACACCATTGTTCAGATCACCTTGATACAAGAGACGAGCGCGACTCGGATCATCTAATTCACCGGTCGAAACATTAGAGGCCGACAATTGGTACACCTTAAAACCCTCGAACTTGTACACCGAATCATATAAAGGCGTTCCGGGCGGAAGATCACGATTCAAAGCCTGAATAACCGGGTCTATTTCACGGTACCCGAGATTGTAGTTATTGCTGGTAGGCCGATAAGAGAAACTTAGAATGAGTTCCTGATCCAACTCAGTAATAGAAACATCTGGAGCATCAGGACCATCGATGGTTTTGAAACAGGCATCAAACAATGCCTGAGCCTTAGAATCTGCCCGCAACAACTGGTTGAAGGAGCCGCGCGCACCCCCTGAGGAGGCACGAGCCCAAACCACTCCAATGGTGATGTAATTCACAGCCCCGGGCACTAAAGTGAACGGACCCGCAGACTGAACAAACCGACGGTCTGCCGGAACATTCGCCTGAGCACCGGGCCCTGGATTATTTTCATCCCAATCAAAGGGTGGGGCAATCGGATTTTGAACCGAGCCACCAATAGACCACCCATATGCGCGATCTGAAGCACCAGGGAACATCAATCCCGCTGGGGTGGTGGTTGCACCTACAGAGCCCGGGTAACCCGTACCACCATAAACCATCTGACTGTTGTCCTTCCATTTTCCAATCATATAATTATACGCATGCTCAGCAGTAGAAGGGTTACCGATAGGCGTACCGTCATTGTTGAAGTACAGAAACTTCGCCATTATGATACGCTCTGTTCGCGGCTCTGGATCACAACCCGTTGCAGCGATTTCATCAACCGTTCCATCACGATCATTATCAATATCATCATTTAAGTCAGAAAATGGACCTTCAAAAAAGTCAATACCAATGGAAGGCGGATTGACACCATATCCCTGAATACCCTCATCATCATCATCTCCATTGTAACAAATTCCTAAACCACGAGGTACATCACATCCCACAAAGTCATCCGTAGCTTGGCCAAGATCGGGATCGACCCACTGTGCCATAAAGCAATTATTAAGGGTGATGGACGACCTGTTGATGATTTTATTCGAATAGAACGTCATATTGTTCAATTCATCATTGGATCGATATCCAAATGCCTGGGTCTGAATTTCCATACCAATCGGTGTACCACCCGATCCTGGAGCATTTCCTTTATCATTCGTAACAAACCAAATGGATTGGTCGCCATAAATGAATGGATAATCGCCCGCACTCGGGTTGTAAATATCATCCGCATCAACATCAACGAATGGTGCCAATTTGGGGTCTTGAAGCAATGTCACATCGCCACTAGCAGGCCAGTTGCGAATGGCATCAGGAACCACATAATTCGGGTCGCCCGATTCAATACCCGCAATGTGATCCTGGATCTGTTTGCGTTCTACTTTCCAATGGGTATCCCAACGGTCACACTCAGCTTTCGAGATAGTAGCTGAGTCGAGGGTTAATGGACCTGCCCACCAACCCACGCCGAGCACAGTCGTTTGACGATAAGTTTGTGCGGCCACTTTCAGCGTACCTACAGCATCTATACCACCCACCCAAACCGAACCAGCAAATAAGGAGTGCTTTTTCGGCAAGCTGGGGTCATCCAATTTCGGAATTTCATAGCGTGGATTACTGGCCAAATCCCACCACATATCGTTCCCACGCAAAATCATGGTACGCACATTATTAATGTCGAGATTGATTTTGGCAGAAGGTGGCGTACAGGTGGAGGCCAAGCGCGCAATAAAATTTCGGTTATTCTGGTCGGTTCTCCTACCCACAGAAAGATCCTCACGTGCCTGAACCGTTGTAAAAAGTACACTAATTAACAGTAGTGCTAAGCCAATTTTCTTCATATGCTTGAAAATATTCATGTTGATCATCATTTCTTAGAAGTTAAAGCGAACGCCTAAACGGGTGCGTCGTGGAATACTGAAATTACCTGGAGAATCCATTGATGCTCTATACAAGTCCAAGAAAGCCTGTTGGTTGAGTACACCCTGCGCCTGCTGGCGACCCAGATCACTTGTGAGATATCCATCATCCAAGGGATCCCCGGTGAACTGATACACATTGATTACATTCATGTTGTTGAATAGATTCAAGACCTGAAGAAACACATTCACCGTTGCCTCCCTTGGCTTGTCGTTGCGGTCGGAACCCATCTTGAAATTAATGTCCTTATCGACCCGCAGATTCATTCGGAACTGCCATGGGAGCCTTGATCCGTTAATTCCACCTTTCAAAGTCGTTCTTCCCTGGAGTCCACCCACCACTGCTCCATCTGGTGTGGGAATGGTCTGCCTCGAAAAAGGAGTGCCAGAAATGGCATTGGCTACCAAATTAAAGCCAATACCCTCGAGCAAACCGAATCCAGCTATGCGGGGACCACTGTAATCTTTTCCTTCACCAAAGCGGAAATCAAGCGTTCCCACTAATCGGTGGCGTGCATCAAAGTCTAACGGAATGGGCGTACGGAGGTTGTCGATACCCGCTTGAATAATATTCGTTGCCTGCTCCGGTGCTGAACCTGTTCCATCCGCAAACTGTAGGGTATAGCTTGCATTGATGCGCACATTGCCCGTTCTGCGGAGGTCATAACTTAATGTTAAGCCTTTAACTGTTCCGAAGTCAATGTTACCATAAGTGCGGTAGTCCAATGGAAAAGCAAAAGGAACATTGATGATTTGGATCATATTGCGCAACTCGCGGTAGAAAGCACTGATGGTGAGGGCTGAGGACTTATTCAATCTCTGCTTGAAACCCAACTGATAGTCGATCGTGCGCTCTGGCTTGAGGTCAGGGTTGTTGATCGTTCCTCCGATTTGTTGTAAAAAGAAATACTGTCGAGGATCGAAACGGAAGAAATCACTGGGGCGCTGGGTCAAGACGTCGTAATGGGCAAAAAACTGTGCCTCATCGGAAATAGGGAATGAAAACGCCACGCGGGGCATGAAATTAATTTGCGGAGTGTAATCGACAAAGGCATCGGCACGGACTTCATTTTGTCTAGTATCACGAAGATAAGGGGTTACCCTACCCGATGCAGAGGCGGCGGCAATTCCCGATGCATTCCGCACTTCAGTTCCTTGGGCGGTGTACCACTGTACCCCAGAACGATAACCCAGAATCGTAGGGTTCGGTGTGTTGACATCATTAACATACACAACAGCATTGGTGGGCACAATGCTGGGGTGAGCACCCGATGAATTAAGGGCTCCATCAACCTCGGCCAAAGTTCTCGCCGGATAAAGCAGGAAACGGTCGGCCAAAACAGGCTGATTGGCATCAAAACGGTCAACCCGCACACCTACACGAAACACGAGGTCATCGAAGGCAAACTTATCCTCAATAAAGCCCGCCATATAAATGGGTTGAAAAGCAGGAATCGGGCGATTGATTCGGTCGTTGAAGAAATCCAAGAACCCAGGATTTTTAGCCAGACGGTTTCCGAGGTAGTCATATCCATTATACGACACGAAAGAATTACCTTGGTTCAACAACTCCTCAGCAGAGAAGAAGCTCAGCTTCAATTGGTCAGGATCCAAATTATCAACATTGATGAATCTCAAATCATTGTCTGCATAGCCCAGCGAGCGACGAAGATTGCGGTCGAAGGTCGATTGATTGGCCGCATTGTAGAGTCGGTTGTAGCGAACTGTATCCCCCAGCATAAAACCAAATTCATCACGGTCGATCAGCGGGTTGTCCAAATCTAATTCGAGAATGTGTCGGTTTGTTAATGCCCTGGCAATCCCCCACAAACCAATACCACCGGCATAGGCGCTCACAGAATACCCCCGGTCGATGCGTTGATCGTACTCAAAACCGAATTTGAGTGCATGCTTGCCAATATCAGCCGAGAAAAATCCGGTGAAGCGGAAAAGGTCGTTATTCGAGTAGCTATAGCCTCCAAATTGCCGGCCTGGATCTTGCCAAATACCATAGGCTGATCCTGGACGAAGACCATTCACCAAGCCGCCGAACAAGCGCACATCGCTCAGGCTATTGAACTCAGTTGCACTGAGCACATTGAAAAAGCTTGTGCCCCAAACCGATAAACCCGGGTCGATGGTGCTGGGCGTGAAACGAAGATTACGATCACCAAATCCCTGAAGGATCTGAACATCATCGTAGCGCACCGGCAGGCCAGACGCCGAATCTACGAATGAACCGCTCAGGAAAATGGGCAATTGGCTGTAGTCGAACTTACCAATATGGCCGTAGTTAAAGGGATTCCTTCCCAACGCATCACCACCATCTTGGGTAGTACCTGAATTGGTATAGTCGAACTGCAACGTGTAGTAAGCGTTCTTAATCGTTGCATCTTGGGAGGATGCAAAATTCTGCTTGTATCGTGCATACATACGGGTTGTGGTCTCTGTGTTGAAGCCCATGTTGTTTGGACTAAACAACAGATTCGCACGGCTGTAGTTGCGAAAATCCACATAATCATAGTTACCACCTACCGTAAATCCGATTAAGGGTGTAGGCTGGAAATCAATTTTTCCAGCAACCGATAAACGGTCGCGGTTGGCATTGGGGCGAACCTGGCCCAATACCATGTCATCTCGGGTCACAAATTCTGAGTTGCGGTTTACGCCGCTGCCAAAAATGGAGGCCCTGTAGGGATTATTGCTGATTGAGTCGAGGACTTCAGGCCTGAGCGACCAAACACCGACGGCAGATGGACGGGGATCGACTTGCGTTTCGTATTCTGCCGAAAGAAAGTACCCCAGTACGGAACGGTCTTTGGACTTAGCCAGTGGACCGGAAAAGTTGAGCGCATACAAATTATACCCATATGGCTCCAACACCTTAAAAGAACTCAATACCTCGGCTCCACCATAGAATTGACCCGAAGGGCCGCGGGTTGTGATGTTGATGATACCGCCCGTGGCGTCTCCGTATTGGGCAGGAATACCCCCGGTAATAACTGTAGTTTGTTCAATCGCAGCGTTGGGCAAGTTGGTCGTTCCCCGAACACGAATACCATCAATAAAATATTCTGTGGATGACGAACGAGAACCCCTAATGTTCAATGCACTGCCTTCGTCTTGCTGGAAAACACCCGCTGTGGTGGCCGCAATGGAGTTTACGTCGCGGGTTGGCAGAGCGGCGATCTCCTCACGGGTTACTGTGCCTCCAGTTGAGGTTTCGTCTTTGGAGATCAGTGGAACCTCGTAATCGACCACGTCAATGACACTCAAATCGACCCCTGACGTCATGCGAATGTCCAAAAAATTGGATTTGTCGGCTGTTACCAACACACCCTTGATTTCACGGGTGTTGTAGCCCACATAAGACACCTTTACATCATATTTTCCGGGAGGTACCGCACCGAATTTATAGGCTCCGTTAATGTCTGTGGTGGTACCCGATTTTTGGGCACCATTTTGCTCCAAAATCACGTTGGCGAAGGGAATCCCTTCCTTGGGCTTGAGGTCATCCACCACTTTTCCTTGCAGGGTACCCGTACCGGCCTGTCCGAAGGCCGTGGCGATGCAAGCAAAAAACAGGAAAAATCCAGCGTAGAGCGTTTTTTTCATACAAATCGGCTTAAAGTAAAATCGAGGTGCAACATAGCAAGGAGAACGAACTTATGCAAGTGCCAATTCACACTAAATTAATCTTTAGGAATACATCAGCAAGATGTGCTTGATTTTCGTAGTTTGCAGTGATTAACGCCCAATCGATTTCAACAAGAACCCATAAGATTTCAACTATTCCTATTCCCCAATGACAGAAAATAGAATTTGTCAGCTATTCAATATCTCATACCCCATCATACAGGCCGGCATGATCTGGTGCAGTGGATGGGAATTGGCCTCAGCTGTAAGCGAGGCGGGTGGTTTGGGCATCATAGGAGCGGGCTCAATGTATCCTGATGTTTTGGCGTTGCAGTTGAAGCGTTGTCGAGAGGCCACCAGCGCTCCTTTTGCTGTGAATCTTCCACTCTTATACCCCCAGATCGACGAGCATCTCCATCTGATTATCGAAAATAAGGTGCCGATTGTTTTTACTTCGGCAGGCAATCCGGCCAAATATACATCCACCCTCAAGGAGCACGGCATTAAAGTGGTGCATGTGGTTTCGAGCGCTGCCTTTGCCCAAAAGGCCGAACGAGCGGGTGTAGACGCCGTGGTAGCCGAAGGTTTCGAGGCAGGCGGTCACAATGGTCGCGAAGAAACTACCACCTTATGTTTAATTCCTCAGGTAAGAAAGGCCACCGCTTTGCCCCTGATTGCTGCAGGCGGAATTGCATCGGGTTCCGCAGTCTACGCGGTAATGGCCTTGGGGGCCGACGCCGCACAACTGGGGAGTCGTTTTGTGGCCACACACGAATCTTCGGCCCATCAATCCTTCAAAGAAGCAGTGCTCAAGGCGAGTGAGGGCGACACCCGATTGTCGCTGAAGGCGCTCACCCCTGTTCGCTTGTTAAAAAACCCCTTTTTCGATCAAGTTGTGGCTGCTGAGGCTCAAGGAGCCGACGCAGCGGCCTTATCGGCACTGCTGGGAAGGGGTCGTGCCAAAAAAGGCATGTTCGAAGGGGATTTGATCTACGGTGAATTGGAAATCGGACAGGTTTCGGCGGGTATCGACGAAATTCTGCCCGCCGGGGCGTTGGTGCGCCGCATATGGGATGAGTTTCTACAAACCAAGGCACGCATGTGCGAATAGGATTTTGGGTCTTCTCGCGCCGTCTTGTCTCTGTTTCGCACATTACCCAATCCGCAGATTATCTAATCCGCATCTTAATCAGGCCAGAACTTCTTCTAACAGTCCTCGAAGAAGGGTGTGTTTGAGGATGCGCATGCCCTTGGGTATCTGTGCGATGGGCTGCTGATCGGCCACGCAAGCTAGGTTGTATCCTAGGCGGGAAGCCTCGCCCAGGCGCGCTTCTATTGCGGTAACCGGACGAAGTTCACCGCCTAATCCAATTTCTGCGGCAAACAACATCGGTGCATCGATCACCCGATCTTTGGCAGAACCCGCTAGAGCCACACAAACCGCCAAGTCCATGGCAGGATCCTCGGTTTTGAGTCCACCTGTGATGTTCAAAAACACGTCGCTCGGGCCCATTCTTAGGCCACATCTTTTTTCGAGGACCGCCAGCAGCATAGCGAGTCGACGGCTGTCCATTCCTGTTCCACCCCGCTGGGGTACGCCAAAAACTGAGGGGGTTACCAATGCTTGAACTTCCACCAGCAGGGCTCGATTACCCTCCCGACTCGATCCGGTGGCCATGCCGGATAAACCGGGCATCGTGCGGCCTGAAAACCAAAGTGCGGGATCGGCCACAGGCTGTAGTCCGGCCGAAGCCATCTCATAGATTCCCAACTCAAGCGTACTCCCAAATCTATTTTTCAGGCAGCGCACCAATCGGAGATTAAGGTGCCGATCGCCCTCAAATTGAAGTACGGTGTCGACCAAATGCTCCAACAACTTGGGTCCCGCTAGCTGTCCCTCCTTAGTGATATGCCCGATGAGCCACAAGGGCACATTCCGCTCTTTCGCAAAATCGGTGAACTGCGCTGCTGCATAACGGATCTGGGCAACGCTCCCCGCCACCGCGTCGATATGGGGATCCGACATGGTTTGAATAGAATCGATGATGATCATGCGTGCCTTCAGGCGGTCTGCTGCTTCCAAAATGATGGGCACAGAGGTTTCGGCCAATAAGTAGCACCGATTCAAATTCCCGCCCAATCGCAAGGCACGTTGACGAACTTGAGCAGCACTTTCTTCACCACAGGCATATAATATAGGAGCGGGACCTATTTCTTCTAAGGCCAATTGGAGCAATAGAGTCGACTTACCAATTCCGGGTTCGCCCCCCATGAGCATGACGGCTCCGGGTACGATGCCGCCTCCCAATACGCGGTTGAGTTCTTTATCCTGACAAACTACCCTCTGAAATTCTGTTTGAGGAACCTCGGAAAGCAGTATGGGTTGAGAAGTTGTGGCCGATCCACGCGCTGCTGAGTCGACTGTTGCCGATTTCAATTCCTCTTCCAATGTATTCCAAGCGCTGCAGGATGGACATCGACCCGACCATTTGGGTTGCACTGAACCGCATTCTGTGCATATCCACTCTGTTTTGATGCGTGCTGCCATGAGGCTTCAAAAATAGGCGTTTCATAGGCTTCAAAATAGACGTTTCAGCGGTGGCGAAATCGCCGTATTTTTACACTTTTAACCAACTTCTGCGTTGTTGATTCCATGACCGCTACTCCCGTCTTTTCAAAAGCGCCTTTTTCGCGGGCTCAATTTGACGCTGTTTCAACCCTTTTTGTGGGATTTTATCTGGTACTATCCTGTTTCTTCGGCTCGTATGCCCATGCCCAACAGGACCCCAAATCCCAAATGCAATTGGGGATCAATTATTTTCAACAGGAGGAATTCGATAAAGCAGCGGAAGTTTTAGAACAGTTGTTAAAAACCAATCCCGGTGAGCGAAACGCCTACAACTATCTATATGCAGCCTACACGCGCTTAAGTGATTTTAAACGTGCCGAAAGCATGGCTGCTTTTCTAAGTAAAAAATTTCCTGAGGACATCCAATTTGTGATCGACCAGGCGGTGTCGCTCCGCCAACAAAACAAGGAAGCCAAGGCTTTGGCCGCATTCGAGGAAATCTTCAAAAAACTCCCCACCGACCGCAATCGCTTGCTTTCCTATGCTTTCAGTTTCCAGATCAGGGCTGAAAATGACTATGCCATTCGGGTTTATGAACAAGGAGCCCAACAAATGAATAAGCCCGACGCTTTTGTTCTTGAATTGGCTGAGTTGTATCGGGCAACTGGTCAAAAAGCTCGGATGGTTGAGAATTACCTGGAGTATCTAGTTAAGAACCCCCAGCAGATGGGGCACATTCAAAAGCAATTACAGAGCAACATCGCTGTGGAGGATTTCGAAGTTTTTCGAGAAAAATTGATGGCCGCATTGCAGAAATACCCCGATGACCTTCTTCTTCCTGAACTGGCCGTTTGGTATTTCGTTCAACAGAAGGACTTCAGTTTGGCATTTGTGCAGGCTCGTGCCCTGGATACCCGCAAAAAAGAAGGCGGTACGCGCCTTCTTGCTTTGGCCACAACGGCCACCGAAAATCGGGATTATGCCGCAGCCGATGAGATCTATCAATACCTCATAGATGCAGGTCCGGCTTTACCTGTATGGTTCGATGCCCGCATGAACCGCTTACACAACAAACAGTTGATGTTGGAACGAGATCGTGCGGGTCGCGAATCGTGGTCGCAACTAGCCGATCAATACAGGCTTGTGATCACAGATGTACGTCATCCCAACCTTGCTCTACCCCTCAAAAAGGGCTTGGCCCACATTCTAGCCTATGAATTGGGTAGCTTTGATGAAGGAATTCAACTACTGGAAGAAGCCATTGCCGGGCCGGGTGATGCCCGCAAACGCGCTGAAGCTAAGTTGGAACTGGCCGATTTATTCTTGTTGACCGACGAACTCTGGGAGGCACAATTGCTTTATGGTCAGGTCGATAAAGATTATATTGAAGACGTTATTGGCCAGGAGGCCCGTTTGCGCAACGCCCGTCTTTCCTATTTCCGTTTTGAATTTGAATGGGCCCAGGCACAGCTCGACATTTTGAAGGCAGGCACCACCCATAAAATTTCGAATGACGCCATGGAGTTATCGCTGCTCATCGCCGATAATTTTAACCTCGACACCAGTCAATTACCACTCATGAATTTTGCCCGAGCTGAGTTAATGATGAAGCGTCAACAATTTGACTCGGCTCTTCGCGCCTTCGATGCTATGCTGCTTGAACTGCCTGATCATAGTCTACGCGATGAAATCTGGTTCCGAAAGGCCTCCATTCAAGAAAAAACCGGTGATTTAGCCGGAGCACGTTTCAGTTATGAGTCGCTGCTCAAAGATCACCCCAAAGACATACTAGCGGATGATGCCCTAATCGCATTAGCAAGGCTTTGTGAACGGGAGGGCAAATCAGAGGATGCCCTCGGATTGTATCAAAAAATGCTCGAGGAATACCCGGATAGCTTATTCACCGTAGATGCCCGCAGGCGGTTCAGAGAACTGCGGGGCGACGCATTGAAAGTCGATTGATGGCAAAGCAGGCCTCCCCTTTGCCTACATCATCGACAGGGCCCGAACGCGCTGTGATGCTCGGCATCATAATTCCATCGCTGGGCGAGACATTATGCAGCGAGCACCTCGATGAGTTGGAGTTTTTGGCCAAAACGGCTGGCGCAACGGTTCAAAAACGCTTTGTTCAACGATTGCCTGCTCCCGATTCCCGCACCTACCTCGGTTCGGGGAAAATTAAAGAGGTAGAAGAGTATGTGCGGATAGAGCAAATTGACTTGGTTTTGGTCGATGATGAGTTGAGTCCTGCCCAACTCAGAAATCTGGAACGTTTGTTCAACCCCGACCTCCTCGAGGCGCGCGTCAAAATACTCGACCGAAGCACCTTAATCCTGGATATTTTCGCCTCACGCGCCCGTTCAGCGCAAAGCCGCACACAAGTAGAGCTGGCCCAGCATGAGTATTTGCTCCCGCGACTTACCCGGATGTGGACCCACCTCAGCAAGCAAAAAGGTGGCATTGGCATGAAGGGCCCTGGTGAGAAAGAGATTGAAACAGACCGGCGCAACATCCGATATCGAATCACCTTACTCAAAGAGAAACTGGTAGAAATCGAACGGCAGCACGTCACCCAACGGAAAAACCGGGGAAAAATCATCCGAGTGGCCCTCGTTGGCTATACGAATGTAGGAAAATCATCGTTAATGAAAGAACTTAGCAAATCGGAGGTTTTGGCGGAAAACTTGTTGTTCGCCACCCTCGATGCAACCGTTCGAAAAGTGGTCATCGACTACACACCATTTCTACTATCCGACACCGTCGGTTTCATCCGTAAACTCCCGCATCACCTCATAGAGTCTTTTAAAAGCACGCTCGATGAAGTCAGAGAATCGGATATTTTGGTGCATGTGGTGGATGCTTCTCATCCTGGACACGTTGCTCAGATGCATGTGGTTCAACAAACGCTTCATGATTTAGGGGTGCGCGACAAACCGATGCTCACGGTCATGAATAAAATAGATTTAATCCCTAGTGTTCAGGAAAGGGAGGCTGAGTGGCCAGATGGTCGAGAAGTGGCTGATCCTCATCAACACACCAACAATGGCCCTGTTGTTTCCGTATCCGTACGAAAGCGTATGGGTATGGATGTACTCCGCGCTGAGTTGGTGCGCATGGTAAAAGAGGCCTGGATCATCCGCTACCCCCACCAGCACGATTTTTATTGACAAAGATCGCATGGCCTTGCCTCAAAATTCTCTAGATCATATTAGTATTTTTTAGTATTATATTATAGTTTATTATGAATAAATTGTGGTTTTTAGTCATTAATTTGTTTATTTTTGGATCAACGACGTCCTGTGTTAGTCTAAAACGACACAAAGAATTGGAGCACCGCCACCAAGCGGTCAACGCGCTGAACGACAGCTGCCAGGCCAAACAGACCCGGCTCATGAGCCAATTGGATGTATCGGAACAACGCTACAGTTCAGCACAGAAAATCAACCAAGGCCTGATGCGCGACACCGCTCGGTTCAACCATGACCTCAGGTCGGCCCGTGAGCGCATCGAACAGCTCGACCAACAAAATGCTGAACTGGCCCGCACCTCTGAAATTCTACGGAAAGGCAGCGCAGCCGAACAGGACCAATTGCTCAAGGAGCTCAGGGAAACTGAATCCAAACTGAGAAAAAGGGAAGAGGACTTGATCCTGCTCGAAAGAGATGTTCGCAGTCGCGAAACACGCATTCAAGAAATGCAAGGCATGATGGATGCTCAGGCCCAAACACTGAATAACTTGAGGCAGACGATAAGTAAGGCCCTCCTCGGCTTTGAGGAGAGCGGACTCTCTGTTCGGGAGCAGAACGGCAGGGTTTACGTATCGTTATCTGAAAAACTCATGTTTAAGGTGGGCAGTGCCGAGGTGGATCCACGGGGTCGACAAGCCATACAGGAGTTGGGCAAGGTACTGGCGGGCAACCCAGACATCAACATCATGGTGGAGGGACACACCGACGACCAGGGTGGCGATGCCCTGAACTGGGATTTAAGCGTACGAAGGGCCACCAGCATTGTTAAAATACTGGTCGATAATCCTCAAATCGCGCCTGCTCGAATCACCGCAGCGGGACGCGGCAAACATCTACCGCTTGAGTTGGGCAAATCGGCCGAGGCCCGCACCCGAAACCGCCGCACCGAGATTATCCTTACGCCCCAACTCGATTTACTCTTTCAGTGGCTGGAAACGCGCTGATTGGTCCCGTTTATTTCCATGAAACCCCAAATAAACAGCAAAGACCATGGTGTAGTTTACCGTGTTCTGGGGCTGATGTCGGGCAGTTCACTCGATGGTATAGACTGGTGCATGACCAATTTTGAAGTGTTCAACGCGAAGTGGTCATTTCAAATTGAGGGATGTGGCTTCCTGCCCTACTCTTCAGAACTGGTGGAACGCCTCACCCGCGCCCATTTGCTGCCTGTTCACGAGGCCATGTTGCTGCAACATGATTTCGGCAAGATCAGCACAGCCGCCGCTCAAGCGGGCATCGAACAATTCGGGGAACCCCTATTGATTGCAGAACATGGCCATACCCTGGTGCACCGCCCCGAATTGGGCTACACCTGGCAAATGACCGCGGCTCCCATGCTCGCGGCCTGCTTTCGCGTTCCGGTCGTGGGCGATTTCCGCCGCGTTGATGTGGCCTTGGGTGGACAAGGAGCACCGCTTGTGCCCTACGGAGACGCCTTGCTTTTTTCCGAATATGCTGCCTGCCTCAATCTCGGTGGAATCGCCAATTTATCCTTCGACGAGCAGGGAAAACGGATTGGATTCGATGTCTGTTTTGCCAACCAGGTACTCAATCGGCTCGCCCAGAACCTTGGACTCCCCTTCGATCAGGGAGGATCTCTGGCGGCCAACGCCAGAAACGCTGCCGATGAAACCAAGCGCTCCCGAGTGGCCAGCGCCCTTTCAGAATGGGCCGACATTGACTTTTTACGTCCCTTTCCCCCCCCTTCATTGGGCCGAGAAACACTCGAAACAGACATCTTACCACGGTTGACTGCAACCAATTTGTCATCTGACGATTTGCTTTGGGCCTGGTGTGCGCATATCGCTCAATGCGTTTCTCACTACCTCCAATTCAAGGGAATCAAAGGACGAATATTGGTGACTGGCGGTGGCGCTTTCAACCAATTTCTCATGGACTGCCTTCGGGCAAGCTCTTCTACAGATGCTCAATGCCATTGGGAAACAGGATCCGAGGCCCTCATTTCCCATAAAGAGGCGCTGCTCTTCGGTTTTTTCGGTCTACTTCGCTACTTAGGGCTCCCAAATTTGGATGGGTGTTACACGGGTTCGGCGGCCACCCACAGCGCAGGATGCGTTTATCATCCATTCCCATAAATGCCCTACTTTTGATGCCGATTGGTCTTTTTGATTCACAGGCGACCATCGACTACCCTTAATGAAAAACCCAGCAGGATGTCTACCCGAAGAAATGCCTAAGCGCCGTGCATTGGTCACAGGCGGGACCGGATTTATAGGCAGCCATTTGGTCCGTCGATTATTGGAGGCGGGCTACCTTGTGCGGGTGATGGCTCGGCATCCCGAACGAAACAACGAGCACCGACAACTAACTACGGAGCAAGTCAGTAGCGTGGAATGGATTGGGGCCTCCCTCGCCGATCATGAGCAGATCGAAGCATGCCTTAATGATGTAGACGTTGTCTTTCATTGCGCGGCTCGGATTTCTTTTCACGCCTTGGATCGCGAAACACTCTACTCTACAAATGTCTCTGGCACTGCTCGCCTGGTCGATGCGTGTTTGGAAACGGGTGTGAAGCGCTTCATACACTTGAGCAGCGTAGCTGCCCTGGGCCGGTCAACACGCGATGATGGGATGGTGGATGAGTTTGCGGAGTGGGACGAAAAAAACAATCCCACCAACTATGCGCGCAGCAAGTTTTTGGCTGAATTGGAGGTTTGGCGCGGTCAGGAAGAAGGCTTGGAGGTAGCCATGGCGCATCCCAGCATAGTCATTGGCCCTGGTAAGATTGATCATAGGGGAAGCAACCGTTTCTACCAGATGGGGCGACAGGGGATGCCTATTTACCCGACCGGTTCTGTGGGTTTTGTTGATGTACGTGATGTGGCGGAGGTGTTATACCGACTCGATCACGAGGGCCTAATCGGAAAAAAATTCGTATTGAATTCGACGAACGTATCGTATAGGGCTTTTTTTCAGCGCATGGCTGAGCTCACCGGATCGCCTCAGCCCCGCTTTGCTCTTCCCTATCTTCCAGCTTTATTCCTGGCTACGGGCTTGGAATGGCTTTCCCGTTTACTGCGCAAACGTTTTCCGCTCACCCGCGAAACCGTCAGGGCCGCCTGTTCACACACGCAATATGATGGGGGCGCTGTGCTCGCGGCTCTACCGGATTTTCAATACCGGTCATTCGCCGCCACCCTCGATGATGGCCTGATCTTCAGCAAATCCGGCTCAAAGAACTGCTGATGCCCCTGAACAGGGGTCATTTCCGATCGGCGTTTTTGCCTCCACTCGAAAATCAGCGTTTATAAATCCCATCGAACGATCATAGATTTTGTATCCATTCAAACAGCCCAAAGAAAATGGCCAGCCAAATGAGGCCTTTTAAAAAAAAGAACAAAAACCCCCACCAACCAATTCTCTTCAGCCAGGTCATCATTTTGGAAGACATCGCGGTTATTTACAAATCAAAAAACGATATTTTTTCCTCACTTGTTTTCCTTCGACAAAAAAAATTGTTTAGTTTCGTCCCTTTCATTTTTGAATCTCTCTACACTACCCAAAATCTATGCGTTTCATCTACACTACCCGCCATTTTATCATCGCCGCACTTGTCCTGACTGGCGTTGCGCTGTCCTCTTGCGAGGAGGGTGTTGACTTGAAAATCGTTGATGCTCCTGCCCTAACCACTGGAGGCGCTGAAATCACCTCTCCCTTTAGCATTCGGGTGAGCGCTGAAGTAACGTCAGATGGGGGCGATATCGTGGGTGATCGTGGGGTATGTTGGTCGACCAATCCGGGGCCTACTACAGCCTCGTCGGTGGCCCGTTCTGGCGGAGGGGTCGGCTCATTTTCGGTTTCATTGTTAGGACTCGAACCCGGAAGAACCTACTACCTGAGGTCATTCGCCTCAAACATTGGCGGTGTTGGTTATGGAAATGAGGTTTCATTCACCACATCGGCCGCCCCTTGGACAAACAACGCCGACACAGTTTCGGATGCTTCTGGAAACCTATATTCCTATAAAACCATTGGAACGCTCGACTGGATGGCGCAAAACCTCCGCTCGGTTCGGTTCTGTAATGGTGATACCATCCCCCAAAAATCGAGTGCTGGTGCATGGTCTACCTCTGATACATCTGCCCAATCGGCCTACAACAACGACCCTGCTCTGGCACCCATGATGGGCCTGCTGTACAATGGTTCTGCTATGCTCGACCCCAGGAATGTTTGTCCATGTGGCTGGCGTGTTGCCGACGAGGATGACTGGAACGACCTTATCAACAACAACGGAGGTCTGTTTGAGGCGGGTGGAGCGCTTAAAACAACAGGAACAGGCATTTGGAAGGCCCCGAACACAGGTGCCACTGATGCCATTCAATTCACAGGATATCCCGCGGGCTACCGAGCTCCTACTGGAGAGTTTTTCAATTTCGGATCGAATGCCTATTGGTGGAGCAATAACGCCACACGCCCTGTTAAGATCGTGAACTCGTATGGTCCAGGTATGCAGGCATGGACGGGAGAGCAAAAAACTGGTTATTCAGTTCGTTGCGTACGCGACTAATCGACATCAAGACTGTCCCAATTGATGTGGAATTTCTGGGGCCTGTAATTCCATCGCCGTCATTCCATCGCCGTCATTCCATCGCCGTCATTCTATCGCCAGTAATTCTATCGCCGTCATTCTAGGCCAGTTATTCTAGGCCAGTTATTCTAGCACCGTAATTCAAGTCTCGTCATTCAAGTCTCGTCATTAAGCGTCTTTTCCTGCTTGAATCGCAGGATAGAGACTGCTGACGAGACCAATGCTCACTACCGACAGAAACACAACGACCAAGTCGGTTGCGTCGACCCGAACAGGGTAGCTTTCAACGATAAACTGCGCAGATTCGCCCCCCAACTTTAGCCACCCATATTTCATTTGCATCCATGCCAGTGATGCGCCGGCTACAACACCTGCTACAGCACCCAAGACGGATACCCCAGATCCAGCCATCAGAAATATTGCAGATATCTTCGTGCGTTCTGCCCCCAATTGTCGCAGAATCTTGATTTCTTTTTGTTTTTCCAAAACCAGCATCGACAAGCTTCCAATGAGGCTCAATGAAGCTATGCCAACAATCAACAGCAATAGTGCAAAGGTCCACCACTTCTCCGACTGAAAAATCTTATAAATGGCCTGTTCCTGCCGCATACGGTCTGCTACTTCGTATCTGGGACCCAGAAGATTAGCCCATTCCTTTTGGATGGCTTCCGGTTTGACACCTGGCTGAAGTTTAATCTCTACCCTCGACGACCAGTCCTTCGGCAGTTGGATGAGTTCATGCATCCACTCTTTTGATACCAAAACATATTTGCGGTTGATTTCAGGTTGTACGTTAAACAAACCGGCAACCATCAAATTACCTCTTGCAAGGGACTTCTCGGGCAGCATGGGGTCGAAATGTGCGCCCCTACGGGGTAGAATTACCTCAATTCCGGAATGTACATCCTGCAATTTGACCTGCAGCTGGGCGCCCAACTCTTGCCCTATTACCCCATAACTCATCCCAAAATCATCAAAAAAGCCATATTGGCCATAGCTCATTTGCTGGCCTACGCCGGTTACCTCAGCGAAGTGCTCATCGACCCCCTTTAATATGGCGACTTCTTCCCGATCCTTACAACGAACCAAAGCGTTCTCCTCTATTGTATAGGAGTATTTCAAAACACGTCGCTCGGTGGTCCACAATGGGCGCAATGAATCGACGTTTAGGTACTTTCCATCTGTGGAGCGGATCAACAACTCAGGATGAAAATGACTGTACAGGCTGCGTGTGAGGTCTTCTAATCCGTTGTAGACACTCAAAACGACAACCAAGGCCGCTGTTCCTACGAATACCCCCAAAAACGATACGCCTGTGATCAAGTTAACGAAGTGCGTTTTTCGGCCTGCAAACAGATATCTACGGGCCAACAGCAGGGCGAACTTCATGTGCCTTCCATGCTTTTGGTGGCTACTGCCACAACTTCAGCACCTTCCGAGTGACCAATATAGGCATCAATGGCGTTTAATATGATGATGAGGGGATACATCAATAAAAAATATAAAGGCAGTGTATAAAGGTAATTCTCATGTCGACGCAACATATTATTGGGCACGGAAATGCCTAAAAATGTAGAAAGTCGTCCTGAAATTCCATATGAGTAATGAGCCTTATAGTGTTTAAAGCCTCCGTCTCTAAGCAATTTCTTGAGGTCGAAGTTATTGTAGCGGTGAACAACCTCCTGGTTTGAAGTGAGCTTATTGGAGAGATTGGGCTGTAAGGGGAAATTCTTATCGGATCGTACCGAAAGCAACAGTTGACCGCCCGGCTTGAGTGCGGAATAAAGATTGGATATGGCTTGAACATCTTCCTCGATATACTCAATGACATTGACGGCCAGTATCAGGTCGTAGACCTCATTTCGATGAATCTCCAGCACATTTTCTGTTCTAAAAAGTACCCTTTCATAGTGTTTTCTATGAAAGTACTCATTGCATGCTGAAATTTCATCGGGGTTGCGGTCTACTGCATAAATATTCCAATCGGGATGACGGAGCGAAAGGTAATGCACATATTGACCCATTCCGGTGCCGGCATCCAATACGTGCGCAGATCCTTTGCGACGCCAAGCGAAAGTGTGAATTGAACGGCGCATATGCCAGAAAGTCACAACTAAGCCGTCGGTGAGCACATAGAAGAGTGTCCGCAAGGTTGGCTGGTCATGAAAAACGTTGGCCAAACGCATTCGTAACGCTTTGTGGTGCATGCAATGCTGCTTTAGGGTTCATGGGAAGTGCGCACAGACTGCAGCAGGGCGTCTATGCGGTCAGAGGCATCAAGCGAATCATCACGCTGCCAAATTAATTGCGGTATAATTCTCATATTTTTACCCATACGACGCCCCAAACGCATTCTAATTTCGGGCGTAGATGACTCAATCCGGGCAAATAAATCGTCGGTCTTGCCGCCGAAAAGACTGACCGAGCAGCGGGCAATCGCCAAGTCCGGGCTTACCCTGACCTGGGTAACCGTGAGCAACGTGCCTGAATGGGCCCAATCCATTTCCCTTAACAAAACTTCAGCCAATTCTTGCTGAACAAGACTCCCAACACGCAGCTGTCTCTTCGATAATTTCATGCTGCAAAAATAACATGAATATTCACTGCCTATCTACGCCTATTTTTGACCTTCAATTTGATGCCGATGTCGAGCAGTCGCCTTTTTAATGCATTTGATGTTCATAACTTCCGTTTCAGAAAACCGGTCCCCTTTAGGTGGGCCGACCTGGACAGCATGGGTCACACCAATAACGCCATTTACTTATCCTATTTTGAGCAAATTCGGATCCTTTATGCAAGAGATGTGATGAAATGGGAATGGGAGCAAGTCGGCATGATCCTTGCCCGAACCGAAATCGACTACCTACTACCCCTGACTCATCCACAAAACGTGGAGGTGCTGGCCAGGGTAACTAGATGGGGATCAAAAAGCTTCGATATGGAGTATGCGGTTGCGGATTTATCGACAATGACCGCCAAAATTTACGCCATAGCTCGATCTACACTGGTTGGATTCGATTATCGGACACAAAAGTCGGCCATCATTCCCATGGCCTATTGCGAAGCCGCTCATCAATTCGAGGCCCGACCTATTGAGGGGTTAGGATGATCTCCACCCTGCGGTTTTGAGCCAAATCTGATGGTGCTGAACCCGTATTTACGGATCTATATTGGCCTCTACCAGCCGCAATTAGGCGCTCTGGCTTGACTTGACCTGTCGAGGTTAGGATTTGAACTACAGAATTCGCGCGATCGACGCTGAGTTTCCAATTCGATGCTGGTTTTCCTTTGTTATCAGTATGCCCTTCAACCATAATACCCATATCCGTCTTTTCCTTAAATATGGGAACCATTGCGAGCAGCGCTGCCTTCCCCTTAGCGTTAACCACAGAACTCCCGGTAGTGAATAACAATTCACTTGGCAATACAATATTTACCTTTCCTTCTAATTCCTTAACCACAATACCCAATTTGGCATAGGCCTCAAGCGCTTTGGTTAAGTCATTACGAACTAATTGAGCGGCACTTTTCTCCTCTTGTTTTTGCCGTTCCACCTCGGCCAGCAATGCATCCTTTTGGCGAAGATCTGCCTCTACCCTACGAAGGTCATCTTTCAAACGATTAATTGAATCCTGTTTAATCCCCAATAAGCGGCTGGTTGTGCTACCGAGTGAATCGACATGTTCACGCAGGCGCTTAAGTCCGTTGGTGTTGGCCTTCACCACGCTGTCCATCAAGGCATCACGTACTGCACCCCCAGACCGGGCATGAGGCTTACGATCCATATGGGTCGTTTTACCTGGGGTAAAGCGTAAACCCACTTGCCCTTGAAGCATATCATCACGACCCCTCATGCTGCCATAGGCGTAATTGTACCCATCCCACCCATCTGAGGCCATTGAAGCAAATTGAAGTGATCCGAACAGATGCCAATGGTTATTGAGGTGGTAGCGGGTTCCCAAACCCAGTGATAATCGATCCACCACATCTGATAGTGTCTTCTCTTCGCCCAAGTAACTCGGCACACCTGGCTCCTGCTCGAAAAAGCGTGTGGTAGAAAATGAAGCCCGATCCCAACCAAAGCGCATGTACGGCGTCCATTTATCGGATTTGATCGTTATCCATCTTTTTAGGGCTACATTGAGGGCTAAGCCATTAAAACGAACATCCGATTCATAGTATTGCACCGCATTGGCACCTGTCATTTTACCCTTGCTCCCGCTGTATTCAAGACTCAAGGTGGGACTTATGAAATACAGGACATCGACCCCGAAACCCATGTCAAATCGTGTGTTGTTTCCCTTCAGAGCAGCCATATCGGCGCCTTCATAGCCAAATTCCTGACGATCCAATCGGGTATTCAAAAGGTCACGGTAGTGGGTTCCATAGAGCCCAAGACTCAGACGGTTCGAATCGGTAAGGGTTTTAAACCACTGGGCCGAAGCTGAGAAAGAGCCTAATAAAACAACCAATACGATGGTTGCAAAAGAAATAGATAAGTTCCGAAGCATAATGATCAGCGGTTGGAGTTGATAACGATTGATTGAAACGAGCTCTTGTCGCTGGCCCTCAGGTGCACCAGGTAGCGGCCGGGTGCAAGGTGCGACAAATCCATCACAGCCGTACCAGGAGCCATTTGTGTGACATTCATTCTACGACCACTCATGTCAAAAACCTGAATTTCAGCAGATTCCTGATCACGGCCTGTGTAATCTAGCTGGAACACCCCACCTGACGGATTGGGATAAATATTCAATGCGCCTGGGTTGAGTTCATCGACCCCAACTCCTACCCCAAATCCATAAGGCGGGCTCATGCGGAAACATCCAGCACCATTCATCACCCGTACTTCATAAACACCAGTCAGCACCACGTCATAGGTGGAAGAGGTGGCTCCGGGAATCGCACCACCATAGCGGTACCATTGGTAGGCACTGTAGCCGGATGGGGCCTTGAGCAAAGTGGCGGTGACCCGTTCAATAAGGGGCTCTGAAGGGGCGGGAAGCACCTCCATGGGAATGTAGCCCGTTGTAACGCAACCAAATGAGTCCGTGTAGTCGTAGCGCAAATTGAAATTACCCAAAGGAGCTTGAGCGGGATCAAAAACAGTGGGGTTGCGCATGCCTCCACCACTAATATTGTATCCAGGACGACCCGTACCAGGAATGCCGGTCAATGAAGTCAGATCAAATGGGGCGTCAGAAGCACAAAACGTCCGCCCGGGTGGCACATAAGGCACAAGAAGTGCCGATTCAACCACCGTAACGTTAAAACGAACGGTATCTGTATTGCCAAATACATCCCTTATTTCAAAAACATTCGATCGAACGCCGATTGGGAAAGTGCTTCCAGGAGGCAGCCCTGAGATGAGACGGACCGTTGTTCCTAAACAATTGTCGGTCGGGATGGGCAAATCGTAGAAATAGGTAGCCTGGCATTCGCCCAATACCACATCGGAAGGCATATTGGCAGGCAGAACAAAAGGCGCGAAAGTATCAAGCAAGGTGATCGTTGCGGTTCCTGATCCAAGATTTCCTGCGGCATCACGCACGAAAAGGGTAACAGTATTGTTGCCCGCTGAAGTTTGACAATTGAAGTAATTCGTGCTCAAGCTTCGATTGGTGATGCCACAATTATCGATAGACGCGCTGTCTACCATAGCGGGCGTAATAAATGCCTCTCCTGAGCTATTCAAATAGGCAAGCACGTTTCGCGTAACAACGCGCGGAGCGCGATTGTCGACTATTTGAACGGAGGTCGAAATAAACCGGGTATTCACTCCATCACTGCCCGTCAGAAAAACTGTATTTGATCCAATCTGTCCGCAAGAGAAGGTTGAAGGGGAAACCGATAATGTGAGCGAACAATTGTCGTAGGAACCGTTGTCTATGTCGGAAGGCTGAATCGTTGCCACCCCAAATTCATTGAGCTCAATGGTAATAGAACGTGCAGTTAGTTGCGGAGGCGTAGTATCAATGATGGTAATGTTTGATGTCGCTGTAGCAGAATTACCCGAGTAATCGGTGATCAGTAACTGAATCTGTTGCATGCCCAAATCGGCACAAGAAAAATGTGTACGACTCAAAGTCATAGAAGCAATACCACAGTTGTCGCGTGATCCATTGTTGACCTGAGCCACCGAAAGAAATGCCAATCCAGCCTGATTTAATGCAAGGGTAACGGGGCGGGTAAAAACTTCCGGAATAATGCTATCTATAACATTTATTTGGGTGTATGATGTATTTACATTACCGGCCTGATCCCGAACCTGAACAGCCAGCTGGTTCACCCCGATGTTGGTGCAATTGAAAAATTGCTGACTCACTGCGGCGTTGGACAGTAAGTAGGAGAAATTACTGCAATTATCGATTAATGTATCGATTACGGTTGCAGGGCTCACCACCGCTATGCCATTCCCATTCAAGTAAACATTCGTTTGTTGAAGCAATACCTGAGGAGACTGAACATCTGATCCGGGAGCACATGGCTGTGCAAATGATGAAAGTGGATTCCACACAGATAAGACAATGATTAGGGTTGAGCAAAAACGCAGAATTGTCGTTGTCATAAAGTCAAATTGAAATTGAAAAACTAAAAGGTGTAGTTCGAGGAACTGCGTAAAATCACTGCAATAATAATCATATAATGTGAAAAAAAGTTGAATATACGTGAACCATTACCATTATTTTTGGGGTGTCTCCAAGCATGATGCGCTCCTCCATTCACCCCCAATCCGCCATTTGGAGTAGTTTCGTATTCGTTCTTCTGGTTGCCATTCTCGTCATCGCTTACGATCTTCAATTCATGCAACACCTTGTAAGCGAAATCAAGCAGCTTCCGCTCAATGATCCTCAATCTACCCAGATCACCGATGCGCTTCTGGACACTGCAGAACAGCAAGTTAACCGAGAACGACACCTGGATGCCTGGAATACTCTTTTGAACGCGGAAGATGTATACCGAAAACACAACCGACTGGAATTTTTGGCGCGCGTTCATTGTATGCGCGCTCGTATGTTGCATGAATTGAAGGAATTTGACGCTGCCAAAGAAGAAATTGACCGAAGTGCTACCCTCGCCGAACGATTGGGTTCTGAGGAGTATAAGGCCGAGACTGCATACCTTTTGGCAACAAATTTATACGGTCGTCGAGAATATGAACTTGTCTATCAACTGATTGAAAACAGGCTTCAGGATTCTAGGGCCATTTCTCTAAAAAATGCCATCCACTTCCATAATCTTGCCGGGTTGAGCAGGGGAAAAGCGGGCGACCTTTATGAAGCTGAAATTCACTTTCTATCCGCATTAGACATCAGCAAACACCTTAATCAAGAGCAATATGGGTTCTTATATGGGAATTTAGGCCATGTCTATGCACAGCAAGGCCGTTTGAACGACGCAAAAAAGTACCTCGCTCTCGATTTTGAATGGTCGAAAAACAACCATCAATTCGGCTCCGCATCATCTGCAGCCTACTTATTGGCTGAGCTTTTGAGCGCTTCTAATTCCAGAAGAGATCAAATAAAAGCGCTGCTATATCTAAACCAAGCAGATAGCTTGGCTCTACTTCAAAATGCGGTTCAAATTTCAATGCCATCAGATTCTCTTTGGTGGCGTATTCAACTGCTTGGGACTCATTCATCCGATGCACATACCGATTTGGCAATCATTGCAAAACGTGCGGCATTAAACAAGAAACGTGCGGAGGAGGCCCAGAGCGCTGTGATTAGGAATCGCATTTATGAAGATGGTAGGACACAGTGGCAAAAGCATATAGCCGATCGGAACAGAAGTGTTCAGCGCTCTGGTCAAGCCCTTTCGTTTGCAGCAGGCATTTTTTTGTTGATGGCCATCGTGTTGATCAAACCAGAATAAACACAGAATTGGTTAACTTTCCATCCGCAGCAATCATAAACCAACTGAATCGAATGCATTTCCTTCAGATGCAGAATCAAAGACTTTAAAAAACAAGCTTTTATCGCATGAAACAGTTATCCCGCCTCTTCGTGTACATGGCATTGGGGCTTATGTCCAATTCAGCCAACGCCCAGCGCTATTTGCAGCCCATGTTTGGTCAGATCGTTGAATCTGCCGTTCCCTACGGCGAATCCATTTCCTGGAACGGCAACAGTGCCCCCTTACTGCTGGATGTATATATGCCCGCCGGAGATACTGCCACCCGAAGACCTTTATTGCTGTTGTTTCATGGCGGCAGCTTTGTGGGCGGCTCGCGTACGGACGGCTATATGCAGAATATGTGCGCCTACTTTGCCACTCGGGGCTACGTTGCAGCCAGCGTTGGCTACCGATTGGGGGTGAATGTCGGCAATGTGGCCGGTCTGCAAGATGAATTCATTCGGGCAGCCATTCGGGCCACACATGATGCCAAAGCTGCTGCCCGATTCTTCCGTAAATCCTTTGTGGAGAACAACAACCCTTATGGCATCGACACCGCGCGGATCTTCGCGGGTGGTTATTCTGCTGGTGCAATTACTGCCATTCACCTCGCCTGGCTTAAAAATCCTGCCCTAACCTCTCAACAAGTGCAAAACAACCTTGCTGTTTTAAACGCCGGACTGGAGGGTCTGTCGGGAAACCCGGGTTACCACTCAGGGGTTGAGGCTGTAGTGAATTTGGCAGGGGCAGCACTAGACACACTCATTATTCAACCAGGACATGTACCCGCCATTCACTTTCATGGAACGGACGACCAAACCGTTCCATATGCACGAGGGCCGGTGCGCGCAATGGGACTAAACATTCTGACAGTCGACGGGAGCAGTATAGTACATCAGAGGCTCAGCAACCTGCAAATCAACAGTGAAATGAATACTTTTCAAGGGGGTGGACATGATTTGGTTTCAGATACAGCGCGCTGGAATTTCATACTCGATCGCAGTAAATTGTTCTTATATGCCCGAATTGGCGGTGGCACCAGCCATATCAAAGAGCAAATCAATGCCACCGTACGGTGTTTCCCCAACCCCACGACCGACTGGCTTCAAATCGAGGGATTTTCCCCTACCGTATTAGTTGGTGCTCCATGGACGTATGCTTTGCTTGACTTGAGCGGACAATGGGTAAGGCCTTTTTCAACCTTATCGCAAGACGGCAGGATCTCTCTCGGTGATTTATCGAGCGGACATTACTTCCTCATCCTTCGTCAAAAAGACCAGACCTCCTACCACAGAATCATCAAGAACTAAACTACATTTGCTATTTTAAATTCCGATGATGATTAAATTTTCGCTTCATCAACCCAAATTTAGGGGCATCTTCTTTTGCTGTTTTTTGTACCTCGCGACGCCCCAAGTTCGTGCGCAGGATCTCTCAAAAATGCAGCAGTGGCACCTCCTCGATGAGGATAATGATAGTTTACCCGGTATTTCGGCCCAAAGAATTTTGCAGGCCATAGGGAAGACTTATAGGCCGCTCGATGTTATTGTAGCTGTCATCGACGGCGGAGTGGATACCGAACATCCGGATTTGGTGCCAATCCTATGGAAAAACCGGGGTGAAGACCCGAATAATGGAATCGACGACGATGGTAATGGCTATGTCGACGACCTGCGGGGATGGAGTTTTATCAGTGGTCGCGGAGGTGAAGTTAACCAGGACACTTATGAAGTGACACGTGAGTGGGTTCGACTCCGTGAAATGAAAAGATATGGCGGAATACAAAAGAAGGATTCTGCACAAAAGGCCTACAAAAAAGAGGTCGAATTCCATTACAAAACAAAACGGAAAGAAGCCAAGGCGAACCATAAAATGGGAATCAAACTCCAGAAGGCCAATAACGAATTTTATGCGCAACTGGCCCGCTTAGGGGGCGACAGTGCGGATATCGGTGCGATCAAAGTGAAGGGATGGGGCAAAAGTGTACAGAGAATTTATTGGATGTCGAAACTGACCGGAACGGCCATATCCGATATCCACACTGAACTCAATTCGATCGGAAGACGACTGTGCGATGTGTATGAATATAACCTAAATCCTAAGTTCGACCCACGCGGGTTGGTAGGGGATCGGTATGAGGATCTGAAGGATCGATTCTATGGTGACAAGCGCGTAACGGGTCCCGATGCGGGCCATGGCACGCACGTAGCGGGCATCATTGCTGCTGCGCATGGCAACCAAACGGGTATGAACGGGGTGGCGCCCAATGCCCGCATCATGAGCCTTAGGGCGGTACCCAATGGCGACGAGCGCGATAAGGATGTGGCCAATGCCATTCGATACGCCGCGGATATGGGTGCCAAAGTCATCAATATGAGCTTTGGGAAATCATTCTCGCCCAGTGAACCCCTGGTGCAAGATGCTATACGCTATGCGGCCTCGCGCGATGTGTTGATGGTGCATGCGGCGGGCAATGACGCGCTTTTTGTGCCCGACCTGCCTACCTATCCCCGAGCGCCACAGATCGATGACGCCCGGCTCTCGTTTTGGATTGAGGTTGGTGCCATTGGCCCAAACCACGACCCCATCAACCGTATTGCCTCGTTTTCAAATTTTGGCAGCCCGGTGGTGGATGTATTCGCGCCCGGTCAGGACATCTATGCTACCCTACCGGATGGAAAGTATGGGGCGCAAAGTGGCACAAGTATGGCGGCGCCGGTGGTTGCGGGTATGGCTGCACTGCTTCGCGGATTGTATCCCAAACTTTCGGCGCCCGAAATCCGCGATATCATCGTTTCCTCTGTGAAACCATTTCCTGATGAGATGATTGTGCCGGTGGCCGATGGCACCGCAGCGAAAATTGCCCAGTCTCGAAAGAAAACTTTTGGTGACCGGAAAACATCAAGCGCGCACGAAATCTGCAGGAGCGGTGGTATGGTCAATTTGGAAAGAGCCCTGAAGTATGCCCAGGAACGCTATCCCGGACAAATGGCAGAATACAAACGATAATCGATTCTGGTGGCGCCGTCTTCTTTGACGTTGTCTTCTTTGACGCCTAACGCTTGTGGCGTCCGCCCTGCGGTGAAGCGGCGAAGACAGGATATTCTGCTTTGGTCATTCCCTTCTTTATGGATTCGAGCCGCCTTTGCATCATTTGTCGGCGCAGTGGGCTAAAATACCCTACAAATAGCTTTCCCATGAGGTGATCGTATTCGTGTTGAATGATGCGGGCCGGCATATCATCGAACCACTGCAGCTGCTTTTTGCCATCCTGATCCATCCATTCTACATGGATCCGTGGCTTACGAAGGACGTCGCCCCGAACATCCGGAATGCTGAGACAGCCCTCATTAAATGGCCAGGGATCCCCTTCTTCTTGTAAGATGACGGGATTGATGAACACCCGCTTTTCATGGGCAAATCGCTTTTCATCGAAGCCTGAGGCATCCATCACAAACAAATTCATGGAGCGCCCGATTTGCGGAGCCGCTAAACCTACCCCACCCGCGGCATACATGGTCTCAAACATATCCTGGATCAAGCCTGGGAGGATCGGGTCTAAGGGGTCCACCTCCAAAGCGGGTGTCGTGAGCACGGGATGCCCGTAGAGATAGATGGGAAGAATCATGGTTGATCGATAGGTTTAATGGGGTTATCAACACCTTCAGCGGCTCCTTGTTCTGCTCGATGTTGAACGGTTTCCAGATACGACTGCAAAAGAAGTACCGCACTAATGCGGTCTGCTAGTCCTTTGTCGCGTCGCTTGAGTCGCGGTAAATCGCTCCCGGCGATGGTCTGCAAGGCTATGCGTGAGGTGAAACGTTCATCCACCCCGTGTTGGGAAATATCGGGAAAATCGGCCAGCAATTCGCGTCTGAAAGCGGCGATGGCACCGGCCACCGAGGAGGGCTGATTGGCTAATGTTCGGGGATCGCCTATAACGAAGGCGCTTATGGTGTGCTCTTGATGGTACTTTTTGAGGTAGGATCTCACCTCCTTTCGGGCCACAGTATCGAGCGCCGTGGCGAACATACCCAATGGATCGGTCACAGCGAGTCCAACGCGCTTCAATCCGAAATCGATGGCCACTATCCTGCTCATGCCTGCTGTCCGGTTGGCGCGTTGCCTTGGTTCCATTCCAGGGCATGCACCCGAAAAGTACTCCCATCACTGATATCGGTGAGTCGAATCTGGCAGCTGAGTCGGCTGGTACTGCGGACATCGGGAAGGGTATCGAGCATGTCGAGTTCCGCATCGCTGGGTTCGGATAGGTTTCCGTCTTGCCATTCGATTCTGCATGTTGCGCACAGGGCCATACCGCCGCAAGTGGCCTCAATGGGGTAGTCCAACGCTTTCAGCGCTTCCATGAGACTGAGCCCCATGTCGGACGGCACCTCATGTGGGGTTCGGGAACCATCGGGTAATTCGACCCAAAACTGCTTGTCGGCCATCAGAACGGATTGATCCCCTGTACTGTGGTGTATTTGAAACTCAATTTTTCGCCCGGTTTGACGCGAGCGAAAGCACTTTGGCACATCAGCGTGGCCTCATGAAAGCCGCACAGTATGAGCTTGAGTTTTCCGGGGTAGGTATTGATATCTCCTATCGCATATATGCCCTCTACCGAGGTACTGTAATCGAATGTATTCACCACAATTGCTTGTTTCTCTAAATGGAGACCCCATTCTGCAATGGGTCCAAGGCGTGGACTTAATCCGTAGAGGGGGATTAGGTAATCGGCGGGCAAGACCTGCTCCTGCTGGTTGATGTCGGTCACCACCACCGCTTCCAAATCGACCTCGCCCTTCAATTCGCGCAGGGTACTGCTCAACATCAGGCGAATTCGGCCTTCTTTGGCCATTTGATTGACTTTATGCGCGCTGTCGGGCGCCCCCCGGAATTCTGCATTTCGGTGCACCAAGGTCAACTCAGACGCTATATCGGCCAAAATGATGGTCCAGTCGAGGGCGGAATCGCCTCCGCCAGCAAGGACCAACTTCTTACCGCGATAGGCCTCTGGATCGATGATCATATAGCGAATGCTCTTTTCCTCATAGCGATCTAGCCCAGGCAGTTCAGGCTTCCTTGGTTCGAAACAACCGAGGCCTGCCGCTATGGCGATTACTTTGGCCTTACATTGGGTTCCCGTGGAGGTCACCAATAGAAAGCTGCCGTCTTCTTGGCGCTTGATGGTTTCCACGCGTTGGGCTAAGCTAAAAGTGGGTTGAAAGGGGGCGATTTGCTCCATGAGTCGATCGACTAAGTCGCCGGCCAAGACAGAAGGGTATCCGGGAATGTCATAGATGGGCTTGCGGGGGTAGATTTCGGTTAATTGACCGCCTACTTTGGGAAGAGCGTCGATGAGGTGGCAGCGCATCCGCAACAGACCCGCTTCAAATACGGTAAAAAGCCCCACGGGCCCCGCTCCAATTATGCAAATATCCGTTTCGATCAAGGCAGCGCAAAGATACACGCTAACGGAACTTATTACCCGTCTATTTTGTTTGTGAATCGTTCTTCATTCTAATCTCTGGATATTGAAATTATTGAAAGTCATTCATTGAGAGTCATTCATTCACCCAAAATCTAAACCGCAATAAACCAATAAACCATGAAAACATACAAGGTACCGAGTAAGCGATTTTCTCGACTGCAGATTTTGCTGTTTCTCTTTATACCACTGCTCTTGAATAGTTGTGGATACAACCAAATGGTGAGTAAAGAAGAAGCCGTGGGGGGCCAATGGGCCAATGTGGAAACCGCTTACCAGCGCAGAGCCGATCTCATCCCGAATTTGGTGAGCACCGTCAAAGGCTACGCGCAATTCGAGCAGGAAACGCTTTTAGGGGTCGTGGAGGCCCGTAGTAAGGCCACAGGCGTGCAGGTAAACGCCGACAAACTCGACGAGGCCAGCATTCAGAAATTTCAGGAAAGTCAAGCCGCGCTGAGCGGCGCACTATCACGCCTCTTAGTGGTTGTTGAAAAATACCCTGATTTAAAGGCCAATCAGAACTTCCTTGAATTGCAATCGCAACTCGAGGGCACGGAAAACAGAATCAGTGTGGAGCGCCGTCGTTTTAATGAACTCGTGCAGGACTACAACGCCTACATCAGAAAATTCCCCAACAACTTGATTTCGGGTATGTTCGGCTTCGAAAAAAAGGGGTATTTCAAAGCAGACGCGGGCAGTGACAAGGCGCCAAAAGTGGAGTTTTGAAAGAGACAGCACGACAGTTGCTCAACGAGGCCGGACAGGAACAGGTTGTGAAAGCCATTCAGGCCGCTGAACGTTGTTGTACAGCCGAAATTCGGGTGCATTTGGAGGATGTTTGCCATGGTGATGCCCTAAAACGAGCTTCCGCGGTATTTGCCCAGCTGAAAATGCACAAAACCGCTGAGCGAAATGGCGTGTTGATTTATGTCGCGGTTCAAAGCCACAAAATGGCTGTATTTGCCGACGCAGGCATTCATGAAAAAGCAGGTGCGCTTTTCTGGCAAAAAGAGGTAGACTTGATGAAGCAACATTTTGCCCTTGGTGATTATGGAGGTGGTCTTTCACGCGCGATTGAAGAGGCCGGCAGGATTTTGGCGCGCTTTTATCCGGTTTTGAATTCTGCCAATCCTGATGAATTGTCGAATGATGTTTCTTTTGGGTCCTAGGGTATGGGCATGATGGATAGGCGGTTTAAATTGGCTCAATACCTTATGCGTCGGGTTTGGGTACTCTCTTTTTTACTCTTATTCAGTGCGCTGCCCACATGGGGGATCCCGGAACCTCCTCAGCCCCCGCGAAGGGTGAACGACTTCGCTGGAATGCTTGGGCCGGAGGGAAGCAGCCGAATCGAATCGCTGCTTGCCGCTTATGAAGACAGCACTTCGACTCAAATTGCTGTCGTTTTTGTAGAGAATTTAGAGGGCTATGAAGTGGCCGATTACGCCAGTAGAATATTCGAGCAATGGAATATTGGGCAAAAAGGCACCAACAACGGTCTTCTGATTTTGGTCGCGCGCGATGATCGAAAAATCCGACTGGAAACAGGTTATGGCTTGGAGGAACGGTTAACAGATGCGTTGTCTCGCCGAATTATTGAACAAGATATCCTGCCCCTTTTCCGCAAAGGAGATGTGGAAGGTGGAATAACTGCGGGAATATATCGGGTCACTGAGGTACTTTCGGGCGCATACCAAGCAAAGGAAGGTTCAGGATCCGATTTGTGGGCTGATCTCAAAAGGAGTTTGCCCTTTTCTCTTACCATCTTGGTGATACTGTTGCTCTTGATTGCCCGTGGCGCTGGAGGAGGGGGCGGGGGCGGACGAGCTACCTATTCGGGTCGCGGCCGTAGTATGGGGGGACCAATATTCTTCCCAACAGGCGGAGGTGGATTCGGAGGGGGTTTTGGAGGAGGTTCTGGTGGAGGATGGGGCGGCTTCGGCGGGGGAATGTCGGGTGGTGGCGGCGCCAGTGGAAGTTGGTAGTGGACGTTGGCCATGAAATATTGCATTTCATGTGTCAAAAGATGTCACTACGGCCTCGTTGATTTGTGCTAATAATTGACGCATATCGGTTCACTTCCCCTGCTCATTTACCCCTATTTTTGAATCTTAAAACCCAACCACATTTTTATGAACGCAATTAATGAAAAGCAAAAGGCCCTTCAGTTGGCCATGGAAAAGCTGGAGAAATCATTCGGCAAGGGTGTCGTAATGAAAATGGGCGATGCCCGCGTAGTACCGGTAGATGTCATACCATCCGGATCTTTGGGCCTCGATATCGCATTGGGCATAGGTGGGTTCCCTAAAGGCCGAGTCATCGAAATTTACGGCCCAGAATCATCTGGCAAAACGACCATAGCGCTGCACGCCATTGCTGAGGCTCAAAAAAAGGGAGGAATAGCTGCATTTATCGACGCAGAACACGCATTCGATAAGGTCTACGCAGAGAATTTAGGAATCGACACGGAAAACTTGCTCATTTCTCAACCCGATAATGGTGAACAGGCGTTGGAAATTGCCGATAACCTTATTCGTTCAGGCGCGATCGATATATTAGTTATCGATAGTGTAGCTGCGCTGGTTCCTAAAGCGGAAATAGAGGGTGAAATGGGCGATTCATCTATGGGGCTGCAAGCACGCCTGATGTCACAAGCACTTCGGAAGTTAACGGGCAGCATCAATAAGACGGGCTGTGTCTGTATTTTCATCAACCAGTTGCGTGAGAAAATCGGGGTTATGTTTGGAAACCCTGAAACAACAACGGGTGGCAATGCGCTCAAATTTTATGCTTCGGTTCGACTAGATATCCGGCGGATTGGTCAGCTCAAAGATGGAATGGAAGTGACTGGTAACCGGGTTCGGATCAAAGTGGTGAAAAACAAAGTGGCCCCCCCTTTCCGCCAATGCGAATTTGACATTGTTTATGGCAGCGGGGTTTCCAAAGATGGTGAGATTATTGACCTGGGGACTGAACTCAACATCATCAAGAAAAGTGGCTCTTGGTATAGCTATGGAGAAACCAAATTGGGCCAGGGTCGCGATGGGGTTCGGCAACTTCTGGGCGATAACCCCGATTTGTCGATGGAACTTGAAGAACGAATCCGCGAAAAACTGAAGGAAAAACTAGCGAGTCAGCCCGTCGAACAAGTATCCTAAATACTCATGTCGACTGGCTTGGTGTTATCGGGGGGAGCGGCGAAGGGATATGCTCACTTGGGCGTGCTCCAGGCCTTCTTTGAACGTGGTTGGCAATTTGACTGTGTGGCCGGAACCAGTATCGGCGCCATTATTGGTGCCTTACTGGCCGAAGGTCGTGAACCGGCAGACATTAAGAATATATTTGATCGAGAGAAGAACATCAATTTGTTGCGCTTTTCCTGGCAAACTTCCGGAATTCTCAGTCAATCGGGTCTTAGGCGTGCCCTCACCCGTCATCTAAAGGCTCGTCGTTTTGAGGAGCTTGGTTTGCCATTGTTCGTATCAACTACAGATTTGAACAGCGGCAAAAACCAAGTATTCCATAGTGGCGAGCTCATTCCTGCGCTTTTGGCCTCCAGTGCCATCCCACTGCTTTTTGAACCGGTCAATATGGGCAATCGACTTTTCATAGACGGAGGGATCACCTGCAATCTCCCAGCCCATCTCATACGACCCAGGTGTAGCCGACTTGTGGGCGTGAATGTTAATCCGGTTTACGAAACGGGAGAATCAGACAGTTGGCTCCAAAGTTTGGAGCGTGTACTGAATATCGCTATTCAATCGAATATTGAGCCTGAGATCGGCTTATGTGATGTGTATATAGTTCCTGAAGGCATGCAAGAATTTCACCTATTCTCTCTAGGAATGGGCGATCGAATGTTCGACGCTGGCTACAACAGTGCGCTTCGCCAGCTCGATCAATGCCCATAATCCTGAGTTGAAGCCAGGTGGCCGAACGAACGGCATACTTTCTTGTATTGGGCTTGCTGCCTTCTTGTTTTGGGCTTGCTAAGCGCAGTGTTGCTCAAAGGCCCCTACCAAATTTTCAGCGATGAGCTCAGCAGAACGCCCTTCTATGTGGTGTCGCTCCAGCATATGAACAAGATTTCCACCTTTGAACAAAGCGATACAGGGTGAAGATGGGGGATAGGGAAACATATATTCACGAGCACGCGTCACTGCATCGAGTTCCATACCAGCAAACACTGTAGTGAGCCGCGACGGGCGTCTTTCGTTTTGAATGGCCTTTTTAACAGCAGGTCGTGCATTCGCTGCCGCACATCCGCACACAGAATTAACAACAACCAACAGGGTATCTTGGGCCTCTTTGAATTCTGCTTCAACTTCTTCTAGGGTTCTCAATTCACGAAATCCTACTTCTGTGAGGTCCTTGCGCATGGGCGTTACCATGAATTCGGGATAAGGCATGGGTGTTTATTTTTAAGTTGAAAGTTTGGGTTATTGATTTTCTACCTAATGAAACCTTAGTGGGTCAAAAAAGTTCAACGGGATACCTTTGAACTTAAGGGGTGACGCAACCCCCGGTGTTCTGTTAATGTCATTTTAACTGATCCTACCAAGATATTGGCCTTGATTTGCAAGGGAATTTTGTTTTCGTCGTCTGATATGTACACAACGAGGTCATCCTGACTCGAAAATACGCGTCCTTTCATGACAACCGGCATAAAAACTAAGGCCCGGAAGCTGCCTGCGTCTGTTGATACTGTTCTTCGGCCCTTAAATCGGAAAATAAATCGGTGGGTTTCGTGATCGAGAAACAGCGGAAGCTCGAATACTTGTCCAACCACCGCTTGTGAAAAGTCGAGCGAGCGAGCCGCATAAAACGCGGATACGATGTCTTGGACATATTCTGGTACCACATACTGATTGCCATCTGAGGTGGCACGCCGGGTGGAGTGATCGAATGCGTAGGAATCGCGGTAGGAAAAGCCGCCCTCATAAATATCGCGTTTGAAGAGCAGTGGAACCATAGTCCCAATGGTCACATAACTCTCGTAGCGGTCCCTCACTTTATATATCCAATCAAAAGAACGGGTTGTTGATCCGGTGGCCACGATGTGGTAGCAGGGCTGACCCCTCAATACAACAGGCTCATCCATGACTTTGAGTTCACCCACCCCGGCATCAACAAAACCATAATGCAATCGATAGCGAAGATACTCACCAACAGCAAAAACCGCCTTTACGGGTTGATTTGAAGGGGGTGCCTCCAAAACGACCGCTGGCAATGCCGGCGATGGCTTGGACGATGCGGGCAATGGCTTGGGGAATGCAAGCAATGGCTTGGGGAATGCGGGCAATGGCTTGGGGAATGCGGGCAATGGCTTGGGGAATGCGGGCAATGGCTTGGGGAATGCGGGCAATGGCTTGGGGAATGCGGGCAATGGCTTGGACGATGCCGGCAAACAACTCGGGGTCAACAAAGCCCCCAAAATCATCAGCCTCAAATTAATGATGCTGCTTCTGGACTTTGCATTGTTCACTCCATTCATCGCATTGTTCACTCCAATCATCATACAAATATAATTACTTCATCGGTTGGAACAAGCTAAGGTCGCGAGCATGACCCCTGCACCAGCGGCGATCAGGACGCGTGCGGCTGCCTCTAAGGTTGCTCCCGTGGTGATGACATCGTCGATGAGCAGCACCCTGCCGGCACAGCCCGAGACAGAAGCTCCTACGGAAAAAGCCGTTGCCACATTCGCCCAACGCGCTTCACGTGATTTTCGTGTTTGCGATTCGGTAGCCTCCACGCGTTGCAGCCAATCGTCATGGAAGGGAATTCCCATGACCTCATGTACGCCTTGAGCGATGAGGCTACTTTGATTGAACCCCCGAGTCCTTTGCCTGGATGGATGCAGGGGCACAGGCACTACTGCACCGCATTCATTGAAAGGCGAGTCGCGCAGTGCCACACCCAGCAGTCGACCCATAGCAACAGCCGTTTGGGTATCTCCGAAGTATTTTACCCGATGCAATAACTGGCGCGCAATGCCCCCACGGTTGAAAAATAATAGGGAAGTGACCCCATACACTGGGATTCGGCCGCGAAACATGCGCTCAAGCGGATTGTCAGGCATCTGGTGGTAATTGGTAAACGGCATTTCCAAAAGGCAGTGCGTACACACATAGTTTTCACCGGTGTAAAGATCTCGACGGCAACCACCGCACAGGCGTGGATATAACATATCGGCCAAAAAACGGAAAGGGTTGTTTGAACTGAAAAGGTTGCTCGAACCGGATGGGTTGCTCGAACCGGATGGGTTATTTGACATGAGGCTCCGATTTTGCCCCAATGAATGCACTATTTCTTATTTTTGCACTTTCTTTAAAAAAATCGCCTGTTTTTCGGCGTTCATCCACCGAAATGATTCTTTAATTTATCTCTATGATTATGATGTCGCACACACTTCAATCGATCACTCTTCGCAGCATTCTGTGCCAACATCGCCTCCGGGCTCTGCTTTTTGCGGGCTTGATGGTCATTTTGGCGTCATCGCCTGTCCTATCCCAAAAACCCGGTCAAGACGATGCTCGGGTGCTGTTTACAGTCGACCAAGCAGATGTGACGGTCGATGAATTCCTATCGGTCTTCAACAAGAACAATTACAGCAAGAAGGCAGCAACGCGCGAGGAATTGGAGGAATACCTGGGTCTGTATGTGAAGTTTAAGCTGAAGGTACGGGAAGCCTATGCGCGCGGGATGGATACCACGGCCAAATTTCGCCGAGAGTTTGACAACTACCGCGACCAGCTGGCGCAACCTTATTTGCGCGATAAGGATACGGGGGAAGAACTTCTGCGGGAGGCTTTCGAAAGAAGCCAAATCGAACGCCGTGCCAGCCACATCATGATCCGGATTGAAGAAAATGCCTCCCCAGCCGATAGTCTTGTGGCCTATAATAAAGCAGTAGAAATTCATAAGCAATTGATATCCGGGGCCGATTTCGAATCGTTGGCTCGTGAAAAATCGGAGGACCCTTCTGCCAAGGAGAACGGGGGTGATTTAGGCTATTTTTCCGCATTTCGCATGATCTATCCATTTGAAAACATGGCCTACAACACGCGGATTGGTGGGGTTAGCCCGGTTTTCCGCACGCAATTTGGCTACCATGTGTTGAAGGTGACCGACGAACGCCCGGCAAGAGGGGAAATACGGGTTGCCCATTTAATGCTGTTGAGCAGAACGGCCGATAGTGACTCGCTGAAGGAGTCGGCCCGCAGACGAATTTTTGAGATTGACCGGCGCATCAAGGCGGGTGAGTCGTTTGATAGTCTGGTGAAACAGTACAGCGAAGATCCATCTTCATCGGGCAGTAAGGGTTTACTGCCCTATTTTGGCACCGGTCGCATGGTGCCAGAATTTGAAAATACGGCTTATGCGCTTAAGGCGAATGGAGACATCAGCGAGCCCATACAGACTGCATACGGCTGGCACATCATGAAAAGGGTTGATTTGAAGGCTATTCCAAACTTAGAAGAGTCGAAAGCAGATTTAGAGGCAAAAATCGCTCGTGATAGTCGCGCGAACCGGAACAAATCGACTTTGCTGGCCAAATTAAAGAAAGAGTACAGTTGGAAAGAAAATGATGCGGCTTTAACCCAATTCATCAACACCATTTCAGAAAACAGTTACCGGGATAAGTCTTGGGAACCACCAGTTCCTGGTCCAAACGATCCTGTTTTATGCCATTTTGCGGATACTGTAATTCGTCAATTGGATTTCGCTCAATACCTCAATGAGAATAAGGGGGCGCCGGGCAGTGGCGATTTTGGCATGTATCTCCGCAACACCTACCGCGAGTGGGCTGATGAACGGCTTTTGGCCTATGAAAATGCTCAATTGGAACGCAAATACCCCGAATTCAGATCACTCGTGAAAGAGTACCGCGAAGGCATCCTGCTTTTTGACCTGACCGACGAATTGGTTTGGTCGAAGGCGGTGAATGACACAACGGGTCTGAAAGCATTTTTCGAGGGACGCCGAGAGCGTTATCGATATGGCGATCGAATTGAAGGTGCTGTATATGTTTGTCGCGATGACTCTGTTGCCCTAGCCGTCCGCAAGGCCATTAAAAGCAAAAAGAACACATCTGCCGTTCTTTTGAAAACCTTTAACGCTGCTGATCCTTTGAGTTTACGCATCATCGAAGGCAAGCTTGAGAAACAGGCGCATGAGGCACTCTCATTGGTGGAATGGAAAAAAGGCCTTAGTGCAGACTTGGTGTACAACGGACAAAAAGTATTCGTGCGAATCAACCGACTGATCCCTCCAGGCTATAAGGAACTTTCAGAAATCAGGGGGTTGGTGACGTCCGACTACCAACAGCAATTGGAAACGGAGTGGGTCAAATCGCTCGAGAATAAATACAAAATCGACATCCGTCGCGATGTCTTCCAAAGCATTCTTCCGCGTTGATTGGTACACGATATTTCATCTGGATCGGTCTGTTGCTTGAGGTATTGACTGGATGCGGCGCAGAAGAGCAGCAGGGCCGGCAGCTCTTGGTGCGGGTAGGCGATGCGGCACTGTTTGAGGATGAGCTCATCGATTTACTTCCCGAAATCTACAATACCGGTGATAGTATTGCTGCTGTCGATTTCTGGATTCGTGAACAACTGATCGCACGGGCAGCCGACGATGAACTCAGTGGAAGGGAACGTGATTTTACCGTAGAATTGGAGCAATACCGTAGAACATTATTGCGCCACCGCCTCGAAGACAAATTATTGGAGGCTAAGGCAACGGAATTAGAGCCTGACAGCGCCTCAATTGCGCGCTTCTATCGCGAAAATGCCGATTTGTTTCGGCTTTCTCATCCGCTGATTAAAGGACGATATGTGCGTGTGGATGCCAGTGCACCGCGACAGGCTCAGCTACCCTTATTGATGCGCGAGCGGGCCTCTAAGCGTCTGGAGCTTCTCGATGAGTATTGCCTGCAGTTTGCTTGGATGAGTCACCTGAACGATACGGTTTGGCGTAATCCGCTTGATTTGCTCGCTGATGTACCAGAGGCTACCCGAAATGCGTTTACTTATAGTGCCCTCAACCAAACCCAGATGGTGCGTCAAGATTCGGCTGTGCATTATTTAATGGTTCGGGAATGGAAGCCCGCTGGAGAAACCGCCCCCCTTTCTTATGCCCTGGAGGGTATCCGCGAAATGGTTCGCGCCGATCGAAGAAATCGTTTTTTGCAGGCCTACTACGAAGACCTCAAACTGAAAGCCATTGAAGACCAGATCGTAGAATTCGCACCTTAACTTCTTTTTATGTCCTTGCTTTTGCGTCGAATTCGCTTGTTTTTTTGTTCATCGGTGGTCAGCACCGTCCTATGGGCCTCTTCTACATGGATGGTACATGCACAAACTTTGCCCCAAGAGGTGGCAGAGGGAATCATGGCGGTAGTGGCCGATAAAATCATCCTCAAATCGGAAATTGAAGCCGAGTACAGCAATTGGCTGGGCCAAGACAACCTCCCTGATCCCAGAATGAAATGTGTAATCCTGGAACAGTTAATCAACAACAAATTATTGCTCCGGCAAGCGGAGGTGGATTCTATTGTGGTGAGTGATGAGGAGGTGGCCGATCAATTGGAGCGCCGTGTACGCTATTTCTCTTCTATGGTGGGTGGACGCGAGAAACTAGAAGAGTTTTACGGGAAAACCTTGGCGGAAATTCGGGAGGAGTTTCGCCCACAAATTAAAGAGCAAATATTGGTTCAGCGGATGCAGGATAAATTATCGGGCGATGTCAGTATATCACCCCAAGAGGTGCGTCAGTATTTTGAAAGCGTTCCCCGCGATTCCATCCCGTACCTCGATGCTGAATTGGAGATTGGCCAAATTGTGGTGTTCCCGGAAGTTGGTGCCCTTCAAAAGGAGCTAACGCTCGACAAAATCAACGGGATTCGGGAGCGAATACTGAAGGGAGAACGCTTTTCTACCCTAGCAACGCTCTACTCGGAGGATCCAGGGTCGAAGCAAGAGGGTGGTTCGCTCGGCTTTTTTGGACGTGGCGAGATGGTGCCTGAGTTTGAGGCGGCCGCATTCCGATTAAAACCTGGGGAGATCTCAACGGTGGTGAAAACCAAGTTTGGATACCACATCATTGAGTTGATGGAACGTCGGGGTGAGCGATTGATGTGCAGACATATCCTTATTAAAATACCCACTGGAAGTCGGGAAATGGAAGATGCGCGTAAACGACTTGACTCCCTCCGTTCGCGCATTACAATCGAAAATACACCCTTTGGCGATGCTGTTCGGCTTTATTCACAGGACGACGAAACCCGCAGCAGTGGCGGTATGCTGATGAATGAGGAAAATGCTACGAGTAGATTTACCCCAGAACAGTTGAGCCCGGAAATTTATTTCGGCATTGAGAAGTTAAAGCCTGGTGAATACAGCGAACCCCAACCCTATTCCTCGAGGGACGGCAGACAAGGCTACCGGATCCTTTTTTTAAAGTCTCGCTCGGAAGCGCACCTCACCAATATGAAGCAAGACTATCCACGCATCCAGGCAACGGCCCTGGGCATGAAAAAACTCCGGAAAATGGAAGCTTGGTACGCTACAGCTCGCCAAAAGACCTTCGTTCGGGTTCACCCCTCCTACCGCGACTGTGAAAATCTTGGATTTGTGAAAAAATGATCCCTATTCGGTAAAAAATTCGCGCATCCGCTCAAAAAAGCCCTGTCTCCGGCCGGTGGTCTCTTCTGGTTTAAAGTTGGATGAATCGCGGAGTTTTTCGAGGATTTCCCGTTCCTCGCGCGATAATTTGGTGGGTACATGAACATTCACCAGAATGATCAAATCGCCTTTACCGTGGCTTTGCAAAATGGGAAGCCCCTTGCCTTTTAACCGCAATAACTTACCCGGCTGTGTGCCTGCATCGAGTTTAATTCTGACCTTTCCTTCGAGTGCTGGCACATCGATTTGTGCGCCCAATGCAGCATCCGCAAAACTCACATCCAAATCATACAGGATATTATGGCCATCACGACGGAAATGCTCATGCTCCTCTTCTTCCACCACCACCAATAGATCGCCTGCCGGACCGCCATTTCGCCCGCAATTTCCCTTCCCCGACATATTGATTTGCATACCCTCTGCCACACCGGGTGGAATGCGAATGTTGATGATCTCTTCCTTTCTTTGCAATCCATCAGGATCCACACCCGGAGGCTTTCGGTCTACCACCTTTCCGCTGCCTTCACAATGCGGGCAAGTAGAGGCCATGCGCATCTGCCCCAAAAAAGTTTGGGTAACTTTGTTGATTTGTCCGGATCCGTTGCAGGTTGGGCAAGATTTGTAGGTGACACCATCGGCCGGAACCGCACGCGTGACCTTCAACTTTTTTTCGACTCCATTGGCCACGTCCTCGAGGGTTATCTTTACCCTAATGCGCAGGTTTGATCCTCTATTTTGTCTGGCACCCCCACCCCTTTGTCCGCCGAAGAATCCTTCGAATGGACTGCCATCATTAAATATGTCGCCGAACTGACTGAATATATCCTCCATGGAGAATCCGCCTCCTCCGCCCGGACCGCCACCCATATTCATCCCCTGGTGACCAAATCGGTCATAACGAGCGCGCTTATCGGCGTTGCTGAGCACTTCATAGGCTTCTGCAGCCTCTTTGAAGGATTCTTCGGCTTGCGCATCGCCCGGATTTTTATCGGGATGGTACTTGATGGCTGCCTTGCGGTAGGCTTTTTTGATTTCGTCGTCGCCCGCATTCTTGGCGACGCCCAACACCTCGTAATAGTCGCGCTTACTCATATCGTTAAACGGCTACAATCACTTTCGCATACCGAACGACTTGTTCGTTGAGCTTATACCCCTTTTCGACCTCCACCAACACCGTATTCCTCTTGGCATCATTGGCCGCCGGGGCTTGGGAAATTGCTTCATGGAACTCAGTATCGAAGGCCTCACCAACTGCAGCAATGGGTTGCAGGCCGCGCGACTGAAGAATACCCCGGAATTTTTGGTAAACCAGATCTACGCCGGTTTTCACGGCCGAGACTTCTTTGGCTTGTTCCATGGCCGCCAATCCGCGCTCAAAATCGTCCAGTACGGGGAGCAGGTCGACCAATAAGTCTTTGGATGCATTCTTAAACAAATCGAGCCGCTCGCGCGCGCTCCGCCTTTTGAAATTCTCAAATTCGGAAAGTAGATACAGATATTTCTTTTGCATTTCTTCTAATTCACCACCTGATTCGACAGAAGCGGTTTCTGAGGAAGCGGTTTCTGAGGAAGCGGTTTCGGAGGAAGCGGTTTCGGAGGAAGCGGTTTCGGAGGAAGCGGTTTCGGAGGAAGCGGCTCCCTCCGCATGCTGTTCATTCGTTCCTTCTGATGCTGCGCCTGCTTGCGGCTCTCGATTCGTTGCTGATGCTGCGCCTGCTTGCGGCTCTTGAAAAGAGTATTCGGCAGACGAATTGTCGTCTCGGTTTGGATTATTTTCGAATTCGGCTGTCATAGGTTTGCTGATGGTTCGTTTTGTATCGTATTTTCGGTTTCAAATATAGGGCTACAAATGCCCTGCCATCAATAAAAATATGCCAAAGTGTCAGCCCCCTAAACGGTTTGCCCATCCCATGCGCTGGTTCAAGCGTATGGCCTTATGCGGCTTAATCAGCCTGTTGTTACAAGGTACACTCTACGCACAAAAGTCCGCAGTACTAAAGCCTGAACGCTTTTTTACGGTAGACGTACCTTCGCCGCAATGTATAACATTTGATTTACGTCTTAAACGATTCTACCTTACTGGCGATCGGGGGAGGGTGTATAGCTTTAGTCAACTTTGGTCGCCCATCCGAAGCAGTGAACGGGAAGGCAGTGATTACCAGGCCGTATGTGCGCATGAAAAGGTGGTGTATGTTCGCGATGCTGGAGTCAAAAAGGTAGTGGCTTATGACGCCGGCACATTGCTGCCCCAATACACCTTCGATCTTCCGGCTTCCATTCAGCCTTCAAGCTATGGAAGCGGACTCATCTGGAATTCGGCGCGTAAGGCTTTTGTGCTGACGGCGGGCATGCAAAACAAAAGAATGATTTTAGCCGAATTTGACACGGATTTCCAGCAGATTCATGAGCATCGGCTTCCAATTGCTTCGTTGTCTGCTTTAGCTTGGTTTGATGGCGCCCTCTGGGGGTTTTCTTCGGATGAACGTATGCTGTTTCGATTGCACCCCGAGACCTACACTATTGTCCGCTCATGGCGTGTAAAAACCAAAAAATTGCGCTCCTTTTGCTTCGACAAGGAGGGAAATTTGTTGATGCTGCGTGGGGATAAGCCACTGATCTATGAGTTTCGTATGCCACGCATTCAGCCGCCAAAGTGAAGATCAATGGCGGACGGGGTTAGCCCGCGCAAGGTACCAGTCGACCCATGCATCGAGCTGTTTCACCGACTGCGGTCTAAGTAAAATTTGTCGGTTTTCATTGAGTAGAAACAAGCTTGGGGTAGCATATACGTAATAATCAACCGCAGCCCGACTTTCCCATTTTTGTTAATCGCAATACGATGAAAATGGCCAATCGATTGTGAATTTTTCAAAATCTTCCTTTCGATCGTCGAGTGAAATATAAATGACTTCTAGGCCATGTGATTTCCATTTAGAATATGCGCCCAGCAGCTCAGGCAGCTCGGAACGGCATTTTGGGCACCAACTCGCGCCAAAGGCTACTGCATAGTATTTAGCCTTGACTTCTGATAATCTTTTGGGCTGCACCTGGATGGTTGTTTGGTCGTTCTGACGATCCAAAGGCAGTCGGATATGATCACCAAAAATGATGTCTGGGGCAATATTGCCCTTCTTCATGGCTCGATAAGTTTCGAGCTGGCGAGCCAAGTCGCCATTTAATGTGCAACGGTTTTGATTAAGCACACTTATGGCCAGGTACTCAGAGGCTGCAAAGAGGCTATGGCGCTCGAGTAGATCAAATAGAAAATCGACAACTTGATTGAACCGTTCCTCATGGGCACTCAGTCCAGGCAGCAATGAGTCGATGGAACGTTGCATTTCCAAAAAAACCGAATCGATCGAACGGCCGCTGTTCTCAATGAGCCAAAAGTGGTTCTCCAGAGACTCCTTATAGAGCCCGCTTTTATATAGGCGATTGGCTGCATAGTTGAGTCGACGAAAAGCAGCCAAGGCTGCGGGAATCTCCTCCACTTGATGTTGCGCCAAGGATGAAGTACTGCCCACCAAGCGGCGCACGGGAAGATACCAGCGGGTGTAACTATCGGCCGGCAATCGGTCAATAAAATCATGGTCCTCTTGGGAAATCCGTTTCATCTCTCGATCAATCACCGCCCTAGAGTCTAGCTGCGGTGTGAAAACGGGATCTTGGGTATATAACCGTTCCAAATACCTCCATGCGCTCAGTGCTTGTTCGCGTTTGGGATGCTCCTGTGCGAATCGCTCAAAGACTTGATTTTCTTCTCCATGGAGAACCTTGATGGATTCGGGACGGCCCAAAGTCTGCCCGCTGATCTCGACATTCTCCTCGTTGAGAATGATCAAAAGAGGTTTTTCATCCTCTGCCAGCAGGTACGCCATACCATGGTCGGCTCTGCCAAAGGTCAGCATAAACTGCCCGATAGAATCTGTTTGGGTTTCCAAAATGGTATACGTCTTAAATCCCGCGAACCCCTCTAAACGAATACGCTGGCCAGGCATTTCACTCAGTCGGCCCGTGATCGTTTGCGCCTTAAGCCCAGTACCAATGACGCATCCCATGAATATCATGATTATTTGAATGATTCTACACATATCATGTCATTCAATGCGGCATTAAATCAAAATAATTCCCCCAATGCACATCAAAAGGATGAATTTTAGCGCTGTGTTGATTCGGTGGTGGTCTGCAGGACGAACGGCTTTGAACGTTAAATACAAGGATGCCCAGACCCCAGAGCCTACGAGTCCGGCAAATAGGTACGTTGATGCACTGTGGTTTAATAGGGTGAATGCCAATAGGGGTAAAAGCGCCGTTGTGTGCAAAATCACGAGTAGCCGTCGTGTTTTTTTAAGTCCATATTCGATGGGGAAGGTTCTGTAGCCAAACACAAGATCGCCTTTCATGTTGATCAATTTTTTAACCATTTCACGGGCCAAAACCAGAACCCAAAACAAGGCTGCGAGGATCAGCAGCCCGGCATTCACCGATTGATAATGCACGCAGATGGTAAAAAATGCAGAAACGCTCAGAAAAGCTGCGGCTATTTCTCCTATGAGTGGAAACTTTCGCAATTTATGTGAATAGAGCCATAAGGAACCACTATAAAGGAAGTAGAAGAGCAGAAGCCGGGGCGATAAAAAGGCACTGAGCGTGAGTCCGACCCCGTTTAACACCAACCAGGCTTGAAGTGCATGTTTTTTGGAGATGACCCGGCCCACGATCACTTCCTGAGGTCGGTTCGCAAGGTCTGTTTCCATATCATAGAATGCATTGATGACGTAGCCCCCTGCCAACAAGATGCTTCCAGCCAGGGCTAGACCCCATAAGCCCCTGTCGAGCAGCCAATTCCACTGTTCTGATTGACCCACCAAAACGAACCGTGCCGCGAGGAACTGGGCCATGAGCACTAAAAACAAGTTATACCACCGAATGAGTGATAAAAAGGCCAAAAAGCGCACGAATTGCAGTCGCCGGGCATCGTTTCCGTTTCCCATCCGAAGCGACGAACGGACCATTAGAACCGATAGACCACTTTGAGGTCGTAATCAACCAGCAATTGACGCGCCCGTTCATAATCCTTCGTGAAACCGAGGATGTACCCTCCGCCACCCGAGCCGCATAGCTTGAGGTAATAGGCTTCGGTTTCGATGCCTTGCTTCCACAATTGATGGAAAAGGTCGGGAATCATGGGTTTGAAATTATCGAGGGCCAGTTGCGACAACTTGCGAAGATTACGAAACAGCGGCTGAACATCGCCCTTGAGAAAGCTTTTTATGCAAGCGTTGTTGTATTTCCTGAATTCTGTACGAATCATTCGACGGAAACCGTCCTGTTTGAGTCGCTCCATAAAGAGGTTCACCAGAGGCTGCGTTTCGCCCGCCTCACCGGTGTTCAACAGAAAAATGGCGCCTGCTCCTTGTTGCTCCTGCGGGAGTTGAACAGCCCCCAAATCGCTCTTTCCATTAAAGAGAATAGGAATTTGCAAGTAGCAGATGAGTGGATCCATCCCTGATGACCGTCCGTGGAAAAAACACTCCAGCGCAGCTAATTCCGATTTGAGTTGTTGTAGTTGCTCGGGGGTATGATCGGTTTCGGCTTTTATAGGCTTGGCAGCATATCGGGCGTAGGTTGCTGCCACCAGCGCCCCTGAACTGCCAACACCATATCCTTGTGGGATACTGGAATCGAAGTGCATCCCTATTTCAATATCTGCTAGCATCCGCTCCGTATCGATGGCCACGGTGAGGCGGCCTGCGCTACAACTTTCATGCAGGTGAAGGGCGTATGCCTTGAGTTTTTGGTTGCTGTCTTTTGCCGACTCGCTTTCTACTTGCTCAAAGGAAAAGCGGGCTTTATAGTCGTCGTAGGGAATCGAAAGACCTTGAGCATCTTCAATGATGCCATACTCCCCGAACAACAAAATTTTGGCGTAGTAGAGTGAGTTTTTAATCATACTAAGGGATTAATGGGCCGAGGACCTGTTCCCACAGAATCACAAATATACGCCTGATTTTCGCAATATTGCATTAGGCTATTGTTAATGAGTAACATGACCTCCGTTTCGTGTTGTGCGGGATACAATAGATGCAGATTGGCACCTGCATCCAGAGTATAATGCACGGGAAGCCCATTTTGTTTGCGAAATGCCTGAATTTCGCGAATGGCGGCCAGTGTATTGGGCATCATCAGCATAAACGAGGGCTCCGAAGCCATCATCAATGCATGAAGGGTGAGGGCCTCCGACTCCACCAATAAACCGAATTCCGTTAAATCGCCCGATGCCAAAATCGACAACAGCCGGGGGATCCGCTCGTTTGCCTGTCGATATCGGGCATCTGCATAGGGGTTACCCTCCATCAATTTGTGCCCGGCGGTGCTCCCGGTTTGCTTGACTCCTTTGTGAATGAGCAAGATGGTGTCGCGATAATCGGTGAACACGGGGTGAATGGCCGATTGGTGGGCGATAGCATACTCATTTCGACTTTCGGGCGTGGCAGGGTGCATTCCCCACTGTACCCATCCACCATAAACCGAACGGCAGGCTGACCCCGATCCCAAACGAGCCAACTGGGATGCCCGGTTTAAAAAATGTGCATCGGCCAGGTGGGCCGACGGCTCGGGATGATGAACAGCCGACCCCTGTTCAGCCGTAAGGCGTAGATGCTGGTCGATTTGTTCGACGCACAGGGCCAAGGCGGCAAAACCCGATGCTGAGGAGGCGATGCCACTGCTGTGGGGGAAGCTGTTGGTCGACGCAATATCTAAGGCATATTCTCTGAGCCAAGGATAGTGCAGTTCCACGCTGTTGAGGAATTTCTCAATTCTGGTCTGAAAATCTGGATTCTGTTGCCCACTCAGTGAAAACCGAACCCCGCCGCCGGATTGGGGTTTAAAATGGACTTTGGTTTGGGATACACAGGCTTTTAGGCTGAAACTGATGGAGGGGTTAGCTGGCATTTGTTGCCCATATTTTCCCCAGTATTTGATGAGTGCAATGTTGGATGGCGCCTCCCAGGCTACGCTGCCTTCCAGCGCGGGTGTTTCCTTTAGGGGAAGCCGATCGGAAAGAGGGAGGCTTTGGGACAGAGGGAGGCTTTGGGATTGGGGGAACCGATCGGAAAGAGGGAGGCCTTGGGACTGGGGGAACCGATCGGAAAGAGGGAGGCCTTGGGACTGGGGAGATAAACCAGCGGCACACTTGGTGGAATCGGAAACGCCATCGGTTAGGCCATCGATTTCCTTTTTTTTCTCAGATTTCATAGGTGGTTGCACAAGCTCGTCAAGTCTGTGGATTGTTTATGCGTGGACAAAGCAACAACTCATGGAAGGCGAAGATCACCGAAAACCCATTGTTGGTTAAAAATTTCTTGGCTTGTTCGGGTTCGGTTGTTGCTGCAAGGATAAAATCGCCCCCCCATGCACCAAGTGATTTGGTTTGTCCGGGAAAACCGATGAATCTCGCTGACTGTATCGGCTCTTCACCTAATAAGCCCGACATGATGCGTTCGTGCCGATGCATGATCTCCATAAAGGTCATTAAATCGGTGGCAAACGTTAATTGATGGGTACACTCAGAAATTTCCTGCAGGCAGGTTTCGGCTGCAGTTGATCGCTGCCCGAACTGCCGGATGGAATGATCGGTCGACTGCTTCTTGCCGGTGTAGACGAATAGTAGATGCTCGTGAAAGTCCGGCTGGAATGCGATCGGCCGGGCGTTCGGACTAAGAGCGGGTGCCAAAAGTTGGTAGTGGATCGGCCCGCTGGCGGTGGCACACGCCTGATCATAACCACTGCCACCTTGGGTCGCAGCGTGAAGTTCCATTGGCCTACAACCCCACCATTGCGCCAACAAAGAAATGAGGCTGCTGCTGCTACCTAGCCCCCAATCGCGTTCAAATTCTAGATAAGTGTCTACCGAAATGCCTTCCGCCTTCACCCGTTCTATCTGCTCATGGAAGTACTCCGGGTTGGTTTGATGCGACAGCAACATAGCATGAGTAATCCATGATTCCAAGCGGGAAACGGCTGCTTCGGTGCCTGCTCCCTTATTTTGGAGGACCAATAGTTTCGAAGGTATTAACCCTTCCGGTTCCAAAAATTGAATGACTGGTTCTTTCGTTTTCTCCTGGATCATCCCCAACCAGTTCCATTCTGCTTCTAACCATACTTCGCCCCGTGGGGTGAATGCCTTCCAATGAATGCGGGCCGGCCGATAAGGGCTAATGAACATGGATTGACCGCGACGGGTGGGGCAAGCCAAAGCGAGCGCACCGTGCATCACAACATATTCCCCCGTCAGAAGCAGTTTGCCGCGGGCGTGGTAGTCGCGGACCACCCGAATTAATTGGGGTGAATGTGACTCATAACCTGAACAGCGGATTGTCCACGCAGTTTTTTCAGATACTCACCCACCGCTTGGAAGCTGATCGACTTATCGCTGAAGTAGGTTTTGGTTCGCTCTTTTTCCATTTCTGTGGCACCCAACTGATTCAGAATATTGAGCAGATGCATTTTCATATGACCCTTTTGAATCCCTGTGGTGACAAGGGATTTGACGGCCGAAAAGTTTTGGGCCAATCCGACGCAGGCCACGATTTCCATGAGTTGACCTGCGTGGGGATTGTTGAGCATTTCGAGGGACGTACGCACCATCGGGTGAAGGCTGGTGAGTCCACCCACTGTTCCAAGCGCCAGTGGGATGTCGAGCCAAAACCGGAAATGCCCATCAACCACTTCCGCTTGCGTGAGGCTGCGGTACTGACCATCGCGGGCGGCATAGGCATGTGCGCAAGCCTCAACGGCACGAAAATCGTTTCCTGTAGCCAGCACAACTGCGTCTATACCGTTCATGATTCCTTTATTGTGGGTAACGGCACGGTAGGGCTCCTCTCGAGCAATATGTAAGGCCTGAAGGAACCGATCAACAAACTGCTCATTGGTGTAGTCGTCGCCGTCTGCCAAGGCCTCAATCGCACAGGTCACCTCGGCACGTACCAGGCATTCGGGGGTGTAGTTGCTGAGAATGCTCATGACCACCGTGAGGCTTCGGTGTGCTTCGGGTAGCGAATGATCGCTTTCGATATAGGTACGAAGTTCTCGTGCGAAGCATTCGAGGTGACTGTTGATGAAGTTGGCTCCCATCGCATCGCAGGTCTCAAAAGTGGCTTTGAGTTGGTAATAACCGGGCTCTATTTCCGGCTTGGCCAGGAGTTCCAATTGGATAATGCCGCCCCCTCGGGCTTTCATCTGGGCACCAAGACGTTCTGTAGCCGCACGTAATTGCGCGTCAATTCCGGGCATCCGCTCCCTGAGTTCAATTTCGTTGCCGTTCCACAGGAAATGAACATGACCGATTTTGCGTGTCGACAACACTTGGGCCTGAAAACCTCCTCGGTCAAACCAAAATGAGGCGCTCTTGGCTGCAGCGGCCACCACTGAGCTTTCCTCGATCACCATGGGAATGGTATAGTTGGTGCCATTGATGAGAAAGTTAGGCGCCACGCCATAGGGCATATAGAAGTTCGTGAGGCTGTTTTCGATGAATTCATCATGGCGTTTCTGAACTTCTGGGTCGGTGTGCTGGTAGGTTTGCAGCAACCGAATGGCCTCTTCCGGTTGGGAAAAATGCTGACGGGCGATGAACTCAATTTTTTCATCACGTGTGAGACGCGAGAAACCTATGGTCTTTTTCATGGAACGAATACGGGCAAAATTACTAAAAAGTGTATGTGGGGCGGAAAATCATCATCATTCGAACAAAGCAGACATCAATTTGTTCGATATTCTGTCTTACATAATCGACATTCTGTTTATCGATTTGCATGAGCAAAAAAGAATGATACGGTATAAATGGCCCATCCATCCGGAATGGGAATTATTTTCACGCCATGTTGACTGCCCCAACAGAGGACTTATTTTCACGCCATGTTCATGAACCTAGGTACGCTTCCTGGTAAGCAATCTCGACTGATCGATAAATCCACGCATCAAATTTGTTCCTGATGGCTTGGCACGATCAATACCGCGGCCGTGTGGTGCTCATTTCTGGCGCAAGTTTGGGCATTGGCAAGGAGCTCGCCCGACAGGTTTGGACCCTCGGGGGAATGGTCATCGCCACGGGCAGGAATGCGCAGCGCCTCGAAGAAGCGGCCCAACACATTTGCAGTGGTTCGGATGCCGAGGCCCGAAGGCGCTTCCTCACGATAGCGGGTGATGTTTCGAAAGCTGAGGATTGTCGGGTTGCGGTGGAATCGGGGCTCAGCACATTTGGCCGGATCGATTACCTCATCCATAATGCGGCCGTTTTTCACTTCGACCGAATCGATTCGGCATCCGAGCATGTCATCGATCAAATGATTGATGTGAACATAAAAGGTTGCATCCACCTCAGCCGTGCCGCCCTACCCGCTCTGCACATCAGCAGAGGGGGCATTCTATTCGTTTCGAGTATTTCTGCTTTTTATGGCATGCCTGAGTATGGTTTATATGCCCTAAGTAAGGCCGCCCTTACCCCCTTGAGCGAAAGCCTGCGCCTCGAAAATCACGCCCATGGCGTTTTTGTGGGTCTTACCTATTTGGGTTATACGGCCAATGAACCCGACAAACGAGCATTGGACGCTCAGGGCACACCGCAACCCATTCCGGATCGGCCACACTCGTTTACCCGAAGCCGCGAAGCAGCCGCAAGAGGCATCTTACGCCAGCTGATCCGCCGCCAAGCCGTTTCTCTTCCCTCGTTTTTAGGACACATCAATTGGGTGTTCAGCTACATGATGCCTCGCCTTGCATTTCTCATCCACCAACGGTCTTATCGGTCCATTCTGCTGCTGTTGATCTGTTCGCTTCTACCATTGGGGGCTTCTTTAAATCTTAGGGCGCAGGCCCAGGCGCAGTCTCAGAATCAGACCCAGAATCAGAATCAGGCCCAGAATCAGGATCGCTCCGTTGAATTGACAGTACGGGTGGATGGCCTAAAAACTTGGGGCTCATCTCAATTGGTGATCGGCGTATTCGACCGTGCAGCATTTCCTGATGGTCGTCCTCTGCATCACGCTACCATAAAAGTCGATGAGCCGCGAATGCATTGGAAGGTTTCAGTGCCCATGGCAACCTATGCCATAGCCGTTTATCAGGATCTCAACCGCAACGGACGACTCGATAAGTCGACTTTTGGCTTCCCCACGGAACCCTATGGATTCAGTCGCAATTACCGACCGGTATACCGCGGACCCCTTTGGAAAGATGCATCGATCCTGATTGACCGAGATTCGTCGGCCGATATTAGGTTGATTGCGCCCTAATCTAATTCTTCAACCGAAGCCCGAGAGTTGTGGTTGCACACCCGTGCATCAGTCCCCTTCCGAAATAAGGGATCTGATTGGGCGACGAGCGTGTGCACTTGAGGGTTTACTCACCCTATTTCGCAACCCCTTGACCAGGTAACGGTTTACACCATTGGGGATGGGGGGCGGAGCGGCGATAGTTTCTAAACGCACCGTTCCCGTTCGGAGGGGAGTTTGGCTCGCATTGTCATAGATCAACTGGCCCTGTAAGACTGCTCCCTGTCCGCCTGGTGCGACCACTACGACCACCGTATCTGATGCAAAACAGCCATATAGAGTGCGCACTTTGAGTATGTAGGTTGTGGTAGACGCCGGGGTAGCCCATGGCCTCGGCTGGGTGCTATCCGATAGCCCTATGCTGGGCGACCAATGGTACACTACGGGTGAAGCTGTATCCCAAACATGAGTCATGAGCTGAACCGTGTGGCCAATCGAAGTGTGGATGCTGTCTGGACCCAGTTGCACCTGGGGTGTTGTGCGTACGATGATACCCCTATGCGCTGTGAGGGTACAATTTGGCGCTACGATTACCCGAACCTGATAGAGGGTGGTATGGTTCGGTGACGCCATAGGACTCGGACTGTTTGGATCATCGAGACCGGCCGTGGGTTGCCACAGATAACTGATTGATGGAGAAGGGAATGATGGCTGGAAACTGTTATTGGGTCGATGCGTATACAGCACTGGTGCAGACAGGCGTGTGCTGTCGCCCCGGCAGATCACGAGGTTCGGGCTCGGATTGATGCTTGGGCGTACAACCAATACACCCAGGCTTCGGCTGCATCCAAAAGTATCAGTCACTACAACGGTATATGCCGTGGTGGTATCGGGCGCGGCCAGTGGTGTAGGTGATAAACTATCCGATAAACCTGCAGCCGGACGCCATCGATAACTGATCCCTCCGGATGCCCTCAGCTGAATTTGGCCATTATTGTTGTTATAATAATATAATGTATCATCAACGCTGGCATTGGGCCCTGTTCGTACCCGAATGCGCACAGAATCTGTCCGGTGGCAGCCCGATGGTGAGTGGTACCGAACCCATACCAATGTGTCGGAATTAGGGTTTAGGTTGATGGTTGCGCTGCTGTCGCCCGTGCTCCAAATAGTTCCTGATGCCCTGCGTGCGGTGAGGGTGACGGGTGTGCCGAGGCAAACATCCAGATTATTGAGCCATGGCAAGGCCGGGGCGGGAAAAACCTCATAGGAGTACTGCCCCGAATAAGGACACCCATGGTATGTGACCTGATAATGAACAGTTCTAAGGCCTGGCGATGAGTCGACCTGAAGCAATTGCCCCTGTACACCTGCCCCACTGAATGTCCCTCCAGGCGGCCAGGCGTTCAATGCAACCGGGGCATCGCCCACAAACAAGCATGGAATGGGGGTGGTCAACTGAGCAAGCAATGGACCTTGCACTACCGCTCCGCTTTCGGTGTTAATTCGAAGTCGTTGCTGGTAGGGCGACCAGGCGTTGGTGCCTTGGGCGGAGGTGTCCCATTCTAAAAGACTGCCTCCGGTTACTTGAAACCTGAGCCTCAGCAATTCTACCGATCCCAACTGCAGCGGTTGAGATCCATACCAGATTAAGGCGATGGCGCCTGGTTGTTGGATCAGTTGACCTCCGGCGACCAACGAGGGGTGCAAGTAATCATTAGACACGAACTGAATGCTATCAGGATTGAACGTAAAACGAAGTGAAAAAGCGGCTACTTGGGTAAAGGAATCTACATGCTGAGAAAAGACATATTGTCCGGTGGTGCAGGCCAATACCTGAGGCAGGATAAACCGGATGACCGGCGCGCGCGATTCTACCCGCAGGTCTACCGCTAAGGATGTATCATTGCGACCGCATGCACCGAAGGCTATTAACCGAAAACGCGCATTGTTTAGGCTGTCAGGAGCATGATTCAAACGAAGAACTGAGGACAGAGTGCCGTTATAGGCCCCCGTCTCCACAAGACTCCTCCAGGTCGTACCGATTCGGATTTGCCAACGAAAGCTTGTGGCATTGGCGCATACAGCCGCAAATGAAACGGAATCGCCCGAACCCACAGTGGCGGAGACTGGCTCTTGTAGCACCTGGGCGGGTTGTGAGGGAACAACAATTTGTCCATTTACATGAACCAACCTGTGCACCCAACTCGTATTGGGATCGATATACTGCAACCCGACTGTACCGGGATCCGGATTCAGCCACGTCAAGGGGAGCGTGCCTGAAATCAATGGCCGAACAACCAAAACGAGCATCGTGTCGCCTGCGGCCGAAAGGGCGGGCAGCGAAGTCGTCTTACGAATTTTAACGGTATCGCCTTGGACTGAGAGTGTCAACCCCGACATTCGGGCGCTCCATTGAACCAGTTGTAGGGCTGATGCCGGCACAATAAGGTCCAACGCAATTCGGCCGACATTTTGCCAAGCACTAACCCGTACAGCTACAACGGTGTTGACCCCCACACACGATGTCATGGATGGTAACTGAACGGTTACGGGTAACTGCTGGGGAAATACCCGTAATTCAGCCGTATTGCTGCTCGCTTCTGCCAAACAACCGCGACAGGTGTAGCGATAGAATCTGTTGCTGTCTCCGCCCTGTGGAACAACCCGCAGATTGGACAGGAACGGGTTGGAATGGAAGGAATCGGACTGAACATCCAGCCATACACCTGTACCCACACGCATCTGCCACCTACAGGCTACAGCAGAAGATGATGCCGAACTGAATATCCCGGTGTCACCCACACCAATGTATTGATGAATTGGGTCCTGACCAAAATACGGGGTGTCGGAAATCGGTTGGATGTGGATACTTACCAGACTATCACATCCCAATATGCTCTGATAAGTCAAATCATATAAACCGGGAGCTAGGTAGTTATTGCCTGCAATGTGAATGGTATCACCTGGGCACCATGAATATGTAACCAATGTATCCACGCGACAAGGCGGGCAAATATCGTTGCATTTTGCCTGAACGCGGTTCGGAGAACAAAACACAAGCCCTGTGATACTCCAAAAAAAAAGTAGAGGCGCATTGAATCGCGCCCCTACTTTATTAAGACGGTAGTTGAACATCCGCCAACAAGATGAATAAACTACCGGCGAATCATCAATTTGGTCGACTTAGTCTGTGTTCCTGCATGTCCATCGAAACGAACATGCAGCATATACACACCGTCGGCCACACCTTCAGCATTCCACGACATACTGTGCTTACCAGAACTCATTGATAATCGATCTGATTGGTAGATGGTTTTACCTGTATAATCGGTAATCATTAACTGTACATCGCCATCTTCAGGCAATTGGTAAATGATTTCTGTGGAGGTTGAAAATGGATTCGGGAAATTAAACAAATCCAATTCCAGGCCATTCGACGGAGAAAACACGGGAACTTGAACCCGCAGCATTGCATAAGGAGTCGCCTCGTAATCCGTTGCTTGAGCGAATCCAACAACCGTCATTACCTCATCAATGCCCCTGATATCTTGCTCAAACGCTACCTCAAACAAGCCAGAACCTTCCGCTGCGATATAAGGTCCACTCGAAGCATACCATCCTAAATAAAGTTGGTTACCCAATTGATTAAACAACACTAGCTCACCGGTTTGGGACATTCTAATGCTCTTCACAACTAACCCATTCGCCAACTCAAGATGCATTTGGAATGAACCAAGAGCAGATTCACCTGTAGCTAAAACGGGCAGGGTAAATACGGGTTCATTGGACATCTGCTTGGCACCCGCTTCAATTTGAATGCCATGTACTAAGCGACTGCTGAATGTGAAATCTCGGTTCACATCACCCCTGCTCAACACCGCAATATCACGAACTGGATTGGAGTTGATCACCGTAACAGGGGCATTTTCGGACACCCAGGGCGTAGAGAAGATGGCATTAGGTAGGTTAATACTTCTTTGAAGCACCAACAATGCATCAGCGCTATTCACGATACCATCTCCATTGGCATCCGCAGCTTGTACCGCTAATCCCGACAAGGCACTTGGATTACTCAAATAATTGTTGATCAGGAATGCGTCAGCTGTAGTGATGCCACCTGCGGACATGGTAACGTTTGCACGCACTTGATATCCTCCATTCGGCAAACCAGGGAACGCATAAGAACCTCCAGCCATTATTCCAGAGGTTGCGGCAGCGTTACCACTGAGTATAACGGATCCGGTAGATACTGGGGTGCGAACTGCGCTACCAAGACGGTCATAAACCACGCGCCCACTGAGTGTACCACCTGATAGATTCGGATCGACTGTTACGATCACGCTGTCGGTGCGGACACAACCAGTTGCACCCGTTGCGGTTAGGACGTAGGTCGTAGTAACACTCGGGTTTGCTGTAGGATTCAAAACCGCCGAGTTGCTTAATCCAGTCGTAGGATACCAAGAAAAACTATTGGCTCCTGAAACAAAACCGTTAAGCGTTGTGGAACCACCTGGTGCAATTGAAAGATCCGCTCCCGCGTTTACTGTCGGACTCGGATTAACAATAACGCGAACCTGGGTCGAAACCTGACAACCCGATGCATCATTTACCCTTACCGTGTAAATTATTGAAGATGTTGGTGTGGCTATAGGATTTGAAATAAATGCATTACTCAAACCCGTTGACGGTATCCATTGATAACTTAACGCAGAACCATTATAGTTAGCATTCAATTGTGTACTTGATCCAGCACAAATTGTTCGATTACTTCCAGCCGTTACTGTAGGCACCAATACCAACACCGATTTCATATCCGAACATCCATTGGCACTTGTCACCGTGACGAAGTACTGCGTAGTTATGGGTGGGGTGGCGATAGGCGTTGCCGAATTCGCATCATCCAAACCTGATGATGGAGTCCATTGATAACTAACACCGCCACTGGCCTGAAGCTGAGCACCAACTCCAGAACCACAATAGGTTACCGTATCATTGCTCACAGTAGCATTTGGTCTTGCATTAACAAAAACGACTACGGTATCTCTACTGATACAGCCGTTTGCACTTAGACCTGTTACTACGTAAGATGTGGTAACGCTTGGCGATACAAACGGGCTAGAGGAGAACGCAAAAGCTTGTTGAGATCCGAGAATATTCCATACATATTGAACAGAATTAATTGCGCTTAATTGTGTTCCGGAACCTTGGCAAATCGTTCGGTCGGCACCAGCATTAACAGTGGGTTCAATGAATGTACTTACAATAAATGTGTCTGTTACACTACAACCTGCAGCGTTGGTTAATCTGACCCAATACATAGAGGCAGTCACTGGCTGAACATTAATAGACTGACTGGTGGCGCCCGTACTCCATAAATAGGATACGACTCCTGTTCCGGCACCTACAAGAGTCGCCGTGGTACCCGTACAAACGGCAACCTGTCCTCCTCCTGTTGTAATGGGTGCCGATTCGACTGTTACAAATCCATTGACCGTGTAAGTACATCCAAAACTATCTGTTACTGTATAGCTAATCGCGCTGGTACCTAGACCGGTCAACGCAGGATTAAATACCCCGCCAATAACGCCAGGACCAGAGAATACACCACCTCCAATACTAGCCGAAAGTACGATTGGTGCAGCGTTGGCACATATATTACCTAAACCAAGAATTTGTACAGCTGAACTGCGCACAGATATTCCACCATTGTTGAATTGTAAAGGCAAATTTTGACCATACTGATTGACTAAATTAGTTAAACCCGGCGTTATCGCATTCCATGAAATACTTCCCCCTGTATTAACAACAAAATTCAGTTGAAAAAGCTCACCGGAACCTAAATTTGAGGGCAATAACCCAAACCAGTTGATAGAAATTACCCCAGGTTGATTCACATTTGCAGTAATTCCCTGAAGAGACGAATGCACTGCACTAATTCCAGTGCATACCAAAGAACTTGGGTTGTATGTCATGGATAAGTCCATTGCATTAACCCCAATAAACTGACTAGCAGATACAGAAAGGGTATAGGCTCCAGGAGAACAGACCTCACGATTCTCAATGTTTAAAACGATCGGAGCCGCATTGGATGTCACTCGCAAAATCGCCTCATCGGAGGCCACAGAAGGAGGGCAAACTCCGTCAATAACGACCCTAAACATTCTATTGTGAAGGGAACCCGAAACATTGGAAATGGTTAACTGAGCCGTCTGCACCCCTTGGTAGGGACTTTGATTGAGTAAGTTCACCCAACCACCCGCTTGCATGATTTGCCATTGATAAGCTGATGCATTTGAGGCAAGCACTTGAAAATTAGCTGTGGATCCTTCTAAAGCAGTTACGTTTACTGGCTGTACTGATATTATAGGAGTCGCACCTCCAATGGTTATGCTGCCATCTTGGTACGTGAGCCTGTGTACCAGATTGCTTGGCGAACCAGTTTCCAATCCAACAACCCCTTGGGCCGATGGCAACCATTGAATATTGGTTTGACCATTACCTAATGCTATAAAATTTAACTTTAACAATGTATCGTTAGACAATGACGCAGGTATGGTTAGAGAACGACGAATGGCAATACCCCCAGGACTAGGCGTAATTTGCACACCGTTTAATCCAGCTCCTGCTTGGAAACTCAATAGTTGAAGAATAGAAGTGTTAAAGTTCAAATTCAGTTGGATTCGTCCCACATTTGAGAAGTTTGAAGCCAAAATGGGCAACATCAATTCCTGGCCGACACATCCACTGTATTGACCAATCATTAATGCAATAGGGGCTGCAGATGGATATAGAACCAAAGATGCAGGATTCGACGTCAGTCGACCTTGACAGCCAACAACAACCGCTCTGAACTGGGTCAGGTTAAGAGATGCGTTCGCCATGATGCTTAAATCAGCTGTTTGTGAACCCGAGTAAATAGCTCCATTTGATAAATCAGTCCAATTTATGCCGTCATTACTGCCCTGCCATTGAATAGCAATAGGATTCTGAACACCAATTGAAAACTGAACACTTGAGCCCTGCTCTGCATAAACTGAGCTCGGTTGATTTGTGATTTCTGTCACACCTGCGGTAGCAACGAGACTCAAATTGATCACACTGTCGCATCCGGATGCATTAGTAAGCGTGATGGAATAATTTCCCGTTGATCCAAATGTTTGCCCGCCAACACTCACCGTACCAGGACCGCATATGGTGTCGATCATATTGACGATTGGACTTGGAACCCCAACTGTCAAGTTTAATGTTACAATGCTATCACAGCCCCCTGCATTGGTTAACGACGCTGTATAAACTCCCGAAGCACTTAATGTCTGCCCATTGAATGCATACGTAGCAGGAGAACAAATCGAAGCGTTAATGTTCATTTCACTCGGGTCAGAAACTGTAAATGTGAAATTCATAGAACCATTTGATAGATCGGCCACACAACCATTTGCATCCGTAACAGACAAAAACTCAATACTCCAAATTCCGGCGCTTACACTTCCAGAAGGCGCGGAATAGATAATATCGCCTAAAGCGCTTACTGTATCTGTGAATACTGAGCTAGGAGTTCCCGTACCAATTGAACCTTCCCAAACCCGAACACTTCCAATGAACGGGAACATTCCTGCTTGCACATTACTGAGTGTGAAAGTATAATTACTATTGGAACAGGCATTTAGGGTGTGTCCTCCTTGTTGAGCAGAATACGGGATTCCATTGAAGGCAACCGAGAAGGACGGTCTAGGATTAACAGTTAGAGATAAAGTAACTACACTGTCGCAACCTACTGCATTTACCAGTGTTGATATGTAAGTACCGCTAGTGGCAATCACTTGTCCATTAAAATCATACGAAGCAGGAGCACAAATTGTTTCAGTTAGCGAACTTGAGCTCGGTTGATTAACCACTAAGTTCAGTGTCACAAAGCTATCAACACCTAAGGAACTCGTTAAGGTGTCTAGATAGGTTCCACTCACAAAAAGATCAACACCATTGAAATGATAGACCGATGGTGCACATATCTGTTCATTTACAGTAACAACATTCGGATCAGACACATAAAAAGTAAAATTGTATTGTGAATTCGACAAATCCGCTGAACAACCATTAGCATCGACGACCGATAAAAACTCAACGCTCCATATACCAGGATTTACACTGCCCGAAGCAGCTGAATATATTAAGTCACCCAAATTTGTAATGGTATCTTCGAAAACAGGGCCTGGTGTACCGGAAGCAATCAGACCATCCCACACTCGAATCCTTCCAACGAATGGAAGTACCCCTGTAAGAACTGAGGATAGTGTGATGTTGTAGTTGGCTAAAGTATTCGCTGAAACAATATTACCACCTGATTGTGCCCCATAACTCATCCCATTAATGTACACTTGAAAAGAAGGACTAGAATTAATGTTAAGGATCAATATTTCCGTGTGGCAGCCATTTACTGATGTGTAGGACCCGCTTTGCGTATAGGTCTGACCGTTTACATTCCAAGTATAGCTGTTACATGCTGAAACTTGAGAGGAATTACTGGTGAGCGGAGTAATAACAAGGCTTAATTGGTAATCCTGACAATTAACATTGTAGGAGTATACTCCGCTTGAAGTATAAGTCTGTCCATTAACTGACCAAATGTAACTGGAACAAGCCGACTCACTTGAAGCAATAACGGGGTTTGGCGTGCCCGTTACATCCCAAGAGCAGGTCGCGGTGTTGAAGGTCGCGGTCTCATAGCAGGCCAGTGTTGGCTGCTGGGGCTGCGTGCCCGT